>ERZ857629.3491-NODE-3491-length-13164-cov-3.892288_pt1 | contig 13164 bp, 14 predicted proteins | sample MGYA00519700_ERZ857629 | MGnify/ENA primary metagenome ERZ857629 (study PRJEB31778, sample SAMEA3449351) | human gut metagenome | biome: human gut; feature: human-associated habitat; material: faeces | place: United Kingdom | collected 2010/2012 ... | reverse complement strand
AAAGTTATTCGTTCGAGTCACAAATATACTCCTTTTTTATTTTATTTGTTCCATAAACCGGTTCGGATTACTCATTGAGGTTGGAGAAACCGGCAAATCAAGGTAAAAAATGACTCCGTGTCATGTTCTTTTTCAAAAACTTGACGGCCAAATAGAGATGGCTTTCGACCGTCCTTATGGGCATTTGGAATTGTTTGGCTATCTCTTTTGCCTTTATCCCCTCCAAATAAGCCATGAAGAAAATCTCTTTCCGCCTGGTTGGCATTTGTTTCATCAGGAAATCCAAGTGTTTGTAAAAGTCTTTTTTATAGAGGTATTCCAACGTGTTGTTTTTATCGGGGATTTGCTTTTCGTACTCACTCTCTGGCTCTTTGTTGTCGTCTGTTTTTATGGTGACGATATGCCGTCCTATCATTGCCGTCTTGCGCAAGTAATCAATGCAGCGGCTATAAACAATGGAGTAGAGATAGGCTTTTATGTTCCGGTTTGCCGAAAGCGACTCCGAATGCTCCCAAACATATAGAAATGTGTCTTGGACAATGTCTTCTGCGGCATCCGTGTTTACGATAGAGCTTGCATACGACATCAATGAAGGATGATACTGCTGGTACATCTTGTGGAACTCCACTTTGTTGCCGACCATCCGTGTTATCAAAATATCAACTTCTTTATCCATTTATCAAAAAGATATAATACTATGTTATCCATTGGCAGAGTTAATCTGAACAAAAGGTTCATATTTGCCTTTATATTGTCGGTATAGATATTAATTCTGCTAAAGGATTGTGTTATTCGGCTCAAAGATAAAGCATTTTTGTAAAGTGTTATCAAATTTCTTGGTTATTTTTAATATATTCTTCGCTACTAATAAAATGTTTGTTTTTAGGAATGGATTTATATTAAAATGTTATTACAATTGGATGAAATGTGTGATACAATCTCCTTATAGGAATTTGGTCTGAAAGGGGAAAAGATGGCGAACTTCTGCCAATTCAGTCGTGTTGCTGATGTGCGAGAGAAAAAAAGCTATCGGATAACAACTTCGGAGCGTAAACTGGTGCTAATTTGCTATCTTAACATTTATTATATAGTTAAATATATGCAAAAACGTATTGCAATTACGGAAACAAACGGAAAACGTAGCATTTGTTTCAAATATTATTTGTTTATTTGTAAAATAATTACAATAACAGGCAAAATATTGCAGTATGATACGAGATTTTTGGGTAAAGAACTACCTTTCCATTCGTGACAAGCAGGAATTAAGCTTCGTGGCCAAGGGACCTTCTTCAGAACTTGTCACCGAAGTTGCTGATGGCGTGTTCTTGTACAAATTGGGCATCCTATATGGTTCAAACGCTTCGGGTAAGTCGAATATGCTGATAGCCATGAACGAGGTGTTCCGCCTGTTGGTCATGGCCAAATCGGATGCGACAGTCGAAATTGGCGGTTGCATTCCATTTGTGCTCACCAAAGATGAGCCAACGGAAATGCATGTATCATTCTATGCCGATGGCACCCGATATGATTACGATGTCAAGTTCAACGGCAAGCACATTCTGAATGAAGCCTTGTACTATTACCCCAACAAATCAAAGTCTCTGTTTTATGAACGTAGTTTTGTGGGCGAGAATGTACAGGCAGACATAAAGTTTGGTGCAAGTCTCAAACTGCAAGTCAAGACACAGGAAAGCATCCGCGAAAACACGCTGAACAACCACAGTGTGTTGTCTGTTTGCCGAAAGGCTGCCTTGAAAGAAGATATAGCTCCATTCAACACGCTTCACGCTTGGATTATGTCCAATTATCACGATGTAGATGGTGATGTAAAAAAGGGACTTGTTGAAATCTTGAAGGACGCTTACAGCAATCCTAAGAAGCGTAAGTTCTATAACACCATGCTTCAGAAGGCAGACTTGAACATTCTGGAATATCGTCCTGTTGTAGAAGACCGATTTGTGCCCAATGATTTCCGCGAGCGTATCCAGAAAGAGAATATCCCAGAGGAGATGAAAGATGTTCTGTTGAAGCCTACTACAGATTCTATCACCTTCTTGAACCATTCCGACAATAGCGACTTTGACATTCCGCTCAGATGGCAGTCAAAGGGTACTCAGAAATACATCCGCATTCTCGATGCATTATACGACTTGATAACGAGTCCTCACGTGTACTATCTTGATGAACTGGGCGAGGATTTGCACAACGACCTGTTGTATTACTACCTCAATGTCTTTATCTTCAACTCAGATAAGTCGCAGTTGGTTATCACGAGTCAGGAGACCACCCTCCTGTCGCAGGATATGATTAACGAGAACAGAGGCGTGGTGTGGTTTGTTGAGAAGAACAAAGAGACGGCTTCATCCGAATATGCCCGTGGCGACTCTTTCGGCTTACACAAGAATCTCTCGCTATACAATTCATATCGCATTGGCAGACTGGGAGCCAAGCCAGAACTAGGTAGCATCTTTATAAATCTGGAGGACTGATATGGGAAAACAACGACAGACGGCACTTATTTTGGGCGAGGGACCAACCGAGTTCTTCTATTTCAAATCCCTGTGCGACGTGTTCAAGCGTCTGACCATCAAGCCAGACTATCCGAAGCATACCAATATCAAGGAACTGGAAGCCAAGATCGCGGAAGGTGTGGCAATGGGTTACAGCCATATCTTCTGCATCATTGATATGGATACGAAGGACAACGAACCAGAGCGTTCACAATATCAGAAGCTAAAGGCAAAGTATGCCAAGCCTATCGACAAGCCAAAGAAAGGCATCTATTGCGAGGTGGAATTCTTTGAGACTCACCGCTGCACAGAACTGTTCTTCCTCTATTATTTCCGCTACACCTCACGTCCATACGACGAGCAGGAGCCATTGCTCAAAGACCTTAATCAATGCGTCGAGTATCGGAAGACGATAGAGTTCTTCATCAAGACCAAGGGACTACACAGTTACTTTGAGCGTAATGGCGGCAGCCTTAAAAAAGCTATGACCAATGCCAATCTGTCAATGGATGAGAAACTGAAGAGTGGCAGAGATTATACTTACTCAGAACTGGGAAGGTTGATGGAAAGGTTGGGATGTATATAAAATTGCTTTGAATCTATAAAAAAACGTCCTGATAAAAGTGTAAATAATAATTCAATATGGAAGATCCTGAGGGGAAATTTAGAGTAACCATTGTTCTCAAAAAAACATTTGATGTTTTCAAAAAAACATTGGACGTTTTTGAAAAAACATTGGACGTTTTCAAAAATTCCTCGTGATGTATTTTTAAAAAACAACGGTATGTTTTTCCGGCACATTTTATCCTTATTTTGATATGCCCAACTTGCTTTCCATGTAGACGGAGTGCCGTTAAAACAGTGTTTAAACAGTGTTTTAATACCGTTTTAACGGTGTTTACGGGTTTCGTCAAATTGTGGAAGAATTGGCAGTTGCCGACCTCTTTTCCAAAAGGTAGTATGCTTTTTGGAAAAAGGTAGTAAGCTTTTTGGAAAAAGCTCGTGACCTCTGTCGGAAAGAGTTTAGATGAAAAACCGCCGGAGTATTGGATAAACGGTTTGAAAACCCCGAAAAGTGTTAATTTTTTAATATTTGGACAGCTAAGAATTGCCATGATGAAAATTGAACCGCACCAAAATACAAATCATTATAAATAATAACCCCCGATGCACCTATGAATAGGTGTTTATATTTATTTTGCAAAAAATAGAAGGATAAAGAAGCAATTAACGTTTTTTTTGCTTACATTTGGGGCAATTCCATGAAAGCCAAGAGAGGTTTGAATGGAAGGACTTGCGGAGAAGCAAAAAAGCGTTTAAAAAATATTATTCCTGACTTAGAAAATCGCCAAATTTTTTATTATTCCAGGAATGATAGACAACAAATGCTTGCGCTCTGCTGTATTCTGACGTGTGAATCTACCGATAGAATCAGTATAGAGTGCGGGCTGTTGTTCTATTATCTGGAATAAGGGTGTTTGGCGATACCTCTAAGTCGGATGATAACAGCAGTTCCCGCGCTTTTTTTATTTGTATAACTTTTAAATTAATACCTGATGTTTATGGGGAACGGGACGTTGGGAAAGAAAGGAATAGGATTATGGGAAACGTTGAAACTTTACAATCGATTGCCCGTTTTTTGGATTTGAAGAATATCGAGACAGAATTGGCGCAGATAAAGGAAAAATCGAATGATAGTGCAGAATTGATTTTACCTTTAGTGGGAGAATTCAGTGCTGGAAAAACAACCTTAATAAATGCTTTGACTGATTGCAAGAAATTGGAAACAGCGACGCAGCCAACTACAGCTACTATATATGAAATACATTTTGGTTGTGATCAATCGTATGCAATTGTTTTAACTTCAAATGGCGAACGGAAAAAAGTAGATGACATTGCTTCATTGAAAAATGAAACCTTGGGAGATGCCGTAGTAGTCAATATATTTGATACCTCTAAAAAGGTGTCAGCATCTACTATTCTTGTGGATACTCCGGGGCTTTCTTCTCCTAATCCATTGCACAGACAGACTTTGGTCGATTTTTTACCACAAGCAGATGCGATATTGTTAGTGACAGATGTCAATCAACAGATTACCCGTTCGCTTACTGATTTTATCAAAACAATGAAATTGGCGAAACGACCTATATTCCTTGTTATTACGAAATGCGATACCAAATCGGAATCGGAATTGGAAGCCGTAAAAAAATATATCAGTGAAAACTGTGAATTATCAGTAGAGCAGGTCGCTTGTGTGTCAGCCTCAACCGATAATTTGAATGAATTATATAATTTGTTGGATAAAATCCAAAAGGATAAAACGGCTATTCTGAAAGAAGTCAATAAACATAGGATTCAAACTATCAGTAATACATTGGTTCAACGTATTGATGAATTATTGAAAGCGTCATCGTCAGATAAAGATTTGGATAATGCAATCCGCCAGCAAGAATATGAATTGAACAAGCTAAATCGCAATATTGACAAGTTGGTTGAATCGGCAACTGACGACATAAATGAACAAGGTCGTAAAATTTCAAGAAAGTTTGAAGATATAGTTTCTGGGAAATTAGAAACATTGATAGCAGGAAAGAGCAATAACTTTGATGGAGAGGCCATATCTGCTATCAACAATACATCCAGCTTGTTATTGAATGAATTTAAGGATGAAATCCAAGAAATTTTGACTCAAAAAGCACGGGATAGAAAAGGAACAGAAGAGTCCATTTCGTTACATTCTTTAGAAGAAATGGATATCTCCAATCTTTCTATTTCCAATATCAGTTATAATTTGGATTTAAATTCATTAGGGCATCAATATGACTCCATAATATCAACAGGTGTAAAAGTTGTTGGAGTTGCCGCTGCAGTGGCGGGAGCGGCTGTCTACGCAGCTCCCTTAGTTGGAGAGATGGGTACTGCTATGGCTATTGATACGGCAGCCAATATAGCGGACACGGCTACGGATGTTGGAAGTATCGTGTCAAATAGGAAAACAGTTGGGCGAATCGAAAGAGCTATGAATATAGCAGAAAGGGCAGGAGTCCAATATAATAAAATAGATAATTTCAATCAGCAAGCAGGACAACAAGTTGGATGTTCTAAAGGTATTGTAGAATCCTTGGTTGGTTTTGTCACGGATAAAACAATGGGTAAACCTCAACGTAGACGAGCCATTCACAATTATATGGATGAAACGTTGTCTCCACAGTTCAAGCAAGAGATGCAAAGATTAAGTAAACAATTATCCAACTCTATTCGTAATGCTTTGCAACAAGAGGCTAAAACAATGATAGAACAAAAGACCGCTTCTTTGGAAAAGTTAAAAGTAGAGAAGCAAGAGAAAAAAGTACAATATGAGCAACGTATTAGCCAGTTGAGAGATTATAAAAATCAAATATTAACGTTATAAATGAGAACTCGTATGGTAGATTTATTATTAGGAGCCGGAATCGGTTTCGCAGGAGGATATATACTTAAAGAGAAGATTTCAGGAAACAAATCCCAAGAAGCTGTTGATTCAAAACAGCGAGAACTTGATGAACTCTACAATGAGAATGAAAAGTTCCGTAGACGTAATAAAGAAATGGAAAGACAGATAGAAGATTTGCTGTCTGAAAACAAAAAGTTAAATAAGAAAATCAAAGACAATGAAGATAGCAAAGATGATTTGACGGATGATTTGGATGATATGAAAAGAGAACTTAAGAAATTACGTTCTCAAAACGACGAGCTTTGTTCCAAGATACAGGAATATAAAACAGCTTGTGGTAATTATGAAATTGAAATTGAACGTCTAAAAGATAAATTGGATTAGTAATATGGATGTAGTAATGGTAGTTTACATAGTGGTAGCAGCGATAATCGGTGCCGCCATTTCCTATTTTATTTGTAGCCGTAAAAGTTCTACTCCGATAGAGAAAGGAGGAACCGAGCAAGATAAAATAGCGGGTATAAAGGAACAGATTAGTCAGGAATATGAGAAGAAAATCCAAGAGTATGAACAATCTACATCTGCTTTGAAATCGAAATATGAATCCTTGCTTTCTGACTCTAAAAAACAAATACAGAAGCTTGATGAGCAGCTTAAAAGTTGCATAGCTGGCAACGTGACTGAAGAGGTGAATAACCAGTTGGCAGAAGTTGAAAAGCTTAAGAAAAAAATAAAAGATTTAGAAGAAGAGATAGATGATAATGAGGATGACATTGACGATTATAAAAAGAAACTAAAAAGGAAAACAGAAGAAAATTCCGCTCTTCAAAATCAAATCTCCTCTTTTGAAAAGGATAATAAACGGTTGAAAGAAGAGACAGAGCGTTTAAGGGAAGATTTGGAAGAGAAAGTCAATGAATTAAATGTGAAAATGGAATCGCTCTGTTTTGTTCAAGAAATTCTTTCTGCCAAACGACCGGATGATTCTGATATAACGGAACTGTATCAGAATGTGGATAATGTGGCTTCTTTTGTGAAAGGCGAATTAAGGGACTGCATAAAAGATGTAGTAAATATGCCAAATGAAAAAGAAGTATTCGAGTATGGAATAACGAAATGGGCTATTCTGAAAAAGAAATCTTGGATACAAGGTAAAACCAGTGTCGCTTTTGTGGGTGAATTCTCCGCTGGTAAGACTTCCATTGTGAACCGGATTTTATCACAAGACAACCCAAATGTGCCATTGTTGCCGGTCAGTACAAAAGCAACTACGGCTATTCCTACGTATATTTCAGGAGGAGAAAGTACACGGTATAATTTTGTAACACCGGATAATTTCCTTAAAAACATATCGGAAGACACATTTAAACGTGTAAACAAGGAAGTGTTGGATCAAGTTAAAGGGGTTTCTTCTTTGATTCAATATTTTGTCATGACATATAAGAATCCGAACTTGAATAGTTTGAGTGTATTGGATACACCTGGATTTAATTCCAATGATAAAGAAGATGCCCAAAGGACGATTGAGGTTATTAATGAATGTGACGCCCTCTTTTGGGTATTTGATGTTAATGCAGGTACGGTAAACCGAAGTTCTATTGAACTTATTAAAGCAAATTTGCGTAAGCCTTTGTTTGTGGTAATCAATAAGGTCGATACAAAGGCAAGCACTGAGGTCAATGCAGTGGAACAGTTGATACGGAAAACATTAAGTGATAATGGTATTTCTGTCCAAAAGTTTATCCGTTTTTCAGCGAAAGCTCCTCTGAAAGATATTATGGAACCTATCAATTCTGTAAAAAGAGATGTCGAACAAGATGCGTTCATGCATGGATTGTTGGAGAATGTTGCAAATTTGGTGAATGATTTAAAAAATAAAAACTCAGAAGCAAATAAAAGACAGTCGAATTTATTTGAACAATGTAGCTTGTTGGTTGATGAATATAATAAGGCCATTAGTTCTCTTCAGCGAGATTGTAGTAGAGCTGCAAATATACCTCATTATGAGACACATTTCTTTTCAAGTGATAAATATGAAATGAGCGAAATGGAGTATAACAACTTGTGTGGCTTGCTTGATGAGATAGCAGACGCACATGTTAATCAATTATGCAATTTGTATAATGAACAAATGGTTGCAAAAGAAGAAGCAGAAAATGCATATAAAGAATATAGAAATATAAAATCTTCATATAAGGAACTTGAGAGAGTATGTGCAAAATTAAATAATTTGATTAATCGTTTAAATGCAAGATAACACTATGGCACAAAATTTATTTGAAGAATTACAGGAGAGAAAGCAGAAATTGATTGCTAAAACTCAAAAAGCGACAGAATTTGGTTGGATTACTCCAGAACGTCAAAAAGAGATATTGGAAAAATTGGAACACGATACGTTGACAATCGGTGTGATTGGTCAGATGAAATGTGGTAAATCTACGTTCTTAAACTCTTTTGTGTTTGAAGATGCAGTCCTTCCTGCGGCGACAACTCCTATGACAGCTGCTTTGTCAGTAATAACTTACGGGGCAGAGAAAAAGCTTGTGGCTGAATTTTATACCAAAGATGAATGGGAAGAGCAACGCATGCAGGCCTCTCGTTCATTAAGTGATGTGGAAGGTAATCCAATCGAGGAGTCAAAGGTTAAAGCTGCCAAAGAGCTGATGGAAAAGGCTTCTAAGTTAGGAGGAGATGTATCTCGTTATTTGGGAAAGACAAAAGAAGATAGTTTTGATAATCTGATAGAATATGTGGGAGCAGAGGGTAAGTTTATTTCCATAACGAAAGCTGTTACCATTTACTATCCCAAAGAATATTTGAAAGGGGTTGAGATTGTGGATACTCCGGGATTTAATGACCCTATTGTTTCTCGTGAAGAGCGTACAAAATCTTTCCTGAAAAAGGCAGATGTGGTGTTGATGATGTTATATGCTGGTAGACCTTTCGATGCGACCGATCGTAATATATTATTCCAGAATGTTAGACAGTGTGGTATTGGAAAGGTAATCATCGGTATCAATAAATATGACATTCCTTATGAAAATGGGGAAACTGAAGAAGAAATCAAGGATTATGTAAAATCAGAAATCAAGAAGGCGTGTCGAGCTTGTAATGATGAGACATTGGTTGATATTTTGAGAGAAGCAGAACCTATCCCTCTTTCTGCCGAAATGGCTCTATTGTCAGAGTTGCCAATGAGCAAGATTACGAATAATGAGGCGTTTCAGTTTGCATGGAAACGAGCATGTGATAATTTTGAAATCAGTACACAAGTTCAAATGAGAGAAAAAAGTCATTTGACAGACTTGACGGATGCCATTAAACGCATGGTGGAAAATGAAAAAGGGAAAATATTATTTGCTAAACCTTTGAATGCGATTTTAGCTGCGGGGAATCGGAAAAAAGAGGAAAATGAAAAAGAAATCCGTGAATGTGACTCTTTAATCAGTAACTTAAATAAACCAGATGATGAGTTAGAAGAGCAAGAAAAAGATTTTAATAAGGCAGAAAAAAGGCTTTCAAAGAAAATAGATGGTTTAGGTGATAGTATTGAGGAATCTTTTGACGATTTAATTCGTAAAAAAAATAATGAATTGGAGGATATAGTCGATGCCTCTTGTAAAGAAATGAAGAGAGTAATTGATGATTGGGGGCGTTTTGATAATATAGATAAAGTAATACAGGATATTGATGCAAAAACGCAGTTTTTAGTTACCCGTTCTCTAAAGTATTCTGTTCAAAATTTTCAAACAGAAGTAAAAAATTCTTTGCAAAAATGTATAAAGGATTTTTTTGAAGAAGCCGAAGAGGTATTGGAAAAATATATTGAGGATTATGACAGTAGAGATGTAATAAAAGGTATAAGTAGAAATGTGAATTTAGATATTGTAGATAAAGATTTGTTCTCTTTTGATAATTCAACTTCTGAGGATGAGTATGGCTTTTGGGATGGAGTGTTTGACTTTCTGAATGGCGCATCTTATGGAACTTTGGCTTTAGTTGGAAATGCAATCTCTCATTCTGAAAATCAAACTAAATTAAGAAGGTATGTAGATTGTATTAATAATGAATTTAAACCTGATCCATATTTAAGTTCGATTAAAGAAAAAAAAGATGAAATCATAAATATGGTGAAACAAGGGTTCTTTGAAGAATTCTTACATCCTTTGCAGGAGCAGCTTAAAGAAATCCGTAAAAAATCTATGGATAAGGAGCAAACGCTTAAAGAAGCAAAAGAAAAGCTTGTTATTTTGAAACAGAAGAGACAAGAAATAGAAGTTCAACTCCAAGAAATCATGTAGTTTATGGAAGATTCAACAAAAAACAATTGGAATTGGACGGTTAAGTCGAAAACAGAGGATGATTTCTCAGAAGTTAGTGTTTCAAATGAAGAAAGAGAATCAGTGGATAATCCTGTAGATGCTCCTTCTTTTAGAAGGAATGTATCTACTGTGGATTTAGAAGCATTAATGGAAAAATATAAAAAAAGGTACAGCTTGCTTTGTAAGAAAAATCCTGCTCCTCCTGTTTGCAATAATGAGGTAGACGTAAGCGATACTGTGTCCACTTCATTTTATACTATATTGTTTATTGGTGGATTCCCATTAGCCTTCTTATTTGCATTTCATATTTTGTCTTGGGTGTTATATCTTTTTACATTTACATTCTGGGACAGAAGAGACATAACATGGGGATACATTACCAATTGGGGATTGTGGGCGTTATTAGGTTCGGTGGCTCTTTTTGTACTAATAGGTGTTTATTATCTTTTTCAGAAGCTCATGGGTAACATTAGAAATAACCAAATTATGAAGCAGTATGAGAAAGAATGTGCAGAAAACAAAGCTTTCAATGAGAATTTAATAAAGAATTTGACTGATGAGTTGAATTCAGTGTTGAAAAGTCATAATATGGAACCTGTCGATCGTTTGAATGTGTATTGATTAATTTAAAAACAGATAGATTATGCCATTATTTTTAGTAACAATAAAACAATCCAAGAATGTGAATGGCATTCGGGTTGAAAAAGGAATGAGCGTAGAAGTAGTGACTTCATCCATGTCGAATCCGTTGTTAACAAACGGGGGACAAGCTGTAGCGGATGCTTTTATGCGAAAATACGGAATAGATGTAAAGAAGGCAGGAATCCTATCAACTGTCTATTGCGATGTGCAAAGGATAGGATGATTAGAAATCTGTGGCATACAATAAAACTTGTCGTATGCCACAGATTTTGATAGATATGATATAGTGATTATAGTACATAAATAAAAGTATACAATGGAAGATTTAGAATTTAAGACGTGCCCATACTGTGGTGAGAAAATTCTTGCCATAGCTAAGAAATGCAAACATTGTGGAGAATGGTTGACAGATAATATTGCTGAGAACTCAGTACAGAAGAAAGATGAAGCAAATTATGTTACTATCCATGGTTATGATGAGAACTTTGCAGTTACCCCTACTATTAGTGTTTATAGGGATGGTGTGCATTTGGGTGAAGTCGGGCGACATGGTTTACTTAAAGTGAAAATTGATAAAGATTGTTCTTTGAAATTTTCGTGTGCATTTAGAAGTGCATCCCTTTTTATTAAGAAAGGTGTTGATACTCATGTTTTATTATCTTTTGATCGCTTTTCAGGAAGCTTAAAAGCAGTTAAATCAAGTGATAGTAATTTATCCTCTGTAGCTCAGAAGAAAGAGAAAGATTCAACAAGATCAACAATGTTGTCAATTGTTCTTATAATAATTCTTCTCATTATTTGGTTGATATTATAAAAATATTTAGGTGAAATTTTACTGAAACTTTAAAAGTAAAACATCGAACCGTCTAAAGTTGATTCGAAAAACATATTAAGAAGTAGTTGAAGTATTGTCAAAAATTAATGATTAAGCAGACAGAAGTAATCTTCTTGACTAAATGTGGAATAGATAGTGTGAGGTGTCGTATGTTTGCATTTTATTGAGATTTGGAAGATAATGAACGAATAAATTGCTTACATTTGTGATGTATCTAATCCGTGTGCGAATGTATGACACATGAAAGAGAATAAAATATAAAGTTAAACTATTAAATAATAATACCATGGAAGCAGCAGAAGTAATTAAAAAGTTCTTGGCGAATAGTTCTTGGGTGCAAGAAGCAAAAGCGTTTATTAACGATAAAGAGAAGATGCAGAACTTATTGAATAGGTTCAAGGAATTCTTTAATAATAGTAGTTTGGAAGAAATCAAGGACAATATGAAAGAGGCATTCAACTATGTGTCGGATGTCTTTTCCGGAAGATACAGGGATTATAGTATGACAGCTTTGATAACGCTTGTTGCCGGTATGGTTTATGTCGTGTCTCCAATTGATATTATTCCTGATTTTATTCCGGTAGTAGGCTTTACAGATGATATTACAGTCTTCCTCTTTGTACTAAAATCCGTCAATGATGAGTTGGAAAGATACCGTAAAAGTAAATAAAGGGCTTTTATCGTCATGGACTAATCAAAATGAATATGAAAACAATCAATGAATCTTATGCAGGTAAATCGTTAAATAGTGTCCCTTATAGAGAAAAAGCAATTCTTCTTTATGGGAAGAGGGTTACAGGAGTCTTCCCCGTTTTTGAGGGCATCAAAGTGGTGTTGGACGGCAGTGTCGATGCTTTGTACAAGCAATTGGGCAATACCGATTATGCATTTTACCATGGGACGATGCGGCTTGCAACTATAAAGCTGAAGGAGATGCTTGAACGGAATGCTGCATTGAAAAAGCAGTTTACAAAGGAGCAGCTGGATGATATTCAGGCTGGACGGGAAAAGGTCAGTGGCAAGATTTGGCATCATTATGAGGAGCTTGACGGAGATTGTCCCATCATGCAACTTGTGGATGAAGAGTTACATGGAAAGTGTAATCATACGGGTGGAAGTTATACTTGGAATCCTAAGCATTTGGAATAACCTAACAGGGTATTCCATGGATTCAAAAAGCAAGGGAGTTCATGTTTGTCTTGCAATATCACGTAATTATGTGTAAGTTTGCGAAAAGATAGAATTGATAAAACCGATAAGACATGAAATACCCGATAGGAATACAAGATTTTGGAAAGATAATAAGGGGAGGTTATGTTTATATAGACAAGACCGCCCTGATTTATCGTATGGTGAAAGAGGGGAGCATTTACTTCCTGAGCCGCCCGCGACGTTTCGGAAAGAGCTTGTTGGTTTCCACGC
>ERZ857629.3486-NODE-3486-length-13176-cov-3.951071_pt1 | contig 13176 bp, 17 predicted proteins | sample MGYA00519700_ERZ857629 | MGnify/ENA primary metagenome ERZ857629 (study PRJEB31778, sample SAMEA3449351) | human gut metagenome | biome: human gut; feature: human-associated habitat; material: faeces | place: United Kingdom | collected 2010/2012 ... | reverse complement strand
CATGAAATATCATAAGAGGCCCGCTTGCGGAATCTCGTAAGGAGGGATCCGTTTACGGGAGGATTCCTTACGAGCCTGGATTCCTTATGATCCTGCAAATGCGACAATGTTTATTAATGATTTAGAATTTGAAGGATATATATGCCCTGAGGTTAGACAAGGTCCATTTACATTGAATGAGCCAACTAAAGATTATAGAGATCAATTATACGAAGGTAAAGTAAAACACTCAAAAGATGGATTATATTCTTGGGCTGCTAGTAATGCAATTGCAACTCAACATAAACAAGAGTATATAATGCTAGATAAAAAGAAATCAGCAGAAAAAATTGACCCTATGGTTGCTACAATTAATGCGCATTATAGAGCAACTAAAGTATTAAAAGATGCAGGGATAGATATATTTTATTCACCTTAAATAAGAAAGGAGGTTTAAAGTTTGGGAGTTTTCAAAAGAATTATAAGTTTTTTCAAGACACCATATAGGAGTAGAATAAATAGAAATTCTAGATGGTTTTCATTTTTTAATAAGGATTTAGCTACAAATGAAACTATTTTTAGCGCTGTTAGTATGCTTAGTAATGCCATTGCTAGTGCGCCTATTGGAGTTTATAGAGACTACGAAAAATTGAAACCAAGAGAAAGTAGCTTAGCTAGATTATTTGAATATGGACCTAATAATTTTCAAACTACATTTCAATTTATTAGACTAATGGAAACATTAAGAAATACAAAAGGTGCTGCTTATGCTATAAAAGAGTATGGTTATATGGGTGAAGTTGAAAAGTTATGGGTGCTTAATCCAGATTATGTTGTTCCTATATTAGAAAATGAAAGTAGAGAGCTTTATTACGAGGTTAGAGAAAATGGGAATTTAGTATATGTCCATAGTGAGCATATAATAGCCGTAAATCATACAACAACAGATGGATATACCCCTATTAGCCCATTGAATGTATTAAGAAATACAATAGATTATGACAGAGAGGTCAAAGAATTTAGCTTAAATCAAATGAAAAATGGATTAAAAGCAAATGTAATAATAAAACTACAATCTAAATTATCAGAAGAGGCAATAGATCAATATAACTTAATGATGGATAAATTTAAAGATAATGGAGTTTTATATGTTGATAATGGAAAGGAGTTTCAGGAACTTAAAAGTAGTACATTTATAGATCCTAATGTAGCAGCAGTAGAGGGAATTACAGTAGAAAGAGTAGAAAAAGTATATAATATGCCTGGAAAATTAACAGGAAAGGCTTCAAATGTAGAAGATTTATTATATATAAAAGATACTATATTACCTATAGTTAGAATGTATGAACAAGAGTTCAACAAATCAGCGAGAAATAGGTGAAAGAGTAAAGCTATCTCTTAATGGATTTGCTAGAGCAGATATGAAAACAAGGGGAGAGTTTTACTTTAAAGGAATCCGTTCAAGTTGGTTTTGTGCTGACGAAATAAGAGCATTAGAAGATATGCCACCAATAAAGAATGGAGATATATTTTATGTTAGTAAGGATTTAATTCCAGTAGATATGGTTAGAGATTTAAATACTAAAAAGAATTAATATTGAAAGGAGGTGATGAGTATGTCAGAGAAGAAATATTGGGAATTTAAAGCAAAAGCAGATGATTCAACAGAAGCAGATTTATATTTATATATTGAAATTGCATCATGGGGTGGAGGATATTATGCACACTCAGCTCAAAGTTTTAAAAGTGAATTAGATGCATTAGGTAATATAAATGTCTTAAATGTATATATTAATTCTCCAGGTGGAGATGTTTTTGAAGGAAATAGTATTTACAATATGCTTAAAAGAAAGTCAAAAGAATGCAAAGTCAATATGTATGTTGATGGAATGGCAGCAAGCATAGCGAGTGTAATTTTAATGGCAGGAACTAAAATAAGTATTCCTAAAAATGCTATGGTTATGATACACAAAGCTAGAGGTGGTTGCTATGGAGATGAAGAAGAGCATAGAAAATGTGCTAATCTTATAGAAAAGATTAATAATAGCATGAAACAAGTTTATTTAGATAGATCTAATGGCAAATTAGATGAAGAGACATTGGATTTATGGCTATCGAACGGAGATACATGGTTATCAGCACAAGATTGTTTAGATTATGGTCTTTGTGATGAAATAACTGATGAAATTCAATTAGTGGCTAAATATGATACGAAAGTCTTAGAACAGTATAAAAATGTTCCAAAGGCTTTTTTTAATGTAAAAAATCAATCAGAAGAGCCTAAAAGTGATGAAAAACCATTTATGGATGAAGAAACTAAGGCTCTTATAGAAAGAGTAAATAATAAAAGTAAAATATGGAACTTAGAATAAAGGAGGATTTATAAAATGACAATGCCAATGAACAGATTTCAAATTCAACAAATGTTAGATGGAGTAAGAGAAAGCTTAAAAACTCAGAATGACAAGTTAAATGCTATGTATATGGATAGTAAATCTACTGTAGATGCAAGAAATACTCAAGTAGCTGTAGTAAAGGACTTAGAAGAAAGAGAAAAAGGTATAGAAGCTCGATTAAAGAAATTTGATGATGATGCAGCAGCAAGGTTAAAAGCTCAAAAAGAAACGGAAGGAATGACAGAAATGGATAAAACAATAAAGAACAAAGCAGAAGTAATAAGAAATGCTATGAATGGCAATAAAGATGCGGTTACTGAAGCTATTAAAGCTATGGGTGGAATTTATAAATTAAATGCACTATCAACTAATGGAACATCAGGAAATGGTGGAGAGAATATGATTCCTAAGACAACATCACCTGATATAATAACTGAACCTGCATATGAAAATGACTTAAGAGCACATATACTTATAACAAATGAGTCAAATTTAGAAGTACCTAGATTATTATTTTCATGTGATGATGATAATTTCGTGTTAGATGAGGAAACAGCTAAAGAAGTAAAAGCAAAAAGTGATATAGTAGCGTTTGGAAGATTTAAAAGTAAATTAAAAGCAATTGTTTCTGAAACAGTACTATTAGGCAGTGATGCGAATTTAGTTGCAACAGTAGATTCATCTTTAGAGGGTGCAGCTGCATATAAAGAAGTTAAAATGCTATTTAGTACAGCTGATGATGCTAATAAGCATATGTCATTCTATGAAAAAGAATCAAAAAAATATACAATAAAAGAAGTTAATGCAGCATCAAAATATTTAGCAATAAAAAAAGCAATAGCAGATCTTCCTAAAATGTATAGAAAGAATGCTAAAGTAATAATGACATATATGGATTATATAGATATGATAGAAGCTTTAGCGAATGGCAATGCTACTTTATATGGAGCTCAACCAGAGCAAATATTAGGGAAACCAGTAATATTCATGGATGAAGCCGAAATTCCAATTGTAGGTGATTTAAGATACTTACAAATTAACTACAGTCCAGATACTCTATATGATAGAGACAAGGATGTAAATACAGGAATGGAACAATTTGTACTTACAAATTGGTATGATATACAATTTAGATTAAGAAGTGCATTCAGATTAGCTTCAGTAACACCCTAGTAAACCCCAAAGCCAGGGGACTCCCAATACTGGAGTAGAAAAAGAAGGTTAAGTATAGGGAGTACTTAGGTACTCTCTATTATTTTATAAAGGAGATACAGAATCATGATTACATTGGATGAAATGAAAGAATGGTTAAGAATTTTTCATGATGAAGAGGATACTTTAGTAAATAACTTAATATTAACTAGTATATCTATAATAAAAAGTGCTACAGGAATTACTAAAGATTATATTCAATCTTGTAATTATGAAAATGTTAAAGATCTATATAAGATGGTGCAAAGAATTTTGATAACTGACTTATATAATGAAAGAGACACAGAAAATAAATCATTAACATCATATTATATTCAATTGGAGTTAGAGTATAAGGGAGTATTAAGCTATGAAAATAGATAAATTTGAGATTAAGCCACATGAATTTAGACATCCTATTGAGATACAAAGATGTGTAAGTGGTACTGATAATGATAATATTCCAGTTGAAAAGCAATGGAATAAATTAATTAAAACTAGAGCTAAGATAGTAACTAATAAAACAGATGAAGAAAATATGATGAGTGGTAAATCTGGAATAGATATTAAAACTTTTTATATAAGAGGTAGTAGAAGCTTAGAAATAACTTCAAAAGATAGAATAGTCTATAATAATAAAATTTATAACATTAAATCATCCAATAATATTCAGGAAAAATGCATTTATATTGAGATAAAGGCAGAATTTATTGGATAATGGCACTAAAAATTAATGGTCTTGATAATGTTATAAAAAAATTAGATAATCTATCAAATATTAAAACTGATGATCTTGTAGAAGATGCAGCTAAGAAAATAGAAGAAGGTATTAAAAAAAGAGCATCATCATTTTCAGAGGAAGAAATAAAGTATATTGGAACATTTGAAGCTAGAAAATCAGGTAAGAGTGTTTTTGTAGATATAGGCTTAAAAAATGACGAAGCTCCATTTGAGTTATGGAAAGGATTATGGTTTCATAACTGGGGTTATTGGAATAAAGGATGGAATTTTGGAGAGAATGGGCCATATATTTTTATGCATTCTTTATGGTTTGAAGATGCAGTAAATAAAGTAGGTAAAGGTGTTAAAAGTGAATTGAAATCTAAAATAAAGAGAGTAGTTTCACAGGCTATAAAGTAGGTGTTTTGAATTGGAACAAATTATAAGAGAAGCTTTAAAAGACATAGAGATTCAAAAATTTTTTATTACCAGAGGAGATAATGAAGGTGAATGTATAGTTTATAATTATATATCAGCACCAGGATATCACTCTGATAATGGTGAAAAAACAAGAAAATACACAGTATTATTAAATATCTATAGTTGTAAAGATATAGAAAAAACTAAAAATAAGGTTTTTGAAGCCATGCTTAAAGCTGGATTTAAGGGTGGACAAGTTCAGAAAACAGAAAAGGAAGTTATTAAAGAGGTAGCTTATTATAATACTCCAATGATATTTAAAAAGGCTTTAGAAAACTAAGGTCTTTTTATTTTAAAAAATATTAAAGAAAGAAGGTAAATTATGAGTAGAAAATTAACAGGATGCTGCAATTGTATGATTGCATTACACAAAATTGCTGATGGTAAAACAACATTTGAAAAACCACAAGCAATAGAAGATTTAGAAGCGTTTAATTATTCATATAACTATGCAGAAGGCTCTAACTATGCAGATAATAAGCAAAATATTTATAAGAAGAAAAAAGTATCAGTTAATATTGATTTAGACTTTTCAGCAATATCATTAAAAATTAAAGCTTTATTACAAGGCAAGAAATATTCACAAGGTGGAGCTTCATCAAATCCAAATGACCAATCTGCACCAGTAGCAGTTCTATTTCAAAAGAATTATGATGATGGATCATATGAAAATGTTGTATTTTATAACGTAAAATTATATGAAAAAGACAATTCAAATGCTACAGAAGGTGAAAGTATTAACTATACTTCACAAGGGTTTTTAGGAGTAGGATTAAGTTTTACAAATGATGATATAAATGGAGATTTTGAATATATAATGGACTCAGCTGATCCAAATGTCAATAAAGCAAAATTAGATAGTTTCTTTGAAGCAGTAAAGTTCTATGAAGAAGCAAAAATAGATGTTGCATATACAGGATATACAACTGGAAACGTAACAGACATAAGTGTGAAAGGTGCTACATTTGATACTGGAGCTAAAAAGTTTAAAGGAATACCTGAATCAACAACAAGATTTACCTTTAAGTTGGATCAAGCACAAAAGACAGCTACTAAAGGTGTAGATGCTTGGGAATTTAAATAATAATTTGGAGCTAGTTGATTCTAGCTCTTTTTATATTGGAGGATAATATGAATTTATTAAAAAAAAGCAAGGAATTAACTATAGAAAATGAAGAGTTTGTAATGGAATTTGATATGAGAAGCATTGCTTTATATAAAGAATTATCAAATAAGCCTTTTGTAAAAGGAGTTGGCGACTTATTTAAATATGATGATGAAGCAATAGCTATGTTTATTGCTTGTACATTGAGAAGGAAAGAAGAACCAACTAAACCATTAGGAAAAGAAGTTTTAGAGGGAGATATTTTATATTTTCTATTAAACCATTCAAGTGATGTAATAGAGTTAATAGCAATGAGTTTACCTTCTGATACTTCTAAAAACTCTAAAAAAAACTAAATTCTAGTGATGAAGATATAGATTTAGACTGGAATTTCTATCTTTATACAACCATATTAGGTAAAAGTGAAGAAGAGTTTTGGAACTCTACTCCTAGAAAAATTTCAAGTCAACTTGATATGCATAATAAAGCTATATCTCAAAGAAATAATACTCCGAATAAAAATAAAAAAGGAGAAACACAGGGAGAAGTAATAAAAATGAAAGTAATAAGCTGAAAGGAGTAAATATGTCAGATGAACAACTTATTGTAACCATAGGAGCTAAGGATTCTGCATCTACAGTAATAAAAAATGTAAAAAAAGAGCTTAATTATTTAGATAAAGAATATAAGTTAGCTGAAAAAGGTAGCAAAGATTTTGATAAATCTTTGGAAGGATTACAGACTAAGTTATCCGTATTAGAAAGAAAATATCAAGCTAATAGTATAAAGTTAGAAGCTTATAAAAAGCAACTAAATGCAGCCAAAGAAGGAGTTTCAAAGAAGGAAGAAGAGTTACAAAAGTTAATAAATACTGAAGGTGATAACTCCATAGCTATATCAAAAACAGAAAAGCAATTAGCTAAGTATAGGCAACAGTTAGAAGAGGTAACTCGAAATATAAATTTAACTGAGTTAGAAATGAAAAATTTAAAAGATGAAATAAATGATACTAACTCAGCAATAAATAATTTTAAAGTAGAGGAATACAATAAAAAAATTGAAGAAATTCAAAAGAATACTGAAGAAACTACTAAAAAGTTTAAAGAAACAGGAGAAAAATTAGAGAGCATAGGAAGTGGAATAAGTAAAATATCACTTGCAGGAATAGGAGCTGGAACAGCACTTGGAGCTATGGCTAAATCAGCAGAAGATGCTTTAAGTGGACTAGAAGGAAAGCTAGGAGTAACAAAAGCAGAGGCTGATAAATTAAGAGAAGTAGCTAAATCTGTGTATAGTAATGGTTTTGGAGAGAGTTTAGATGATTGTGTTAATGATTTAGTCTCATTGCAACAGAATCTAAGGATTACAACAACTATGACTAATGAACAAAAACAAAAAACATTAGAACAGATTTCAACTATGAAAACCTTATTTGGAGCTGAATCAGAAGAAATAACTAGAACTCTTAATAATATGTTACAAAATGGAATAATAGATAATGTTCAAGATGGATTGGATATTATTACAAGAGGATTTCAAGAAGGATTAAATAGTGGTGGTGATTTATTAGATGTACTTTATGAATACTCTCCACAATTCAAGAAACTTGGCTTAGATGGAAGCAGTTCTTTAGCTTATATAAAAGCTGGGTTAGATGCAGGAGCATATAATGCAGATAAAATGGCAGATGCTTTAAAAGAAATATCTATAAGAGCAATAGATGGAAGTAAAACAACAACTGAAGGGTTTCAATTAATGGGATTAAATGCTGATGAGATGTCCAGAAAGTTTGCAGCAGGTGGAGAAACTGCTAAAGCAGCATTAAAAGAAACAATAGAAGGATTAAAAAATATGCAGGATCCATTGGAACAAGATCTTGCAGGGGTAAATTTATTTGGTACAATGTGGGAAGATTCATCTAAGGATGCTATACTTGCTATGTCTAATGTCACAACTGGGCTTACAAATGTTGAAGGAGCTACAGAAAGAGCAGGAGATAGTTTACAAGATACTTTTGACTTTCAATTTAAAAAATCCTTAAGAGAAGTTAGAGATGATTTACTTCCTTTAGGTGTAGAAGTACTAGATCTTGCCAAAGAGTATATACCAACATTAACTGATGCTGTAAAGACAGTTACAAGTTTTCTTTCTAATATGGATGATGGAACAAAAAAGAATATTGTAAGGATTACTTTGTTTGGTACTGTATTAGGAACAACCACAAGTGGAATAGGAAAGTTTACTAAATTTCTTGGTAGTGCAAATGATTTTATTGGGAAATTTACACCTACTATAGAAAAAATAAAAGTAAAATATGGAGAGCTTGATAATAAATCTAGTTTATTAAGTAAAAGTACAGGATTATTGAAGTCATCATTTTCATTAATAAATCCAGTTACAGCAGGAGTTGCATTAGGAATAGTAGCTATAGGTGGAGCTATGGCTGTAGCATCAGCTAATAGTAAGTTAATGCAAAAAGGAATTTCATATACAACAGATGAAATGAGTCTTTTAGAAAAAGCTGTAGCAAAATTTAATGGAACAAATTTTAAATCAAGAAAAGAGTTAGAGGAATCTGGAGTTGTATATAAAGAATTTAGTGACAAGATTAGTGAAGAGTTTCAAGCAAAGGTAAATGAAAATACAAAAGCTATAAATGACTTTACACTTAAACTAAAAGAAATAAATTTTGATGGAATAATAACAGAAGAGGAATCACAAGCCTTTATAAGTGAAATAGATAAAGTTTGTGCAAGTGCTATAGAAGCAATAAAAAGTAGGCAGGAAGAAAGCAATAAAGCTATGCAAGATATGTTTATATCTGATGGTCTTATTGATGAATCTGAAAAGAAGGTTATTGAGTTTATGAATAAGAGTAGTGAAACTCAAATAACCGAAGTTAATAAGCTTAAAGAGGAAATATTAGCAATTGAACAAGGGGCATTAGATGAAAAAAGAACTCTTACAGATGGAGAAGTTGCTTTAATAGAAGAAAAATATGCAAGAATTAGGCAAATAGAACTTGAAAATTTAGGACAAAGTAAAGAGGAAATTATTTATGCAACTAATGAGTTTCAACAGAGAATAAAAAATATTGATTTAGAAGGTGCTAAGGAAATAGTTTCAGAAAAAGCTAAGATTAGAGATGAAGAAGCAGCAAAAATATCAGCTGGATATGATACTCAAATACAATTAATGAAAGAAAAGCTTGAAGAAGCAACAGGAGAGGATAGAAAAGCTCTTGAAGAACAAATAAGTATTGCAGAAACTAAGAAAACAGAGTTATTACAAAAAAATAATGAGCTGTATGATGGATATTTAGCTATATTGCATGAGAAAAATCCTATTGTTATGGATAATATAAATAAATTTAATGGTGATGAATTAACTGCTGCAGATATAAAAAGTCAAGAGTTATTAAGAATACATTCAGCTCAATATGAAAATTTAAATTCAATAACTGAATCTGGAACCTATATGATGTACAATACAACTGATCAGATGATGCAACAAATTACTGTAACAGTAGATGAAAATACTGGAGAGATTTTAGGTATATATAATGATTATACAAGAAGTGCTAGTGGATATACTGAGGAGATAGCAAATAAAACTAAAGAAATGGGAAAAGAATATACTGCTACTTCATTAGAGGTACAAGGGGCGTTAAATAATATGGAAGGTGCGACAGTAAATTCTTCAAATCAAATTGTAACAAAAAATGGAGAGGTAGCTTTATCGCTACAAAATGTTAAGTATAATGCAGATGGAACTAAAGAAGGAATTTTAAATCTAAATGGAACCCCTATAACAATAAGGACCGATACTAGTGGAGCTATATCAAATTTAAATGAAGTTGATGCTACAATAAGTAATATTCCTAATTCTAAAACGGTAACAATATATACATTACTAAATAAAATTGGAGAAGGTTGGAGTAAATTCACAGGATGGCTAGGATTCGCAGGTGGAACAGATTATGCTCCTCCAGGGATGGCTTTTGTATCAGAAGAAGGACGAGAATTAATAGTTAAAAATGGTAGAGCAATTTTAACAGGAAATAATGGGCCAGAGATTTTTAACTTTAGTGGAGGAGAAAAAGTATACACTAATGAAGAAACAGAAAGAATACTAGCTGGATTAAAGAATGGTTATTTTAATTCTAATACATATAAGAGTCAAAGTCTTATAAATAATAGCAATATTACAAATAACTATAGTAATTCTATTAATAATGGGTTAAATAATACAGATTTAATAAATATAGTTTCAAACATAGCAACAGAAGTTTCTAAAAGTATTGCAGCTAGTCTACAAAATGCAAGTTTTCATCTGGGGGATGTTCATTTAAATATGGATACTTTTATGAAAAAGGTATCAAATGAACTTGCTATATCACAAAGAAGAGTGAGGTAGTAGTATGATAGTAAATAATATAGATGTAGAAATATATGGGGCAAGTGTAAGTAAAAAAATTATAAAACCAAGTGAAATATTAATAGAAAAAGAAAAAAGAGACTTAATAACTGTACAAACTAATAGTGAAATTAAATTAAAACCTATGACTATTAGAATATTATTTGAGGGTCAGGACAGAGATAAAATAAAAACTAATATTTCCAATTTCATGACTAATTTAACTGATGAAGTTGATATTAAGTTTAAAAATTTAAGTAATAAATTTCATGCATATTTAGTTGATAGTGATGTTGAAGATACTGAGTTTGATGAATGGGTATATCTTAATTTAACCTTTGATTGTTATGAGTATGGAGATGAGGTTACTGAAACTATAAATAGAACATTAACTAAAAATATCAATGTAAAAGGGAATATAGAAACTCCAGCAATAGTTGAAATAACTCCAAGTATAGATTTAATAGATTTAACATTAAGAGGATTAGATGACGATCCAATTATATTAAAAAATCTTAAAGCTAGTAAAAAACTTATTGTAAATGGTGAGGAAGGAACAGTTACAGTAGATGGAGAAAATAAATTTTCTGATACAGATATGTGGGGATTTCCTAAATTAATACCAGGAGAAAATACTATAACAGTAGATAAAGATAGTGTAGATATAACTATAAAATATAAACCTAGATATGTATAATGTATCTGATTTTGACATTTTTTTAATGAAAGAGGTATAAATATGATTGAGTTTTTAAAAAAAATATTTAATAGAAAAAGTAGATTTAGAATATTGCAAACTAGAATTGAAGCATTAGAAAGTCAAATTATACTTTTAAATAATAAGGAGGAAGAAAGATAATGATAAAAATAAATAAAAATATAACTTTAAGTGGGACAAGCGAAATAGAGGGAAAGCAAGTTGCTTATATGAGTGCAACAATTTCTACAAATGGAGGAAGTGGAGCTAATATAAATAAAAATATAACTAATCAGGAACTTTACAAAGCCAATAAAGAACAAGTAAGAGCAGATATAGCAGAATTTGAGAAAGAAGTTTATAAGATAGAAGATGAATTAAGTGATAAAGGTTCAGATAAAGAAAAAGTAGAAGGGTAAGGATTAATTATGATAATTAAAAATGAAAAAATAGTTAATAGCATAGGTGTATTAAGTAAATTAACAAGTTTGGACTTAAATATAAAAGTTAGTTATGCAATAGCAAAGAATATAAATAAGATAGAAAGAGAACTAGAAGTTTTTAATAAGGAAAAAGCTAAACTTATAGATAAGTATGGTGAAAAAGATAAAGAAGGAAAATTAAAAATAGATGAAGTTGGAAATATAAAAATTATAGACGAGGAAAATTGGAGTAAAGATTTAAAAGAACTTTTAGGAATAGAAAATGAAATGGATATATACAAAATAAATGAAGAAGATCTATTTAAATGTAACTGTAATATTACTCCTGGGGAGTTAATGTTAATAGATTATATGTTTTAAGTATAAAATAACATTCTAGGAAAGGAGGGAGAATAGTGCTACAGTTATATAATGCAAATAAAGAGAAATTAGAGGGACTAATTAAATATAAAGATTTAAAGATAGAAAGTACATTGTCCACAGGGGATAAATTACTTTCTTTTTATTATCCTAAAAAATATTCTAATAATATTATAGAGGAAGGATATATAAGAACTAAGGAAGCTGAGTTTGTAATAAAGCAAATTAATAAAACATCTGATGCATGGATTGATATAAAGGCAAGTTTAAATGTAGAAGAATTAGAGAATATGATAGAAAATTTTGATTCGACAGAACAAACTATAGAAGCGTGTATTAATTTTGCTTTAGCTGGTACTGGCTGGACTGTAAATGTAGATAAATCTATAACAAAGAAGAGGACAGTTAGAAAAACAAGCTCTAGTATATGGGATATACTTAAACAAGTTAAAGCAACTTATAGAGTAGAAATAGAATTTGATACTATAAATAAAGTTGTAATTGTTAAAGAACAATTAGGAAATGATAAAGGAGTATATTTTATAGAAGATCTTAATTTAAGAGCTTTAGGTATACAGAGTAATTCTTATGATTTTTATACTAGAATATTAGCTATAGGAAAAGGCGAGTTAAAAGTAGAAGTAGAAAATTATAGTTATTCTAAGAAAAAAAAGACTTTTATTTGGAAAGATGAAAGATATATAGATGAAGAGAGTCTAAGATTAGATGCAACTTTAAAGTTAGAAGAAATAGCTAAACCCTACAAGGCTTATAGTGCAGATATTATAGATCTAGCAAAATCTAATAAGAAATATAAAGAAATTTTAAATTATAAATTAGGAGATACTATAACGCTTATTTCTAAAGAAAATAAAATAAGAGAAAAGCAAAGAATAGTTAAGCTAGTAGAATATCCAGATAGTCCTGAAAATAATACGGTTGAGATTTCAAATATGACTTTAAGTTATGAAGATGTGCAAAAAGATTTTCAGGAGATAAGTGATACTATAAGTAATATTACTGAAGATAATGGAACAATATCAGAAAGAGCTCTAAGAGATAGTTTTAAACATTCAAATCCAGATAATATGAATGTTCAGGAATTAAATGCAGTTAAAGTAAGAGTAGGTGAGTTAGAAGCAACTAGAGCATTTATAACAGATTTAAATGCTGTAAATGCACAAATAGATAATTTAAAAGCAGTTAAAGCTGATATAACAGACCTTACAGCAAAAAATCTAAAGTTTGATGTTGCTTCAGGTAAAACACTTGATTTACAAACACTTCTTGCTAAATTTATAACTGGAGAGAATGGACAATTTTTAAATATAACTTCAAGCAATACAACTATAGCAAATGCTGTTATTAAAGATGCTATGTTAGATACTA
>ERZ857629.3485-NODE-3485-length-13177-cov-3.302545_pt1 | contig 13177 bp, 11 predicted proteins | sample MGYA00519700_ERZ857629 | MGnify/ENA primary metagenome ERZ857629 (study PRJEB31778, sample SAMEA3449351) | human gut metagenome | biome: human gut; feature: human-associated habitat; material: faeces | place: United Kingdom | collected 2010/2012 ... | reverse complement strand
CGCTCCCGTGCCCGCCGCCGCTCCGAAGGCTGCCGCCGCTCCCGCTGGCGCCGAGTCCATCAAGGCGCCCATGCCAGGCAACATCAACGACGTGAAGGTCACCGCCGGCCAGTCCGTCAGGAAGGGCGACGATCTGGTGATCCTCGAGGCCATGAAGATGGAAAACGAGATCAAGGCGCCCCGTGACGGCGTTGTGGCCAGCGTCAACGTGACCAAGGGCCAGACCGTCAACACCGGCGACGTGCTCGTGTCTCTGAAGTAATCGACTCGTTTCCTCTGAACCCAACCGTAAAAGACGGAAACGACAAAGATTGGAGTTGGATGACATATGAGCCGTATGCAGAGAAAAACGTTCCGCAATCGGTGCTTCGCCATCGCGCTCATTCTGATGCTCGCGTGGATGTGCTCAGCGCTTGCGGAAAACCTCACCTCGGGCAAGACGGACACAGCCGCGCCCGAAGTGACCGAAACCGTTGCGCCGGAAGCGCCCGCCGCGGAGAACACCGAGGCGGCAGCCGAACTTACGACCGAATACAAGGATCCCGAAATCAACTTCTGGGATGGCATCGTGAAAATCGCCAAGTCTACCGGCTTCGCGGGAGGCACATGGCGTGAGTACGTGATGATCGCCATCGCCTGCCTGCTGCTGTATCTGGCTATCGTGAAGCAGTTTGAGCCGCTGCTGCTCATGCCGATTGCCTTCGGTATGCTGCTGGCCAACCTGCCCCTCGCAGGTCTGATGGGCGACCCCAGCTATTCCTTCTTCGATTCTCTGGAAGCCGCGAAGGCCGCGGCCGTGGCGTCCCGCCACGATGTGGCTGAGATTACCTATCGTCTGGACAAAGTGACCAACACCATGCGCTATGGCATCCAGACCTCCAACGGCGGCCTGCTGTACTACCTGTACAAGGGCGTAAAGCTGGGCATCTACCCGCCGCTGATCTTCATGGGCGTCGGCGCGATGACGGACTTCGCTCCCCTGATCGCCAACCCCTCCGCACTTCTGATGGGCGCGGCCGCGCAGCTGGGTATCTTCATCACCTTCATCGGCGCGAAGCTGCTTGGCTTTAATGCCCGTGAAGCCGGCGCCATCGGCATCATCGGCGGCGCGGACGGCCCCACGGCCATCTTCGTCACCACGAAGCTCGCCCCGCACCTGCTTGGCCCGATCGCTGTCGCCGCGTATTCGTACATGGCGCTGGTGCCGGTCATTCAGCCCCCGATCATGAAGGCGCTCACCACCCAGAAGGAACGCACGATCCGCATGGGTCAGCTGAGAAGCGTCTCCAAGACCGAGCTGGTCATCTTCCCGATTCTGGTTACCATCATCGTGTCCCTGCTGCTGCCGGACGCCGCGTCCCTGGTCGGCATGCTGATGCTGGGCAACCTGATGCGCGTGTGCGGCGTGACCGAGCGCCTGAACAAGACCGCGCAGAACGAGCTGTGCAACATCGTCACCATCTTCCTGGGCCTGACCGTCGGCGCGACCACGAAGGGCACCACGTTCCTCACGTGGAGCACCATCAAGATCGTTATCCTCGGCGTCATCGCCTTCAGCTTTGGCACCGCGGGCGGCGTGCTGCTGGCCAAGCTCATGAACAAGCTCTCCGGCGGCAGGATCAATCCGCTGATTGGCTCCGCCGGTGTATCCGCCGTTCCGATGGCGGCGCGCGTATCGCAGAAAGTGGGACAGCAGTATGATCCCGGCAACTTCCTGCTGATGCACGCCATGGGCCCGAACGTTGCCGGCGTTATCGGCAGCGCCGTGGCGGCGGGCGTGTTTATCGCCCTGTTCGGCTGATCGATTCGTTAATTAGGAGGAAGTTATCATGGGAAAGGTAATGATTACTGATACCATTCTTCGCGACGCCCATCAGTCTCAGGCCGCAACCCGTATGCGCACTGAGGACATGCTGCCCGCCTGCGAAGTACTGGATAACGCCGGTTTTTATTCTCTGGAATGCTGGGGCGGCGCGACGTTTGACAGCTGCCTGCGCTTCCTGAATGAAGACCCGTGGGTGCGCCTGCGCAAGCTGCGCGAGGCCATGCCCAAGACGAAGCTGCAGATGCTGTTCCGCGGCCAGAACATTCTGGGCTACAAGCATTATGCCGACGACGTGGTGGACGAGTTCGTCCGCCTGTCCATCAAAAACGGCATCAACGTCATCCGCATTTTCGACGCGCTGAACGATCCCAGAAACCTCAAGCAGGCCATTGACTCCACCAACAGGTACAACGGCATCTGCGAGGTGGCCATGAGCTACACCGTCTCTCCCGTGCACACCGAGGATTACTTCGTAGACCTCGCCGTACAGTTCGAGAAGATGGGCGCGCAGAACATCTGCGTGAAGGACATGGCGAACCTGCTGCTCCCGTATCAGGCCTACAGCCTGATTAAGAAGCTGAAGCAGGCGCTGAAGAAGGAAACGCTCGTGCACCTGCACACCCACAACACCACCGGCACCGGCGACATGGTCAACCTGAAGGCCATCGAGGCGGGCGTGGACATCGTGGACTGCGCGCTGTCCCCGCTGGCCAACGGCACCTCTCAGCCCGCGACCGAGTCTCTGATCGCCACGCTGCAGGGCACCGAGTATGACACCGGCATCGACCTGAACGAGCTGACCAAGGCCACCGAGCATTTCCGCAAGGTCGCCCAGAAGCTGCAGGCGGAAGGCATCCTGGATCCCAAGGTGCTGCGCGTGGACGTGAACACCCTCAAGTATCAGGTGCCCGGCGGCATGCTGTCCAACCTCATCAACCAGCTCAAGCAGGCCGGCAAGTCCGACAAGCTGTACGAGGTGCTGGCGGAGGTTCCGCGCGTGCGCAAGGACTTCGGCTATCCGCCGCTGGTCACGCCCACCAGCCAGATCGTCGGCACGCAGGCCGTGATGAACGTCATCGCGGGCGAGCGCTACAAGATGAACCCCAAGGAGTCGCAGGGCCTCATGCGCGGCGAATACGGCAAGCTGCCGGCGCCCGTGAACGAGGAAGTGCGCCGCAAGGTTATCGGCAACGCGAAGGTCATCACCTATCGTCCCGCCGACGACCTCAAGCCCGAGATGGAGAAGTATCGCAAGGAGTGCGCCCGCTGGTATACCCAGGAAGAGGACGTGCTCAGCTACGCGCTCTTCCCGCAGGTTGCCCCCAAGTTCTTCGAGTATCGCCAGGCCGAGCAGCTCAAGCTCGACAACAGCGTGCTGGATAAGAAGAACAACGCAATGCCCGTGTAAGATCGCAGGGGCGATTGCCTGAACGAAAGGGACGTCTGAAGCTTCGGACGTCCCTTTTGCGTAGAAATGGGGGAGAGGGATGAATCAGGCGGAGGTCTGTCGGTATCTGGACGAGCGTGGAATTTCCTACGAGAAAATGGAGCACAGAGCCGTGTACAACATGGAGGAGGCCGAGGCGCTCCGGCTGCCGCACCCGGAATGGGACGCGAAGAACCTGTTTGTCCGCGACGACAAAAAGCAATTCTATGCCCTGATCACCGTGAAGGGCGACAAGCGGGTCGATCTGAAGGCGTTCCGCAAAGCGCAGGGACTGCGGAATCTTTCCCTTGCGTCGGAGGAGGAGCTGATGGGCTATATGCGGCTTTCGCCCGGAACCGTGTCGCCGCTGGGGCTTCTGAACGACCCGGCGCACCGCGTTCATTTCTACATCGACGCGGAGCTGGCGGAGGGCGGAATCGCCGTCCATCCGAACGAAAACACGGCCACGCTCTGGCTGCGGACGGCGGACTTGATTCATTTTCTGCGGGAATATGGGACTGAAGTGCGCGTGGTGAAAATCTGAAACTACAAAGAGAACGTCGGAGGTTTCCGGCGTTTTTTCGTTCAGATGTTTTCTGTAGAAGTTATTTTTATATAGCAACATCGTGCGCAGAGAAAAATTATGAGCTTTTCCATCGCAATAAATTGGGCTAAAACAAAAAAAGTGTGATGAAAATTTGTCCAAGGTGCTTGACAAAAGAAGGAATATCAAATAAAATATCCATATGGTTAAACGCGGACGATGAACGTAACAATATGGAGGATGGAGTTCATGAGCGATCTGGCAATCAGAAATCATCGAACCCTCGCAGGGCGTGTGTCCCACTGGGCGCATGAACGGAAACTGGGAAGAAACTGGCAATTCTATCTGATGCTTCTGCTGCCCCTCGCGTGGTATTTCATCTTCTGCTATATGCCCATGTACGGAATTACCATCGGCTTCAAAAAATACAAGGCCGTCGTCGGCATCTGGAACAGCGAATGGCTGGGCTTCAAGTGGTTCCGCGATTACTTTGCTTCCCCGTATTTTACGCGCACCTTGTACAACACCCTTTCCCTGAGTCTTTTATCACTCGTGTGCGGCTTTCCGCTGCCGATTCTGCTTGCGCTGATGCTCAATGAGGTTTCCAACCGCGCCTATCAGAAATTCGTTCAAAACGTCACCTACATCCCGCACTTCCTCTCCACCGTCGTCATCGTCGGCCTGCTGAGCAGCTTCACCAACCGCGATTACGGCATTGCGAACAAGGTCATCGAGTGGGCGGGCGGTACGCCGGACAACTGGATGCAGGTTCGCAGCATGTTCCGGCCGCTGTACGTCGGCTCCAGCGTGTGGCAGAACATGGGCTGGGATTCGATCATCTATATCGCCGCGCTGGCCGGCATCGACCCGCAGCTGCACGAGTCGGCCTACATCGACGGTGCGAACCGCTTCCAGTGCATGTGGCACATCAATCTGCCGGGCATCATGCCCACGATCGTCATTCTGCTGATTCTGAACTCCGGTCACGTGCTGTCGGTCGGCTTCGAAAAGGTCTACCTGATGCAGAACAACATGAACATGGACGTGTCCGACGTAATCGCGACCTACGTATACCGAATCTCGCTCCTCGATTCCAACCAGTTTGAGCTTTCAACGGCCATCGGTCTGTTTAACTCGGCCATCAACTGCGCGGTTCTGGTGATCGTGAATCAGATTTCCCGCTCGCTGGGCGAAACCAAGCTGTGGTAAAGGAGGAAGGGGCAATGTCGCAGAAAATCGCAGCCCGGGCGCTGAGGAAGCCCGCGCACAATTCCCGCAAAGCCAAAGAGGACATTCTCTTCGAGTGGATCGTATACTTCATTCTGGCGCTGCTTTCGATCATCATCGTGTATCCGCTGTGGTTCGTGATCATCGCGTCATTCTCTGAGGCGAAAATGGTTATCTCCGGCGAGGTACTGTGGCGGCCGGTGCATGTGACGCTTGAGAACTACGCCGAGTGCCTGAAAAACGGCGACCTGATGATCGGCTACCGCAACTCGCTGGGCATGCTGTTTCTGGGAACCGCGGTGAACCTCGTGCTGACCATCCTGTGCGCGTATCCGCTGTCCCGCCGCGACCTGTGGGGCAAGAGCGGCATCATGCTGTACGTCACCTTCCCGATGTTCTTCTCCGGCGGCATGATTCCCACCTACCTGCTGGTGAGCAAGACGCTGCACCTGACCAACAGCTGGTGGGCGGTCATTCTGGTGGGCGGCATCGCGACATACAATATGATCATCATGCGCACGTTCTTCTCCGGCTCCATTCCGTATGAATTGCAGGAGGCGGCGCAGATCGACGGCTGCACGCCGTTCGGCATCCTGTTTCGAATCATCCTGCCGCTGTCCATCCCGGTTATCTGCGTCATCGGCCTGTACTACGGCGTGTTCCTGTGGAACAGCTACTTCCAGAGCCTGATCTACCTGACGGACAAGAACAAGTGGCCGCTTCAGCTGTTCCTGCGGCAGATTCTTGTGGCGAACGACGTTTCCGCCGTCGACGGCGGCGCGTCTGTGGACGAAATGGCACGCCGCGCCATGCGCGCGGAGACGATCAAGTACGCCATCGTCGTGCTCGCGTCGGTGCCCATGCTGATCATCTACCCGTTCGTGCAGAGATACTTCGTAAAGGGCGTCATGATCGGCTCGGTCAAGGGCTGATCGCAAACGGATTTCTTGAGCGGCTCGACCGCTTTTGAAAAAAACAAAAAGGGGGTCCCACCATGAGGAAACTTGCTCTGCTGTTGGCAGCCCTGCTGGCGCTGTCGTGCTTCGCGGCGTTCGCCGAAATCGAAGGCCCGCGCATCGACAATTCGCTCTACCCGCTGGTAGACGAAAAGATCACCATTACGATGACCCACGCCTATACGGACGTCATGCCCGCCGACTGGAGCACCGTCTGGTTCTGGCAGCAGCTCGAAGAGCTCACCAACATTCACATTGAGTTCACCCCGGTTCCCTCCTCCGACCGCGCTACCCGCCTGAACCTGATGTTCGGCGCGAACGAGCTGCCGGATATCCTCTTCAAGATGTCCGTGTCCAGCACGCAGCAGTCCCAGTACGGCGCTGAAGGCATGCTGCTCGACCTCACCCAGTATCTGGACGTGATGCCGAACTTCAAGTACTGGCTGGATGCGTATCCCACCGCCCGCGCGGCTGTGACGCAGAGCAACGGCGCCATCTACGGCTGCCCCTACATCCTGACCGGTTACGCTATCCGCATGGGCAGCCGCATGTTCTACAACCGCGAGGTTCTGGACTATGCCGGCTTCGAGAATCCGCCGACGACGCTCGACGAGTTCTATGACTACCTCTCCAAGATCAAGGACTTTGATTACAACAAGAACGGTATCGACGATACCATCCCGTGGGGCTTCTCCGATTGGAATCAGCTGGACTACACGCTGGCCGGCTCCTTCGGTCTGATGAACCGCGGCTCCTCCTGCTACTGGTTCGACCAGAATGAGGACGGCACCGGCCGCTTCTGGCACACCGCCGAGGGCTACAAGGAGCTCATGCGCTACTGCAACAAGCTCTATTCCGAAGGCCTGCTGGATCCCGACCTGTTCACCGACACCTTCGCGCAGCTGATCACCAAGTGCCAGACCGGCCGCACGCTGACCTACTGCTTCGTGAACAACAGCCCGGTTTCCGGTGCCTACGAAGCGCAGAGTGTTCCGATGACCGAGCCGCTCACCGGCTACAACGGCGAGAAGATGTGGAGCGCCTACTCCATGCCCGCCAGCCAGAGCGCGAACTTCTGCATCACCAGCAAGTGCCCCGAAGAGTACCGTGAGATCATGGCTCGCTGGGCGGACTACTTCTACTCCGTGGAAGGCATGGTTGCCTACTTCATGGGCGAAGAGAACGTGACCTACACCTACGACGCGGAAACTGACACCTACGCGCTGACCGACATGGTTCTCAAGGATCCCAACGGCCGCAACTTCGAGCAGGTTCAGTCTCAGTGGTGCACTTGGGCGGGCGGCATGAACCCCTCCTGCGCGACCAACGAGCTGTTCAAGGGCGGCGAGACCTGGCCGATCTCTCTGGAATCCGCGGCCGGTCTGATCAACTACACGCCTGACGCCGTGGGCGGCGCCGTGTGGGCTCCCTTCGTGTTCGATCCGGACACCGCTTCCCGCATCTCCGTTCTGACCGCGGACTTCGACACCTATCTTGACGAGTGGGTTGGCAACTTCATCACCGGCAAGAAGGACGTTGACAACGACTGGGACGAGTACGTGAACGGCTTTAACGCGCTGAACGTAGAGGAGTATCTGGGCTACATCAACGCCAAGATCGACGAGAAGGGCCTGTAATTCAGCTTTCCCGATCAATCGGGCAAAACTGAAAAGACTGCCGTGAGGTTCGCTTCACGGCAGTTTCTTTTGAAAACGCGAAATTTTATTCCGCGGATGAAAGGGAACGTAAGACAAAACTTCCTGCGTTCCCTTCTGCGGATATGGGAGGGTATTTCAGGCTTGCGGCGGAAATACTCGTCGATCTCGCGCATGCGCTCCATCTGTTTCGCGCCGAACGGGCGGCGGCGCTCGAAATGACCGCAGTGCAGGCACGCGTCGGCCTTCACGGGCAGCCTGGCATAGTGGTTCGCGGCAATCGCGCCGCCCGCGAGGGCAAGGTCGTAATACTCGTTCACAAGGCCGACGTCGATGCCCGCGGGGCACGGCTGGCAGTGGTTGCAATACACGCACGTGCCGGTGACTGCGTCCGTCTTGAACGAGCCGATGACGGAATAATCCTTCTCCGCGTCGGTGGCGGTGAGGAAGTGGAGCAGCTGGTCGAGGTGGGCGAGGGTCTGCACGCCGGGCACGGCCACCAGGACGCCGGGACGGTCGAGCGCGTATTGCAGGCACCGGGCGTGCGTCAGAGCCGTGCCGAACGGGGATTTCTCGGCGCTCAGGCCGCTGACCGCCTGCGCCATTCAGTTGCTCGGTTTCAATTGTCAAGCGTTTCCGCCGAAGTTCTTGAAATGACGGTTGCGTTCGTGTATAATGAAAGAAAAACAGGGGAGGATACCCATGAAAATTACCGATATTCGCCTGTGGAAGCTGTCTGTGCCGCTGCGCGTGCCCTTCAAGACGGCGCTGCGCACGGTGTATCGCGTGGAGGACGTCGTGGTCGAGGTGCGAACGGACGAGGGCGCGGTCGGCTGGGGCGAAGCGCCGCCAACCGGCAAGATCACCGGCGACACGTTCTCCGGCATCGTGGGCGCGATTCGCGACCATATCGCCCCGTCGGTCATCGGGCGCGAGGTGGAAGCGCTGGAGCCGCTGCTTCAGACGATTCAGTCCTGCGTCGTGAAAAACACCAGCGCCAAGGCCGCCGTGGATATGGCGGTGTGGGATCTGTACGGCCAGAAGTACGGTCTGCCGGTCTACAGGCTGCTGGGCGGCGGACGCACGAGGATTGAAACGGACATCACCATCAGCGTCAATGACCCGGAGGTCATGGCGGAGGATACGCGCGAAGCCATTCGCCGCGGCTACGGCTGCCTGAAGGTCAAGGTGGGCGCGAACCCGGCGCTGGACGTGCGCAGGCTTGCGGCGGTGCGCGAGGCGGCGGGCGCGGACACGATTCTGCGCATCGACGCGAATCAGGCGTGGCAGCCCAAGGAGGCCGTGCGCATCCTGAACGCCATGCAGGATCGCGGTCTGGATATTGAATTCGTGGAGCAGCCCGTGGCTGCGCACGATTTCGAGGGTCTCAAGTACGTCACCGAGCGCAGCAGCGTGCCGGTGCTGGCCGACGAAAGCGTATTTTCGCCCGCGGACGCGCTCAAAATCATGCAGATGGGCGCGGCCGACCTGATCAACATCAAGCTGATGAAGTGCGGCGGCCTGTATCCGGCGCTGCAAATCGCGTCCGCGGCCGAGGTGTACGGCGTGCCGTGCATGATCGGCTGCATGCTGGAGGCGAAGATTTCCGTGAACGCCGCCGTGCATCTGGCGTGCGCGCGCGGAATCATCACGAAGATCGACCTTGACGGCCCCGTGCTCTGCTCCGAGGATCCCGTGCTGGGCGGCGCGGTGTTCGCGGAGAAGGATATTACCGTGTCGGACGCGCCCGGACTCGGCGTTCGCGGCGTGGAGGAAGGCTACCTGACGCTCATTCCTGAAAACTGAAGAAGAATGGAAAACTGGCTCCGGGTGCATCTGGTGTGCGCCCGGATTTTTTGTAGAGCAAAAGACGAATATTCCCTCCTTAAATTCAATATTCATGCGGAAAATGATGCATAAAAATTGCTGAAAAAGTAGGATTGTGCGGCTTGATTTCAAGAGCGACATGCAATCCTGCAAAAATGCATGGAAATGACGAGAATTAGCGCAAAAATTGCAGGAATAACCTGTGTAAAAATTCATATTCACGCTTGACAGATGCATGAGCCGACGGTATTATAATCGCAATTTTGCAGGACTCAACAATCTGATCTGCAAAAATGAAAGAAGGGGGATTCCAATCATGAAGAAAATGCTGTGCATGCTGCTGGCCATGGTCATGATCCTCGCCGTTTTCCAGGTATCGTTTGCCGAGGAGAGCGCCTACAAGATCGCCATCCTGACCGGCACCACCACCCAGGGCGAGGAAGAGTACTACGCCGCCGGGGCGCTGATGGAGAAATATCCGGGCGTCGTCGTCCACGATACCTATCCGGACAACTTCTCCTCCGAGGTTGAAACCACCATTTCCAAGCTGATCGCGTTCGCGAACGATCCCGCAGTCAAGGCGATCATCTTCGTGCAGGGTGTTCAGGGCGCGACCTCCGCGTACACGCAGATTGCCAAGGATCTGGGCCGCGAGGACATTCTGCTGATCTGCGGCGTTCCCGCCGAGGATCCCAGCGCCATTTCTCCCGCCGCGGACATCATTCTGGCGGTTGACGAAATCGGCTGCGGCTATCAGGTTGCCGACAAGGCGGCGGAGTGGGGCTGCGACGTGATCGTGCACTATTCCTTCTGCTGGTGATTAACTGGAACATCGGCGGGTTCGGCGGCATCATGCTCGCCGCGGCGATCACGCTGCCCCTCGCGGCCGGGTTCGGCTTCCTGATCGGCAAGCTGCTCAACCGCATGAAGGGGCAGGAAACCATCGGCTCGCTGATTCTGGGCTACTTCGCCAACGGCGTGTATCAGCTTCTGCTTCTGTTCATTTTTGGAAACGTGATTCCGATGAGCGAAAGCGTGACCATCGTCGGCTCGCACGGCATCAAGAACACGCTCAATCTGACCGGCTCGATCAACCTCTACAAGGCCATCGACGGGCTTGTGCAGGTGCCGTTCCTCACGGCGGTGTACGTGCTGGCGGGCGTGGGGCTCGCGCTGTGCGCGGTTCTGCTGCTGCTCAAAAAGGTCTCCGCGAAGAAGGCGGCGCTGTACGCGGCTCTGTGCGCGGCGCTCATCGTCGTGTTCCGGCTGCCCGGCGTGCGCGCGGTGTTCAACGGCGAAAAGGGGCTCAAGCCCACCACTGTGCCGCTGATCACGTGGGTGTTCATCCTGCTTCTGTGCGTGTTCAACGCGTTCATCATGAAAACGCGGCTGGGGCAGAAGTTCCGCGCCGTCGGCCAGAACCGCACGGTCGCCAACGCCGCGGGCATCAACGTTGACCGCACGCGCGTGATTGCCATCATGATTTCCACGGTGCTCGCGGGCTGGGGGCAGATTCTGTTCATGCAGAGCGAGGGCATCGGCGTGTTCCAGACCTATTCGGCGCATGAGCAGGTGGGTCTGTACGCGGGCGCGGCCATCCTCGTGGGCGGCGCGTCCATCGATCGCGCGACCAACGCGCAGGCGCTGATTGGAACTTTCCTGTTTCATTCGCTGTTCATCACCGCGCAGAACGCCGCGTCGAACCTGTTCGGCGATTCCGTCGTGGGCGAATACTTCCGCGCGTTTCTGTCCTATGGCGTAATCGCGCTGGCGCTGGTCATCTACGCGTGGCGCAACGCCCAGCAGAAAAAGAGCGGCAGCGAGCTGTCCATCAAGGGCGACCGCCAACGCAAGGCCGCCAGGGCGCGCTGACCAACACAAAAAACGCTGTCCTTCCGAAGGGGAGGGGCAGCGTTTTTCCATATATGGCGCGTTCAGAACATCCAGCCTTCCCAAAGGCGTCGCCACGCATCCGGGAAGCCCTGCCGCGCGACGGAGTCGGCGGCGGCGACGGGAATGCGGGCGATGGTTCGGCCGTTCAGCAGAATATCGACGGAGCCGATTTCATCTCCGGCGGCGACAGGCGCGGCGACACTGGGCGGCAGGTTGGGCTTCAGCTCGATTTCGGCGGCCTCGGCCTTGTTCATCAAAAGCGTCAGGTCGCCGTCCAGCGCCAGCGGCACGCTGTCAAGGCTTCCGCCGGTCACGGGCATTTCCCCGCGCACGCGCGTGCCCCTTTCCGCCGCGGTGAGCAGGCGATAGTTGGCAAAGCCGTGATCAAACATTTTTTCGGCGCAGGCGAAGCGCTTCTTCCCGCTGCTGCCGCCCAGCACCACCGCGATCAGACGCATGCCGCCGCGCCTGGCGGTGGCGGCGATGCAATATCCGGCTTCGTTTGTGGAGCCGGTCTTGCCGCCGTCGCAGCCGTCGTAAAAGCGAATCAGACGGTTCGTGTTGGTCAGGTCGGTCACGCGGCCGTCGCCGTGATCCACCTTGTCCATCCAGATGCCGGCGTACTTGTAGTACAGATCGTGCCCGAACAGCGCCGCGGCCATGCGCGCTACGTCGCGCGCGGTGGTGTGCTGTCCCTGTGCGGGCAGGCCGGTGCAGTTCACGAACACGGTATCCTTCATGCCCAGCGCCTGCGCGCGGGCGTTCATCTGCTTCACAAACAGCTCCTGCGAGCCGTACAGATGCTCGGCAATGGCCACAGCAGCGTCATTGGCGCTGCCGACGACGGTGCTTTTCAGAAGGATGTCCAGCGTCTGTACTTCGCCGGTGTCCAGAAGCACCTGCGAGCCGCCCATGCCGGACGCGTTCTTGGATATGGTCACGCGGTCGTCCAGCGACACGCGCCCGCTGTCAACGGCCTCAAGGCACATCAGAATCGTCATGATCTTGACGACGGAAGCGACCGGGCGCTTCTCGTCGGCGTTCGTTTCAAAGATAATCTGGCCGCTGGAGGCTTCCATCAGGAGCGCGCTTTTGCATTCCAGCGACACGGGCGCGCGTTCCTCCAGAGGGAGCAAGGACAGCTCCGCGCGCGCCGGCACGAAGAACCCGAACAGAAACACGAGCAGAATGGAAAAACGCCGCCTGAAACCGTGCATGGAAAGCACCTCCCGCCGTTCATTGATGCATCATACGCGCGGAAGGTGTTTTCGATGAATTTTTATGGGAAATCAGACGCGGGATGCGCTATAAAGAAGTCAACTTTGCGTCTCGCGGAACGCGTCTTCGGCGAAGCGAACGATGGGGGATGGGTCGGAGAGCGAATGCGGATGGTGGTCGCAGTCCGGCTTCAGAATCGTTTCAACCGTTTCGCCCGCGGCGCGGCGGCGTGTTGCGAAAACGGCCCCGTTTTCCTCATAGGGAACCACGCGGTCGGCCAGACCGGCGACGAGCAGGATCTTCGCGCCCTTCAGCGCGGGATCCGCGGCGCGGTCGACGGGGTTCTGATTAAAACAGACTGCGGTCTGTTCTGTCAGGCCGTAGCAGGTCAGGCACTCGGCCCATTCGCGCGGCCAGCGTTCGGCCTTGCCCATGCCGCCGGGCCAGCTGCGAATGTCGAGCACGGGCGCGTCCAGATACAGCGCCGCGAAGCAGCCGGGATGGGCGAGGGCGAAGTTGACAGCGTACAGGCCGCCGCGGCTGAAGCCGAAGAGCACAGGGAAGCGGCTGAGCGCGTATTCGGCGGTCAGATGGCGATAGAAGCCA
>ERZ857629.3482-NODE-3482-length-13180-cov-2.145905_pt1 | contig 13180 bp, 8 predicted proteins | sample MGYA00519700_ERZ857629 | MGnify/ENA primary metagenome ERZ857629 (study PRJEB31778, sample SAMEA3449351) | human gut metagenome | biome: human gut; feature: human-associated habitat; material: faeces | place: United Kingdom | collected 2010/2012 ... | reverse complement strand
TAACCGCCGGTATGGGCGGCGGCACCGGCACGGGCGCCGCGCCGATCGTTGCGGAAATCGCGCGCGATCTCGGCTGCCTGACCATCGGCGTGGTCACCAAGCCGTTCGCCTTTGAAGGAAAGCAGCGCATGAAGAACGCCGAAATGGGCGTCATCGACCTGAAACAGCGGGTGGATACGCTGGTGGTGATCCCCAACGACCGTCTGCTGCAGGTGGTCACCAAGGGCACGACCATGCTGGAAGCCTTCCGCATTGCGGATGACGTGCTGCGTCAGGGCATTCAGGGCATCAGCGACCTGATCGCAGTGCCGGCGCTCATCAATCTGGACTTTGCCGACGTGAAGACCGTCATGGAAAGCGGCGGACTGGCTCATATGGGCATCGGCGTCGGCAAGGGCGAAAACCGGATGGTGGAGGCCGCCAAGAACGCTATTTCCAGCCCGCTGCTGGAAACCAATATCGACGGGGCCCGCGCCGTGCTGATCAACATCACCGGCGGCGAGGACATGAGCATTATCGACATCAACGAGGCCGCCAGTCTGGTGATGCAGGCTGCGGACAGCGAAGCCAACATCATTTTTGGCGCTGGCATTGACGATTCGCTGGATGATGAAGTCCGCATTACGGTCATTGCCACCGGCTTTGAAAAAACGCCCTTCCCCAAGAAGGAGGACGCGAAATCCAAGACCGGCGGCGAGCGGGACTGGACCCGTTCTTTCTCCAGCGGAAATTCCGGCAGCGCCTACGGCTCCTCCGGTTCCGGCCGGCAGGATTTCTCTTCCGGTTCTTCCTATGAGGATATGAGCTTCAATATGCCCATGGAAGACGAGTCCATGCACAGCGACTTCGGCGGCGGTTATGTGGGCGGTTCGTCCATTCCCACGCCCGCAGCCATGCCGCCTATGATGCAGCAGGGCTCCAACTACTATGCCAGTTATGGTCAGCCCAGCGGTTACCAGCCCCGGCAGACTTACGGCCAGCCGGATTACGGCATGCAGCAGCCGGTGCAGGGAATGCAGTACGGCAATGTGCAGCAGCCGATGGTCCCGCAGATGGAGTATGGCCAGCAGTATCAGGCTCCGGCTCAGAACGCGCAGGCGCAGCAGCCGCAGAATGGCGCGCAGCCCCAGCAGGCCGCGCAGCAGCCCGCGGCAGGGGCGACTCCCGCTCCCGCCGCTTCCACCGTGGAACGCGACGATTTGGGCGTGCCCGCTTTCCTGCGCCGCCCCACTCGGAAATAACAGCAAATGGGGAAGGGATGCGCTGATTCGGCGCATCCCTTCTTTCATCTCAAAACCAGCGCTTTTCAGTTTTTTTAAGGCACAAATGAATACAGATATTTGGACGGCTGACAGCCGTTCATTTTTTTGAATGCGGATATGCAGAGATGAGCAGTTTGCACCGCCGCAATCCAATGGATGAAGCGCGCCGGTCGTGCCGAGCAGTGAGGATGCGGACGAATGACAACCCGTTTCTTCGTTTTTTCTCCTGTTCTGCGGGGAGAGGCGTTTTTAGACATCAAGAGGAAATCGGATTTCCGGCAGAATGTCACAATCTTTTGCGAATCGGTCTTGCATTTTGGAGCTTTTGATAGTATAGTAAAGAAAGTTACAAAACCTACTGAACCTCCAAGACCCATTTGGTTTATAAGGAAAGGAGCCGGTTTTATGCCCCTTCATCACAAACAGCGGGAAGCGGAAATTGCCCGCCGCGCTCAGGAAATCGTGGATCAGATGACCGTGGAGGAATGCGTATGGCAGACGCTGTATACCGCCCCGGCCATCGAACGGCTGGGAATCCCCAGCTATAACTGGTGGAACGAGGCGCTCCACGGCGTGGCCCGGGCAGGATTGGCTACGGTGTTTCCGCAGGCAATCGGGCTGGCGGCCTGTTTTGACGACGAACTGATGAAGCGCGTCGCGGAGGTGATCTCCACCGAGGGACGGGCCAAGTACAATGAAGCCCAGAAAAACGGCGATCATGACATTTATAAGGGCCTGACCTTCTGGAGCCCTAATGTGAACCTGTTCCGGGATCCCCGGTGGGGCCGGGGGCAGGAAACCTACGGCGAGGATCCCTGCCTGACAGCCCGGCTGGGCGTGGCCTTTGTGAAGGGCCTGCAGGGGGACGACCCCGACCACCTGAAAGCGGCGGGCTGCGCCAAGCATTTTGCCGTTCATTCCGGCCCGGAAAGCCTGCGCCACGAGTTCGACGCGGAGGTATCGCCGCGGGATCTGTGGGAAACCTATCTGCCCGCCTTTGAAGCGCTGGCTACGGAGTCCGGCGTGGAGGGCTTTATGGGCGCGTACAACCGCACCAACGGGGAGCCCTGCTGCGCTCATTCCGTGTTGATGGGACAGATTTTGCGGGGCAAATGGGGCTTTGACGGCTACTTTACCTCCGACTGCTGGGCAATCGGCGATTTCCACCTGCACCATCACGTGTGCGATACGCCGGTGGAATCGGTCACGCTGGCCATGAAGAACGGCACCGACCTGAACTGCGGCCAGATGTACGGCCACCTGCTGACCGCCTATCACGAGGGCAAGGTGACGGAAGCGGAGCTTCGAACGGCGGCCTTCCGGCTGATGCGCACCCGCCTGCGGCTGGGACTGCCCGGCGACAAAACGCCGTGGGACGATCTGAGCTACGCGGACGTGGACACGGACGAACATCGGGCGCTGAATCTGGACGTGGCCCGCAAGGCGCTGGTGCTGCTGAAAAATCAGGACGGTTTCCTGCCGCTGGATCGGAAGAAGCTGCACACGGTGGCGGTCATCGGCCCCAACGCCATATCTACGGTGGCACTGGAGGGCAACTACTGCGGCACGGCAGGGGAATACCACACCGTTTATGACGGCATTCGGGAAGCCCTTCCCCAAACGACCCGCGTGTACTATGCCCAGGGCAGCCATCTCTGTCTGGATCGGGTGGAGGATCTTTCGAAGAAACCCAACGACCGGCTCAGTGAAGCCGTAGCCATTGCCGCCCGCAGCGAGCTGGTCATTCTGGCCGTGGGATTGGATCAATATATCGAGGGCGAAGAAATGCCCGATTCCAAGCTGAAAACCTGCGGCGATAAGCCTGATCTGCTGCTGCCGGAGGGGCAGCGGGCCTTGATTACCGCCATCGGAAAGACCGGCGTGCCCACAATTATCGTCAACATGAGCGGAAGCGCCATCGATCTGGCTGACGGCAACGACTATGCCAAGGCGATCATTCAGGCATGGTATCCCGGCGCGGAGGGCGGAAGAGCCGTGGCCCAGCTGATTTTCGGCGATTATTCTCCCTCGGGCCGCCTGCCGGTCACGTTCTATCATAACGACGAGGAGCTTCCCACCTTTACCGACTACCGCATGGCGAACCGCACCTATCGCTTCCGGCAGCAGAAGCCGCTGTATCCCTTTGGCTACGGCCTGTCTTACACGCGCTTTGCCTACTCCGGCCTTCGGGTGGAAGTGTCGGATGAAAAGCCTGTCCGTGCATTTGTTACGGTTCAGAACATCGGCGACCGGGAAGGCGATGAGATCGTTCAGGCCTATGTCCATCTGGAAAAGGCGGAAGTGCCCGTGCCCCTGCGCACGCTGGCCGCATTCCGCCGCGTCAGCCTGCGTCCGGGCGAAAGCCGCGAAGTGGAATTGTCCCTGACACCTTCCACCCTGTGCGTATACGAAGACGATGGAACCCGGCGGACGCATCGGGGCAGCGTGCGCCTCTGGGTCGGCGGCCGTCAGCCGGACGAGCGCAGCCGTGAGCTGACCGGCACGAATGTGCTGAAAACGGTTTTTGAGCTTTCGTAATCCCCCAAAAAAGAAACCGCCGTACTTCCGAGCCTGTCGGAAGTACGGCGGTTTGCTATGGACGTTATTCCGCACCATCCCCGTCGCAATAATGATATTTTCGGAGCCTTTTGCCCGCTGCAAGGCACAGCAGGACGCCGAGAAGACCGAGAACGCCCATCATCATAGCGGCGCCGGAGCCTTTTCCGCTGCCGAACAGCGCCGTAAGCCAGCGGATATTTCCGCAGCGCTGCATCAGCGGTTCAAAGAATCGGTCTACCGCAAAGCCGCCCAGAAACAGGCCGATGGGAATCGTGAAGAACTGAAAGGTGTTGCGGCAGGCATAAACCCGTCCCTGTAAGGGAAGGGGGATCGAAGTCCGCAGAATGACGTCCAGATTGGCGCTCATCACGGGCACCAGCACCCAGCCGATGATCTGCCCCACGCACCAGAGCCATGGTTCGCGGGCAAAGGCCAGCAAAAAATTTTCCGTCCCAAGAGAAAAGAACATGGTCAGATACACCACGCGCACGCGGTTCTTTGGCTTGGGAAGGAGGGAAACCAGCAGACTGCCGAAAATCATGGCGATGCCCGAACAGGAGGTCACAAGGCTCAAGATCCGTGCGCCGCCTTTCGGGTTGGGCAGAACGAAACCGGGCAGCGTCGCGTCAAAGGCGGATGCCACAAGGTTCACGCCTGCCATAAACAGAATCAGCGTCAGAATCATGGGATTCTGCTTCAGAAAGGACAGTCCGCCTTTGGCAAGCGATAAAACGCTTTCTTCCTTCTGCACCTCAATTGGAATCAGTAGAAGCAATGCCAGAAAGGCAACGGCAAAGCTCCCGAGATCAAGGGCAATCACCAGTTTCAGACCGGCAAAGGAATACACTGCCGTAGCGATCAGCGGATTCAGAATCGAAATGAGCGACCTTGACAGGGATTGCAGACCGCTTGCCCGCTGGTACTGTTCCCGGGGAATGAGCAGGGTCATGGCTACATCGGAAGCGGGCTGCTGTACCGTGTTCATGAGCCCCGAAACGGCGTTGAGAAGATACAGATGCCATCCCGCAAGCCGCCCCATGCAGAACAAGGCAAAAACCGTTACCGTACACACCGCCGCAAAGCTGTCGCAGCAGAGCATGAGCTTCTTTTTGTCAAACCGGTCTGTCAAAGCCCCGGCAAATATGCTCATCAGGATATAGGGGGCATAAGAGCAGATCGTCAGCGCCGCCGCGCTCAAAGAAGAACCGGTCTTTTCGTAGAGCCACAGCGTCAGGGCATAGGCGGTCATGGAACTGCCGAGTTGGGAAAGGCTTTGGGTGCTCCATAAAATCAAGAAATTTTTGAATCCGGAAAATGGATGCTTTTTCATTGCTTTGCTCCTTTATCATAATGGTTCGGAAGCAAAGCCCGAGGAGAAGCGAAACCTCTCCACGCAGTCTCCTCAGACTCTGCGTGGAGCGTAGGCAATGGCCATGATCTTTCCTCCTGCCTTTCTTGACGGAAAGCCGTCATCATGATAACAGTTTACGCCTATTTTTCTGAAAGATCAATGGCCTTCAGCGTGTTCCCAATATCGCCGCTGATGCAAAGCGAACGGGACTGAAGGGAGTCGGGACAGAAAGCCTCGCCCTGATTGACGCATACATAGACGGCCCGGGGATTCTGCGCGGTGAATTGCCAGAAGGGCACTTTGATGATGCCGGGGGTGTTCATTCCCACCCCCAGCTCCAGATAGACCACCCGGCTTTGGGCCGTGCGATTCAGGAAAGCCTGATACCGTTCGGCAGCCGCGTCCCAACCGGCGTCCTGAACGAAACGATCGTCGCAGCGCAGGTTCATGGTCATGGGCTTGCCGCAGACCGGACAGCGGGGAAGCAGCTCGCTGGGGATCCGCAGGTTTTCCTGCTGCGATGCCATCCGGCGGACAGCCGCTTCATTGTCGTAGGTTCGCTGACAGCAGGGCTTGCTGCACTGGAACAGCCCGTAATCGCCTTGGGTGTAAAAAAGGCGTTCTTTGTCAAAACCGGCCTTCTGGAACTGGTGATCTACGTTGGTGGTCAGAACGAAATAGTCCCGTCCCTGCAAAAGCTGCAAAAGCAGCCGGTAGGGTTCGCCGACGCCCGCTTCGTAACGGTTCAGCAGGATCATCCGCGACCAGAAAGCCCAGTAGGCTTCCGGCGAGCGGTAGGGGTAGAAGCCGCCCGAGTACATATCATGGAAGCCATAGGCCTGTTCGAAGGGGGCAAAATGCTGCCGGAAGCGCTTGCCGTCATAGGCAAAGCCAGCCGAAGCGGATAGCCCAGCCCCGGCCCCGACAATGACAGCGTCCGCCGCTTCCAGCTCATGCTTCAGCCGGGCGATGGGATCCAAGCAGTCTTTGGTAGAGTCGTTCGTCGGATTCTTGAAATACATTGAAGATCACCTTGATGGCACTATGTTTTTGATGGGTTTGAACGGTTTGAATGGCGATCTGCGCGGCTTCTTCCCGGGGAAAATGGAATTCCCCAGTGGAAATGCAGCAGAACGCCACGCTTTCCAGCCCGTGCTGTTCCGCCGTTTCCAGACAGGAACGGTAGCAGGAAGCCAGCTGCGTCCGATGGGCTTCCGTCAGTCTGCCGCCCACATAGGGGCCTACGGTGTGCAGCACATACCGGCAGGGCAGGTTGAACGCGGGCGTGAGCTTGGCCTGCCCGACGGGTTCGTCATGCCCCTGCTCCTTCATCTGCTCATCCAGATACAGCCGAAGCTGCACCCCGGCAAAGGTATGGATGGCGTTGTCGATGCAGCCGTGGCAGGGATAAAAGCACCCCAACAGCGCGCTGTTGGCGGCGTTGACGATGGCGTCGCAGCGGAGCGTGGTGATGTCTCCGCGCCAGAGATACAGGCCGTCACGGATCGGAGAAAGCGTCCGCCAGTCCGTCACGCCCCGGCGGCGCAGCTCTTCCTGCAGATATTCGTCCTGTAAATGGAGAAATTCCTGCCCGATAGGATGGGGTGAGCGCACGTTCATCAGCCCGCGAAGCAGCCGCTTCTGTTCCGCTTCGATGCTGGGCAGAGGAATATTCTTTTCCTGCCGCTCTGCCAGTAAAAATTGAATCAGCGCAATGCGCCGTTCTTCCTGCGTCATGATACCCTCCCGACCGACTGCTGCCCGGGCTCCAAAATGGGCCCGGGCCAAGATGAAGTTACGCCTGTACCGCGCTGATCCGCTGGCCGATGTGCTGGCCGGAGACGATCTCGTCCACCATGGCAATAGCGTAGTCCGCATAGCTGATCACGCTTTCTCCCTTGGAGCTCAGCGTCAGTTCCTCGCCGCCCAGCCGGTAATGGCCGGTACGCGGGGCTTCGACCTGAAAATCAGCGGCGGGGGAAAGATACGTCCACCGCACGTCGCTGCGGGTCCGAAGCAGCTCGCTGCCAGCGGCTTGAAGGCGTCCGGGAAGTCCGGGCCGTCCGCCACACAGGCCGTGTGCGCCGGATCGACGTACAGGCTGCCCGCGCCGCCGAAATCGGCTGCGCCCTGCTCGGTTTCCCAAACGGTGGTTGCGCCCGCGTCTAACATTTTGCCGTAAACGCGCTTTATATCATCTATAATATATTGCTCGTAACCGCCGACCTTTAAAAGAGCGTCGTAAACGAACGCCTTTGTGGAAAGCGATGCCGCAACCTGATTGCCGCCGAGCATTTTTTCGGCGTCGGCTTTACCGCCGAGCCCCGCAAGAATGGCAAGCGCGGTAACAAGCGCGGATGATTTTTTATCTTTGTCAGAGATGACAAACTCGCCCCTTTCTTTATCGTAAAATCTATCTTTTACGGCTTTTTTCATCTTATCGAGATTATGCTTTTCGCCGAAGATTTTATCGTAAAACCCGGTTGCGAGAATGAAAGCAAGATTGAGCGGCGCGTCGAACACCTCTTCTTTTTGTCTGTTTTGCGCAGCTGCCGTCATATCGGATTCCCATCCGTCCATACCGTCAGTCCACTCGTAAAAATTCCAGTACGGAGCGGGCGAAAAGCGGGCTATAAGTCCGTTATCGCATATTTGGCTTTCAAAAGTCGCATAGATTTTTTTAAGCACGGGGGCAACGATATCGAGTATCGCACGCTTGCCCGTATGCTCGATATATTCGTATACCGTTTGAAAATATACAAGCGAGAAAAACGGAATGGGATAATCTATTCCGCCGGGAACGGTAAGGCTCAAAAGTCCGTCAGCCCGAAGCCCTCGCGACAAAAGTATTATATTCGAGCGTTGATAATCGTGCCCTAAAAACGCATAATATCCGCAAAGCGCCTGATTGCGCGAATCCAACGAATAAAGCCCCTGCTCGCGCCAAGCGCAATCTTCGTAATGCTCATGCATGCAAACTCTTAAAGAATTTACGCAAATATCGGCTATTTTTTGAACTTCTTTATCTTTAAATCTGAGATTTTTGCGCACAACGGGGTATTCCACCGGGCGTAAACCGATATAATTGATTTTAAGTTGATCGAGTAATTTTGCGGACTGCAAATCAAAGTCCGACCGCGGATCATTTTGTTCGCCCGCCTGCTCGGCAAAAATCTCGAGATATCTGCCCGCAAGCCGCCTGAACGGATTGAGGTACACGTTTTTGCCTTTCTTTAAAACCACCTCCGCGCTGAAATCGCGGTCGCCGACAAGCCTTCTTACATGCCCGCCGTCAAGCAAATGTTCGCCGTAAGCAACGGTAAGTTTTATATCGGAAGGCGCGTCGATATCAAGATATAAAAAACCGCAAATCTCGGCATATAGGTCGATTATTAAGCTGTTCGTCGTTTTGTGCGATGTACATTTTGCAGGCGGTAAAACGACCAGACTCTTTCTTCCGCGGTGATGAAACACCATTGTTTTATCGACTAAAACACTGTTGGTATATTCGCCTTTTAGCGTGCGGTTATCATACAAAAACGAAAACCCGAGCTGACCGCTTATGGTCTTTTTGTAGCCGTTTTTATATTCGTTCATAACGCGTGCGGGCGTGCTTTCGCTGCTGTATGCGACAACCTCGCCGTCGCACTCGAGTTCAAAAATAACACCGCCGTCGGCTTTTATGTAATTTGCGCTGTCCGCGCCGTAATGCCATACCTGCACGCGCATTTCGGCTAATGAACGATTGAACGCGTCGGGTTTAGACAAATCTTTGCAATCGAAATATTTGCAGTCGGGATAGTCCGCACACTGCGAAAACGCAACCAACCTGTCGCCGATGAACGCGGCGAAAGCCGAATCGGACGAATATTTAAGCGTAATCTTTTGCGCGGTTTTTACCGTTTCGGACAGTTTTACATAAAATTCGGCGTAGTCGTCAACGTTGCAATCGGTTTTTACCCATATCCACTGCGCCGTTTTAAACGGATTTACCGTCATTTCGCCGTTACTTATAAACAATTCGGGCAAGACTTTCACGCTGCCGTCGGGTTCTAAAAAGAACTCGTGCAGTTTTTTGCTTTGCGTTTTGCAAATCGCTTTTGCGACCTCGGCGGTACGCACGGCATCCTCGTCGCTTCTATGCGTGCCGCGCTCTTCGCTGCCCGTGCGCTCAACGTACTCGGCATCAAGTTTTTTAGCCTTTTTGTTATCGACAAGTTCGATAAATTTTTGAATATCGAAAACCGTCGCTTTTATTTCAGGCAAACGATACCGCGCGCAATCGTCCTCTAAAAAACGCAAATCGTTCTGAATACCGTAGCCGAAACACACTACGTCGTCGGCGGTCAAAAGATCGCGTATTCGCGGATAAACCTCGCTGAATTTAGGCAAGGTTTTAAAAATCTTTTTATCGTAGGCAAGAATGTTTTTCTTTACATACGGATCGAAATTGCATGCGGGATTGACCAAAATATCTTCGGGCGTGCCTATCATATTAAAATTTTCGTCGGTGATAACGTACCCGAAACTGTAAATTTTCGCCTTACCCAAGTAGCAATTCGCACATTCTATATCAAAAAACAAGTATCTCATGTAAATATCTCCGTCAGTTCGCAAAAATCGGCATTAGTTGCACGTAAAAATCAGTCAAGCCTGTCGCCGTTGCCGTAAACCTCGGCAAATCTTGCCGCAAAGGACGGCTCTTGACCTTCGGCATACAAATGCGAAACGTCGCCGAAACCTATGCAGCGAAACGTCGCTTTGCCCTGCCTGCGCTCTTCGGTCACAAAAGTGGTAACCGAGGTAGTAAGCGCACAAAACCCTTGAAAAAACGGGTAAGGCGAAACGCCGAGCAGTCTTGAAATAAGCACGCTTTCAAGCCCGAAATGGCAAAAGAACGCAATCGTATCTTCATTGGGCGTTACCGCGTCATACCCGTAGCCGTTACGTTTATAGCCGTGAGCGGCAAGCACTTCATCCAGTCCGTCGCAAACGGCGGCATAGCGTTCTTTAACCTCACCGCCTGTAAAACGCGGGGAATCAAGCCAATTTTTGCCGTCGAGCACGTCGCGCTCGGCATTGTAATCTTCGGGCAACCTGTCCCATATGTAACAAAATTCTTTCAGCCAGTCTTTAGTTTCTCGCTCTATCGGTCTTTGACCTAAAGCGATTTCGCATGTAAGCGCGGCTCTTCCGAGCGGCGAAACGTACGCCTTTTTTATATCGATTTTATCAAGTCTTTTCTTCAAAAGCGCGGCTTCTGTTTTGCCTCTTTCGGTAAGCGAATCTATCGAATAATCGGGATCTCCGTGTCTTATAATCAATAATTTCATATCTTTAACGTATTCAAATATTTTTTTATTTCAGTCGGTACGGCAAGGCTTCCCCGCGCCTTTTGTATGGCAAGATTGTGCGTTGCTTTATCTAACTTTTTTTGCGTGATATACGGCAACGCGTCCGCATATCTTTTGGTGAGCAAAGTTGCAAAATACCAGGCTATAGCACTGTTAACGTAATATTCGTCCGATCTGACGGCGGCAATTTTATCCGCTTGTTTTGCGTTAAAATACTCGCCAGTGAACAGTTTCATAAACGTTATTACTGCAAAACGTTTTTCGTAAACGCCGCTGCGGTCAAGCCAATTATAAGCCGCTTTTTCCGCACCCGCGAGGTCTTTTTCAAACGCCTTTATGCGCATTGCGTCGCAAGTCGCCCAGTTATCCATAAACGGCAAAAAAACGTTAAGTCGCGAAACCGCCGTATCGAAATTCTTTTCTTCGCACAACAAAAACGCATGCAAATTGTCCTCTTCGTAATACTTATGCGGCAAAGCGTTTAAGAACTCTTCTACAAGCGTAGTGTTTTTAAGTTCCTTTGCAAGTTTTTTAAGCATAGGCGTGCGCACGCCGATGACCTTGCTTTTATCTACCGTCGGCATAAGCGCGGACTGAAAATCTTTGTACTTTTCGTCGGCAAGCGCAAACAACCTTTCGCGTATATCGTTAATATCGCGCATGTCTTTAATTTCGTTGATACCGTTGCGCATAGCGATTATAAAAGTTTTTCTAAAATACGGCGTAAGGCAATTTTGCAGTGCTCGTAAGTTAAACCGCCCTGAATGTAAGCGATATACGGCGGTTTTACGGGTGCGTCGGCGGAAAGTTCGAGCGATGCGCCCTGCACAAAGCACCCGGCAGCCATAATTACCTGATCGTTATACCCCGGCATATCCCACGGCAAAACGGTAACGTGGCTGTCTACAGGCGAAACCTCCTGCACGGACTGAATGAATTTTATGAGTTTTTCGCTGTCGTCAAGCACTACCGAACGAGTGATATCGTAAGGCGTTTTGCCGACCGCGGGCAACGTCTCAAAGCCGAGCTCGTTCATTGCCGTACCTATCAGCAAACTGCCCTTTATCGCCTCTTTCACCGTGTGCGGAGCAAGGAAAAATCCCTGATAAAAATACTGATACCCGTAGGCATAGGAGCCGACCTCCGCACCGATAGACGGCGAAGTCAACCGCCCCTCTATCTGCGAAACGTATTTTTCCGTACCCGCGATATAGCCGCCCGTAGGCGCGATACCGCCGCCCGGGTTTTTTATGAGCGAACCGCACATAACGTCCGCTCCGACCTCGGTAGGCTCGCGCTTTTCGACGAACTCGCCGTAACAGTTATCCACAAAAATACAGCCGTCAAAGCCGTTTTCACGCACGGTTTTTATAAACTCCGCGATTTTATCTACCGATAACGCCTCGCGCCATTCGTACCCGCGCGAACGCTGAACGAAAAGCATTTTGATTTCACGCGATTTTATAGCCGAAAGTACTTTTTTAGTATCGATATTGCCGTTTTTCATAGGTATAAAGTTATATTTTATACCGAAATCGGCAAGCGAGCCCGAACCCTTTTTGCTTATAACGTCACGCAGAGTATCGTACGGTTCGCCTGTTACCGCAAGCATTTCGTCGCCGGGGCGCAAAACGCCGAATAACCCGATAGTAAGCGCGTGCGTTCCAGAAAGAATACTCGGAGAAACAAGCGCGCGCTCGGATTTGAACGCGTCGGCATAAACGCGGTTAAGCGTATCTCTGCCTTCGTCGCCGTAACCATAACCCGACGATTGTCCGAAATGCCTTAACGCGATTTTGTTATTCTGAAAAGCCTTTAATACTTTTTCCTGATTGAACAAACTTATCTCGTCGGCAAGGGCGAATTGTTTTTTGCATTTCTTTTCCGCGCGGAGAATAATCTCCTCCGCTTTTTGTTTTAAAAATTGATTTTCCATATGATATATATTTAAATAAATAGCCGATAATCGACCTATAGACGAACTTTTTAAATAATTACGCCAACCGCAGCTACCCCAACGCCTATCTTTGGTGCCGCTTAGACAAGGGGACGGGGATGCGGAATGCCTGGGGTTGTAGGGGCGCGCTTTGGGGTAGGGCCCCTGCCGTCTTTTGCCAGCTTTTTGACGCTGAAAAAGCTGTGTATGCAACGGCATATGGCACAAAAAGAATATTTCCAAAACCGTTAAGCTGTCTGCCTGTGCGTTTTGCCAAACTTTTGCGCGCCAAAAGTTTGAAAACATATATAGGCGGTCAAACTCTTTAAAAACAGCACAATCAATTGTCGGGTACAAAATAAAAGAAATTCAAATATGCTCAATAATCGACCTATAGCCCCACATTTTACAATTCAAAACAGCATTCAAAAAAAGGATTAACACCCATGGTAACAGCAATAATCGCGGCGGCGGGTTCAGGCACTCGCTCCGGCTTAAACACGAACAAAGTATTTTGCCCTATGGCGGACGGACAAACCGTTCTGGAGCACGCGCTCACGCCGTTCGAACTAGAAGACAGAGTGACGGAAATCATCGTCGCCGTGTCCGACGAATACAAACAGAAAGCAGAAGAAATCGCAAAAGAGTTTTCCACCCCTATAAAGATAATCACGGGCGGTTCGACGCGCACGGCGACCGTGCGTTTAGCCCTTGCAGA
>ERZ857629.3480-NODE-3480-length-13187-cov-2.234465_pt1 | contig 13187 bp, 9 predicted proteins | sample MGYA00519700_ERZ857629 | MGnify/ENA primary metagenome ERZ857629 (study PRJEB31778, sample SAMEA3449351) | human gut metagenome | biome: human gut; feature: human-associated habitat; material: faeces | place: United Kingdom | collected 2010/2012 ... | reverse complement strand
CTTTCATAAAATATTACCAAAATATTTATGGATTATTGACATGTTGTATTGCCTAATGATATTATGTATATGATGAACAATCATTAAATTTTTAGGAGGAAACATAATGAAACAAATGAAAAAAATTATCAGTTTAGTTTTGGCTTTTGTTATGGTAATGTCTGTTACTGCCGGCATTGACTTTTCTGCTTTAGCAGCCGATACCGATACTGATAACAAAACTGTCACAAGTGCGTCCTTTGAATCATCAAAAGGCAATGATTATCTTGAGCTTATCGAGGGCTATTCGGGCAGTGTTGAAAACAGAGATGACGGCTCGTATATGATTTACTATTTTCAGTACGAAGAGGGCGATAAGATTACCCTCGAGTTTAGCGACGGAACCAGTGATGTATATACATACAACTGTGACGATGGCATCTATTCTGACGGCTCCGAATCGCTTAGTTTCTTCTATAGCAGTGACCAGTCTTTTGACAATCAGTGGACTGTAGGCGATTCGTATTCATTTACTGTATCATTAAGCAATTATAATGATTTTAATTTTACTGTAAAAGCTCATGTCGTTGAGAATCCCGTAAAGTCTATTGGATATACCCCCGGTGAAGAGATGACCTTTATCGAGGGTGTTGACTGTGATGAATATACAGATGATGATACCGGTAAAACCTATTTCAATTATAACTACAGTGGCAAGATGTTGTCTGAAGGCTCTGTACTGACAGTGAATTACAGCGATGGCAGAACTGTAAAATATACATTGGGCTGGGACGAGAACGACAGCTTCCTGTTTATTGGTGACGATGGTACAAAATTCAACTATTCTGATGATAAATATTTTGATTATTATTCAAATCAAAATGATGAGCATTGGGTAGCAGGCGGTTCGGGATATACTGCTGTATTGAAATATTACGGCAGAGAGGTTGTTTTGCCTGTTACAATTATTGCAAATCCTGTAGAGTCTATCGACTACGAAACTGCAAAGCCATATGAGTATTTGGAAAACACTAACGGTTATAACTATGACGGCAATTATATATATGATGTAGTTAATCGCCAAGTAGGCGATAAACTCACCGTTCACTATACAGACGGTACTTCTTCTGTTTATTCAAGAACTGATGATAATTGGCAGTTTGAGAACGAAAAGGGAGATGTAATCAGTGATGATGATGTCGAAATCATCGATCCGCAGTACGATGAGCCGTGGGGAGTAGGTACTCACTATTTCACTGTTAAATATCAAGGCCGTACCGCAAAGGTTAAGGTTGTTATTAAAGAAAGCAGTGTGTCTTCCATATCATTCACTCCGTTTGAGCCTGTTGAAATTTACGAAAACACTAACGGTTATTTGACAGGAGAAGATGATGGCGAGGGTCAGTTCTATAAATATAACGATCCTATATCTGTATATGATGTGAAAAACACTCTTACGGTAAACTACAAAGACGGCACTACTAAGACTTATGTATGTAAGTATGACCAAGAAAATGGAGAAACTCTTTATGTATGTGCCGACGGCGGCTCTATTTCTCCCGATGAGCTTGATTTTGTCGAAACTCAGTACACAAAGCATTGGACTTTGGGCAGTGACAATTATATCACTGTATCATATCAGGGCAAAACCGCAAAGGTCCCTGTCACTATCAAAGAGAATCCGGTTAAGAGTATTTCGTATTCCGGTGCTGTTCCCATTACCTATTATGAGAACTGCGGTGGACGCTATGATACCAATGATGATACCGGCGAAAAATACTACCGTTATACATTTAGCAGTGACGATTTGTACACAAAGGGTTCTAAGTTGACCGTAACCTATAAGAATGGAACAACAGCAGTTTATTCCGTAAAAGGTGATGACGAAGAACTTACAGACGCCAACGGTGATGCTATCAGTGATAAGATGTGCCTTGACTATACAACCAATCAAGGCGAAGTTCATTGGACTAAGGGTAACAAAAACTATGTTACTTTGACATTCATGGGCGCAGAAACAAAAATCCCTGTAAATATTATTGAGTCCGATATTAAGTCTGTTGAGTATAAAAAGGCTAAGCCTATCTCTATCCCGGAAAATTCTTGTGGTAATTTTGTTGAGGGAGATGGATACTATTACTATTATACTGACTATTCTGAATCGCCGTTCCGAGCATTTGAGGTAGGAGATACTCTCGAAGTAAGCTATAAGAATGGCACTGCCGACACATATAAGTGCGTTGCTGACGACAGTGAACATTATTCAGTAAAATTTGTAAATAACAAAAATGATAAGCTTGATTGGTCTTATCTCAGTTATTATGAAACGCAGGACGAAAAGCATTGGACACTCGGCAGTGATAACTGCTATTATGTCAGCTATCAGGGCGTAGTTGCAGAGGTTCCTGTTACTATTGCCGAAAATAATGTTAAGTCGATTGATTATAAGCCTGTTAAGCCTATGACTTATGCTGACCACACAAGTTTTTATTTACGCAGCATTGTGAATATGAGCAGCGGTGACATAGTGACCGTTACATATACCGATGGCACAACAAAGGACTTTGTAGCTCAAAAGACTTATACCGATGAATCCGACGGGTACAAGTCGTCTTCAATAAAATTTGTTGCTTCCGACGGAGCTACGCTCGACGATTATTATTTCGGTTTGAATAATGTTGGCAGTGATGATTGTGTACTGTGGTTTGAGTATTACGGCAAGAGGTCAGAAACTCCTGTTACTTGCTTGAACGAAACATCTGTCACTCTAACCAAAAAATCTCCTGTCAATATCGCTAAGGGCGACATTAACAGTGTCGAAGATACGAGCGAGCGTTGGAGCGTAATGACTGACGACAGCAACAATAATTACATTCACTATAATGTCGGCGGTCTGTATAACGAAGATGCTCCGAGAAGTAATATTCTTGCGGTCGGTGATATTCTAACTGTTACCTATGATAACGGTACTACCGTAAACTATACCTACGGCGGTTGGCTTTATGAGTACGGCTATCGTCTGTACGGCGACAACAACGAGATATTTTATCTTGACAGCGATTGCATAGAGGATAACCAAGAGACAGACCATTGGACTCCGGATGGTGATAACTATTTCCAAATCAAATTGGGAGACGCTGTTTCAAATAAGATTAAGGTTAATATTACCGCTGCGTGCAAAGAGCATAAATATAAGCTCGTTGAAACCGTTCCGTCAACCTGTATCAAGCACGGCTACAATATTTATAGCTGTACTGTGTGCGGTGCTCGCAAATCCGAGGAGTTACCTCTCGCAGACCATAGCTACGAGCTTAATGAGTCTGTTGCATCTACTTGCAGCAAGAAGGGCTATAAATCATATACCTGCTCAGTTTGTGACAACACATACACAGAATATTTGCCTCTTGCTGACCACAAGTATCAGACTTCTGTTACTAAAGCAACATTGAGCAAAAACGGATCTGTGGTTACAAAGTGCACGGTTTGCAACAGCGTTAAGTCTGCAACGACTATCTACAGCATCAAAACCGTTTCTCTCAGCTCAAGATCCTATACCTACAACGGTAAGGCACAAAAGCCTTCTGTTACGGTAAAAGACAGCAAGGGCAAGACCGTTTCAACCAAGTATTATTCAGTTGTTTATGACAAAGGCAATAAGTCCGTAGGCAAATATAATGTAAAGATTATATTCAAGGGCAATTATTCCGGCTCAAAGACTTTGTCTTATACTATTAAGCCTAAGAATACTTCTATCTCAAAAGTAACAGCAGGTAAGAAGTCGTTTAAGGTGAAGATTAAAAAATATACTACCCAGACAACAGGTTATGTGGTCCAGTACAGTAAAGACAAAAAGTTTAAGAAGGGCGTTAAGTCTGTTACTCTTAAAAACAAAACTACTTCTGCTACAGTCAAAAAGCTATCGGCTAAGAAAAAGTATTATGTCCGTGTCTGCACTTATAAGAAAGTTGGCAAGACCACATACTATTCCACATGGAGCAGTGCAAAATCCGTTACTACTAAAAAGTAAATAACGATACCAAACGGGAGGCACTGAACAGTACCTCCCGTTTTTGTGCAATGTCACAAAATAATGTGTATTATAATAAAATAATCAGCGGGTATGATGCTTATTTCGGTGAAAATAGTGGCGAATAATGACAAACTTGTCACAAAACGATAAAATCAATTAGTAAACTGCACAAAATTATTGTTAAAAAAATAACAAAATTATCATTATTACTGAAAATAGCCTCTATCTATTGAAAATGCAACAAAAAAATATTATCATATGGACAGTGATATTGTACAAAAAATAACAATATCTAAAACAAAAAACTATTATTCGGAGGTAATCGATAATGGCAAGAGAAGTTATTGACAGCGTCGAAAAACTTGAGGCAGAGCTTGCGAAAGTTCGTGAGGCACAGCGTAAGTTTTCGACTTATACACAGGAACAGGTAGACAAAATCTTTTTTGCTGCCGCAAAAGCCGCAAATATGGCTCGTATCCCTTTGGCAAAGATGGCTGTAGAAGAAACAGGCATGGGCGTGGTAGAGGATAAGATTATCAAAAACCACTATGCCGCAGAATATATTTATAACAAGTATAAGAACACAAAGACCTGCGGAGTTATTTCCGAGGATAAGGAATTCGGCACAATGCGTATTGCTGAGCCTCTCGGCGTAATTGCTGCAGTCATTCCTACAACTAACCCAACATCTACCGCTATTTTTAAGACACTTATTTCTCTTAAAACAAGAAACGGTATTATTATCTCTCCTCACCCGAGAGCTAAAAAGTCCACAGCAGCTGCTGCAAAGATTGTTTGCGACGCAGCAGTAGCAGCAGGTGCACCGGAAGGTATTATTTCTTGGATTGACGCACCGTCACTTGATATGACTAATCTGCTTATGAAAGAGGCTGACATCATCCTCGCTACAGGCGGTCCCGGTATGGTTAAGGCTGCATATTCCAGCGGTAAGCCGGCTCTCGGCGTAGGCGCCGGAAACACTCCTGCTATCATCGACGAGAGTGCTGACATAAAGAAAGCAGTAAACTCAATCATCCATTCAAAGACTTTTGATAACGGTATGATTTGTGCATCTGAGCAGTCCACAATCGTTGACAAAAAGATATACAAAGAGGTACGCAAGGAATTTCTCGACAGAGGTTGCTACTTCCTTAAAGGCGATGAACTTGATAAGGTTCGTAAGACCATTATCATCAACGGCGCCCTCAATGCTAAGATAGTTGGTCAAAAACCTGTTACTATCGCCGCACTTGCAGGCGTAACCATTCCTGAGGAAACTAAGGTTCTTATCGGTGAGGTTGAGTCTGTAGACATCAGCGAGGAATTTGCACACGAAAAACTTTCTCCTGTACTTGCTATGTACAAGAGTGAGAACTTTGAGGATGCACTCAATAAGGCTGAGAGACTTATTGCAGACGGCGGCTACGGTCATACATCTTCAGTTTATCTTAATGAAAATACCGAGAGAGAAAAAATCAATACATTTGCAGCTCGTATGAAGACCTGCCGTATTCTTGTTAATACTCCTTCTTCTTTCGGCGGCATCGGTGACCTTTACAACTTTGATCTTGCACCGTCACTTACACTCGGTTGCGGTTCTTGGGGCGGCAACTCTGTTTCCGAAAATGTCGGAGTAAAGCATCTTATCAATATCAAGACTGTTGCAGAAAGAAGGGAAAATATGCTTTGGTTCAGAGCACCCGAAAAGGTATATATTAAAAAAGGCTGTCTCCCTGTTGCTCTTGAAGAGGTAGGCACAGTTATGGGCAAAAAGAGAGTGTTTATTGTTACCGACTCTTTCTTGTACAAGAACGGCCACACTAAGTCGATTACCGACAAACTTAATCAGCTCGGCATTGTTCACGCTACATTCTTTGATGTTGCTCCCGACCCGACACTTGCTTGTGCAAAAGAGGGTTATGCTCAGATGAAAGCATTTGAGCCGGATTGTATCATCGCTCTCGGCGGTGGTTCCGCTATGGATGCCGCAAAGATTATGTGGGTTATGTACGAGCATCCGGATGTAGATTTCTATGACCTCGCTATGAGATTTATGGATATCCGTAAGAGAGTTTATACATTCCCTAAGATGGGTGAAAAAGCATACTTTATCGCAATTCCTACTTCTGCCGGTACAGGCTCTGAGGTTACTCCTTTTGCAGTTATTACCGACGAAACAACCGGTACAAAGTATCCTCTTGCAGACTACCAGCTTATGCCTAATATGGCTATCGTTGACGCTGATTTCCATATGACAGCGCCTAAGGGACTTACAGCAGCATCAGGTATAGACGCTGTTACCCACGCTCTTGAGGCTTATGCATCTATGATGGCTACCGAGTTTACAGATGGTCTTGCTATCGAGGCTCTCAAGAATATTTTTGAGTATCTTCCTCGTGCATATGACAACGGTCCTAATGACCCTGTAGCAAGAGAAAAAATGGCTAACGCCGCTACAATGGCAGGTATGGCTTTTGCAAATGCTTTCCTGGGCGTATGTCACTCTATGGCTCATAAGCTCGGTGCTTATCACCACCTTCCTCACGGTGTGGCAAACGCTCTTATGATTGACCTTGTTCTTCGCTTCAATGCTGACGAGGTTCCGGCTAAGATGGGTACTTTCAGCCAGTATGATTATCCAAAGACATTGCGTCGCTATGCCGAGGTTGCCGAGGCTCTCGGAATTAAGGGCAAAAACGACCAAGAAAAGCTTGACGGCCTTATCAAAAAGATTGATGACCTTAAGGATTATGTTGGCATCAAAAAGACTATAAAGGACTACGGTATTAAGGAAGAAGACTTCCTTGCAACTCTTGACGAAATGACAGAAAATGCCTTCGACGATCAGTGCACAGGCAACAACCCGAGACTTCCTCTTATGAGCGAAATCAAGGATATGTATCTCAAGGCATATTACGGTGAATAATTGTTACAAATAGGGGGTAACACTATGAATACAATCGTAAAAAGAGAAAACAAAGAGATTTATCGTGACGGCGATAAGCTCGTAAAAGTGTTTGATGAAAAGGCTTTTACTAAGGCTCAAGTTCTCAACGAAGCTCTTAATAACGCTCGTGTAGAAGAAACAGGACTGAAAATTCCAAAACTTCTCAATGTGTCAAAGGTTGACGGCGGTTGGTCTATCACCCGTGAGTATATCGAGGGAACTTCTCTTGCCGATCTTATGAAACAGAATCCAGACAAAGAGGACGAATATCTCAATACCTTTGTTGACCTTCAGCTCGAAATTCACAGCAAAAAATGTCCTCTCCTTAACAAAATTAAGGACAAAATGCACGCAAAAATCAGTGCTTCTCACTATGAGGCAACTCTCAGATATGATCTCCATAACAGACTTGAGGGTATGAAACCGCACAACAAAGTTCTTCACGGCGATTTTAACCCATCAAATGTTATCGTAACTCCCGACGGTGAGTATTACATCATTGACTGGGCACACGCTACTCAGGGTAATGCCTCCGAGGATGCCGCAAGAACATACCTTGTATTCAATTTGGACGGCCAAAAGGAGTTGGCAGAGAAGTATCTCAATCTGTTCTGCAAAAAGGCAGATATTCCTAAGCAGCTTGTTCAGCAATGGATGCCGATTGTTGCTTGCAGCGAAAGTGTAAAGAATAAGCCGGAGGAGCAGGAACTTCTTGATTCTTGGGTAAATGTATTCGATTTCCAATAATAAGAATTAAAAATGCAGGGCACATAGTTTTATGTGTCCTGCAAAAAAAGAAAAGCACTCACGATTTATCGACGCAAATCGTGAGTGTTTTTGTCGTTTTATGCTGTCGGAATGTTGGACGAAAGCTTGTCTATAAAATCTGTGACTGCTTTTCTGTCCTTAGAATTCAACATTCTCATCTTAAGGATGACTGTTCTTTCGTAGTCATTCAGCTCTGAGATGTATGAGTCACCGTAAACCCTGTGCGGATCATCAACTTTGCTGTTGACCTTGAGCGGTTTGCTCATAGCGGGACTTGTGAGGAACTCAAATGATACATCAAAGATTTTAGACAGCATAATGAATTGTGCCGGCTTAGGCAGACTTCTGCCTGATTCCCAAGAAGTATATGTACTTCTTTCTACACCGACGAGTTCGGCTACCTGAGCCTGTGTCATTTCATTAGTCTTTCTGACTTGTCTGAGATTAACCTTTAGGTTTCTCTTAACCAAATCGTCGTGCATAGCGCACCTCCTTTGTTTTTCCAAAAAACTTTTATTTGTGATTATTATACACATATTGCGACACAAAATCAACCCCTAATGTGATTTTTTTCCTCTTTTTTTGCAATTTGACATTATTTTGTAATCGTGGTATTATATTTTTGTAACTTTTGGAGGTATTCATATGAAGAAAAGTAAAAAAGTACTGTCTTTTTTCCTAAGTATCATTATGATTTTGTGCAGCCTCGGTCCTATAGGTATGACTGCATCTGCACAGACTTACCGTAACAGTCTTAAGAAAAAAGGATTTCCGGACAGCTACATAAGCTATCTTGTGAATTTGCACAAGAAGTATCCTAATTGGACATTTGAACCGTTTAAGACGGGCCTTAATTGGCAGACTGCAATCAACGGAGAGCGTTCGTCCCACAGCAAGCAGCAAATACGCAAAAGCACGAGCCGAAGTACTGACTATTATTGTACCTGCTCAAAATGCTATAAAAACGGACGGTACACTTATCACAGCGGCAGCCTCGTAAATGCATCCGAAGGCGCAGTAAAATACTATATGGACCCTCGTAATTGGATGAATGAAAAATACATCTTCCAGTTTGAGTCTACATCTTATAATAAAAAACAGAACACATCCGGTGTTGAGGCTATTCTCAAGGGAACCTGGATGCACAACAGTTATATTACTTATTATAACACAACAGGTAAAAAGATAACATACAAAAAGAATGGTAAAAAGGTAAAATATTCTACTGCTATTATGGACGCCGCAAAATACAGCAATCTCAGTGCGTACTATATTGCCTCTAAGATTGTTCAGGAGGTAGGTTCTACTAAGCCGAATGTAGGCGGTACCTGCGGTACTCGACTTCCGTTTAAGGGAATATATAACTACTACAGTATCGGCGCCAGCAGTACGGCAAGCAACGGACTCGAATGGGCATCGGGCTATCTCAAGACTACAAAAAAGACAACCCTCTATGCCTCTTATGATTCAAAGAAGAAAAAGGGCACAGGTAAGAAAAAGACTGTTAAGAACGGGCAGTATATGTGCTACATTTCTTCTGCCGGAAAATATTACAGAGTCAGACTCTACAACTACAGCCACGGCTCTTATTCAAAAAACGGTGCTGTAGGTTACATAAAGAAGTCCGCTTTGCGTACTAAGTATTTCAACTACAACAGACCGTGGACAAACCCATATGTTTCCATTGTTTACGGTGCTAAGTATATAGCCAATTCCTATTCAAAGCACCAGAACACATTGTATCTCCAAAAATATAATGTAAACAAAAAGTCCGGCAGTCTCTACGGACACGAATATTTGGTTAATGTAAACGGTCCGTCCGAAAATTCCGTAACCAATTATAATGCTTACAAGTCGGCAGGCATACTGAAATCACACCGTGTATTCTATATCCCTGTGTTTAAGAATATGCCGTCCGCTCCTTGCAAACCCAGTGATTCGTCAGACCTAATTAAAATAAAAACATCGTCTACAAAGACTACTGTTTCACTTAGTTGGAATAAGATAAAAACAGCATCAGGCTATTATGTTTACCGATATGATTCGTCTAAGAAGAAGTATAAGAAAATTGCCACATTGAATAAAAACAGCAAAACTTCTTACAAGATAGAAAAACTCAGTTCAGGCAAGAGTTATAAGTTTGCTGTGCGCTATTATAAAAAATCCGGCAAAAAGATAAAGAACGGCAAACTCGTTGAGACCACTGTTCCGACTAAGCCCGGAAAAACTGTAATAGTCAATCCTGTTACTAACTCTAAACATCAGATTATAGTAAAATGGAAAGCACAAAAGGATTGCTCCGGCTATCAGGTACAGTACAGTAAAAAAGAGAATTTCTCCACTATCATAGCCACACGAGAGGTAGACAGCAGAACAGGCACAAGCTATACCGGCAGAAATTTTGTAAAGGGACGCAGATATTATGTCCGTGTCAGAGCTTACAAATCAGCGGGCGGAAAGCGTGCTTATTCCTCTTGGTCAGATACAAAAACAATTAAGTCAAAATAATATAAAAAGCACCGCAAACTTAATGTTTACGGTGTTTTTTGTGTCTTGTGCTTTTTGCTCTGACGAGGTGTTGTGCACACTTTTATTGTAAGAAAACAAATTTCAAAACTGTTTTCAATGGCTTATTGCGTACTAAATTATGATTCTTCTTTCGCAGTCTCGCAGACATCCCATGGCCAGGGGTCCTTTAGCCATTCGTCACTGTTCATACCATTAAGCGTAAGAGGGCCGTATTGCTCCTCATATTCTTTTTTTAAAGCAGAATATTTTGTATAGTATTTGTTGTATAGTGCCAATGCGTCTGCATCGTTTGGGTGTGTGTCCAAAAATTCTCTCGTTTCCAGCATACCGAAGTTTGCGGCAGACAGTCTGAGCAGTAGCTTTTGTCTTTCCGCAGAAAGGCTTATCAAGCTGTGGGAAAATTGTACCCTTTGCGAGTCCTTCCTCCTCAGTGTATGTTTCTGTGGTTTCCTGCAACGGAATGTATGCCATTGTTACTGTAGCATCCTTAGGTATAGGCGGACGCTTTTCAAGATTTTTTAAGAACACGGGATTGAACATATCATCCATTGTTGTCACTCCTTTCTACATCATTCTATGCCGCACGACTGCCTTTGACAAAAAACACTTTTTAAGTTTTGGGAATATAATGTAATGTAGGTTTAAAATACCGCCTTTTTGGGAATTATATTATTACAAAATTTGTTAAAGGGTGATAATAAAATGCTTATTAAACGCGGAGAGATATATTATGCCGACTTGAGTCCGGTAGTAGGTTCGGAGCAGGGAGGAGTTCGTCCCGTACTTATCGTCCAAAATGATGTCGGCAATAAATTTTCGCCCACAGTGATAGCTGCCGCTATTACATCACAGCGAGACAAAAACAATTTGCCTACCCATATTCCCGTCGATGCCCGTGACTGCGGACTTTCTAAGGACAGCGTCGTCCTTTTGGAGCAGGTACGCACCATAGACAAACGACGCTTAAAGGAAAAAATGGGCGCACTTGACTCTCCCGATATGACAAAAGTAAATCAGGCTCTTGAGGTTAGCTTTGGTCTCTGATATTGCAAAAAATACCTTTTTGTGTTATTATATTTTCATCAACACAGAAAGGTTATTTTTATGGAAAGAATTGCAGAATTTGAAAAAGTGAGCTTTGAGCAATTCAAAAAAGATTGGCTTAAGGCTTTTCCCGATACTACAGATGTTCAGGCTGTTTATGACAGCATAAAGCTCCCTAAGCGTGCTACAACAGGTTCGGCAGGATATGACTTCTTCGCTCCCGCCGATATAACAATCAAAACAGGGGAGTCCACACTTATTCCCACCGGTATTCGTGCTAAGATTAACGATGGCTGGGTGCTGTCGATTTTTCCTCGCTCCGGTCTCGGTTTCAAACACAGAGTTCAGCTCGATAACACAGTAGGCATCATTGATTCGGATTATTATAATTCATCTAATGAAGGACATATTATGATAAAATTGTCCTGCGATGCTCATGAGGACGGTCACAGCGTTACAGTGTCGGCAGGAGACGGCTTTTCTCAAGGCATATTCACAGCCTTCGGAATTACATTTTCGGATGATGCCGACGGCGTCCGTGACGGCGGTTTCGGCTCTACCACAAAGTAAATCTTTTGACTGTTGCTAAAATGCAGTTCAATTTTGATTTTTTATTTTGCGTCTGCAATTATTTGCAGACGCTTTTTTGTATATTTTTGGATTTGCTGCAAATATTATCCATATGAGATTATTTGATAATAATAAAAATAATTTTGTTTTTTAATATTAATAAATGTTTATTAAAACTTGGGCTTTTTGCCAACTTAAAATTACATCGCCAGTTAATCCTGACAAAATACATTTGCTGGAGCAAACCTTTCTTAAAAGTTGTTAATTCATCAATATTATTCTGCAATATTTTAATTTTTTCATCCATTATTTCAAATACATTAGTTATTTCTTTTTGTTCTTCAATAGAAGGTATTTTTATCTTAATTTCAGAAATTAATGGATATTTAAGGTTCCATGTGTCAGATGTTAATCCTTGAGAATATTTTTTAAATTGATAAACCATTTCATTTGTTTTGAAATAATATCCGAAATATTTTGAATAAACATTTTTCGGAATTAAAATTGTGTATGCGGGACTTACAATACCATCATATGGAGAAACGCCACTAGCTCCTTGCCACATTCTCATTGAATTGTAAACAATATCTCCTGGAAGAACATGTTTATAATTGGATTTATTTTCATTAGAATTATCTTTAGATTCTATTTCCAATCTTTTTATCACTCCATCATTTAATGTGACTGATAACAATTCTAAATCTAAAAAACCTTTTTCGCTTCTTTCATCAAAGATATCTTTAATTTTCACAGTTTTCCATGTATCATTAAAATTAAATCGCAATTTAAGCCAGGTTTACTATGCCAATGAATTTGAAGCACTGGGAAATGATCTGATAGCTGCAGTTGGAACCTACTTCAGCAGCAGCTGTGGAAAATACGAAATCAGCATTTATGTAAATGATATATTAAAACACACACAAAACGGAACAAGTGCATTTGGCGGTTTTTCAACTGTCAAATTAAATAATTACATTCCAGTTAACAAAGGAGACATTTTCAGAGCTGTAATTAAAGGTGTAAATGTCCCATTATCCATAAATACCAGAGTTCATAATGACGATTTAGCTACTTTAAATATAAATCTGATACCTGGAAAATATATCATAACAGCAATCAAACAGGTAACCGGATTAGATATGAGGTATGGAGTAACTGTCCTTAAATAGAGTTTTAAACTCTATTTTAAATACTCCTCAATATCAGTATCCTTTAAAACTTTTTTTCTTAAAATTTTGTCAATGCCCGTGCCGTACTGAGCTGCCTTTTTAGGTCTGTAAGCAATCTGCTTATCCAGTCCCAAATTGAAAGCCGTTTTTC
>ERZ857629.3479-NODE-3479-length-13187-cov-3.252056_pt1 | contig 13187 bp, 10 predicted proteins | sample MGYA00519700_ERZ857629 | MGnify/ENA primary metagenome ERZ857629 (study PRJEB31778, sample SAMEA3449351) | human gut metagenome | biome: human gut; feature: human-associated habitat; material: faeces | place: United Kingdom | collected 2010/2012 ... | reverse complement strand
CAATGTTTCCCCCGAGGTGGTGGAAAAGGTGACCGGACACGCGGAAGGCGCGACCTCTGACCACGTGCAGATCACGGACAGAATGCCGGATTATCTGCTGTGAATCCCCGGTAGGAAAAAGGGTGTTAAAAAGCTCGTGCAGAGTTTTTTAACACCCTTTTTTACGCTTCCATGCCGTTACCGTATCGGCAGCCAGCTTGCAAAACTACCGCCGTCCCAACCGGAGCCGGCGGACATATAGTCCACCAATGTGAGCGTTTCGCCGCCCACCTGCAGGTGCGCGGTCAAAAGCCCCGGACGTTCCGGCAGCTCCACGCGCCAGTCCCCGATCCCGGCATCCGGAACCGGCGCAAGCGGATCGGCACAATCGCGGCTGTCGCGCGCCAGCAGAATGGGACCGTAGGTAAAGGCAACGAATCCGTCACCCGCGCGGTCACTGCCGTGCGGGGCGGCGTGCCGGATCGGGGAGTAGTCCAGCGAAATAATGAACTCATCCCCGTCGGACACGGTATCGGCTATGCGCAGGTAGGTGCCCGGCACGCCGGTCAGCATCCGTGTGGGATCGCCGCCCGGAATGACGGCGAAATGCTCCGCATAGCCGGGTACGCGCAGATCCAGCGCAAGCGGCGTCCCGGCGGGCAGGTCGCCTGCTTCGATTGTCAGCCGGGCGTACCAGACGCGCGGAAACTCGGACTGCATGGACAGCACCACCTGCCCGCCCGGAACCGGAACGCGGGCGCATCCCGTCATGTACAGGTTGACGGCAACGCCGTCCGGCGTGCCGGCAAAGGCAATATCAGGTGCCAACGCCAGCCCGGTCGGACCGTTGGCGGTACAGCAGGACAGGTCAAAGCCTTTGATGTTGAAGGAATAATTGACGCGCGGGTTCCGTGCTCCGTTGAAGCGCGGGAAGTATTCAAAGAAGGCGCCGTCCGGGCGGAGCGCACCGAAAATGGCGTTATACAGACTGACCTCCATGGCGTCCGCGTACCGGACTTCCCCCGTCAGCCGCAGGAGCTGGTGGCACAGCCGCATCCAGTACACCGTCACGCAGGTTTCCATCATCAAATCAATGGCAGGGTTGGTCTGCTCCAGACGGGTCCGATTCCACTGTTCCCCGGTTCCGGGACCGAGATTGAAGGGCGCATCCGCCCCGCCGGAGCCGAGCAGTGTGATCTCCTCCTCCCTGACCTTGTCCCAGAACAGCCTGACTGTTTCCAGGTCGCGCGCATCACCCGTCGCCCGGTAATACTCGCACAGACCTTCAAAGCAGGACATCATCTCGTATGCCTTTGCGATACTCTCGCGCGGATTCCCGTTGTCCCCGATCCGGTAGGGCGATTTTCCCGCCCGGATTGCCTCAAAAATATTCTCGCGCCCGCAGCAGCCGCTCCGGACGATGTGCGTAGCCAGCTCCAGCGCCGCCGGTTCCCCGGTCGCGTGGTATACCCGCATGACAGGCTCCAGGATGGAGGAGGATTCAATGCCGCAGAATGCCCATCCCGTTTCGGTGATGGGTGTCCGGGGCGGGTCACCGACCTGCGTATTGGTGTAGCACACCAGCCGGACGCAGGCATCCAGCGCCGCCGCGGAGCCGGACAGCTCATAGTAGGAGAGCAACCCCATCAGTGCATACTTGCGCTCCCACAGGTCGGAGCCGTGCGTTCCCTGTGGCTGGAGTGCATCCGGAACGGTGGAGAGACATCCGTCCGGTCGCTGAATGCCCATCATGTCGGCGGCAGAATCGTCCACGATGCGCCGCAGGTCGGCATCGCCGGTGTAGGCGCACAGCATGCACGCGGCACGCATCAGCTTGCCCCAGAACTCGCCGGTGGCGAACTGGTCGGCGGTGTTGCGGAAATAATCCGCCAACGCCCGCATATCAATCCTTTTGAGCGTGCCCTCGCACACAAGACGGATTTTGCTGTCCGCCGGACCGTCCAGCCGGACGCAGCCGGCGCCGAGAGAAAACTGTCTGTCTGTGGAATGCCGGATCATGGTTGTTCCTCCTGTACTATTCCTTCTTTGAAATCGGGGGTGTAGAGCGCCTGTGCCGAGGCGCGCCCCTGCCGGTAGCCTGTGATGCCCAGTCTGTCCGCCTCGTCCAGCACCGAGCGGTATTCAAAATCCGTCAGCCTCCGGCGGAGCGCCGGACGGATGCCCTGTCGCTCCAGCTCTGCCCGGGAGGTTTCCGGAAGCGCGAAGCCGGGATCGAGGAAATCCGGCGTGTACTGACTCATAACCGATACGCGGATATCCCGCACGGGGAGCAGTCGGGCGATCCGCCCCAGTACGGCGCAGGAATCCCGCCGGCAGCCCGGCAGAACCAGATGCCGCACCAGGACTCCGCGCCGCAGCAGGGTACCATCCTCCGTGAACTGCACGCCGCCGACCTGTCGGTACATCTCGGCAAGTGCCGCTTCCGCCGTTTCCGGATAGTCCGGAGCGCCGGAAAGAGCTCCAGCCAGCGCGGGAGAGGCATACTTGAAGTCGGGCAGGTAGATGTCCACCAACCCGTCCAGCCTGCGCAGCGTCGCAGGGCGCTCGTAGCCGCCGCTGTTCCAGACGACCGGAATGTGCAGGCGCGGCTTGACCTTTTCCAGAACACGCGCGAGAGGCTCGGTGTAGTGCGTCGGCGTGACCAGATTGATGTTGTGGACGCCGCTGTCCGCCAACGCCAGCAGGCGGCGGACAAGCGCTTCCTCAGTCAGCGGAGTTCCCAGCCGCGTGCGGCTGATGTCCCGGTTCTGGCAGAAGACGCAACGCAGACTGCATCCGGTAAAAAACACGGTTCCGGAGCCGCACGTCCCGCTGATGGGCGGTTCCTCCCAGCGGTGCGGCGCGATGCGGGATACATACAGTTCAGCCGGCATCCCACAGTAGCCGATCGCACCAGCCGCCCGCGGTACGCCGCAGTCGCGCGGGCACTGGTGGCAGCCGCCCGAAGGGCATTGCGCGTTGTCCATGACGGTCTCCTTTCGAACTTTTACGACGCAGAAAGCGGTTTTACTGTGCCTTGTGCGTCAAAGTGCCGGCGCGGTTGTTGCATTGCAGGCACCGAAGCACAGAGCCGTCAGAATACAAACCAGCAACAGCGCTGTGCGAAGTTGTTTCATCGGGTGATTCCCTCTTTCTTTTTTTCGCCCTCTTTTTCGTCTTGGGACTTCTGCGCCCTGGCACGTCCGGGGTTCTCCAAATCAATGGCATTCTGCATTTCTGCCGCATTTTCGGCGTCCCGGTTGACTTCGTCCGGCTCCTTGAAGGTCGGCACGACCTGCTTGAGCGCTTCACGGATAAGCGGCGACTCCACTTCGTCGGCGGAAGCCTCTACCGCCTGACGCAGGATATCCAGCTCGCCGTCTACTTCCGCGCGGGTGGGCGGCTGTTCGGTCTCAATGTAGATGAGGTCATTCGCCGTTTTCCGGCAGGTTTCCCGATCGGTCAGCAGCTCCTCATACAGCTTCTCGCCGGGGCGGAGTCCCGTCTCGATGATCTGCATACTCTTATACGGCACATAACCGGACATATAGACGAGGTTTTCCGCCAGACTGCGGATATGTACCGGAGCGCCCATGTGCAGGACGAACAGCTCACCCGCGTTAGCCATGGCGCCCGCCTGCATGACGAGCTGGCTCGCCTCCGGAATGGTCATGAAATACCGCGTGACGCGAAAATCCGTAACGGTTACGGGACCGCCCGCCGCAATCTGTTGCTGGAACAGCGGCACAACGGAGCCGCTGGAGCCCAGCACGTTCCCGAAGCGCACGGCGGTGAACACGGTTCCGGAGTCCCGCCGGCACTGGATCACGCGCTCGCACATCCGTTTGGACGCACCCATGATGTTGGTGGGATTGACCGCCTTGTCGGTGGAGATCAGCACAAAGCGGCTGACTCCGTACTTCTCTGCGACGTTGGCGGTGTTGTAGGTGCCGATGACGTTGTTCTTGATCGCCTCACAGCCGTTGCACTCCATCAGCGGCACGTGCTTGTGCGCGGCGGCGTGGAACACGACGTCGGGGCGGTAGCGGCGGAAGGTTGCCTCCAGCCGCCGGACGTCCCGCACGGAACCGATCTCGTCGATCAGCTCAAACGCGTCCTTATACTTCCTGCGCAGTTCCAGGCACAGCTTGTAGACGCCCTCCTCCTGGATATCCAGCACGATCAGCTTCTTCGGGTGGCACCGGGCAATCTGCCGGCAGATTTCACTGCCGATGGAACCGCCGCCGCCCGTGACCAGCACGGTCTTGTCCCGATAGAAGGCGCGGGTAGCGTCGTCGTTGACCTTCAGCGCATCGCGCCCCAGCAGGGACACATAATCCTCCTCGGTCAGGGACCGGATCAGTCCCGGCTCGCGCGGCTCGGAGCATACCTTGACCTTACAGCCTGTCCGGCTGTACATATCGCACAGCGCCGTCAGTGCCTCCGCCGGGAGCTTGGGGAGCGCGATGAAAATTTCCTGTACCGGCATACTTTGCAGGCGCTCCACGATGCCGTCCTTTTCATCGTACACCCTGAGTCCGCACAGGGTCGATCCGATCTTTATCGGGTCAATGTCCACGAAGCAGTAGGGCTTGTAGTGCGACTCCGGATTACAGTTGAGCTGCTCTGCGAGAAGCTGCCCCATCTGCCCTGCGCCCACAATGGCGATATTGATGCGGTTCTCCCGCTCCGCCGTGGGGCGGAACAGACGCCCGCCGTTCTCGTTCAACCGGGCATGAACCAACTGGTAGGAAAAGCGCATGGAGAGCGTTCCCAGTGCGAACAGAGCCATGACGCAGAAGGTCTGCCAGAAGCCGATATGGATGCCCGTCACCTTCTCATGCAGGTTGCGGTTGATGATGTAGGCGATCATACCGCTGACCGTATCCGAGACGAGCATGGTCATGTACGCCGTGACGTTGGGGTAGCGCCAGATATTCGCATAGGCACGGACCAGCAGGCGTCCCGCCATGATGCATACCGCTATTACGAGCAGGCAACGCCAGTACGTCCGGATGGAGTACATGCCGCCGCCGGCTTCCTTGTCGGCAAAGAACAGCACCAGCAGGAACATCAGGCACAGCCATGCAATGTCGATCAGTGCAAGCAGAAACCGCCGCCCCTTGCCGCTGAGCGGTCCGAAGGGGAACCGCCGGCGCGCGGTCTTTGCCTGCTCGGTTTCGTCACTGTGTTTTACATTGCGCTCTGTCATGAATCAACACCCGTATTTCCCGTCGCACGGGAATTCCTCTCACACGAATAAGTTTCTGCTGTTTCCGATCGTGCTTCCGGTTTTCCGGTAGCCCAGAACGCGCCCGCCAGCAGACAGCGCGGCGCGGCGTACAGGAGAAGCGGGACAAAGACGCCGAGTGCGCAGACAAGGCAGCATCCCAGCATCCGCATACGGAGACGGAATGTGTCGCGGAGTCCGCGCGTGCGTCGCCAGCCGCAGGCAAGGTGCCCAGCCGCCAGTGCGGTGCCGGCGTATCCTGCGCGCAGGCCGGAAAGCCACAGGATAAACAGTCCGTACCCAACCGCCGGCAGGATCAGTGCGGCGCGCGGAAAACCGTCAGTCAGCCGCAGTGCAAGCACCGGGGGCAGGACTGCCAGCGCCGACCATGCCGCCGCTTCCAGTCCGACGGTCAGGCAAAGCCCGTATGCGCCGGGGGAGGTGAAGGGGTACAGGCATTCCGAAAGCCGCATCGCCATGCCCGGTGTACCGTCTGCCCGGACGTCCGGTGCCACCGCCAGCAGGATCGCCAGCCGGTACACCGCCGCACCCAGCGGCAATGCGAACACGACAACAGGAAGGAGGCGGACTGCCCACAGCCACGGGGGCAAGGGGATTCCGCACTGTTCAAGAGCCGCCTCTGCGCAGGCGAGCATCCACTCTCCTGTGTACAGGAATATCAGGTACAGAATCAGTGCCAGCATCAGGGTGAAGCGCGGCGATGCCCGACCGGAGAGTCGGTCACCCGCCTGACGCCATGCTTTCCGGGGGGCGTTCATACGGCACCCCGGTTTGCGGAGCCGCAGAACACGCCGCCGCACATGACCTGCGCGGGGGTTCCGTCGGCGTTCAGAATCAGCAGGTCGGCGCGCTTGCCCGGCTCCAGCGAGCCGATCTCGTGCTCCAGCCCGACCTCTATGGCAGGTGCCATGGTCGCGGCGTACACCGCCGTCCCGAAGCTGACGCCGGCAAAGGCGGCGTAATTCCGCACGCCGTCCAGCAGGGAGAGGGTGCTTCCGGCGATTGCACCGTCGTGCGTGCGTGCCTTGCCGTCCTTCACCGTGACGGGCATCCCGGCGATCCGATACTCGCCGTCCGGGCAACCGGTTGCCTCCATGGAATCGGTTATCAGCACCAGCCGCTCCCGCTTGAGCGTTGCCGCCAGCCTGACCATCTCCGGGGCGATATGGAACCCGTCGCAGATCAGTTCGCAGGAGATGTCCGGTGACAGCAGTGCCGCGCAGACCGCACCGCCCGCCCGGTGGTGCAGGGGCGGCCGGGCGTTGGACAGGTGCGTGACAGCGGTTGCGCCGTCGGCGAACGCCCGCATTGCCTGCTCGTAGGTTGCCATTGAATGCCCGAGACCTACGGTCGCGCCGCAGGACAGAGCCCGCCGGAGAAAGCTGCCGTCGGCATCCAGTTCCAGTGCAGCCGTCACGTGCCGCATGCCCGGCATGGCACGGAGGAAGCCCTCCAGCTCATCCGCATCCAGGGGTGCCAGCAGCTCCGGCGCGTGGGCGCCGCGCTTGGCGGGGTTCAGGTACCGCCCCTCCAGATGGACACCCGCAATGTGTGCCCGCCGACCGGCAAGCGAGGGGTCGCTTTCCTGCGCCGCCGCCTCGCCGATGCGCCGGATGGCTTCACGGAGCGCTGTCGGCTCCGCCGATGCCAGCGTCGGAAGAACCGTTGTCACGCCGGAGGCAAGGTAGCTTGCCAGCATCTGCTCCAGCATGGCACCGTCAGCGGAGCCGAAATCCCCGCCTGCCCTGCCATGGGTGTGTATATCCACCAGTCCCGGCAGGACAGTCCGCCCGCCGACGTCCAGTACGGCATCGTCAGGCAGTTTTTCCCTGCGCGCGGAGATGCCGCGCGAGACCTCCGCAATGCGTCCGCCCTCAAGGAGCAGATCACCGCGAAAGAATCCGCGCGCGGCGGCATCATATATAGCAGCGTTTGCAATCAGCAGCATAAATAACGGCACCCTTTCCTGCATTTCTGTCCGTCCCGGACAGCCTGCGGCATTCAGTCCCTTCATTATAGCAGATATTCACCTTTTTTTCAAGAGGAAATCATGTTTTTCGCGGAAACAACACTTGCTTTTTTGCTTCGCGGTAACGGGCGGAACCGGCGCCGTCAGGCAGGCAAAATCCGAAGGCTGCATGACTGTCCGGCAGCGCGCAGAAATTGCGCTGACAAATTCCATAAAAGGTATTTACAAAACCGGCGCCGTATGGTAAAATAGGTACAACGTAAGGGAAGGAGGTGCGGGAACCCATGAGACTGGACAAATTCCTGAGCCTGTGCGGCAAGGCAAGCCGGAGCGAAACGCTTCGTTCCGTCCGCCGCGGAGAGATAACAGTCAACGGGGTGCCTGCCCGACGGGGCGATTGCCCGGTGGAGCCGGACACGGACACGGTTGTGTTCCGGGGCGAAACCGTCGTGTACCGACCGTACACCTACGTCATGCTCCACAAGCCGGACGGAGTGGTCAGTGCTACCGAGGACAGGCTGGCAGGGGAGCCGACGGTGCTGGATCTGCTCCCGCCGGAGCTGACGCGCCTGCGGCCGGGGCTGTTTCCCTGCGGGCGGCTGGACAAACATACAACGGGACTCATGCTGCTGACCAACAACGGCAAGCTGGCGCACCGCCTGCTGTCGCCGGCACGCCATGTGGATAAAACCTATGCCTTTACGGTGAAGTTTCCGCTGTCGGCGGAGGATGTTGCCGCACTGGAGTCCGGCGTGAGCCTCCGGAACGCGGACGGCGGTACGGACTGCGTAACGGCTCTCTGCCGCGTGGAGCTGACGGACTGCACCGGCAGGGGTGCCGCCGGGCGCATCACCCTTCATGAGGGCAAGTACCACCAGATCAAGCGCATGATGGAGGCGCGGCACAATCAGATAACCTCGCTCGCGCGCCTGACCTTCGGTCCGCTGGTGCTGGATCCCGCACTCGCGCCCGGCGCGTGGCGCCTGCTGACCGACGCCGAGACGGCAGCACTGGAGAACTGCGGCGGCGCGGATACAGGAGCACCTGCCGACGCGACCGACGTTTCCACGGCTTCCCGGAATACGGAAAAAGATAAATAAATCATTATTTGAGAAGGAGAAACACTATGGCAGACCGTTTTCTGATCACACACTGGTGCGGAGTTCCGCACAAATATGTCCGCCATGCCGACGGCACGCTGGCAACAGAGCGCTTTGAGGAAATGAAAGCGGCAGGCATCAATCTGATCGGCACCTACGATTACGGCTACGAAACGAACTGCGAGGTGCTGGCGCTCTGTGAGCGGCTGGGACTGCGCGTCACGCTGTCCGACGACCGTATCGGTCGGGCAATCGGTGACGGGAACCACCGTGCCGAGCTGCTGCGTGCGGTCGTGCGGGATTACGCCGGCTATCCGGCTCTGCATGGCTACCACATCACGGATGAGCCGAACAGCGGTGCTTTCCCCGCGCTGGCGGCGGTGCGGCAGATCCTTGCCGATCTGGATCCGGTACACGAAGCGTACATCAACCTGTTCCCCAACTATGCTTCTGCGGAGATGCTGGGCAACCCCACCTACTATGACCACGTGCGGCAGTTTGCCGATACCGTCAGCCCTGCAATCATCAGCTATGACCACTACCATTTCATCAAGGGCGAGCCGATGGAATCGGTCGATATGGGTAGCCGGCGCGAGAATCAGATATACGAGGCGGCGTTCCGCAAGGTCGAGCGCCCCGGCTTCTTTGACAACATCGAGGACGTCCGCCGCGTCAGTGCCGAGACGGATACGCCCTTCATGGTTATCGTGCTTGTGGTGGAGCATGGTCCCTACCGCAACCTGACCGAGGCGGAGATCCGCTGGGAAGTGTTCCAGTCCCTGGTGTACGGTGCCCGCCGGCTGTCCTACTTCACCTACTGGACGCCCGGCGTGGACACCGAGGAGGGCGACGATATGTGGCACTGGCGGAACGGCATGATTTCCAAGACCGGCGAGCAGACCCCGCACTATCACATGGTGGCACGCATCAACCGTGACTTGTCCGTGCTGGGCGATACGCTGATGGGGCGCGAAAGCCGCGCGGTATTCCATCTGGGGCAGGTGCCGGACGGAACGGTGACCTACTGGAGCGGTGCCTTCCGTGATGTGATGTCCATGCAGGCAGAGGCGGTAACGGCAGGGTTCTTTGACGGCGGGTATGTCCTGCTGGCAAACAAGGACTATGAGAATCCTTCCCCGGTGACATTTACCGTCACGCCCGGCAGGCGCGTCATGCACATGGACAAGGCGACCGGACTGTGGGTCGTTACGCATGAGCAGGACGGTGCCTATACCCTGACGCTGGCTCCCGGCGACGGCGAGCTGGTTCGCATAGACTGATAAATATGCTCTTTTGATAGGAGATTTTCTCATGAAACGCATTCTTTCTGTTGCCCTGATTCTGCTGCTTTCCGCCTCAACGCTGGCATCCTGTAACCCGGATACCGGCTCGGAATCCGGCACGACTGCCGTAACCGATGCGACCGGCGGATCCGTGACGGAGACCGCGACCGAAACGCAGACCGAGACCGTCACGGAGCCCGGGACGGACGCGCCCACGGAGCCTCCGACCGAGGCTTCCGCCGAGCCGTCCGATACCGAGGCGCCCGACCCGCTCGAGACGCCCGTGCGCGTCGGAACCGGCTATGACGGCAAGACAGCCTGCTATGACGGCAGACTGCGCCATATGTATGAGTCCTTCTCGACCAGCTACGGCGGAACCTTTGATTCGGTGCAGGAAGCGATGGACAGCCTTGCCGGAATGGGCGGCGCTATCAGTGCGGCTTCTAACGGTGACATCGGGCTTTGCCTGTCTGTCAAGGTTCCGGATGACGGCAAGGAGTACATCCTGTACTACAACTTCAACAACTGCGATTTCGTGTTCAACTTCGGCTGTACGTTTGACGACGGGAACGGCGGCTATGCGTACTACTCCTCACTCAATATTCTGGACGATATGGCAGAGGATCTGGACGGCTGTCATGTGTACGTCTGGAGCGAGGAGGAAGGTTTGGAGCCCGGTTACTACCTCATGACCTGGGTCGGAAACGGGAAGGGAACCGTCGGTCGCAACTACCGCTACGATAAGGAGGGCGACCTTGCCGAGACGTGGGAGGGTCTGCCCAAAGGCGAGTCATACTTTGACTGATGCTTCCGAAGGACCGGGCGCGCCCCGGTCCTTTCCGACTGCCGCCCTGCTTTCCGGCAATGCCGCACACTGTGCGGCATTGCCTTTCATAACCACGAGAACTGAAACGGAGAGATAGTAAATGGATATCATACAGACACTGGCACAGCAACTGAACCTGACTGCGGAGCAGGTCGGAAAAACGGTACAGCTGATCGACGAAGGGAACACCATTCCCTTCATTGCCCGGTACCGCAAGGAGGTCACGGGCAGTCTGGACGACAGCGTCCTGCGCACGTTGGACGAAAAGCTGACAGCACTGCGCAACCTTGCCCAGCGGAAGCAGGAGGTGCAGGATCTGATCGGCGCGCAGGGCAAGCTGACCGAGGAGGTTCGCGCAGCCATTGAGCGTGCCGCCACCGTCACCGAGGTGGACGACATCTACCGCCCCTTCCGCCCCAAGCGCAAGACCCGCGCCTCGGTCGCGCGGGAGCGGGGATTGGAGGATCTGGCGATCCTGCTGTTCGCGCAGGAAAAGAGCTATACGCCGTCCATCGAGGAGCAGGCGGCACGTTTTGTGGATCCCGAACGCGAGGTGCCGGATGTTGCCGCCGCCCTGCAGGGAGCCATGGACATCGTGGCGGAGGAGGTGTCTGACAATGCCGACTATCGGCGTGAATTGCGCCGCCTGACCTTTGACGCCGGCTCGCTGACCAGCAAAGCCGCCAAGGAGGAGGATTCGGTGTATGCCATGTACTATGATTTCTCCGAGCCGCTCCGCAAGCTGCCCGGGCACCGCATCCTTGCCATCCACCGCGGCGAGAAGGAGGAGTTCCTCAAGGTGGCGCTGACGGTGCCGGAGGATGTCGTGCTGGGATACCTGTACAACCGGGTGCTGTCCGGCAACCGCTCGCCGGCGGAGCCTTACGTGCGGGAAGCCGTCACCGATGCGTACAACCGGCTGATAGCCCCCTCCATTGAGCGCGAGATCCGGAACGATCTGTTTGACACCGCCTGTGAGGGCGCCATCAAGGTGTTCTCGGACAACCTCGGGCACCTGCTCATGCAGCCGCCGCTCAAGGGGAAGGTTGTACTGGGCTTTGATCCCGGCTACGCGCACGGCTGTAAGCTGGCGGTGGTCGATCCGACCGGCAAGGTGCTGGATAACGCCGTGGTCTATCCGACCATCAAGCCCCGCGCGGAGGAGGCGGCACGCGTGGTCAAGCGGCTGATCCGCAACTACGCCGTGGACGTGGTCGCCATCGGAAACGGCACTGCATCACGGGAGAGTGAGGCATTCATTGCCGGACTGCTGAAGCAGATTGAGAAGCCCTGCAAGTATATCATCGTCAGCGAGGCGGGCGCGTCGATCTATTCCGCATCCCAGCTGGCGGCGGAGGAATTCCCGGATTTCGACGTGATGCAGCGCTCTGCCGTGTCCATCGCGCGGCGGCTCCAGGATCCGCTGGCGGAGTTGGTCAAGATCGATCCCAAGGGCATCGGCATCGGGCAGTACCAGCATGACATGAAGCAGGCGCGGCTGGATGAGGCGCTGGGCGGTGTGGTCGAGTCCTGCGTCAATGCGGTCGGCGTGGACATCAATACCGCCTCCTACTCCCTGCTTTCCTACATTGCCGGCATCAATCAGACCGCCGCGAAGAATATCGTGAAGTACCGGGAGGAAAACGGAGCCTTTACCACGCGCGGGCAGGTGACGAAGGTGCCGCGCATCGGTGCCAAGGCATTCCAGCAGTGCGCCGGATTTCTCCGCGTTCCCGGCGGGCGCGAGGCACTGGACAACACCGGCGTGCATCCTGAATCCTATGACTGCGCGCGCCGCCTGCTTTCCATGTTCGGGTACAGCGAGGCGGATATCGCGAACGGCGGGCTGACCGGACTGCGGCAGAAGGTCGTAAGGAAAGGGATGCAGTCGGTCTGCGAGGCGCTGGAGGTTGGGGAGCCGACGCTTGCCGACATCATCACGGAGCTGGAGAAACCGGGACGCGATATCCGCGAGGGCTTTGACGCGCCCGTACTGCGGGAGGACGTCCTGTCGATGGAGGATCTCAGACCGGACATGATCCTGACGGGGACGGTGCGCAACGTGACGGATTTCGGTGCGTTTGTGGATATCGGTGTCCACCAGGACGGGCTGGTTCACCTCTCCCAGCTTGCCGACCGGTTCATCCGGCACCCCTCCGAGGTCGTCTCACTGGGCGATGTCGTGCGCGTCAAGGTGCTGGCGGTGGACGTGAAGAAGAAGCGCATCTCGCTGACCATGAAATTCAAAGAGTAACAGGATTTTCAGCGTTTTCTAAAAAATTGCCGATTCATTCACATGGAGTTCATCAATGTGGTCTATAATAAGAGCGTATTAAAGGAATTTCGCCGCGTGCGGTTCCGATAGCAGGTGTGTATGCCGGTGTGCAGGCATCGTGTACGCAGACCTGCAAGAAAGAGAGAAGGAGGATATACCATGTGCCCGTTCTGGAAGAGAAAAAAGAAGAAGTACACCGCGCTGAAGGTCGTCGCCATTGTTTTCACTGCGCTTGCCGCGCTGGCGGGAGCCTATGTGATCTTTGAGAAGTTTTTCAAGGATAAGCTTCTGAAGAAGCTGGGTAAGGGGTGCTGTGAGGACGAGTGTGCCGGTCTTGCCGATGAGGTCGAGGATGCGGACGACACTGCCGAGTGCCAGGTCGTAGAGCCTGCCGCCGAGGAAGTCCCGGCAGACGAGGCGTAATCGGTCGTGTCCGACAGCCATCTCTGACCGGATTCCGTTTTCGCTGGTGCAATGCCGCCCAATGACGGTGACACAGAAGAT
>ERZ857629.3477-NODE-3477-length-13192-cov-5.522189_pt1 | contig 13192 bp, 13 predicted proteins | sample MGYA00519700_ERZ857629 | MGnify/ENA primary metagenome ERZ857629 (study PRJEB31778, sample SAMEA3449351) | human gut metagenome | biome: human gut; feature: human-associated habitat; material: faeces | place: United Kingdom | collected 2010/2012 ... | reverse complement strand
ATTAGAATTCCTTTGCCGCCTGCGGGCGGCAAACTCTGCGAGGCTTTTTTGACAGTCTTCCCCGGGCGGAATTTTCCGCCCGGGGAAAAATCATGCTTCCGCTGCCCGCTTCTCCTGCTCCCGGCAGGTAAAGACCAGAATCTGGCGGTCCTTTGCCAGCTCCCGCAGGAGGATAAAGGCCGCCCGGAGGCGCTCGTCATCAAAGCGGATGAGGGCGTCATCCAGTACAATGGGTGCTTCCGGAGTCAAAGCCTCCGCTACGGCCAGCCGGAGGGAAAGGTACAGCTGATCCATGGTGCCGTCGCTGCGCCAGAGCACCGGACGCACCACGTCCTCCTGTTCCGCTTCCGCACCCAGAGAGAAATCGTCCCCCAGCGTCAGCCGCCGGTACCGCCCGCCGGTCAGAACGGAAAGGTGCGCCTGTGCCCGTCTGGTGATCTCCGGGGCAAACCGGCGCTGAAGCTCTGCGGCGGACTCTGCCAGCGTTTCCTGCGCAAGGGTCAGGGCGGCGTAGAACGCTTCCAGCTTTCGGATCCGCTCTTGCAGATTTCCAAGTTCCCGGGTCAGCGCGGCCTCCTCACCGAGGGCCTCCATCCGTCCCTCCAGCTGGCCCTGCCGGGTTTGCAGCCGTCTCTGCTCCGCCTGTGCGTCCAGCAGAAGGGTTTCCGTTTCCTCCGGACTGTAGGCAAGGGCGTCCGGCGCGGCTGGTTTTTCCGCATGGCCTGCCATGGCTTTCAGGTCGTTCCAGTGGGCTTCCAGCTTTCGGCTGTCCCGCCGGGCGCTGTCAAAGGCGTCCCACTGCCGCTCCGCTTCCAGCCAGCCGTCCAGCGCGGACTGGGGGTCCTGCTGCCCGCAGAGGGCTTTCCGTTGCAGGTCCAGTTCCTCCAGCCGAAGATCCAGCTCCGCCCGGTTGGCACGGCAGGCGGCGAGAGCTTCCCGGTATGTCTGTTCCGCCCGGGCGTAGTCCCCGGCCAGTGCCGTCCAGCTGTCCGGGTTCGGATCGGGGTAGGCGCCGCAAATGGCAGCCCGGGCATCCGAATGCCGCTTCCGGAGAACAAGGCCCCCTGTCAGCAGCCCCAGTCCCAGAGCGCCGCAGCAGGCGCCGGGGAGCCACCCGGACAGCAGGAGCAGCACGATTCCGCCAATCACCCCGGCAGCTCCGGCGGCAAGGAGCCAGAGCCAGCCTTTCCCCGAAAGAGAGGCGTATGTGCGCTGCGCCGTCTGTGCCTTCTCCATGGCCTGCTGCCCGGTGCATCCGGCAAAGGGTGCGGGGGGCTCCGGCGGGACAGGCGGGGCGGGAAGCATGCCTTCTTCCATTCGGGCGGCGTTCCAGAGCCCGGAAAACTGCCGGGTTTTCCGGATCATTTCCCGGGTCTGCTCCCGGGAGGGCAGCCGGGCGCAGACCCGCTCCTGTGCTTCCACTGCGCGGATGCTTTCTTCATACGCCTCCCGCGCCTGTGCGACCCGGTGGGCGTCTGCCTCCGCTCCGGCATAACGCAGCGCCTGCCGGTGATTCCGGAGGGCGTCACACCGGCTGTCCAGCTCGCCCTGCCGCAGCCGCAGCTTCTGCAGCTGCTCCCGACAGGCCCGCAGCTCGGACAGCTGCCCCTCCAGCACGTCCTGCCGGGCTTCCGCTTCCGGCAGAAGTCCGGTCCGGTTGTAGCGAATCCGGTTCCGGTATGCTTTCAGCGCCGCGCCCAGCCGGTCCCCGTCGCCGCTTTCGTCCGCCGTGGTCACAAGGTTGTTCAGTCTCCGGCGCAGCGCCTCATCCTGTGTCACGGGCAGGTCGGAAAAGCGGATGAAGCCCGCCCGGGCGTAGACGCTTCGCTCTACCCCCAGAAGGAGCTGCCCGCAGTTTGCGGCGGTGATTTCCGGAACGTCCAGCCCGGAGGCGGTTTCATAGGCACGGAATTGTCCCAACGGGATCCGGCCCTTTGTGCTCCGTTCCAGCGTAATGTCCCGCCCGTTCCAGTTCAGGTCGATCCGGCCCGCCATGGGGGAGCCGGACCAGGGGGCGAACCGTTCCTTGTCCGCAAGGCTCCCCCGTGTAGATTTGGCACGGGTGTCCAGCCCGTAAAACATGGCGATGAGGAAGGCGCACCAGGTGCTTTTGCCCCATTCGTTGGGCTGACACAGAACGTTCAGCCCGGGGTGGAGGGTCAGCTGCCGGTGCTCCAGTTTGCCGAAGGTGGCGGTCATGGAATAGATCTTCATGGCAGTTCCACCTCCCTGCCATCCAGAATATCCGCGGTGATTTGGGCTGCCAGCAGAGCGGTCTCCTTCATTTCCGGCTCCCGGGACAGCGCCAGCAGCTTTCCGAACAGCACTCCCGACAGGGTCTCCGTTCCGGAAAGCGCCGCAAGGTCCGGCGCCGGTGCCGTCCGGTCCAGAAATTCCAGCCGGGGATACCGGGAAAAATGCCGCTTCAGGGCGTCCATGTCCACGTTGCCCCGTCCGGTCAGGGTGAGCCGGTAAAAGCTGTCCTGTCCGCCGGGGGGCAGCAGGGCTTCTGCTGCCCGGATCGGGTCGTCTCCGATGGGAACCTTTTGGGAAAAGAAGCCGGGCAGCCCCAGAGATACCGGGCGGACGCCCGCGTCCTCACCCAGGGTCACCAGCAGCACACCCTTTTCCCCCGTTTCGTCCCAGCCCCGTCCCATGGGGCAGCCGGGCCATGCGCAGAGGGTCTGCCCGGCGCGGAAGCCGTCCGCCCGGTGAATGTGCCCCAGGGCCAGATAGCTCAGTCCCGACTCCCGCACCTGTGTCCCGGTAATGGGGCAGCAGGGAGAATTGGGGGTCACTGCGTCCCCGTGGAACACGCCGATCCGGTAACGGGAGCCCGGTTCCGCGTGAAAGCCCTCCAGCAGGGGTGGGCAGTCCATGCCCGTATAACCTGCGCCATAGACCCGGGCGTCCAGCTCCGGAAAGTCCACGTGGGAGATCCCGGCGGGAAAAATGTGGACGTTTTCCGGAAATTTCTCCCGTTCCCAGGGAGAATCCGGCCCCAGCGGGTCGTGGTTTCCCGGGGCGATCAGCACCGGGACCCCGGCGTACTTCAGGGCTTCCCGCAGCTCCGTCAGGCTTTCGGCGGTATACACCCCGTCGAACAGGTCTCCGGACAGAAGCATCAGGTCACAGTGCTCCCGGCGGCACAGCTGCGCGATCAGGGACGGAATCCGCCGGCTTTCCTGCCGGAGAAATGCCCGATCCGCTTCGCCCACACTGCCAAAGGGGGAATCCAGATGCCAGTCGGCGCTGTGCAGAATTTTCAGTCCCACAGATCCACCCTCTCCGCTTTTTTACAGGTCCCGGTCTCCGTATCGACGGTGAACACCACGCCCTCCAGCTTGGTTTTCCCCTCCGCCCAGCGGTAGCGCTCGGGCAGGTCCCCCCGGAACCGGGCGATGGACAGCTCCGGGCGGATGCCCAGTACCGACTCGGCGGGCCCCGTCATGCCAAGATCCGTTACGTATCCCGTGCCCTTCGGCAGCACCCGGGCGTCGGCGGTGGGCACATGGGTATGGGTGCCCCAGACGGCACTGACCCGTCCGTCCAGCAGGTATCCCATTGCCAGCTTTTCGGAGGTGGCCTCCCCGTGCATTTCCACAAAAATCAGCCGGGTATCGATTTTTTTCAGAATTTTTTCCACCAGCAGGAAGGGATTGTCCGGGGTGTAGTCCATGCCGCAGCGCCCGATCAGATCAATGACCGCGACGGGGCCAAAGCCGGTTTCGTACACCGCCCAGCCCTGCCCCGGAGTCTGGGGGGCGTAGTTTGCCGGGCGCAGCACCCGGTCCGTCTCGTCCAGATAGGGGACGATCTCCCGTTTGCCGAAGCTGTGATTGCCCAGCGTGATCACGTCTGCCCCGGCGTCCAGAATTTCCTCCGCCTGCCCGGGGGTCAGCCCCACCACACTGGCGTTTTCCCCGTTTACAACGGTGAAATCTACCTGATATTTCCGCTTGAGAAACCGCAGACTCCGATCGATCCGGTCAAGTCCCGGGTTTCCCACCACGTCTCCTACCGCAAGTATCCGAATATCCATAACACAGACCCCTTTCCGCCGGTTGGCGTTGGATTTGAGAAATTGAAATGCAATGATCCGTGCTTTCCGTTACCATTTCAGCAGTGCGCTGCTGTTAAGGACCAGCGAGCTGTACAGGAACAGCACGTCTGCGTCGGCAATGTCTTCCACATAATTTTCCAGAAGCCGCCCGGGCATGTAGCGCAGATCCGCAAGAATTACCCGCCCGTAGCCCGGAACCAGCAGGGGGGCCAGACTGCTGCCGAAGGAATCCCGGAACAGGACGAGGGTCTTCTCCGGGTCTCCTGCCGGGTTGGTGATCTCCAGCAGGCTGACCGCCCCGGACAGGTATACGTCGTAGGGGTCCCGCCCGGAGAGCTTGCCGAGGTCATAAACGGTTCCCGTTTCTCCGGCCTCAAGGTTTTTGACCGTGCAGCCGCTCAGAACATCGTTTTCCAGCAGCACCAGCGAATCCGGTGCCATGGGCAGGGCCGCCTGCCCCCGGTATACCCCGTAGAAGGGGGTGTCCAGCGCGGTTTCCGTAAAGGACGGGACTTCCGTTCCGAGGGCGGACGCCAGCTTCCGCGCGGCAGGAAGCAGGGCCTCCTGCCGCCAGTGAGTATCCGTGCGGTAGTAGCTGTCAAGAGACAGGCAGTCCCTCAGATCCACAAATTCCGCAAAGTCCTGGGCCTGCATTTGCGAAAACAGGGCGGCGTAGTCCATTTCGGGATAGTTTCCCGCCGGCGCCAGATAGTAGTTTTTGTCCGGCACCACGGCAATCACGGCTTTGCCGCTGCCGGAGGCAAAATATGCGTCATAGACCTTCTGCATCAGCTCCAGTGCCCGGGAGCCGGAACGGGTGCTGTAAGGATATTCCAGCTTGGAGGCGTAGCCGTTCAACAGGTACACGCCGTTGTTGTCCTTCTGCCGGAATACATACCGGCTGGAAAGGGCCTTGAGGGTCCGGAAGCCGTCCCGCAGGGGAAACTGATCCTGAGCGGCGGCGTCAAAGGCGGTCATAAAGCTGCCGTCCAACACGGTTTTGACGGTGGCGGCAGGCTTCTGGCGCAGTGCCCGCCGCTCCCACAGGGATTCACCCTTTGCGGGCAGGATCCACGCCGCAAAAGCCAGCGCCAGATAAACCGCGGCGCACAGAAAGATTCCGATTTGTTTCGATTTTTTCATAAAACACCTGACCAGAGGGAATAGAGTAGAAAAACCGGGAATTTAGGGCAACACCGCATAATTGCGTCTGCGAGTCTCCGCCGTCTTTTTGCCCCACTTCTTCAGTTTGAAAAGCCAGAAACCTTCGTTTTCCAAACTTTGAATTGGGGCAAAAATCCTGTCTGAGACTTCTTGCCGAATTGCGCGGTGCTGCCCTGGTACTGGCGCAAAGCCTCCTTGGCTCTCCCTCCGGGAGAGCTGACGCGCGCGAAACAACAATTTCCTTCGTTGCTCTCAGAACCGGAAGTAGAGGAAGGGGTTAAACGAGCCGTCTACCAGATAGGCAGTGCTGAGGAGCAGAAGCAGGAGCAGGCACACCGGCTCCAGAACCGTCATAAAGGGACGGTTTTCGTATCTTTGCCAGAGCTTTTTGGGAAGCGGCGTTGCGCCCAGAGCGGAAACTGCCAGCAGCACCAGATTGCTGCGCAGACAGTAAAGGCTTTCCGTGCTCCCGGCGGGAATCCCGCCCAATCCTACGAGCCGCAGCAGGTCGCTGCCCGCCTGAGAGAGACTGTCCGCATTGAACAGCACAAAGCTTGCCATGACGGTGAGCACCACATAGCAGGTGCCAGAAATCCCCGGGAGCTTTTTCAGCCCCGGCAGGGCCTTTTCCAGCAGCAGGAGCAGGGCAAACAGCAGTCCCCACAGCACGAAATTCCAGCTTGCTCCGTGCCACAGGCCTGTGAGCATCCACACGACCAGAATGTTGCGTACCCATTTGATCCGGCTGACCCGGCTGCCGCCCAGCGGAATGTAAACATAGTCCCGGAACCAGGAGCCAAGGCTCATGTGCCACCGTCGCCAGAACTCCGTGATACTTCGGGAGCAATAGGGGTAATCAAAGTTTTCCGGGAACCGGAATCCGAAGATCCGCCCCAGCCCGATGGCCATATCGGAGTAGCCGGAAAAATCATAGTAAATCTGCAGGAGAAACGCCGCGGCATAGAGCCAGCTGAACAGCACCGTAGGCTCGCTGCTGCCCCGATAGCTCTGAGTCAGCGCGCCCAGCTGGTTGGCAAGGAGAATTTTCTTTCCCAGTCCCACAAGAAACCGCCGCAGCCCCAGAGCAAGATCCTCCCGGCTGTGTTTCCGCCGGCTCAGAGCGGGGGCAACGTCCACGTAGCGGACAATGGGTCCGGCGATCAGCTGGGGAAACATGGAGACGTAAGCGCCGAAGGCAATGAAGTTTTTCTGGGGTTCCGTGTCGCCCCGGTACACGTCGGCGGCATAACTGATGCACTGGAAGGTATAGAAGCTGATGCCCACGGGCAGGGAGAGCCGCAGCAGAGGCAGGCGGCTTCCGAACATCTGATTGACCGTGGTCACGAAGAAATCCGCGTACTTGAATACGCCCAGCAGCGCCGCGCCCAGAACTACGGACAGAATCAGGATTCCCTTCCGGAATCGGGGAAACCGTTCCATAGCGAGCCCGGAAGCGTAGTACAGCCCAATGGTCAGGAGCATGAGAAACAGGTACTTCGGCTCTCCCCAGCCGTAAAACAGCAGGCTCGCCAGAAGCAGCACGCCGTTTTTCAGCCGGTCCGGCACCAGAAAATACAGGATCAGTACCCCGGGCAGAAAGTAATATAAAAAGGAAAGACTGGAAAAAAGCATGGTCGTTCTCCGAAAAATGGAAATCAGGCGGGACAGGACGTTTTGGCGTAACGAAGGGAACACCGGCGGCTGCGCCGATATGAAAAGCCGCCTGCCGGGGGAAAGGAGATCCTTTTCCCGGCAGACGGCTGCTTGTTTATCCTACTACCGTAACATCGCCGGAGACGGATGCACGGAAAGCGTCCAGGATGGAGTCGGTGGTGGCCTCGTCTGCGTATTCGCTGTTTACCATGAAAAACAGGGCAATGTCGTTGCAGTAGGCTGCGGTTTTGGTGTCCGCTTCCACGCAGATCCATTTTCGGGTGTTCATGTTGTCATACATCTCTTTGGCAAGGTCCGCGGCATCGGCGGCGTCCTTCGCCCGGACGAGCACCAGCGAGTAGGGCTGGCTGCCGGTCATGGGTTCGGAAATCACCACTTCGGAGACCTTGCTCAGGTCGGAAAGACCGGTGTTGAAGCTGACCATGTCGGCGTCGGAAAGATCCATTTTCGTGGTCTCCACATCGAGCCCCACCTTTTTATGGTTTTCATAGATCTTTGCGGCAAGCGCAGTCAGATTTCCGTCAAATCCGGCGGCGGTGCCGGAGGCGGCGCAGCCTGCAAAGCTGCTCAGCGCCAGCAGAAGTGCCAGCGTCAGTACGGCAAAACGTTTCATAAAGTACCTCCAGAAGGTTTGTCCTTTTTTTGTTTGCTCCGGCGTCCGATACAAAAATACCCCAAAAACAGGAAAAGTATACCGGTGAAGACGCCGCAGACGTCGATCCAGACATCGATCAGGTTGGAATCCCTGCCGGGAACGAAATACTGAATGGTTTCGTCCGTGCAGGCAGCCAGAATCCCGAAGAAGGCGGGGGAAGTGAAGGCGGGAAAGCCGCGAAAGCCCAGCAGGCGGAACATCCGGCCCAGCAGCAGCCCCAGACAGGTGAACTCCGAAAAGTGGGCAAGCTTTCGGATCAGGAAGGAGGTTACGCTTCCAAGTCCGGGGATGGCCCCCTGCAGCAGGCTCAGAAATCCGTCGCTGATCCCCGTGGAAGTGCTGCCGGGCATGGCAGAATTTCCGAAAATCAGGGCAAGATTCAGGGCAATCAGGGTACAGCAGAGGATGCGCTTCTGCTTCATGTCAGCGCAGGTGCTCCAGCAGGATCCGGACGCCCAGCAGGATCAGGATGACGCCGCCGGTGAGCTGGGCCTTTTTCTCGTACCGGCTGCCGAAAACACTGCCTGCCTTCACGCCTGCAGCGGACAGAAGGAATGTCACGGTGCCGATCAGCGCCACTGCCAGAAAAATATTCACGCTGCCTGCCATGGCAAGGGAAATGCCCACGGCAAGGGCGTCAATGGAGGTGGCGACTGCCATGACGAACATGGTTTTTACGGAGAAATCTCCCTGCCCGCCGGTGTTCTCCTCCTCGTGGCTCAGCGTTTCCTTGATCATGTTGGCGCCGATGAGCACCAGCAGACCGAAGGCGACCCAGTGGTCAAAGGCCTGAATGGCGGAAGCGAAGAGAGAACCGAGAAAGTACCCGATCAGAGGCATCAGCATCTGGAATCCGCCGAACCACGCTCCGCAGATCAGACCGCCCTTTGCGGACGACTTCGTCATGCCCAGGCCCTTGCAGATGGAAACCGCAAACGCATCCATGCTCAGACCGATGGCAAGAAGCAGTAATTCCACAAATCCCATGACGGCATTGCCCCCTGTTTGGATACAAAAAATAACCCGCACCGATTCGGGTGAAAGTTATTATAGCAAAGAATATTTCCTTCGTCAATGACGAAACTGTTAAGTTTTCCTTGAAAAAGCCGTATTTTTCCCTTTGCAGAGCAGCACCGGACGGTTCCCGGACTTTTGCTTCCCGGCAGCCCCTGCATAAGCGTTCGGAAAAAGCGCTACAGCAGAGAAAGCACCCACTGGGTGAGGAGCACCGCGCAGGAGCTGCTGAGGGCAACCACGATGAGACTCTTGCCCCGGTAGGCCAGAAAAACCGCCGTGACAAGGGCGGCAATGCCGGAAACCAGACTCTCCGTGCTGCTGAGGATGCTGGGAAAGGTCATGGCGCTGAGACAGGCATAGGGAACATAGTGCAGAAAGGACTTCAGAAACCGGCTCCGGATGGGCTTGCGGAACAGGGTCATGGGCAGCAGCCGGATCAGGTAGGTGGTCAGCGCCATGGCGGCAATGTACACATAAATACTCATGGGGTTTCCTCCTGAATGGGGAACCGCCACGCACAGAAGGCGGCGGCAGCCACGGTGCATACCACAATGGAAATGCCCGGAGAAACGGCGGAAAGGGCAGGTACCCAGGCAAACAGACTGCTGCAGGCCAGCGCCAGCAGGGCGCAGATCAGAACGGGGCGCTCCTTCTTCGCGGGAGGCACCACGATGGCAATGAACATACCGTACAGCATGACTCCCAGCGCGGTTTGCAGTCCCTCCGGCAGAACCGAGCCCGCCAGCGCTCCCAGAAGGGTGCCGCCGGTCCAGCCCAGAATGGGCAGAGTTCCAAGCCCCAGCAGATAGGGGGCAGTCAGCGCTTCCTGCCTGGACATGGCAAGGGCGAAGATCTCATCCGTATTGAAAAAGGCAATGAGAAACCGGGGAAGCAGCCCGATGCACTGCCCCATGCGCTGGCTCAGGGCCAGACTCATGAGGGCATAGCGGCTGTTGATGACCAGTTGGGTCAGAATCATTTCCCACAGCCCGGCGGAGGCCAGGATCAGGGTCAGTCCCGCAAACTGCCCGGCGCTGGTCAGATTGGTCAGAGAGATCAGCGTCGCGTCCAGCGCCCGGAGCCCCTGTGCCGCGGCCAGAGCACCGAAGCCGAAGCTGACCGAAAAATATCCCATCCCCACAGGCACTCCCCGCCGGACGCCCAGGGTATATTCCTTTCGTGTCATGCGAAAAAAGAACCTCCCAAAAGAAAATACCGGAATATTGTAGCAACAACGGAAGCAAAAATCAACCGGAAATGACCGGACCGCGGATCGCCGAGCACCAGCCGCACGCCAATGAACACAGCGGGGCGGTAAAAAATCCCGCGGCACGTATGGAAGCGTGCCGCGGGGACAAGAGCTTTTTGTGATGCTCCTTAGAAAATGGGCACAACGGCGCCGGAGTAGGTGCTGTTGATGTAGTCCCGCACCTCGGAGCTGGTCAGGGCCTTCACCAGAGCCTGAGTCTTCTCGGTGTTCTCGTTGCCTTCCTTCACCACCAGCACGTTGGCATAGGTCTGGGCGGAAACGGAGTTGGGATCCTCGGTGGCGATGGCGTCGGTACCGGCGTTCAGACCGGCGTTCAGGGCGTAGTTGCCGTTGATGACGGCCAGAGCCACGGAGTCACGGACACCGGCAATCTGGGCAGCTTCCATTTCCACGATCTCCACGCCGTAGGGGTTCTCCACCACATCCAGCGCGGTTGCCTCCATGCCAACGCCTTCCTTCAGCGTCAGAATGCCGTTGGCCTCCAGCAGCAGCAGGGCACGGGCACGGTTGGAGCCGTCGTTGGGAATGGCGATCTTGTCACCGGCGGCCAGGTCGGCAATGGCGGACTTGGTTCCGGCGTAGATGCCGAAGGGCTCGTAGTGAATGGCGGCAACGCTCACCAGATGGGTGCCGTTCTCGGTATTGAAGGTGTCGAGGTAGGGCTGATGCTGGAAGTAGTTGGCGTCGCACTCGCCGTCCTCAACCACATTGTTGGGAACCACGTAGTCGGCGTACTCGGTGACCTTCAGGGTCCAGCCGTCCTTGGCGAGGACTTCACCGGCGACCTTCAGGATTTCGGCATGAGGCGTGGGGGAGGCGGCGACGCTGATGGTCTTGTCGTCACTCTTCTTGCTGCCGCAGCCTGCGAACAGACCGAGGCACAGCACGCAGGCCAGTACCAGAGCAATTGTCTTTTTCATAATGAATACACTCCTTTTCTTATATGGAGGACGGATGGTCATTTCCGCCCCAAGCGGGCGCGTTCCGCGCCGGACTTGCAATGAAATTATTTTCTGCCCCGCAGACGTTTGTCCAGACGGGTTGCCAGGTGCCCGCCGGCAGACTGGAAGATCTGCACCAGCAGCACCAGACCGATGACGGCGACCCACATGACGAGGAACTTGAAGTTATAGTAGCCGTAGTTGATGGCCATCTTGCCGAGACCGCCGCCGCCGATGATACCGGCCATGGCGCCGTAGCCCAGAATGGTGGTCACGGAGATGGTGCCGCCGGAGATCAGGCTGGGCACTGCCTCGGGGAGCATGACCCGGGTCACGATCTGCCAGGTGGTGGCGCCCATGGACTGGGCGGCTTCAATGACGCCGTGGTCCACCTCCCGCAGGGAGGACTCCACCATCCGGGCAATCAGGGGGAAGGCGGCGATGACCATGGGGGGGATGGTGGCGGCCGTGCCGACCTTGGTGCCCACGATGATCTTGGACAGGGGCAGGGAAATGATCATGAGGATCAGGAAGGGAACGCTCCGCAGCACGTTGATGATCCAGCCCAGCACCTTCATAAGCCAGCCGGGGAGGGGATGAATGCCCTCCTTTTCACCCGTCACCAGCAGCACGCCCAGAGGCAGGCCAATGATGTAGGCAAAAACAACCTCCAGCAACAGGGAGTACAGGGTCTCCCACACCGCGAAGCCGCCCTCCTGCTGGAGAATTTCCAGCTGCTGGGCAACCTTGACCGGATCGGAAAACAGATCAAACATCCTTGTGCACCTCCTCTGCCGTAACGCCGTCGTGACTGTTCAGAAAATCGAGAACGGTCTTTTTTGCCGCTTCCTCCTCCGGCAGGGACACCAGCATGGTGCCGAAGGCCCGGCCGTCCACGTTCCGGGTGTCCGCGCCCAGAATGCTGACGAGAATGCCCTTTTGCTGGACGAGGGAGGCGATGACCGGCTCCTCCGTCATGCTGCCGTTGAAGGCGATCCGGGCCACCGGAGTGTCCCAGTCCACCATGGGCGGCGCCGAAACGGGACTGACGAGCCGCCGTCCGGCCTTGGACTGGGGATTGGAGAACACCCGCTCCACCGCGCCGATCTCGGCGACTACGCCGGAGTCCAGAATGGCGACCCGGTGGCAGATCTGCTCGATGACGGACATCTGGTGGGTGATGATGATCACGGTGATGCCCCGTTCCCGGTTGATCTTCTGAAGAAGCTTCAGAATGGAGTCCGTGGTCTTGGGGTCCAGAGCGGAGGTGGCTTCGTCGCACAGCAGCACCTCCGGGTCGGAGGCCAGTGCCCGGGCGATGGCGATCCGCTGCTTCTGGCCGCCGGAGAGCTGAACGGGATAGGCGTCCGCCTTGTCGGGAAGTCCCACGGTGTCCAGCAGCCGGGCTGCGCGGACCCGCGCCTCCTTCCGGGGGACCCCGGCCAGCTCCATGGGAAAGCAGATATTGTCCAGCGCCGTCCGCTGATCCAGAAGGTTAAAGCTCTGGAAGATCATGGAGATTTTTCTCCGCCGCTGCCGCAGCGACCTGGGAGAAAGCATCGTCATGTCCTCCCCGTGGAACAGCACCGCGCCGCTGTCCGGCTTTTCCAGCAGGTTGATGCACCGCACCAGCGTGCTCTTTCCGGCGCCACTCAGACCGATGATGCCGAAAATCTCGCCGCTGTTTACGGATACGCTCACATTTTTCAGCGCGTCCACCTGGTTCTGCCCGGACCCGAAGGTCTTGCAGAGATTCTGCAATTCAATAATGGGTTCCATCGTTCCCCTCCTCAAAATACGCAACAAAAAAACCGCCCATGTGCACCGCATGCACAAGGACGGGGATCAAACCGTGTTACCACCTTGCTTCACGCAAATCTCACGATCTGCGCCTCCGGGAGTACCAACATACTCCTGCGCTTTAACGGGCGCACCCGTCGCAGGCTAAACAATCACCTGCGCGGCTCCGGGGCCATGTTCAACGCGCCTATCCGTACCCCTTTCCACCAACCGGGGCTCTCTGAACGGCATCCGCGGGTCTACTCTCCCTTTCACTGCCTTGCTCTATGGAAGATGGGCATATCTTAGCGCAGCAAACCGGTTTTGTCAACCCCTTTTTTGAAAAAAGTTTTCCCCACGCGGCTACCTGTGCTCCTGCCGGAGACGTGTAGGACGGGAGCACAGTGGAAGGTGAAGATATTGCCGTTTTGCGGGTACCTTCCAATTATCTGTGGCAGCACCACACAATTGCGTCTGCGAGTCTCCGCGTCTTTTTGCCCCACATCTTCAGTTTGAAAAACCAGAAATACATACAGGATTCGAGACTGTCAAAAAAGGGCAAAGCCCTTTTTTGACAGTCTCGGCTCTCCCTCTGGGAGAGCTGTCACGGCGAACGCCGTGACTGAGAG
>ERZ857629.3474-NODE-3474-length-13208-cov-10.220710_pt1 | contig 13208 bp, 11 predicted proteins | sample MGYA00519700_ERZ857629 | MGnify/ENA primary metagenome ERZ857629 (study PRJEB31778, sample SAMEA3449351) | human gut metagenome | biome: human gut; feature: human-associated habitat; material: faeces | place: United Kingdom | collected 2010/2012 ... | reverse complement strand
CAGGGCTCCGCCGCCGCCATCGACGGCGCGCGCGCCGCCTACATCGCCGGCTGCTGCGGCACGGCCTGCACCATCTCCGACCAGCTCTACGGCACGCCCGCGCTCGGCACCATGGCCCACGCGTGGGTGCAGATGTTCGACAGCGAGTATGACGCCTTTGCGGCCTATTGCAGATACTATTCTCATAACGCGGTGCTGCTGGTGGACACTTACAATACGCTCAAGTCCGGCATCCCCAACGCGATCCGCGCCTTCAACGATATCCTCAAGCCCATGGGCATCAAAAAGTGCGGCATCCGCTTAGACAGCGGCGATATCGCGTATCTCTCCCGCAAGGCGCGCAAAATGCTCGACGACGCGGGCTGGACGGAGTGCACCATCACGGTCTCCAACTCTCTCGACGAGTATCTCATTCAGGATCTCTGGATGCAGGACGCGAAGATCGACGCCTTCGGCGTCGGCGAGCGTCTCATCACCGCCAAGAGCGAGCCGGTCTTCGGCTGCGTTTACAAGCTCGTCGCGGTGGAGGACGATCAGGGCGAGGTCATCCCCAAGATCAAGATTAGCGAAAATGTCGGCAAGATCACGACGCCGCACTTCAAGAAACTCTATCGCTTCTACGGCCGCGACACCGGCAAGGCCATCGCCGACTATCTCTGCGTTTACGACGAGACTGTGGACGACAGCCGGAATCTTGAGATCTTCGACCCCGATGCGACCTGGAAGCGCAAGGAGGTCTACCATTTCGAGGCGCGCGAGCTGCTTGTGCCGATCTATCTCGGCGGAAAGCTCGTCTACGAGCGTCCGGAGATCGAGGAGATCAAGAAATATTGCGCCGAGCAGGTCGATACCCTTTGGGACGAGGTCAAGCGCTTCGATAACCCGCACAACTATTACGTGGATCTTTCGCAGAAGCTCTACGACATCAAGACGCGGCTTTTGAACCGGCAGAACAGCTGAGCGCGCCGCGGCGGAAAGCAGGGGATCAAACGGGAGGAAAGCAATGAGCGGAATGCATATTCAGCAGAAGGGTGAGCGGCGGATCTCCGCGGCGCTTCGCATCGCGCTGGTCGTGGTGCTGGTGCTGGCGCAGATACTCATAGTCGTGCTGCTCTCGCACTTTCTCCAGCAGTATATGGCGCTGGCCTACGGCGCGCTGCAGATCAGCGCGTTTGTCGTCGCCATCCACATCTACAATACGCAGGGCGATCTTTCCTATAAGCTCAGCTGGTTCATCCTGATCCTGACGGTGCCGGTCGTGGGGCTGATCCTCTGGTTCCTGTGGGGAGGAGCCGCACAGAAGCGTCATCTGCCGCGGCAGCCGCAGCGGCTGCCGCAGGAGCCGGAGAGCGCGCTCATGCGCAGCGAGCTGTGCACCGACAAGCTCACCCGCCAGCTCCCGGGCTGGTCGCGCACGGCCAATTACCTCTGCCTGCGCGATTTCCAGCTCTATCAGAACACGCGCGTGACGTATCTTCCCGAGGGAGCGCTGCTGCTGCGGGACATTCTGAACAGCGCGGCGAAGGCCGAGCGCTTCATTTTCCTTGAATACTTCATTCTGGCCGAGGGAAAGCTTTGGGACGAGCTGGAGCAGATCCTGTGTGAAAAAGCGCGCGAGGGCGTCGAGGTCAAGCTCATCTTCGATGACTTCGGCAACATCAAGCGCTTTTCCGGCGAGACGATCGACCGGCTCCGCGAGGCGGGCGTCGAGGTGTTCATCTTCAACCCCGTGCACGAGTACGTCAACCGCCTGTACTTCAATTACCGCGATCATCGCAAGATCGCCTGCATCGACGGCGACATTGCCTACACCGGCGGCGTGAACATCGCCGACGAATACGCCAATCTCATCGACCGCTTCGGATACTGGAAGGACAGCGGCATCCGGCTCGAGGGCGAGGGCGCGTGGGGGCTGACGGTGCAGTTCATCCAGATGTGCGTGGATCTCGGCGGCGTGATGCACAACGAGCACGACTATTACCGCCCGCACGCGCCGGTGAAGAGCGACGGCTTCTGCCAGCCGTTTTGCGACGGGCCGCAGAACAACCCCGACAACCCCGCCGAGGATGTGTTTTTGCAGATGATCTGCGGCGCGCGCCGCTTCCTCTATATCACAACGCCCTACTTCATCCCGGACGACACCATCATGCGCGCGCTGTGCATCGCCGGTGACGGCGGGGTGGACGTGCGCCTGATGCTGCCTGGCACGCCGGATCACTGGTACGCTGACTGCGTGGCGGAGTCCTACTTCGGTGAGCTTCTGGCACACAATGTAAAGGTCTATCGCTATACGCCCGGCTTCCTGCACGCCAAGAGCGTGATGGTCGACCGCGAGGCGGCGTTCGTCGGCTCGATCAACATGGACTACCGCAGCTTTGAGCTGCATTTTGAATGCGGCGTGATGATGTACGGCGCGCCGATGATCGAGGCGCTGCTGGAGGATATGGATCATATCGTGGAGCAGAGCCATCTCGTCACGCTGGACGAGTGGAAGCACCGCAATCTTCTGCGCCGCGTGTTCGAGCCGATCCTGCGCCTGTTTGCGATCTGGATGTAGGGCGGGAAGAAAAAGAGCAAAAATACCACCTCGATCGAGGTGGTATTTTTTATCGTATGTGCGCGGATCACTTCGCGCCTTTCGCAGAAGTGCTGCGGGATCGCCGCAAGCTGCGCGCGGTCGGCGCTGCCATTATAGGGGCATCCCGCCGTTCCGCGCAGTGCCGACGACAAGGCCGGAACCGGCTGCTTGTCCCTGTAAGGGGACTTTTGCTGCAGGGGGGGAGCCGTGCCGACTGCGCAAAGTTTTTTACCCAAGGTGTTTCTATAACATATTTTCTGCCGCCTATCGTCTTTTGCCTGCTTTGCTCTCTGCGCATAGGGCCGGCCTTTTTTGAACCGCGCATAGTACGTGGTTTTCATTTCGGGCAAAAAGAAAGAACCGCAGCTTTTCAGCCACGGTTCTTTGGCAGCGGGAGAAGGATTCGAACCCTCACATACGGAGTCAGAGTCCGCTGTGCTACCATTACACAATCCCGCTATGTTCGTTGTTTCGTTCAGCGAACAAACACTATTATAGCGAAAGAGAACGATTTGTCAAGAGGAAATTTTCCAAAAAAGACAGATATCCGAAAAGATCCGCGCGGACGCAGAGAAGACCGGCCGTAAACTGCGGCGGAGACAGCGAGGGGCGGGGACCGGCCGGTCCCCGCTCCTCACGTCTGAGCGCTCGCGTCAGTCGATGCTCACGACGGTGTAGCCGGCATCCTCCACCGCGGCTTTGAGCGCGGTGTCCTCGATCTGCGGCTCTGCGTGCACGGTGGCCGTCTTGCCCTCGAGATCCACGGTCGCGCTCACGCCGTCGATGGCGTTGAGCGCCTTTTCGACGCGGGAAGAGCAGTGAGAGCACATCATGCCCTCGATCTTCATGGTACGGGTCGTCATGGTCGTATCCTCCTTGGTGTTATCCTTATCTTCGGCCTGAGGGGTCTCAGGCGTCTCCACATGGTTGGGCTTCCAGCCGCGCAGACGCAGCGCGTTCGACACGACGCACACGCTGCTCAGCGACATGGCAGCCGCGGCGAACATCGGGTTAAGCTTGAACTGGAAGGCGGGGTAAAATACGCCTGCCGCGATGGGGATGCCGATGGCGTTGTAAAAGAACGCCCAGAAAAGGTTTTCCTTGATATTGCGGATGACGGAGCGCGAGAGCGAGATCGCGGAGGGCACGTCGCGCAGATCGCTCTTCATCAGCACCACGTCCGCAGACTCGATGGCGATGTCCGTGCCCGCGCCGATGGCAAGGCCAACGTCCGCGCGTGCGAGCGCGGGCGCATCGTTGATGCCGTCGCCGACCATGGCGACGCAGCGGCCCTCGCTCTGGAGACGGGCGATGCAGCTCTCCTTATCCTGCGGCAGCACGTCGGAGAGCACGTCCTCAATGCCGAGCTGGCGCGCGATGGCCTTCGCGGTGCGCTGGTTGTCGCCCGTGAGCAGCACGAGCTTGACGCCCATGGCCTGCAATTCCTTGATGGCTGCAAAGCTTGTTTCCTTTACGCTGTCGGCAATGGCAAGGATGCCGAGCAGTTTGCCGTTTTCCGCAAAGTAGAGCGGCGTTTTGCCGTTTTCCGCAAGGCGCTGGGCGACGTCCGCGTAGGCGCTGAGGTCGACGCCCTTTTGCGCCATGAGCCGCGCGTTGCCGCCGCAGACGGCGCTGCCGTGGACGCTGGCCTCCACGCCGCCGCCCGCCGTCGCGGAAAAGCCGGTCACATCTGATGCGAGCGGGATGCGCCGCGCGCCCGCCTCCTGCACGATGGCGCGCGAGAGGGGGTGCTCCGACTGTGCCTCGATCGACGCGGCGGTGCACAGCAGCTCCTCGGCGGTGATATCGCCGAAGGGGATGACGTCGGTCACGCGCGGCTGGCCCTCGGTGACGGTGCCGGTCTTGTCGAGCACGACGGTGTCGACCTTGTGCAGCGTTTCAAGGCTCTCAGCGGATTTGATAAGGATGCCGTGCTCGGCGGCCTTGCCGGTGCCGACCATGATGGCGACGGGCGTGGCAAGCCCCAGCGCGCAGGGACACGAGATGACGAGCACCGCTATGCCGATCGAGAGAGAGAAGCCGACGCTCTGTCCGCCAACAAAGTACCACAGCAGCGCCGAGACGAGCGCGATGGTCATGACCACCGGCACGAATACGCCGCTGACCTTATCGGCGAGCTTGGCGATGGGCGCCTTGGACGAGCCCGCCTCCTCCATCAGATGTACGATCTGCGCGAGCGTCGTATCCTCGCCTACGCGCTCAGCGCGCAGGCGGATGAAGCCGCTGCGGTTGATCGTCGCGGCAGTAACGGCGTCGCCAGGACGCTTTTCCACCGGCAGGCTCTCGCCCGTGATGGCGGATTCATCGACGGCGGCCTCGCCGTCGATGACCGTACCGTCCACGGGGATCTTGCCGCCCTGACGAACGACGACCGTGTCGCCGACCGTGACTTCGGCCTGAGGGACGGTCTGCTCCTTCCCATCGCGCTCAACGACGGCGGAATCGGGCGCGAGCGCCAGCAGCGCGGAGATCGCGCCGGTGGTCTTGCCGCGCGAGCGCTGCTCAAGATACTTGCCGATGGTGACGAGCGCAAGGATCATGCCCGCCGACTCGAAGTACAGCTCCGGCATACCGGAGCCGTCGTAGGTGAAGATGGTGATGACGCTGTAGACGATACCCGCCGCCGCACCGAGCGAGACAAGGGAATCCATGTTCGGCGCGCCGCGGAAAAGACGGGAGAAGCCAACTGTAAAGTAGTTCCGGTTGGCAACAAGGATCGGGATCAACAGAACGATCTGCGTGCCGACAAAGAGCGGGAAGCTCATGTGGAACGCGTGCGGCAGCGGCCAGCCCATCATGTGTCCCATGGAAAGGTAGAAAAGCGGCACAAGGAAGCAGACTGAGAGGATCAGCCGACGCTTCATCGCACGCGTGGCCTCGTCCTGCTTTTCCTGCTGGCGGTGGGCGTCGGTGTTCGCGGCGAGCTCCGCGCCGTAGCCGTCGGCTGCAACGGCGCCGCAGATGGCGGCGGGGGAGGTCTTCGTCTCGTCGAAGGTGACGCTCATGCGCCCCGTCATCAGATTGACCGCGACGGTCTCAACGCCGTCTACCTTGCTCACAGCGCGCTCGACGTGCGCCGAGCAGGCCGAGCAGGTCATGCCGGTCACAACAAAGTTTTCAGTCATTGCATACACCCCTTGGTGGAAAGAATTACCAATTTACTTACTTGGTTAGTTGCATCTTACCACCGCTTTTGAAAAATGTCAACGCTTGTCGCCGGGCTTGAAAATGAGCGCCATCAGCACCGCGAACACGACCGCCGCGGCGATGCCGCCCGCCGTAGCGCTGAGTCCTCCGGTCATCACGCCGAGCCATCCCTGTTCGGCGACCGCCTTTTCAACGCCGCGCGCAAGCGAATAGCCAAAGCCCAGCAGCGGCACGGTCGCACCCGCGCCGCCCCATTTGACGACCGGCTCATAGAGCCCCAGCGCCGTGAGCAGCACGCCGCAGACGACGTAGCCTGTGAGGATGCGCGCGGGGGTGAGCGGCGTTTTGTCGATCAGGATCTGTCCGGCGGCGCACAGCAGCCCGCCGCAGAGAAACGCATTGAGGTATTCCATCTCAGCCCTCCTTTTTGTTCGACAGCACGAGCGCGTGACAGATGCCGGGAATGCTCTCGCCCTGAAAGCTTGACGTGGGGGAGAGCAGCGCGCCCGTGGGCGCGAAGACGATGCGCTGCCATTTGCCCTCGCGCAGCCCGCGCAGCAGATACCCGCAGAAAACGCTTGCCGAGCACCCGCAGCCGCTGCCGCCGCAGTGCATGTCCTGCGCGTCGACGTCGTAGAGCAGCAGCCCGCAGTCGGTATAGCGCCCGCCGAGCGCGGCGCCGTCGCGCAGGAAGAAGTCCGAGACGATCCGGTGCCCCAGCTTTCCGAGATCGCCCGTGACGATGAGGTCGTAATCCTCCGGCTTCGTCTTCGTGTCGCGGAAGAGTGCGCAGAGCGTGTCGTAGGCCGCGGGGGCCATCGCCGCGCCCATGTTGTTCGCGTCGGTGATGCCCTTGTCGACGATCCTGCCGGTCGTCACATGGGTGATATACGGCCCGTCGCCCTCTCGCGCAAGGATGCAGCAGCCGCTGCCCGTCGCCGTCCACTGCGCCGTCGGCGTGCGCTGCGAGCCGTAGGGCACGGGCATACGGTACTGCCGCTCGGCGGTGCAGAAGTGCGAGGAGGTGAGCGCGGCGGCGCGGGAGGCAAAGCCGCCGTCGAGCATCAGCGCGGCAAGCGACAGGCTCTCGCCCATCGTGGAGCACGCGCCGTAAAGGCCATAGAATGGGATGCGCGTATCGCGCAGGGCGAACGACGAGCCGGTACACTGGTTCAATAAGTCGCCTGCAAAGATGAGGTCGAGGTCGCGCTCGCGGAGCGCCGCCTTTTCCAGCGCCCGCGAGAGCGCATGGCGCTGCATCACGCTCTCGCCCTTTTCCCAGGTCTTTTCGCCGAAGAAGTGATCCTCGCTCAGCTCGTCAAAGTATTCGCGCAGCGGTCCCTGTCCCTCGAAGCGTCCGCCTACAGCGGCAAAGCTGAGCACGGCGGGGCAGGAGGGAAGGCGGCGCGTCTGCGCGCCGGTCATTTTCAGCTCCATCGCGGCATGTCCTTTCCGGTTTTCATAAAAAGTGAGATTAGTTTTTGCCGCTTTTCCGGAAATATGAGCACTTGACGCGATATGCACAAAATGCTATGATAAATATACATCAAAGGAGGAGGTATTTTCCGTGAAACAGGTGATCACCACAAATGCCGCGCCCAGCGCCATCGGGCCCTATTCTCAGGCGATCGAGGCAAACGGCTTTGTATTTGTATCCGGTCAGCTTCCGCTCGATCCGGTGACCGGCGCGTTCGTCTCCGACAATACTGCCGAGCAGGCGGAGCAGTGCATCAAAAACCTTCTGGCTGTGCTGGACGCTGCGGGCTGCACGGCGGAGGATGTCATCAAGACGACGGTGTTCATGATCGACATTGGCGACTTCGGCATCGTGAACGAGGTCTACGGCAGATACTTTACCGGCGCGTGTCCCGCGCGCTGCGCGATGCAGGCGGGCGCGCTGCCCAAGGGCGCGCTGGTCGAGATTGAGGCCATCGCGGTCAAGCCGTAACGAGGAAAGTGAAAAGAAAAGGGAGGAGCGATATGTTTCTCCCTTTCTTTTTGCGCATGGATGCGGTATAATAACATGGTTACCATATGATTTTGCGTTTCGGGAGGAAGCGTTTATGAAAGAAGCAATGCGCACCATCGGCTATCTCTGCCCCGCGTGCCACAAGCGCGTTATCCGGCAGCGCAGCGTATTCGCGCTGTCCGCCTCCGGCGCGGTGGTGAGCTGCGAATGCGGCAAGTCAAGCCTCACCGTCGACGCGGGGGAGAGCAGATTCCGTCTGAGCGTGCCGTGCGGCGTGTGCGGCGGGGAGCATACGGCGGAGTGCGGCGCGGAAAAGCTGCTGCACGGGCGCGGCATCGGACTTGCCTGTCCGCAGACGCGGCAGCTGTGCTGCTTTATCGGCGAGGACTATGCCGTCGAGCGCGAGATGGAGCAGCTCTCGCTTGCCGCCGCAAAGGAGCGCGAGCAGGGAGACGATCCCGCCGCCTTTGCCGACAGCGTCATCATGTACGAGGTGCTCTCCGAGCTCAAGGAGATCGCCGCGCGCGAGGACGGCATCACCTGCTCCTGCGGCAGCCGTGATTACGGCATGGAGATCAGCAGCACGTATGTCGACCTTGTGTGCAGAAAATGCGGCGCGCGGCTGCGCATCGGCGCGGCGACGGACGAGGATCTTGACCGGCTCTGCTGCCGCATGCGGCTCCAGATCAAGGGCGAGTGAGGGAAGGAACATGATCGGATTTCTCGCAAGGCGCTTTATCCGCGACTATCAGAATGTCGGCGCGCCGGAGGTGCGCACTGCCTACGGTGTGCTATGCGGCGCGGTGGGCATCGTCATCAACCTTCTGCTCTTTGCGCTCAAGCTGCTCGCGGGCACGCTCGCCGGCTCCGTCGCCGTGACAGCGGATGCGTTCAACAACCTCTCCGACGCGGGCGCGTCCATCGTGACGCTGCTGGGCTTCCGCCTTGCGGGGCAGAAGCCGGATACCGAGCACCCCTTCGGGCACGGACGGCTGGAATATGTTTCCGGCCTGATCGTCGCGCTCGTCATCCTCCTGATGGGCGTTGAGCTCCTGCGCGACGCGGTGAGCGCCATTGTGCATCCTGAGACCGTGGTGTGCAGCGCGCTGACGGTCACGATCCTGCTCGTCTCCATCGCGGCGAAATTCTATATGTACTGCTATAACCGCGCCGTCGGCAAAAAGATCGGCGCCGCCGCGATGCAGGCGACGGCGGCCGACAGCCTGTCCGACTGCGCGGCGACATCGGCGGTGCTGCTCTCAACGCTCGCGGGACACTTTTTTGGCTGGAAGATCGACGGCTGGTGCGGCCTTGCCGTGTCGCTGCTCATTCTGTGGGCAGGCTATCAGGCCGCGCGCGACACGCTCTCGCCGCTGCTCGGCCAGCCGCCGACGGAGGAGTTCGTGCAGCGCATCCGCGATATCGTCATGGCGAATGAGACCATCTGCGGTGTGCACGACCTTGTCGTACACGACTACGGCCCGGGGCGCGTGATGATCTCGCTCCACGCCGAGGTCCCCGCCCACGGGGATATCCTCGCCATGCACGACGAGATCGACAACGTGGAGCGGGAGCTGCGCGAAAAGCTCGGCTGCGAGGCAGTGATCCACATGGACCCGATCGTGACGGACGACGAGACCGTGAATGAAAAGCGCCGCGAGATCGCCGCGCTGGTGCACGGCATCGACGAGAGCATTTCCATCCACGACTTCCGCATGGTCACAGGGCCGACGCATACGAACGTCATTTTTGACGCGGTGGTGCCCTATGGCTGCCGCCTGACGGACAGGGAAGCGGAGGAGCAGATCAAAAAAGCGGTGCGCGGACTGGACGAGCGCTATTACGCCATCGTGCAGATCGACAAGAGCTACGTGCGCTGAGCGGCCGCGCGGGGGGACGAAGCGCATTGCGTGCGCCGCCGTTGGTCGAACGGCTCCGCAGACCTGCGCAAAACCGTGCGCCTTTTGTATAAAATAGCGGTTGACTTTTCCCACGCACGATTTTATACTATCCCCAACAGCTTAGAAACGGGAGAAACGACCGGTATGAAGAGCATTTTCGTTTTTGCATATTATTACTACTTTACTGTGAATTCATAGTAAGGCTGATTTGTGATGCAGAAACGCGGGAAAACGCTCTGAGAAGAGATCGCATGATGCGGCACAGCCTTACGGCCTGTGCCGCATTTTTTCTTTCGCATATTTACTGATGACAAGGAGGAGATCATTATGATCGTCGTACTCAAGCGCGGCGTTGGACAGGACAAGTGCGAGCAGCTCATTTCGTGGCTCAAGAATCAGGGACTCGGCGTCCACATCTCCGAGGGCGATTACCAGACCGTCCTCGGGCTGATCGGCGACACGGGGCGCGTTGACATGGATCTGATCGGCTCGCTCGATATCGTCGATTCCGTCAAGCGCGTGACCGAGCCGTTCAAGTGCTGCAACCGCAAGTTCCATCCGGACGACATGGTCGTCGAGATCGGCAATGTCAAGGTCGGCGGCGGGAACTTCTGCATGATCGCGGGGCCGTGCTCTGTCGAATCCGAGGAGCAGATCGTCGCGGTCGCCAAGGCGGTGAAGGCCTCGGGCGCGGATATGCTGCGCGGCGGCGCGTTCAAGCCCCGCACCTCGCCCTACGACTTTCAGGGTCTCAAGGCCGAGGGCATCGAGCTTTTGAAGATCGCCCGTCAGGAAACGGGGCTTCCTATCGTGACCGAGATCATGGGCACGAGCTATCTGCCGCTTTTTGAGGATGTTGATGTCATTCAGGTCGGCGCGCGCAATATGCAGAACTTTGACCTGCTGCGCGAGCTGGGCAAGCTCAGAAAGCCGATCCTTTTAAAGCGCGGCCTTGCCAGCACGCTCAAGGAACTTTTGATGAGCGCGGAGTACATCATGGCCGGCGGCAACGAGCAGGTCATCCTCTGCGAGCGCGGCATCCGCACCTATGACGATTACACGAGAAATACGCTCGACCTTGCGGCTGTGCCGATGCTCAAGGAGCTGACGCACCTGCCCGTCATCGTAGACCCCAGCCACGCCACCGGCATCGCGCGCCTGGTGCGTCCCATGGCGCTGGCGGCGGCCGCCTGCGGCTCTGACGGACTCATCATCGAGGTGCACAACGACCCCATCCATGCGCTGTGCGACGGGGCGCAGTCCCTGCGTCCCGAGCAGTACGACGAGCTTGCCAAGGCCGTTGGCCGCGTGAGAGAGGCGGTCAAGGCATGACCGCCGGCATCGTGGGTCTGGGCCTGATCGGCGGCTCGCTCGCCAAGGCCTATCATGAGGCGGGCGAGCGCGTGCTCGCCTGCGACATCGACCGCGATGTGCTCGCCTTTGCCGTTATCAGCGGCGCGGTGGACGGCGAGCTGACGGACGAAGCGCTTGCGGAATGCGACCTTCTGCTGCTTGCCGTGCCGCCGGCGGCAGCGGTCGCGTGGTTCAGGGCGAACGCGCCGAAGATCGACAGACGCACGGTCGTCATCGACTGCTGCGGCACGAAGCGCACGGTCTGCGCCGCGTGCTTTCCGGTCGCGGAGCAGTACGGCCTTACGTACCTTGGCGGGCATCCGATGGCGGGTACGCAGTTCTCCGGCTTCAAATACGCAAGGGCCGATCTCTTTCGGGGCGCGCCGATGGTGCTCGTGCCCCCGCGCTTCGACGATATCGAGCTTTTGGGCCGCGTGAAGGAGCTGCTCTCTCCTGCGGGCTTCGGCAGCTTTTCCGTCACGACCGCCGAGCAGCATGACGAGATGATCGCCTTTACCTCGCAGCTGGCGCACGTGGCGTCGAACGCCTACATCAAGAGCCCCACGGCAAACAGGCACAAGGGCTTTTCCGCCGGCAGCTACAAGGACATGACGCGCGTCGCGTGGCTCGCGCCGCGGATGTGGGCGGAGCTCTTTATGGAGAATAAGGAATTCTTACTCAAGGAGATCGATTGCTATATCGAGCATCTGACGCAGTATAAGACCGCCATGGAAGACGGCGATGAAGAGGAGCTTATCCGTCTTCTGGACGAGGGGAAAAGGAGAAAGGAAGAGGTGGACGGCTGATGCGCAGCATCCATATCACGGCCTCGCGCGAGTATGACGTGCTGGTCGAGCGCGGATTACTCGACCGCGCGGGCGAGCTGCTGGGGGAGGTCAGCGCCCCCGGGATGGCCGCCCTCGTGTCGGACGACACGGTCTACGCGCTTTACGGCGAGCGCACGGTCAAGGCGCTGGAAAAGGCCGGTTACGGTGTGTATTCTTTCGTATTTCCCGCGGGCGAGGGGAGCAAGAACCTCTCGACCTATGCCGACGTGCTGCGCTTTCTCGGCGAGCGCCGCTTCAGCCGCAGCGATGTGGTCGTTGCGCTCGGCGGCGGCGTGGTGGGTGACCTCGCGGGCTTTGCGGCGGCGACGTATCAGCGCGGCATGGGCTTTGCCCAGATCCCGACGACGCTGCTCGCCGCGGTGGATTCGTCCGTCGGCGGCAAGACAGCCGTCGACCTGCCCACGGGCAAGAATCAGGCGGGCAGCTTCTACCAGCCCTGCATCGTGCTCTGCGATCCGGACACGCTCGAGACGCTGCCCGAGGAGCAGTACCGCTGCGGCTGCGCCGAGATCATCAAGTATGCGATGCTCGGCAATGCCGCGTTCTTTGAGGAATTATACGAAACGCCCGTGCGCGGGCAGTATGAGCATGTCATCGAGGTCTGCGTCCGGATGAAGCGCGACATCGTCGGCGCGGACGAGTATGACCTCGGCCGCCGCCGCACGCTGAACCTGGGTCACACCTTCGGCCACGCGGTGGAGCAGTGCAGCGACTTTTCGCTCCTGCACGGCGAAGCGGTCGCCATCGGCATGGCGGCGGTCACGCGCGCGGCGGCCGCGCGTGGCATTTGCAGCGATGAGACGCTGACGCGCCTGCTTGACATTTTACGCCGCTACGGGCTTCCGACCGAGACGGACTATCCGCTCGACAGGCTCTATGAAGCGGAGCTTGTGGATAAGAAAATATCCGGCGGCAGGATGCACCTTATCGTGCCGGAGAAGATCGGTCAGGTGCGCATGGAGACCATCCCCGTCGAAGCCCTGCGCGGCTGGATGCGGGACGGTGGCGTCCGATGAGCCGCGTCATTGCGCATGGCGCACGCGCGGGCCGCGTGCGCATCCCGGCATCCAAATCGCAGGCGCACCGGCTGCTCATCTGCGCGGCGCTCGGCGAAAAGCCAACGGAGGTCGTCTGCGACGGCGTTTCCGCCGACATCGCGGCCACGGTCGGATGCCTGAACGCGCTCGGCGCGAAAATTGTTGAAACGGAGACGGGCTTCCTCGTCTCTCCGATCAAAAAAGCGCCCGAGGGGCGCTGCGACCTCTATTGCGGTGAGAGCGGGTCGACGCTGCGCTTTCTGCTGCCGCTGTGCGGCGCGCTCGGCGCGCAGGCGGTCTTCCACCGCGAGGGGCGGCTGCCCCAGCGCCCGCTCGCCCCGCTGGATAGCGTTT
>ERZ857629.3473-NODE-3473-length-13213-cov-6.404317_pt1 | contig 13213 bp, 9 predicted proteins | sample MGYA00519700_ERZ857629 | MGnify/ENA primary metagenome ERZ857629 (study PRJEB31778, sample SAMEA3449351) | human gut metagenome | biome: human gut; feature: human-associated habitat; material: faeces | place: United Kingdom | collected 2010/2012 ... | reverse complement strand
GATCCTTGATGAAGCTCATAATGTTGCTGCTGACCGTAAATATCTCGACGCTGCCGACCTCGAAGCCGTTCGTGCCGAGCGCGTCGATGATTATCTTTTCAAGGTCGATTCCCGAAGCCTCGAGATATGCATAGAGTCCGCCGGCCTCCTGAATGTCCTCGAAGATGCCGGAAAGGGCATTGTCGATCATGGTCATAGCGAAGTTGTGGAGATCGCCGGGGCCATAGGTCTTGAAGAACGAGAAGCTGTCCTTATAGGGCTGGGCATAGGTCTTCGATGTGCCGTTGGGGAAGTTGACAACAATGGGGCCGTCCTCGTCAATGTCGTGGGACTTCGCATCGCAGATTATCTTGCCGTCCTGAGTGTTGTCAAAAGTGACGGTTCTGAACTTGTTCGGGAAGCCCGAAAGAGATGTGGTCTCGATATCATAGAGAGTCTCGCCGTTGTCGCTGACATGGGAGGCGATATCGGGGGTATGGAGATGTCCGCTGAAGGTGAAATGCATGCCTGCGTCCGCAAGGGTCTCGGCGCACTCCATCCAATCGTCGAGCACGAAAGCGAAGAACAGCTCAGGCTCGATGGTCATGTGCGGCGCGAAGTTGTGGTGACCCATGCCGATGATGGTCTCGCCGTTCTTCTTCGCCTTTTCGCACTGCTTGAGCACCCACTGCATGAGCTCGGGGGTGATGCTGCCCGCGGTCTCCTGAACATCGTCGCCCTTGGCGGTGACATCGGACGAATACTTGTTGGTATCCATGACGATGAGTCTGTAGCCGCCCTTGAGGCCTATAGCGTAGGAGAGCTGACCCGCCTGACCTGTGGTGGGGGTGAAGACATCTTCTTTTTCGTCCGTCACAAGGTCGCGTCCGAGATTCTTATAGATCTCGCGGAACGCCTCAGGAGAGGTGACTTCGCCGGACTCTTTGACGCCGTTTTTGAATGTAACGCCGTTATAGTTGTTGACATCGTGGTTGCCGTTTACAACGATGACCTGTATTCCGCTCTCCTTTTCAAAGGCTTCGAGCTTTGCGGCAAGAGCCTTGTGGCCTGCAAGCTCGCCGTTGAGGGTCAAGTCGCCGGGCAGGAACACATAGTCGCTCTTCTCCTCAGCGGCCTTGTCGAGAGCCGCTGTCAGGAGCGCGTCAACCTCATTGTGCTGACGGGAACCTTTGTCGTTCCATTCGTTGTAGGCTTCGCTGAATCCGTTCTTTGTGTCCCCGGTTCCTTTTTCGGAATCAGCAAAATAGTGAATGTCGGAGATGGATGTGACTTTGAGCTTGCCCTTCTCGGTCTGCGCAAAGGCACTGAAAACTCCGGTCGGGAGGGCGGCAAGGACGAGGGTCATACAGACTATAACTGCGATGATGCGTCTTGCCAGTCTTCCGTTGTTATTCATTTCGTTTCCTCCTTTTTCTGATTTTATGATAAACAAAAAACGAAAATGCTTAATCCTCCGAGCCGTCCGTCTGCTCGGCTATGCCGAGATATGCGTCCGCCTCGGCGGCGTCCATGCTCTCGATCCCCTTGAGCTTGCCCGCCATGATACGGTTTCTGTCCTGCGCGGCAACAAGAGTGCGCCCCGCCTCGTCTATCTTTTTCTTCGCTTTATCGAGCACATCGCCGAACTTCTCATACTGCGCCTTGGCGACGGAAAGCAGGCGGCGTACCTCATTCGCCTTCTCGTTTATTGCCACGGCTCTGAAGCCCATGGAGAGAGAATTGAGAAGCGCTGTTATTGTAGTCGGTCCCGCTATCATAATGTTATATTCGCGCTGGATGCGCTCGGCTATTCCAGTGCGCGAGGACGCGATTTCGGCGTAGAGTCCCTCGGTCGCGAGATACATTATCGCAAACGGGGTCGTCGCCGGAACATTTATGTATTTGGTGACGAGCTTTGCTTCGCTCAGGACTCTGTCCTCAAGAGCCTTGCGCGCCTTTGCGACTTCTTCGGCGTCCGCGCTGTCCGCAGCGGAGCAGAGGCGCACATAGTCCTCCATCGGGAACTTCGAGTCAACGGGGAGATAAGCGTCCGCGCCGCCGTCTCCGGCAGGGATGCGTATAGCAAACTCGACGCGCTCGGAGCTGCCCGGGCGGGTGGCGAAGTTTTTCTCGTACATATTAGGTATCGTCTGGTCGAGTATGCCCTCGAGCTGGACTTCCGCCCAGGTGCCGCGCGCCTTGACATTCGTCAGCACGCGGTTGAGATTCGTGACATTTGTTGTAACACCGGTCGAGAGTTCTTTCATCTCGCCGAGCGATTTGTAGACATTTTCGAGCTGCTCGGAAACGGTCTTGAACGAGCTGTCGAGTCTGGTAGTGAGGGTCGAGGAGAGCTTCTCGTCGACGGTTGCGCGCATCTCATCGAGCTTTTTCTCGTTGCTCTGCTGCATTTTTTCTATCGACTCTGCAATAATTCTCGACTGTCTGTCGTTTTGTTCTATGTTATTTCGGCGGATAGTGTCGAGCGACTTCGAGAACATATCCGTCAGCTGCTGCTGATGCTTGAAATTCGCCTCGGTCATGAGTGCGAGACGCTCATTCATCTTGTCGAGCGATTCGGTAAGCTCGGAGCGCATGTCCTTCTGATTGCCCGCGCTCTCTCTGCGGCTGCGCTCGAACTCGTCGCGCAGCTGACCCTCGAGCGAGCTGACTTTATGCTCAAGCTCCTTTATCTGCCCATCCTGCGCGGAGGGGCGGCTGAGCTTCGTTATAATAATCACGAGCAGCACGGCGCAGACAGCCGAAAGAGCCGCCGCGATATATAAAACAGCGTTCATAATTTCAATCCTCGGAATATGTAAGATATGATAAAGAATTGTAACAGATTTTTAAAAAAATTGCAACATTTATACAGATATATTTTTAACAATAAAAATTTTTTGAACAATATTATATTTGCCGGATAATATTTGCAACTAACGGTTGATAACTGGAGTGGTTTTATGCTACTATATAATGTATCTGAAAGGGACTGCATGTCCCGAAAAAATTATGCCTCAGACCGCCCGCAGAATTTGTATAAATACGCCGGCGTTTTCGATATACGGAGGAAAAGCATGAAAAAAATCACGAGAATAGTTTCAATATTTCTTGCACTCGCGCTGATATTCGCAGCCGCCGCCTGCGGCAAGGACGGCTCGGGCGCGGCGCTAAGCTATCCGATAGCAGCCCAGCCGGAGTGCCTCGACCCGCAGATAGCGCAGGGCGCGGAGGCAAAGACCGTCGTGCTCAACTGCTTCGAGGGCCTTGTCCGCAAGGACGCAGAGGGCAAGTATTTTCCCGCCGCGGCGACGAGCTGGAGCTATGACGCATCCTCCCTCACCTATACTTTCAAGCTCCGCGAGGACGCACGCTGGGTCATAATGAAAAAGGCGTTCAAGCCGATCCTCGGCGACAACATAGACAAGACCTTCGACTCCCGCGTCACGGCGGCGGATTTCGTTTTCGCGCTCAGGCGCGCGGTGTCCCCCGCAACGGGCGCACCCGAAGCGCTGAGCCTCGGCGTCATAAAGAACGCAAAGAGCATAATAAACGGCAAGATGTCCTCCGACAAGCTCGGCGTGCAGGCGGTCGGCGACTTTGAACTGCGCATAACGCTCGAAAACTCAACGGACGAGTCGGCTTTTCTCGATCTGCTGACAAAGGCAATATGCATGCCCTGCAACGAGACCTTCTTCAACGCGACCAAAGGACGCTACGGACTCGACTACTCGACGCTCCTGTGCAACGGTCCGTTCTATCTCTCCTATTGGCTGCACGACTCCGCTTTGACTATAAAAAATAACGACGACTACACCGGACCTTTCCCGGCGAAGCCCGCGAGCGTGTCGCTCGTAATCGACAGCGACAACGAGCAAAGGCTCAAATCCCTGCTCGACGGAACTTACTGCGCCGCCCAGCTCGGCACGACTGCGCCCGATTCGTCCGATCTCTCCGTCACCAAGAGCTACGACACTGTTTGGGCTCTGTGTTTTAACTGCTCCGACGTGTCGCTCTCCAACGTGTCGCTGCGCCGCGCGCTCTGCACGGCGGTTGACTACAACTCGCTGACGCTCGAGAGCGAGGATATGCAGAAAACTTATTCGATAATTCCGCCCGCCTGCTCCGTCGGTGAGGGAGCGGATCTTAACAGCGAGCCGGTAAGCATTCTCGGCTACGACATGAACAGATCCGCCGGATACTGGACTCAGGCGCAGAAAGATCTCACGGGCAAACTGAGCCTTGAGATAATCTGCCTGCCCGAGCACGAAAACGCCATGCGCCGCATGATACAGGGCTGGCAAAAAGTATTCGGTCTGAGCGTCAATTTCACTGTCACCGCACTCGACAGCGCGACTCTTTCCTCGCGCGTGCAGGACGGCGACTATCAGATAGCCCTGACCTCCATGTCCGCGGGCATAACCGACGCCGCAGGTTTCCTTTCTACGCTCACCTCGCAGGGGACGAACAACATAGTACGCCTCAGCGACGCGCAGTTTGACGCGTCCGTCAAGAATCTCAAGGCGCTGAGCGGCGCAGGACTCGTCAAGGCTTGCCGCAGCGCGGAGGGCAGACTGCTCTCGCTCGGCGCTGTGCTCCCGATGTTCATAACCCCGAGCTATTTTGCAACGGCGAAAGGCGTCAACGGCTTGAGCGTTGACCCCGAGAGCTCGGCGGTCGATTTTGTTTTCGTAACGGCAAAGGACTGACAAGATGAAAAAGGAAAATAAACTCAGATATATACTCCCCGAAAATCGGACGGTGCGCATTGTGCTCGCCGTCTTTTTCTGGTTATTGGCGGCGGCGTGTGCCGGATGCATATTCTGGCTTTCGAGCAAAGACGGCAACCAGTCGCAAAATATGAGTGACAGTGTGCGCGGAATTTTAGCCAAAATTCTCGGCTCGCCGCTCGGCAGCTTTATTGTGCGAAAATTCGCGCATTTCTTTGAATATGCGGCGCTCGGATTTCTTATCGGCTGCGCGTTTTTCCTCAGCCGCAGGCGTTTTTCGCCTGTTGTCTCAGTCATTTGCAGCGCCATTTATTCAGTCAGCGACGAGATACACCAGTATTTTGTCCCCGGTCGCGCCTGCCGCATTTTCGATGTCGGAGTCGACACCCTCGGCGCGCTGACGGGTACACTCATCCTCGCCTTCATAATTCTTATTGTGAACTCAATTGCAATACGCAGAAAGGAAAAATATTCCGCGTAAATTTTTAGCATTTCTATTGTCGTTTTATAACAGTATATGATATAATAATGCTTATATAGAGACTTTTTGGCTGAGAGGTATATTCAATGGATCATAAAGAGGGGCTCATAGTCGGGCGCAACGCAGTGCTTCAGGCTCTCGAAAGCGGCAGAACGATAGACAGCGTGACCGTTGCACAGGGTCAGCGCGGCGGACAGGCAGGCAGAATAATAGACATCTGCCGCGAGCGCAAGATTCCCGTCAAATTTGCCGATCAGCGCCGGCTCGACCGCCTCTGCGACGGCGCGGCGCATCAGGGCGTTGCGGCATTTGCCGCGGCTCACGAATACGCCGAGATGGACGATATTTTCGCCCTCGCCAAGAGCAGAAACGAAAGTCCGTTCATAGTCGTGTGCGACTCGCTTGAAGACCCGCACAATCTCGGCGCTATCCTCAGAAGCGCGGAAGCAGCCGGAGTTCACGGGGTAATTATCCCCAAGCGCAACTCCGTGACCCTCAACTACACAGTCGCAAAGACCTCGGCGGGCGCTATTGAATATGTCCCTGTAATAAAAGTCGCGAATCTCCCCGCCGCCATCGACGAACTCAAATCGCGCGGCGTCTGGATATTCGGCGCGGACATGGACGGCACGGATTACACCGCCCTCGACTACAGCGGCAGCATCGCTCTCGTCATCGGCTCCGAGGGCAAGGGCATAGGCCGCCTCGTGCGCGAAAAATGCGATTTTATCGCCTCATTGCCGATGCGCGGCAAAATAAATTCTCTAAACGCCTCCGTCGCGGCGGGAATCCTCATGTTCGAAGCGGCGAAACACAGAAACTGACTTTTATCCGATTCAGTATATACAATTGGGGTGAGATGAGTGGAAAACAGATCTTCCGATAAGCGGAGCAAGATTTCACTTGACAGAGTTCTCCGCGAGGTGGCGGAGCTTGAAAACAGCCGCGGCGAGCCGGACAGGATCTGGTCGCTGAGCGACATAGACGATCTGTTGGCGAGCACGGACACCGATTCCTCGTCGCCCGCCGACGAGGACGACACCGAACTTCTGACAAGTATCCAATACTATGAAGACAGATACTCTGACGATGATACGCCGTCGGAGTCTGAACCCGTATACAATCAGCATGGAACCGAAGAACCGAAAGATCAGGCGGATTCGGATCCAGAGATTGCCGCCGAGCCGGAACCCGAGATTCCGTCGGTCGCGGCTGAGGCTGCCACAGAACCAGAAATTGAAGAATCCGCCGAATCCGACGATGCGGAGCAGACTGGCAAAGAATCTGACGAAGTCGAGGAGGCAGAAGAATCCGCAAGCGAAATATCTTCCTCAGAGTTGAATACGACCGAAGAGCCTGTGGGCGAAACTTCTTCTATAGAACCCGAAAGAGAAGCGGCGGCAGAAGTTCCCACAGAACCGGAGAAAGCCGAAACGGCGCAGGAAATTGCCAATGAAGCTGAGCCGGAAATCGAAGAAGCCCCGGTCGAAGAAGCTGCCGCCGATGAAAGCGAGGATATATACTTCGATTCAAAGCTTGAGCTGTCCGTTGTAAAAGCCGACGGCGAAGATGATGATATTCACGAATCTGACAACGAAGTTGATACAGACGAATCAAATGAATCCGATGAACCTGATAACAGCGATAACATTCTGACGCTTCACGGCGAGGAAGAAAAGCCCGCGGCGGAAGAGCCGCAGGCCGAGGACGAAGCCGAGAAAAAGCCGACGGTAGAGGAGCTTTTCGGTGCGCCCGCGTCGAGATATTTCGGCGAGCCGACCGAAGAGCCGGAAGAGGACCCCGAACGTGAGAGCCGCGCCATACCCGGTCTGTTCGGCGACACAGTTGTGTTCGGTCCGATGAAATCCCTATCAGAGCCGACGCAGAGCAAGCCGGACGATGAATATAAGACAAAGCTCATGGCTGCAATCGGTTCGGCAAAAGAGCCCCAGAGCGCCGAGACGATAGAGAAACCCGGAGTTATCTTAAAGCGCGGTCCGCTCTCCGAGACATCGGGGCTCGAGCCCCTGCCGCAGGTCATTCCCGCCGAAGAATTTGTCGGTTCAGGGGACGATAAGCCCGCGTCGATAGAAGATCAGCCTTTCACGAATCCCGCCGCCGGCAATCAGCCGGAGGAGGAGCAGATGATGCTCAGCGGCTTCGGCGAAGAGCCGGAGACCGAAAAGATAGACGAAGACGAACTCCGCAGCGAGCTCGACAAAAAGAGGGCGGAGAAGAAGAAAAAGTTCGTCCTGCTCAGCGGTCTCGGCGACGATGAGCCGCAGGAGGACGAAAACCTGCCCGAAGAGAAAGAGGACGAACCGGAGAAACAGCCCGAGAAAAAGAAAAAGCACTCCGAGAAAGCTCCCCTCGAATACGAGAAACCCGAACAGCGCGGCAGAGTCTATAACAGCCTCAAGAACGCCGCATCGCAGTTCAAGACCTCGGTTATCGGTCTGTGTGTGCTCGAAGGCGTATCGCTGCTTTTGCTGCTCGTGCCGAAAATTCTCGAGTGGGCGGCGATAGACGCACCCGCGTTCGACCGCGGAGGCGCGGGACTTGCGGCGGCAAATATAGTGCTTCTGCTCGCGTCATTCTATCTCGCGTTCCCGAATATTTTATCCGGCGTAAAAGCGCTTGCAAACGGCCGCGTGACCGGCGGCGCAGTCGGCGGGCTGACGTTTATACTCGCCCTAGTTCAGACGATACTCTCGTTCTTCAACAAATCGCCCGAGGGCGCTTCGGGCATGTTCTACTGCGCGGCGGCGATATTCGCCCTGCTTATGACCGCCGAAAACAGCAGCCGCGGCACGGCGCGCGTGATGCAGAATTTCCTCTTCTGCACCGCAAAGCGCAAGTCGGGGCTCTACGGCATAAGGGCTATCGAGAGCGAGAAAGACGCTTTTGAAGTCGGACGCGCGCTCAAGATGGGCAACCCCGACATTTTATATTCCGGCAGGGTCGAGTTCCCCGCCGACTTCATCAAAAATTCCGAAGCCAACTCCCCTGCGGACAGCTGCATAAAGCGCAGTCTGATAATTTCGTCGGCTGTCTCCGTGCTGCTCGCAGTTATATCGGGCATAATAACAAAAGATATCTTCCAGGCGTTCGGCGTGCTCACCGGCGCGTTCTGCCTGACCTCACCCTGCGCCATTGAACTCGCGCTGATGATTCCGCTCTATCTCGAGAACAGAAAGCTCAACTCAGAAGGCGGCATGATTGCGGGCTACGATGCGGCTCTCGAATGTTCCGAGGCGGTCGCTGCTTCTGTTGACAGCGCCGATCTCTTTGACCGCGCGGCGTGTGAGATGCACGGAATGAAGGACTTCCACACCGTGCGCATAGACGACGTTCTGCTCTACGCAGTCGCCATAGTGCTCAAATCCGGCGGTCCGCTCACAGATGTTTTCAACCGCATTATCGGCGGCTCGACCGAGCTTCTGCCGCCCGTGCGCGATATGATATACGAGGACAGACTCGGTCTTTCAGCCACAATATATAATCAGCGCGTACTGCTCGGCAACCGCAACCTGCTCACGCACCACAATATCGAAGTTCCGCTCAAGTCCGAGGAAGACAAAGTCAAGCGCAACGGGCGCAAGATCCTCTACATAGCGATCGACTCTCAGGTCGCGGCGATGTTCGTTTTCAACTACGCCGAGGACGCCTCGCTCAAGGATTCGATAAACGAGATGGCGGACAACGGCTTCAGCCTTGTCGTTCGCACGGACGACCCGAATGTGACCGACGAGCTCATCGCCGCCCGCTTCGGCATAGCGCAGAAAGATATCAAAATGACGCTCTCCCACGGCGCACGCATATTCAGCGCATACCGCGACAGCGTTGTTGATTCAGCCCCCGCAAAGGTCATGCACGACGGCTCCGCCCGATCTTACTTCAAGAGCATAGCGGCGTGCGGCAGACTCGCGAACTTCGCTTCGCGCTGGGCAGTGTTCGCCCTTATCGTGCAGGCGGTCGTGGCGGCGGGTGCGATACTCTGTGTCGCACTCAAGGCGTTTGCGTTTGTGTCGCCCCTGACGGCAGTTGTGGTTCAGGCCGCGATAGTGGCTTTCAGCGTAATACTGGAAAAATTCAAGAAATAAAACTACCCTGTAACATCTAAAAGTTTACATCCGGTTGCAAGTATGATTGTGTTGAACAAGGATGAAAACGCAGGCAGGCTGCCGCCTGTCAAATTTGAAGACGCAGTTAAACGCAATCAGACGACGCAATGCTTGTAAAGTTTTAGGTGTTACAGGGTAGCAGGGGGCTGCGCCGCAAGGTGTCAGCCCCTTTCTGAAAGGATAAGCGGATATGCAGGAAAAATCGATTAAGACAAAAATTGATTTAAACGGCAAGACCGTGCTCGTGACGGGCGCGGCGGGATTCATCGGCTCCTTTCTCTCGGAGCGTCTGCTCTCGGACTTTGAAGATATCCGCGTCATCGGCTTCGACAGTGTCAACGACTACTATGATATTCGCCTGAAAGAATCGCGGCTCGAAAAGCTTCAAAAGCACGAAAATTTCACTTTTATCAAAGCTAACCTCGCGGACAAAGACAAAGTGAACGAAGTGTTCCGCGAATACTCGCCGCAGATAGTTGTCAACCTCGCGGCGCAGGCGGGGGTGCGCTATTCGATAACGAATCCCGACGCCTATATCGAATCGAATATAATCGGCTTTTATAATATTCTCGAAGCCTGCCGCCACTCATACGACGACGGCGCGACACCTGTCGAGCACCTTGTATATGCTTCGAGCTCGTCGGTCTACGGCAGCAACAAAAAAGTGCCCTACAACACCGACGACAAAGTTGACAATCCCGTCAGCCTTTACGCCGCGACAAAAAAATCCAATGAGCTGATGGCTCACGCCTATTCGAAGCTCTATAACATCCCCTCGACGGGGCTCCGCTTCTTCACGGTCTACGGACCCGCAGGCCGCCCGGACATGGCATATTTCGGTTTCACAGACAAGCTTCTTCGCGGCGAGACGATACGCATTTTTAACTACGGCAACTGCAAGCGCGACTTCACATATATCAATGATATAGTTGAGGGCGTTGTGCGCGTCATGCAGGGCGCGCCGGAGCGTAAAAACGGCGAAGACGGTCTGCCCGTTCCGCCGTATGCGGTCTACAATATAGGCAACCAGAGCCCTGAAAATCTGCTCGACTTCGTCGACATTCTTCAGCAGGAGCTTATCGCCGCAGGCGTTCTGCCGAATGATTACGACTTTGAGGCGCACAAGCAGCTTGTCCCTATGCAGCCCGGCGATGTCCCCGTGACCTATGCAGACACGACCCCGCTCGAGCGTGACTACGGCTACAAGCCCTCGACCGATCTCAGAACCGGGCTTCGCAACTTCGCCCGCTGGTATAAAGATTTTTACAAGATTTAATGGCATATATATAATGTATGTCCGCGGAGCTGAGATACTGTGGCTGAGCGGACGCACGGACGAGTGATAAATTGGGAGTTGTATTATTCATTGTATATGTCATTAATTAGCAATACACAATATCGCAAATTCCAAATTATCCGCCTGCCTCTATTTCAAAACAAGCGACATAAAAAATCCTACCCGCAGAAAAACCGTGGGTAGGATTTTTTCACTCCCCGTCAAGTCAACGGGATTCATTTTCGCTTTTCATCAAAGATACTTTTTGATAAACTTATCAACTGTTGACCAATATTTTTCGGGGTCGACGGTCGAGGCTTCTGCGTGCGATGCGCCGGGAATAACCAGCTTCTCTTTGTCGCACGCGGCGGCGCGGTAGACGCGCTCCTGCATCCAGAACGGGACAAAGTCGTCCTTGTCGCCATGGATGAACAGGGTCGGCGTGACGGAGCGCGAAACCTGCTCGATGCACGAAGCTTTCTTCATATCATAGCCCGCGCGCAGCATCGTTGCGCTTCTTGCGGCGGAGAGGAACGGGAAGGTCGGCAGGCCGTAAGCGTCCTTCATGTTGGCTCTGCACTCGTCCCAGACTGATGTATAGCCGCAGTCCTCAATAGCGCAGACGACATTCGATTCGAGCGGCTCGCCGGTGGTCATCATGACTGTAGCCGCGCCCATCGAGAGACCGAAGAGCACTATCTTCGCGTTCGCATTCTCGTTGATTATGTAGTCGATCCACGCCTTGATGTCGATTCTGTCGTTCCATCCCATGGTGGCATAGTTCGACTCGCTCGCGCCGTGGCCGCAGAGATACGGGAACAGGCAGTTATAGCCCATCTCGTGGAACTTCTTGCCGAACGAACCCATTCTTCTGGGCGATCCGGTGTAGCCGTGAATGACTATCACCCAAACATCGCTCGGCTCGTCTGCAAGGATTATCTCGCCGTGGACATATCCGCCGCGGGGAGTGACTATCTTCACCTTTGCGGGACTCGCGGAGTCGAACCACTCCATACCCTCTTTTGTGATGCCGTCATACTCGTTCTTTTTCTCGTCCATTTTTTTTGCGATGGACTTTTTGCTCATGGTCTTGTTGAAAATCGCGTTGCCGACAGCAAGATATGCCGCGCCGACTGCTGCACCTGCGGAAGCGGCTGCTATGACAAGCTTTTCAGATGAACTTTTCTTTCCCACTGAAATTCATTCCTTTCATTTTTATATGAGCCTTATACAGGAGTATTCTATCATAAAAAGTTCTCAGTTGCAATAACAAAAAGCCCCTGCAAAATAATACAGGGACTTCGGATATGTACCCGCCGCGCGGCGGGTGAGGCTTATTCCTCGTTGAGCTTATTGCGCTTGTTCTGGGCCTTGTTCTCCTGCTGATTCTGCTGCTTGTTGTTCTGCTGCTGATTCTGCTGGTTCTGACCCTGCTTGTTCTGCTGATTGCGGTTTTCCATTGAGAGCACACTCCATAGATCCCTTCGCGGGAAAATTAGGATTTTTTCAAATCCGTTTTATATTCTTTCCTCCGGTTCGTGTTTTTATGAGCCTGAAACTAATGAAAATTTTGCCTTTTTCTGATATAATTTATAATAGAAAGCTTACGGAGGGCAGCAGATGGAAATATCCGACGAACTTATATCGCATCTCGAATCGCTCGCACATATAGAGCTTGGCTCCGGCGAGCGCGAGGATTGCCGCAGAGATTTTGAAAAGATAATATCATATATGGACACGCTGTCGGCGCTCGATACCGACGGTGTTGAGCCGCTGACCAATTTATCCGACACGGTGAATGTCCTGCGCGAGGATGAACCGGGCGAGACGCTCGGCGTCAAAGAGGCTCTGTCGAATGCCGCAGAAACGGCGGGCGGCTGCTTCTGCGTCCCGAAAACAGTGGAATGAGGTGCGCTATGAGAAATATTATTAAAGATTCCGCCCTCGTTCTGGCAGAAAAAATCAGGTGCGGCGAGATAAAAATCGTCGAAGTTTTGGACGCCGTATATGAATCCGAGAAGCAGAATAAAGAACTCAACTGCTTCATCACGCTCTGCCGCGAGCGCGCGTATAGCAAAGGCTCGGAGATACAAAAACGCATCGATGCAGGCGAATATATCTCGCCGCTCGCGGGCGTGCCGATAGGCATAAAGGACAACATCGCGGTAAAAGATGTCAAAATGACCTGCGGGTCGCGGATGTTCGAAAATTATGTGCCGCCCGTGAGCGCGGCGGCGGTAGAAAAGCTCGAAGAAGCGGGGCTTATTATCGTCGGCAAGCTCAACATGGACGAATTCGCCATGGGTTCGACGGGCGAGACTTCGTATTACGGCGCGGTGCTCAATCCCGTTGACAAAACGCGCGTGCCCGGCGGCTCGTCTTCGGGCGCGGCGGCGGCAGTCGCGGCGGGGATAGTCCCGCTCGCGCTCGGCTCGGACACGGGCGGCTCCGTCAGGGAACCCGCGGCGTTTTGCGGCGTTTTCGGCTTCAAGCCGACCTACGGCGCAGTCTCCCGAAACGGCCTTGTCGCCTACGCCTCGTCCTTTGATCAGATAGGCGTGACAGCGGCTGCGGCAGCCGACTGCGCGGCTCTCGAAAATATAATCTCCGGGTGCGACTGCGG
>ERZ857629.3468-NODE-3468-length-13235-cov-3.055463_pt1 | contig 13235 bp, 9 predicted proteins | sample MGYA00519700_ERZ857629 | MGnify/ENA primary metagenome ERZ857629 (study PRJEB31778, sample SAMEA3449351) | human gut metagenome | biome: human gut; feature: human-associated habitat; material: faeces | place: United Kingdom | collected 2010/2012 ... | reverse complement strand
AGGTTCTGCACGTTTACAAGGATACCATCAACCTGCCGAACGGAAAGACCGGGATGCGCGAATACTGCCGCCACGGCGGTGCCGTCGCGGTTGTACCGCTGACACGCGAGGGCAAGGTGGTCTGCGTCCGGCAGTACCGCTACGCACTGGGACGCGTCACGCTGGAGATTCCTGCCGGAAAGCTGGATCACCCCGGCGAGGATCATACCGAGGCGGCACTGCGTGAGCTGCACGAGGAGACCGGCTACCGCACCCCCGCGCTGACTCCCATCGGGGAGCTGGCAACCTCCCCCGCCATACTTACAGAAATTATCTACATGTACCTTGCCGAGAATCTGGAGCCGGGCGAGACCGATCCGGACGATGATGAATTCCTGGAGCTTGTCGAGATCCCGCTGGAGGAATTGGTCGGGATGATCCTTGCCGGCGAGATACAGGACAGCAAAACGCAGGCTGCCGTTCTGAAGGTGTACCTGATGAAACAGCGTGAGCAGGAGGCAGGCAGATGAATCAGGCAAATCCTGTCCGGACCGACCTTGCGCATCTGCGCACCGAGGCACGCAACCCGCGCACCCTGCACATCGACACCCTGCCTACGCTGGACATGGTGCGGCTGATGTGCGAGGAAAACCGCGTTGTGGAGGATGCCGTCGCGGCGCAGGCAGATGCCATCGCCGCCGCCATTGACATCATTGCCGCCCGGCTGGATGCCGGGGGACACCTGATCTACGTCGGCGCCGGGACATCCGGGCGGCTGGGCGTGGTGGATGCGTCCGAGTGCCCGCCGACCTTCGGCGTGGATGACCGACTCGTCCGGGCTGTCATCGCGGGCGGGCACGAGGCGATGTTCCACGCCATTGAGGGTGCGGAGGACAGCGCCGAGCGCGGCGCCGCCGAACTGGAAGCCGACGGCGTGGGCGCGGGAGATGTTGTCGTCGGTCTGTCCGCCTCCGGCGGAGCACCGTATGTGCTGGGTGCCCTGCGCCGGGCACGCGAGCTGGGCGCGATACCGATGGGCATCACCTGCAACCCGGAAAGCCGGATGCACCCCCTGTGCGATGTCATCATGGCACCCTACGTCGGACCGGAGGTCATCACCGGCTCCTCGCGTCTCAAGGCAGGGACAGCGCAGAAGCTGATCCTCAATATGCTCTCCACCGGAGCGATGATACGCACCGGCAAGGTTGTAGGCAACCTGATGATAAACGTCCGCCCCACCAACGTCAAACTGCGTGACCGGTGCATCCGCATCCTCATGGAGCTTGGCGGATGTGACCGCGATACCGCCGCCGCACTGATCGACGATTGCGGCGATATCCGGACAGCGCTCGGCAGGCTGGGCAAATAAAACAGGGGCGCCCCGGAGGCTTTTCCTCCGGGGCGCTTTGTCTCAGACCGTTTACGGGTTCCCTTGGTTCGGATTGTACAGTGCGAGCCTGACGGAACGCAGCCACTCCGACGTAACGACCTCGTCCACGTGCTGAATGAAAACGGTAACCGCATCCTTTTCATCGCACCAGCGCAGGAATATATCGTAAGGCACCAGTTCGGATACGTTCTGCTCGCTTTGCGGTCCGGTGGCATCGACGGGTATTTCATAGTCAATGAAAGCTGTGACGGTACGGTCGCCGTCCTGCACCGTCAGGCGGATATAGTGCCATGTGTATTTCTCGTTTGTCTTGGTAATCATCTCGCACGGGACACCTTCAAAGGTCGTCTCCGTGTGCACCCAGTCCTTGCCTTCATCCGTGGACGGATCAAACAACTCGTCATAGTTTCTGCTGAACCATCCGAACGGATCGGCTGTCGGTTCGGGATGGATCACGCGGTATGCGGCAATGTCCGTGCAGGATATTGTCATTACCATGTTTTTCCCTTCCGGGGGGTAAATAAAGTAACCGTACTTTGACCCCTGCCAGTAAGCGCGGAGGGAGCCGACGGTGCCGTCAGGCAGGGCGGGACAGTACAGCCGCGCCGTATTCACTGTCAGAATGCCGTCTTCCGTGCGGGAGAAGATGGTCTTTATTGTATTCTCGTGGGAAGAATCCACGCCGCGGGCGGCGGCGTAAAAGGCATCGACCGAGTCAAACAGGATCTCGCCCATCTGGCAGCCCTCCACCGTTGCGGTAGGCGTATTGCCGTTGACAAAATTCATGTAGTAAACACCGCCCTTCTCGGTCACAGCGAGGCGGTCTGTTGTAAAGCTGCCGTCCGACGGCGGCGCGACGGCGGCGGCTTCTGTGGCGGTTTCCGTATCGGCTTCCGTGCCGGTTTCCCCCTGGGTATACGCGGAATCTTCCGCCACCGATGCGGCAGCGCCGATTTTTTCGGAGAACTCTTCAGGAAGTGCGCAGGCAGCCAGGCACATGGCAAGCAGGACGGCGACTGACAGTACGGGGATTCGTTTCATGTGGATACCTCCTTCTCACGTTCTTATCACCCGTGGATGCTCACGTGTGAACGCTCACGTGTGGACGCTCACGCATCTGCGCAGGACAATGCAAATCCAGGCACGGCAGACGTGTGCATCTTACAGTTATATTATACCAATATCGGAGCACAAGTCAATATACAATATTAATAAAAAAAGTATGTGCCGACTGGTCATTGCGCCGAGAGCACCGTTGATTGGACATCAAATGAGATCAACATGGCAAGAAGCCATGGGTATCTCATCACGACAGGCGCCGGAACCCCCATTTTTTGTTTGACATTTCGCGCAAAATGTGATACAATATGAAGAAAGACAGTCGGTAAAACGGCTTTGCCCCTGCAGGGGTGAGCCGCCCGACTGCCCCCCGATCAGGGGAACTGTCAAAAGGATACACGATCATGCAATACGTTTTTTCGGATAAAATTGCCAACCTGCGTCCCTCCGCCATCCGTGAGATCCTCAAGGCGCCGTCGGACGCGAACACAATCAGCTTCGCCGCCGGGAATCCGTCCCCGGAGTCCTTCCCTGTCCGCGACCTTGCCCGCCTTGCCGCCGATCTGTTCGCGCAGGAATCCACCACCGCCCTGCAGTACGGCGTAACCGAGGGCTACGAGCCGCTCCGGCGCGCGGTCGCCGAACGCCAGCGGAAAGTCTTCGGGATCGGCAGATCGGGCGCCGCCGGGGACACCTTCCGTGACGAAACTGTCATTGTTTCGGGCGGTCAGCAGGCAATCGAGCTTGCCTGCAAGGTTTTCTGCAACGAAGGCGATACGGTTATCTGCGAGGAGCCTACCTTTGTGGGCGCGCTCAATGCCTTCCGCTCCTGCGGGGCGCGTCCGGTGGGCGTCCCGCTCCGGGATGACGGTCCCGACATAGAGGCACTGGAGCGCCTGCTCCGGTGCGAGCCGCGCGTCCGGCTGATCTACCTTATCCCCACCTTCCAGAACCCGACCGGACTGACCACATCATATGAAAAGCGGGTGAGAATATATGAACTGGCAAAGCAGTACGGCGTCATGATCCTGGAGGATAACCCCTATGGGGAACTGCGCTTCTCCGGCGGGGATGTTCCCACCATCAAGAGTATGGACACCGAGGGGCTGGTCATTTACACGTCCTCCTTCTCCAAGATACTCTCCGCCGGTATGCGGGTCGGTTTCGTGATTGCGCCGGAGGCAGTGGCATCCAAGATGGTGGTCGCCAAGCAGTCCGAGGACGTACACACCAACCTGTTTTTCCAGATGCTGTGCTACCGCTACATGACCGAATGCGATCTGGATGCGCACATCGCCTCCATCCGCGCCCTGTATCGGCACAAGTGTGGGCTTATGCTGGATGCGCTGGACGCCGCCATGCCCTCCTGCGTCACCTTTACGCGCCCGGCAGGCGGACTGTTTATCTGGGTGACCTTGCCGGAGTATGTGGATATGCCTGCATTCCTGAAGGCGACCGTCGCGGCAGGACTGCGGGTTGTACCCGGTGCTACCTTCGGCTGTGACCCCGATGCACCCTCGCGCTGTTTCCGGCTCAACTACTCTACCCCCTCGGACGGGCAGATCCGGGACGGCATCCGGCGGCTGGGGACAGTCGTCCGTGCCGCCGTCGGGGATGATACGGAAGGAGACAGATCATGACACACTGCTATACGGATTTTCTTCTGCTGTGCGCGCTCGGCACCGCCAGAAAAAACGAGGCACTGGCAGATGCACTGACAAACACGAACGCACTGCTGTGCGGATGCCTGACGGAGGACACTCTGATTCACGGGCTGACCGTCCTGCAAAACGAGGGCTACATTTCCCTGCCCGGCGGCGAAGCGGACGCAGACACGGTCTGCCTGCTGACCGCCAAAGGCAGGCAGGCGATAGCCGTGCCGGTTCTGAGCCGTCTGTTCGGCAGGCGGGATGCCGCTCTTTTCGCGCGGGAAGACGCATTCCTTGCCGCGCCCGCCGGGAACGGCGGAGCTACGGTCGTACTGCGCCCCGGCGCGTTCGACACTGTACACAGCCGCCTGCTCCGCGCCGCCGGAGCGAACGGGGATTACGACGGTGCGCCGTGGATCACGGTCGCCCGCTGTGAGGGCGGCATGGCGGTGACGCTCCGGGTTCCGGGCGAGGAGGGACCGGACGAATCGGATGACAGTGCCGCTGACCGCAGCAGTGGCGGTGACAGTAGCAGTAGCAGTGACAGCAACGGTGGCGGATTGTATGACGGCGCAGCCCCGGAGGACGCCCTCGCCATGTCCGATTCCGTCCGGGCGGTTTACCCGGACGGGCTGTCTGCCGGGCGTTTCACGGATCTGCTGCTGGCAGTGCGGGACTTTTTCTGCGGCAAGCCGCAGGTGCGCAAGGCGGCATTGCCTGCCGGCACCGACCTGTACGCTGTTTCGCTGATCCGCGAGGATGCCGAAGCGGTCAGAGTCTCCGCCGCACCGATACGTTTCAACAAGCAGCGGTTCCGTGGCGGGCGGGACGGAGAACTGGACTACGCCCAGTGCGGCGATGACGTGCTGTACTTTACGGAAGACGGGTATCGGCTCGCCGGGGTGCTCTGCGCGGCATACGCCTCGGTGTGGGAGTTGCTGGAGGACGGGGAGCGCGCGGCGCTGAACGAGCTTCGGCGGCACATTCGGTGACTGTTTGGTCGCCGGGGTGTTCAAAAACTCATTTTGAGTTTTTGAACACCCTTTTTTGCAGGCAGACCATGCCCCGACACCGCCGGAAATCCGGCATGAACCGGACAAGCGCCGCATACAATCGGACAGACCACAGGTCACCTCCGCGCCCCCGCCGGGACAATCCGCCGGCACCCGCGGGGGTTCTCCCCAAGAAAGGACGATACCGTATGCAGACGCTGACCCGCTCCGCCGTTTCGGCGGGTTCTGCACATCCCCATCCCCTGACCCCCGCCGAAGTGGAAGCATCCCGCCGCCGGGGCGGAAGTAACCGCCTGACGCAAAAGCCGCGGCGGGGCTTCTGGCGCAGGTTCCTCGCCAATCTGGGCGATCCCGTCATCCGCATCCTGCTGTGCGCCCTGGGGCTGAACCTGCTGTTCGCCTTCCGGGGCGCAGACTGGTTCGAGACGGGCGGCATTGCGCTGGCAGTCTTTTTGGCAACGCTGATCTCCACGCTGTCCGAGCACGGCTCCGAAGCGGCGTATGCCCGGCTGTCCGAGGTCTGCGCACGCACTGTCTGCCGTGTCCGGCGAGCGGACGCCGCAGGGCAGGAAAGCGTGCGGGAGATCCCGACGGAGGACGTTGTCTGCGGGGATATCGTCACACTTGCCCCCGGTGAGCAGATCCCGGCAGACGGGCACCTGCTGACCGGTGAATTGGCGGTGGATCAGTCCGCCATGACAGGCGAGAGTCGGGAGGCACGCAAAAGTCCTGCTCCGTCTGACGCCCCCACACCGGAGCGGCTCTCACCCGCCGACTCCTCCTCCCTGCTCCGGGGCTGCACCGTGCTGTCCGGGCAGGGGGAAATGCTGGTCGAGCGGGTCGGCGACCGGACGTTCCTGGGCGAAATATCCGACGAGGTGCAGACCGACACGCGCGAAAGCCCACTCAAGCTACGGCTGACCCGGCTTGCGGGGCAGATCAGCCGGATGGGCTACCTCGCCGCCGCGCTGGTGGCGCTGATCTTCCTGCTGAACGCCTTTCTGTTCGACACCGGGTTTGACCGGGCAGTCATCCTTGCACGGCTGTCCGACTGGCGCTGGGTCTGGAATACCTGCTTCCATGCCGCCACGCTGGGGCTTACCGTACTGGTCGTGGCTGTGCCGGAAGGACTGCCCATGATGATCGCCGTTGTGCTGTCCTCCAACATCCGCAAAATGGTACGCGACCAGGTACTGGTGCGCAAACCGGTCGGGATCGAGGCGGCAGGAAGCATGAACATCCTGTTCACTGATAAGACCGGGACACTGACCGAGGGGGTGCTGTCGGTCGGCTGTGCCGTGCTGGGCAACGGGCAGGAATTTCCCGACCTTGCGGCTCTGGCTACCGGCGCGCCCGGACTGTACGCCTGCATAGCGGATGCCTGCATGACCAATACGCAATCGGTACCCGGTATCCCGGCAGACGGCATCCCGGGCGGAAGCCGGAAGGTCACGGAAGCCCCCCGCCTGCGGGCGCTGGGCGGCAACGCCACCGACCGGGCACTGATGGACGGCGTGCTGGCAAATCCGCCGCTCCCGACGCCGCCGACCGGGCGCGTGATTGCCCGCCTGCCCTTCGACAGCACGAACAAGTATGCCGCCGCACTGATCGGGCGGGGCGGCAGTCGGTACCTGTATGTCAAGGGTGCGCCGGAGCGCCTGCTTCCGTGGCTGGATGGTGCACTGGCACCGGACGGAAGCCGGCTGGGGCGGACGGCTACGATCGCGGCGGATTTGAGCGCCGCATCCGGGCAATGACGCGTGCCGGCGGTCGCGTCCTCCTGCTGGCACAGAAAGAAATTCCAGCCGGGCAGCCTGCCCCGCGCCGGCTGTCCCCGGACGGCGGCGGCTGGGAGGGACTGACGCTGGTCTGCGCACTGCTCCTTGCCGACCGGCTACGCCCGGAGGCACCTGCGGCGGTGGAGAAATTGCGCCGGGCGGGCATCCACGTGGTCATGATGACGGGGGATAACCGCGATACCGCCAGTGCCATCGCGGGTTCCTGCGGCATTCTGGGCGGCGGCACCGATCTTGTGCTGGAGAGCCGGGAGCTTTCCGACATGACCGACAACCGCCTGCGGGAGCTTCTGCCGCGCATCGCCGTCATCGCCCGCGCGCTCCCGACAGACAAATCCCGCCTCGTGCGGCTGGCGCAGGAAGCGGAGCTGGTGGTGGGTATGACCGGGGACGGCATCAATGACGCGCCGGCACTCAAACGGGCAGACATCGGCTTTGCCATGGGCGCCGGGACGCAGGTCGCCAAGGACGCCGGGGACATCATCATTCTGGATAACAATCTGTCCTCCATCGCCCGTGCCGTCCTGTACGGGCGCACCATCTTCAAAAGCATCCGGAAATTCATCACGCTCCAGCTGACCATGAATCTGTGCGCCGTCGGCGTATCCATGATCTGTCCCTTCATCGGCATTGACGCGCCTGTCACGGTCGTACAGATGCTCTGGATCAATCTCATCATGGACACGCTGGGCGGTCTTGCCTTCGCAGGCGAGGCTCCGCTGGAATCCTACATGAAGGATCGTCCCAAACGGCGCGACGAGCCGATACTCAACCGATACATGATCCACGAAATCGCGTGGTTGGGGTGCTTCACGATCGGACTTTGCCTGCTGTTTCTTAAGCTGCCCGCCGTAGCGGCTCATTTCCGGACTGCAGAGGACAACATCTACCTCATGACCGCCTTCTTTGCTCTTTTCATCTTCGCTTCGGTTTTCAACTGCTTCAACGCCCGCACCGATCGTCTCAACCCGCTGGCAGGGCTGTCCGAAAACCCCGGCTTTACCGGCATCATGACCGCTGTTCTGCTGGTACAGATCCTGTTCGTCTACCTCGGCGGCTCGGTTCTGCGCACCGCCCCACTGACGCTTCGGGAACTGAGCTATACTTCCCTGCTGGCGCTGACCGTCTTCCCTGCAGAACTGCTGCGCAAGATCCTGCGCCGGCTCCGAGGCAAAACGGAAGGGTATTGAAGAAAAAAGTCCATGTAGCCAAAAAAGGAACCCCCGCAGGGTTCCTTTTTGGGCGGGCATCCGATGCTCAGTCGGGCTTTGTCTCGCTGAGGTAGCGGGTGCCGATGTAGCAACGCTTGCCGTTATACTCAATCACGACATAATTGCCATAGTCTTCCAGAATGACCACACGGTCGCCCTTCTTGAGGTATCCGACGATGTTGCTCGCGGAGCTGAAGTCCGGCGAGGAACGCACATTGAGTGCAGTCGCGGTCACGTACCGGACAACAGTCTGCTGCGGCTCCTGCGCGGTTTCCGTGGCAGTCCCGGTCTCAGTCTCAGCGGGCACATCGACATCAAACAGGTCGCGGAAGGACACAGCCTGGCAGGTATCCGCGCCGGTCGGAACGCCGATGGCTTCGGTATCACCGTAGCTGTATGAGCAGATGATCTCCACATCCTGCCGGTAGGTATCGCCTTCGACGGTATATGTCATCGAAACGCGGAAGGAGGAGTCGGCAAGACTGCCGTTCGCATTCAGTGCGGCGGCGCCCGTGACCTCAGTCAGCGTCACATTGTCCGCAAGCGTTTGCAGGGACTCCAACAGCGCATCGCGGTACTGATCCCGGACGCCGGATACCGTGACCGATTTGCCCGATGCGTTCAGCGTCTGAACAGCGACAGGATCAAACGGCAAAAGCCCCGGTGCGATGACGCTCTCATATATCCATGCGACCTGCGGCGCGGTCAGCGCGGGCACCTTCACGCCAGCATCGGTCAGGTAGAACGTGCTGCCCTGCAACGTATAGCCACCGGTTCCGGACTGCGTGCAGTTTCCGCCTACCCGGCGCCATTCCACGCTGTTTTTGACTTCGGTGGACTGCCCCGCGCCATCGGTCAGGCGATTGACGCAAACAACAGTCACATGGGCGCCGTCGGTATTCGCTGTTCGCACGGCGGCGGCGATCAGCATCCTCTGCGGCTCCGTAAGCACATCGACCGGCTCCGTTGCGGTCGCGGTTTCCGCGGAAGTGGGGGACGCAGTAGCAGGATCACGCGTGGTCTGCGTGCTGTCCGGTTTATTGGTCGAAGGCGCGGGAGCCTCGGTCACCGAACTCGTTGCGATCGGAATATTGGGCACTTCCGGATAGACGACAGAAGCGGTTTCCCCGTCCCCTTTCGTTTCTCCGCAGGCAATGAGGGACAAGACCAGCGCAAGGGTTGCGACGGCACTCACAAGGGACACAGCAGCTCTGATTTTCACGGGATATTCCTCCTATACGAAATAATTCAGGAAACACCGAGTCTTCCAGCCGCCCGCACCTTCCCTGCCCCCGCGTACGCTGAGACAGTCGGTCGGTGCCTGCGCCCAAAGTGAACGGTGCTACTTTCGTACTTCTGCTCAATTTGCTCAATAATTATATCATACCTGCGTACAAAAGTCAAGTGGCATATTCAATTCAAGCAGTTTCATTGGCACAGGGAACCTCTGAATAATCCGCATCTATACTCACGCATAGGCGCCCCCTGCCAAAGCCAAAATTTCCCGAAATATATTGACAAACGAGAGGAAACGTGGTATGATACCAGTGTGGTTACGAAATGCTGTTGCATCGTTGGTCATTTGGTGACGATGGAGCGATTTGATGATTACCGCAAATACTGTGTTTGGAGGTGTTGTTATGCATAATAGAATAGTTTTTTATTTCAGGATACTGTTTATGCAGGCGGCACCTACGTTTGGTGCGGTGTAAAATAGTTGCCGGTGTGATATACCGAGGCAGGCTGAAATGGAGATTATTCATTTTAGTCTGCCTTGTTTTTGTTGACCGAAATGAATAAAGGTCATTTTTCCTTGGCTTATCCATGCAACCTGAAATGGAGTTGATTCATTTCAGGTTTTTGATTTTTAGTAACCACAAGCGGTTAATTTACGAATTCAATAATCGAAAGGGTGAGGCTTATGAATCGTCTGAAACACTATCTGTTAAACATGCAAAGCAACACGACCACATACAAGGAAATGTATGACGGCAAATCAATCTTTGTGCTTCCCAACCGGGAGCCGGAAGTTCAATATGACCCTGTATATTGGCACGAGGACATATCCTGCGAAATCTCCTATACTCACAAATTGGCATACAGTAAACCGACGCTCACATGGAGCATTCCCGTGGAAAAATTGGGCTTTGATGTTGTTACAGAAGCCGCGGCGAACCATTGTTTGCGTGCTTTTATACCGTATATTGACGAACTGAACGCCGAACTTTATAACCGTTCCCGTCCAGATGACGAAAACGGAAAGTATTATATCTACAAGCCGGGAGGAGAGGTGCTTGTACGCAACACGGCGTATTTTGCTCTTCGTCCGCAGAAGGATTATATCAGCGGAAGCGGAAACACGGCATATTTGCTGGACGATGACGTTTCCCGTCCTCCGAAAATGTGTCTGTGCATCCGGATGCAGGTACAACTGCCCAAAGGAAAACTCAGAAAAGCAATTCAAATGCTTTGCCGCGACCTGCCCGCCGCTGTAGATATGTTTATCGCGCAGTTTGACATCGTAAAGTTCAATCAAACCATCGCACTTTCGACCAAACAAGCGGACATCCGAGCGTGGCTCCAAAAGAGTGACTACTGTGCCTTCATTGCCAATGGCAGTATTCTTCCGCGTGCCAAGGCAACCGATCTGCCTCTTACGGGTGCTACTCCGTTTTGCTCGACACCAAATGACGAAATTGAAGTTTGCGGTGTGCGGGGTATGGCGATCCGGCGCGGGGTAACCGTCATCACCGGTGGCGGCTATTCCGGAAAATCCACCCTGCTTGATGCCATATCCGCGGGTATCTATGACCATTGCCTTGGCGATGGCCGCGAGCTGTGCATCACCGATGCTTCAGCCATAACCATTTCGGCGGAGGACGGGAGATCCGTCAAATCGGTCAACATCTCTCCGTTCATCAAGTGGTTGCCGGGCGGAGACACCCGCGATTTTTCCACCGATCACGCCTCCGGCTCGACCTCGCAAGCGGCGAACATTATGGAAGCCGTGGACTGCGGTGCGAAGCTCTTACTCACCGACGAGGACCGAAGCGCTACCAATTTCATGATCCGTGATCGGATGATGAAGGAACTGATAAAGCGGGAACCCATTACCCCGTTTACCGACCGCGTAGGCGAATTGTACGTGTCCTGCGGAGTTTCCACCATATTGGTCATCGGCGGAAGCGGGGAGTATCTGGCTGTGGCTGACCGCATCTATTTGATGGAGGACTACCTCATCCATGATGTGACTGGGCACTCGCGGGAAATATGCGAGGCATGCGGTGTTTCGCCCGACCTGCCTCCCAAGACCTCGTGGACGCAGACGCGCACGCTCTACTCAACGAACTTTACATCCTACCCCAAAGGAAGTGGAAGTGAACGGCTGGCGGTATCCGATATGGGTTTTATTTTCATTGGCGATGAGAAGATTGACATTCGGGGGCTTCATGATATTGTGTCCAAGCGACAGTTGGATGCCATCGGGTATATGATTCGCTGGATTGAGCTTCGCACCACCGATTGTCGCATTCAGCTTGATACCGTTATCGATGCACTCTATGATACGATTGCAGCCGAAGGTCTGGACACGGTGTTCTCGTCCTTCTTTACCACGACAGAACGTTTTCTTGATTTGCCGCGGAAGTATGAACTGAAGTCGGTTATCAATCGTATGCGTGAAATTACCTTTCAGGCAGGTGATGTGCAGTGAAGGATGCCTTTGTCAGCGCGGAATAGGGAGTGACGGCAACGTCATACTCCTGCAACCGACCAATGAATTCTCCCGGACTGCGATTTTTGCTTTCACCTTGAGAATTTGCGAAAAAACTTTTCTGAAACCTCTTGACAAACGCCTCTGGTCGTGGTATAATGTGCAAGTCGTCACGTGAGGCCCCATAGTCAAGCGGCTAAGACGTCGCCCTCTCACGGCGAAGGCGTGGGTTCGATTCCCGCTGGGGTCACCAAACGAAACAAATCCGAACTATTTCGCAGGTCGAAATTGGTTCGGATTTGTTTTTTTACTGTCTGCTTGGCAAGGGGCGCACCGCGCGGTGCGCTCAATATATTACTGGTTCAATGCATCCAGGCTCTTCAAAGCTATAACGCTCGACATATATTATTTAATCTCAGCCAAGTCAAACGGCTCCTTCTCATACAGTCCTGCCGATGTTTTGAAATTCTCTTTTAATACCCTTTCAAACAGTTCTGATTTATTGGCATACTCAAGATTTATCTGACTCCATAAATCTCGGCTTATTATCAATTGCACTACATTAACCTTTCTATAATTACCATACGCACTGTCAAAGTATTCTAAAAATCCGGTTAGATTTATAAATTCGACGTGGTTATATGTATCCGAATCGATAACCCGAGCAACTGAGCGCAGCAAGAGAGTCTCCAAAAAATTCATTCTTTCCTTTTTGGCATGAACCGTGTCAAATTCTTTGGGAATAACTGCGTTTCTTTTCTCATCATATATGTATTCATCTATCACACAAATATCTCTCGCATTTGGTATTCTATATTCATATGAGAGAGTTTTTGTTGTTTCATCATACTGAGAAACCTCACTGTCTGCGTCGTAATAATATCCATTTCCCATACCAATAGTGAAACAGTCGCTTTGCAGAACTTTATTGAAGAAATTGATAATTTGCTCTTTGTCGCCTTTAATATACTTGGATTTCATTTCATCCATTAATTTGTGATTCTGCCTTTGGTTTTCCTCAAATTCAGCACGCTTTCTGTTAACATCCTCCTGATGTCGCTGCTTATATTCAGATCGCAACAGCTTTTCTTTTTCACGTTTCTTGCACTCTGTTTCATCTTTAAGGAAAAAACATCTGAGTTTAGATTTGAGCGTAACCTGTGCATCTCTCTTAGCGTCACGTTTACTCGTATCTCGTGGTTTCTTGAATTTACTCCGATCTTTAAGACTCTCATAATAATCATCTACACTGAGAATGCACAAGTTATCCAAGCAAAGATTTTCGCAATAATTCCTATACACTTTTAATTCTTCATTCTTCCTATACGCTCTTAATTGTTCATTGTCTTCGTATATTCTGCCATCCATGTTTTAGAGCATGTTGACACTAAGGCCAAAATATGATATAATAAATACATGAATATCA
>ERZ857629.3467-NODE-3467-length-13235-cov-11.635053_pt1 | contig 13235 bp, 12 predicted proteins | sample MGYA00519700_ERZ857629 | MGnify/ENA primary metagenome ERZ857629 (study PRJEB31778, sample SAMEA3449351) | human gut metagenome | biome: human gut; feature: human-associated habitat; material: faeces | place: United Kingdom | collected 2010/2012 ... | reverse complement strand
GCTGTGCCTGCTGCTGTCCGACGGCATGGGCTGCGGCGAGGCGGCGCAGCGGGAATCCGCCATGGCCGCGCGGCTGCTGGAACGCTTTCTGCGCGCGGGGATCGACGCGCCGCCGGCGCTTAAAACGCTCAACAGCGCCCTTGCCCTCCGCGCGGAGGCGACCGACAGCTTTACGACCGTCGACCTTCTGACGCTCTCACTCCAAACGCTTGAGGGCGAGCTTTACAAGTACGGCGCCGCGCCGAGCTATTTAAAGCGCGGCGGCACGGTGCGCCGCGTGACCTGCTCATGCCTGCCGGCGGGGGTGCAGGAGGGAGCGCCCCCGCCGGAGGCGACGCATCTGCGGCTGTCGCCGGGCTGCTTTTTCGTCATGGTGACGGACGGCGTTGCCGACGCGGACGACGACGAGTGGCTGCAAAACCTGCTGGCAGGCTGGGAGGGAACGAACCCCCAGCTGCTCGTCTCCGCCATTCTGGCCGACAGCGCGGAAAAGCGCGGAGAAACGGACGACGCGCTGTGCATGGCGCTCTACATTCCCGAGGGCGACGGCGGCGCGCAGGAGGTGTGACACACAAAGAATTTTTCCCGCTCCGGTATAGCGCGGCAGGCGGCGGGCATACTGATGACAGAACGTTTTTTCCGTCGGGAGGTGCTGCTACTTGGTCAGGGGAACATCGCGCAGGGTCATTGTGGTCGATTCGCCGGACACGGAGCTTTTTGAACAGGCGATCTTCATCGTGCGAAACGACGCGGCGGGACGCAGCGGCGTTTCGCAGCAGCGGCTGGTGGACGAAGCCTGCCGCGTGGCGCGCAGCTGCGGGCGCACGCAGACGCGCACAAGGGATCTGCTGCTGCGCGGGTCTCCGGCGCTGTGGTGCGGCGTGGGAGCCGGCGGCATCGCGCTGGCGTGGCTTTTGAGCGCGCTCATTTGAGCATAGTCATTTTCTTCTCCTCTATTTTGTGGGGCGCTGCGGCGTGAGCCGTGAGCGCCCCGATTTTTTGCGTGCAGAACGTAAATTTTGATTTACAAACCGTAATCAGAGCGGTATACTATAACTTACCGTATTTTGATCTGCGAGGTATTGCCATGAACGCTGACTTTTCCCGCACCCTGGGCCTGCTGCGGCAGGAGAAGGGCATCTCCCAGCGCAAGGCCGCAAAGGAGCTTGGCATTTCGCAGGCGCTTTTGTCCCACTATGAAAACGGCATCCGCGAGCCGGGGCTCGCCTTTGTCGCCCGCGCGTGCGACTACTATCACGTCTCGGCGGATTATCTGCTCGGGCGCACGCTCTCGCGCGACGGCGGCATGATCGACGCGGAGTCGCTCTACGACGTGAGCGACGAGAAGGAAACGCTCAAGGGCAGCATCGCCGCGACGCTGCAAAAAAAGATGCTCGCCAACACCGCGGGCGTGCTTTTTGAGCTGCTGGGCCGCACGAACGACCGCACGCTCATCGCCTCGGCGGGCGGGTACCTCGGCGGCGCGCTCTATCAGCTCTACCGCGCGCTGCACCGCGCCTGCGGCGGCAAGGACGGCTATTTCAGCCTCGACGCGACGGCGTATCAGACCGGCGCGGTCGACGCGCAGATGCGCGCGGACTATATCGCCTATGCCTCCTCGCTCGCACAGCTCAGCGAGGACGGCGCGGTCTTCCCCGCGATGGAGGACGAGACGCTCGGCGCGCTCTATCCAGGGCTGATGCAGAGCGTGACGCAGGTGCTGCACAGCACGGAGGAAAAAACCAATTCCCTGCTCGGCAGGAAATGAGGAAGATACAGCTATGAACGAAAAGAACATCCGCAATTTCTCCATCATCGCGCTCGTCAAGGTAGGTTCCGTATCCTTCGCTCAGGCTTGAAAGCCAGAGCTCACTCGCTCCACCGCCTTTCCTCTCCCCAAAAAGTCAAAGACTTTTTGGGGCCCCCTTTGACCACGGCAAGTCGTTTTCCCACAAGGGCTGATGCCCTTGCGGGAACCCTTTTGATCGAATATCCTCGGGCGGAATGAATCCGCCCTGCGGCAAGGTTTTGCCTGAGGGCAAAACGCTTGGACGCGCCGCTTGGCGCGCAGCGTCGCCTTGCCGACAATAAACAGGAGCAACAGCTATGAACGAAAAGAACATCCGCAATTTCTCCATCATCGCGCATATCGACCACGGCAAGTCAACGCTGGCGGACCGGCTGCTTGAAAAGTGCAACGCCGTTTCCGCGCGCGAGATGGAGGATCAGATCCTTGACAATATGGACCTCGAGCGTGAGCGCGGCATCACCATCAAGGCGCGCGCCGTCACGTTCGACTACACTGCCGCCGACGGCGAGGTCTACACGCTCAACCTCATCGACACGCCGGGCCACGTCGACTTCAACTACGAGGTATCGCGCTCGCTTGCGGCCTGCGAGGGTGCGCTGCTCGTCGTCGACGCCTCGCAGGGCATTGAGGCGCAGACGCTCGCCAACACGTATCTTGCGATGGAGCACGACCTTGAGATCCGTCCCGTCGTCAACAAGATCGACCTGCCCGCCGCCGATCCAAAGCGCGTCAAGCAGGAGATCGAGGACATTCTGGCCATTCCTGCCGAGGATGCGCCCGAGATCTCCGCAAAGATGGGCGTCAACATCGACGCGGTGCTTGAGGATATCGTGCAGAACCTGCCCTGTCCCAAGGGCGACCCGAACGCGCCGCTGCGCGCGCTGATCTTCGACAGCTATTACGATACCTACCGCGGCGTCATCGTCTACATGCGCCTGATGGACGGCACGATCCGCCCGGGCATGGAGGTCAAAATGATGGCGACGGGCGCGGTGTTCAAGGTCATCGAGTGCGGACTGATGCGCCCGCTGGGGCTGGAACCGGCAAAGCAGCTCGAGGCTGGTCAGGTCGGCTACTTCACCGCGAGCATCAAGGATGTGCACGAAACGCAGATCGGCGACACGGTCACAGGCGTGGAAAACCCCGCGGCCGAGCCGCTGCCGGGCTACCGCAAGGTGCGCTCGATGGTCTACTGCGGCATTTACACCGAGGACGGCAGCAAGTACCCCGACCTGCGCGATGCGCTGGAAAAGCTCCAGCTCAACGACGCTTCGCTGACGTTCGAGCCGGAATCGTCCGTTGCGCTGGGCTTCGGCTTCCGCTGCGGCTTCCTCGGGATGCTGCACATGGAGGTCATTCAGGAGAGATTAGAGCGCGAATTTGATCTGGATCTCGTCACAACGCTCCCGAGCGTCATCTATGAGGTCTACAAGACCGACGGGACGATGGTGCGCGTCGACAACCCGCACAACTATCCCGATACCGCGCACATCGCGCGCGCGGAGGAGCCATACGTCAAGGTCACGATCGTCACGCCGCCGGACTACGTCGGCAACATCATGCCGATGTGTCAGGACCGGCGCGGCGAGTTCAAGGATATGCAGTATCTCGACACCTACCTCGTCGAGATGCACTATGAGATGCCGCTCAACGAGATCATCTACGATTTCTTTGATACCCTCAAGGCCAACACCAAGGGCTACGCCTCGCTCGACTACGAGCTCTCCGGCTACCGCCCGAGCGAGCTTGTGAAGGTCGACATTCTGCTCAACGGCGATCAGGTGGACGCGCTCTCCTTTATCGCGCACAAGGACAAGGCCTATGGACGAGCGCGGAAGCTGTGCGAAAAGCTGAAGGACAATATCCCCCGCCAGCTCTTTGAGGTGCCCATTCAGGCCGCCATCGGCGGGCGCATCATCGCGCGCGAGACCGTCAAGGCCATGCGCAAGGACGTTCTGGCCAAGTGCTACGGCGGCGATATCACGCGAAAGAAAAAGCTGCTGGAAAAGCAGAAGGAGGGCAAGAAGAAGATGCGCTCGCTCGGCACCGTGCAGGTGCCGACGGAGGCGTTCCTCGCGGTCCTCAAGCTGGACGAATAAAAAGGAGAGCGATCACAGATGCTTTTGGATCATTATGTCAGCGCCATGCAGTGCTGGAAGGGAAGGGTCGACAGCGACAGCGATTACGACGCCTTCCGCTGGCACCAGTGGGTAAGGCCCCTTGACCTGAACGACGGCGGCGCGCCGTTTACGGGGAAGCTCGGCTTCGCGTTCATCGGCTTTTGCAGCGACAAGGGCGTCGCGCGCAACAAGGGCCGCACCGGCACGGCCCTCGCGCCGGACTTTGTGCGCGGCCAGATGTCGAACCTGCCGTGCACGTTTTCCCGCGAGGTCTGCCTCTACGACGCGGGCGACATTGTCTGCGATGAGATCTCGCTCGAGGAGGGGCAGCGTGAGCTGGGACTTGCCGTGGAGGATATCCTGCGGCGCGGTCTTTTCCCCATCGTGCTCGGCGGCGGCCATGAAACGACCTTCGGCCATTTTCAGGGCCAGCACAATTATCTCAAAGATAAGGGATACACGCCGGAGCTTGGCATCGTCAACTTCGACGCGCACTTTGACCTGCGCCCCTACGATGCGGGCAACTCGTCCGGCACGATGTTCCGTCAGATCGCGGATCTGTGTCAGGCCGAGGGCACGCCGTACCACTACTTCCCCATCGGCATCCAGCAGCACAGCAACACCGTGAGCCTCTTTAAGAAGGCGAAGGAGCTGGGCGTGGACTACGTGCTGGCCAAGGAGGTGCAGAGCGCCAATCTCGAAACGATCCTCGAGCGGCTCGACCAGTATCTCTACCAGTGCCGCGATGTGTACATCACCGTCTGCACCGACGTGTTCTCGTCCGCGTTCGCGCCGGGCGTGAGCGCGCCGCAGTCGCTGGGGCTGGACCCCGAGGTCGTGCTGCCGCTTTTGAAGCACGTGCTGCGCACGCGCAAGGTGCGCGGCTTCGATATCTGCGAGATCTCACCGCGCTTCGATCAGGACAATACGACCGCCAACCTCGGCGCGGTCATTATCTTCGCCGTTATCAACACGCTTTGCCGCCTCAGCGGCCTGAGTCTGTAACGGCCCGCTCAAAACGCAGAAAAAGTCCCCGCTCTCTTTGAGAGCGGGGACTTTTTTTAGGATATCCGGCTTACTGCTGCTTTGCGTTCCTGGTTTCCTCGCGCACGGTGCGCTTGAGCTCAAGCTCCTCCTTAGCGGCCTTGACGCGGGCTTCGGCGGCCTCCTTCTTGATGGAAAGCTCCGCCAGAACGGCCTCCTTCTTCGCGCCAAGATACTCCTTGGCGTCGTCAATGGCCTCGTCCAGCTCCAGGTCCTTGACCTGATCCTTCAGCTCCTTCGCGTTTTCCTCGATCGCAGTGTGAAGTTCCTTACCGAGCGCCTTGGCCGCGGCCTTGACCTCGTCCTGATTCTTCAGCATGGTGGATCTCCTTTCTTATCGATGAACGGTTTAGTACATGCCGCCCATATCGCCCATGCCGGCAGGCGCGGCGGGGGCGGGAGGCTCGGGCTTGTCGGCCACGAGCGCCTCGGTGGTCAGCACCATGGCGCTGACGGAGGCGGCGTTCTCCAGTGCGGAGCGCGTGACCTTCGCGGGATCGACGATACCGGCGCCGATCATATCGCAGTAGACTTCCTTATAGGCATCGAAGCCGTAGCCGACCTTGCGGCTGGACTTGATCTTCTCGAGCACGACGCTGCCGTCGATACCGGCGTTGGCCGCGATCTGGCGGACAGGCTCCTGCAGGGCCTTGACGATGATCTGAACGCCCGTCTTCTCATCGCCCTCGACCTTGCTGATGAGCTTTTCAACAGCGGGAACGGCGTTGACGTAGGCAGTGCCGCCGCCGGCGACGATGCCCTCCTCCACTGCCGCGCGGGTCGCGTTGAGCGCGTCCTCGATGCGCAGCTTCTTTTCCTTCATCTCGGTCTCGGTAGCAGCGCCGACCTTGATGACGGCCACGCCGCCGGCGAGCTTGGCAAGGCGCTCCTGCAGCTTTTCCTTGTCGTAATCGCTGGTGGTCACGCCGATCTGGGCGCGGATCTGAGAAACGCGGTCGGCGATGGCCTTCTTGTCGCCCGCGCCGTCAACGATGGTGGTGTTCTCCTTGGTGACCTTGATCTGGCGCGCGCGGCCGAGCATATCGATCGTGGCGCTCTTGAGCTCGTAGCCAAGCTCCTCGGAGATGACCTGGCCGCCGGTCAGGATGGCGATATCCTGCAGCATCTCCTTGCGGCGGTCGCCAAAGCCGGGTGCCTTGACGCACACGACGTTCAGCGTGCCGCGCAGACGGTTGACGATCAGGGTGCTGAGCGCCTCGCCCTCGACATCCTCAGCGATGATGACGAGCTTCTTGCCGCTCTGGACGAGCTGCTCGAGGATGGGCAGAATGTCGGAAATAACGGAGATCTTCTTATCGGTGATGAGCAGGTAGGCGTCGTCGATGACGGCTTCCATCTTCTCGGTATCGGTGACCATATAGGGGGTGATGTAGCCGCGGTCGAACATCATGCCCTCGACGACCTCGCTGTAGGTCTCGGCGGTCTTGGACTCCTCAATGGTGATGACGCCGTCGGCGCTGACCTTCTCCATGGCCTCGGCGATCAGCTTGCCGATGAACTCGTCGCCGCTGGAAACGGTGCCGACGCGGGCGATGTCGTCCGTGCCGTTGACCTTCTGGGAGTTGGCCTTGATGGCGGAAACGGCGGTCTCAACGGCCTTGGCCATGCCCTTTTTCATGACGATGGGGTTCGCGCCGGCGGCAAGGTTCTTCAGGCCCTCGCGCACCATGGCCTGCGCAAGCAGCGTCGCGGTGGTGGTGCCGTCGCCCGCGACGTCGTTGGTCTTGGTGGAGACTTCGCGCACGAGCTGCGCGCCCATGTTCTCAAACGGATCCTCGAGCTCGATCTCCTTGGCGATGGTCACACCGTCGTTGGTGATGAGCGGCGCGCCGAACTTCTTGCCCAGCACAACGTTGCGGCCCTTGGGACCGAGGGTGACCTTAACGGTATCGGCAAGGGTATTGACGCCGGTCTCGAGCGCCTTGCGCGCTTCCTCGCCGGATTTGATGATCTTAGACATAAGAGTGTACCTCCATTTTAGGAATTAGAGTTTCGCGGAACGCGAAAATAATTTAGATCGTTTTTTCTGGCGACAAGTGCGTCAGAAAAAACACTTTGCAGCCCTCAAACGTGCGAGCAACGCGAGTGCGCTGCAGAGGGCTGTCGGGGTGTTCTCAAGAGGGGGCCTGCCCCCTCTTGACTTTTTTTACTCGACGATCGCCAGAATATCGCTCTGACGGACGACGACGTACTCCTCGTCATCGAGCTTGACCTCGGTGCCGGAATACTTGCTGGTGATGACCTTGTCGCCGGGCTTGACGGTCATCACAACGTCGTGGCCGTCCACCATGCCGCCGGGGCCGACGGAAATCACTTCGGCGACGGAGGGCTTCTCCTTGGCGCTGGCGGTCAGGATGATGCCGCCCTTGGTAGTCTCCTCGACCTCGACCATCTTGAGGATGACGCGGTCAGCAAGCGGGGTGAGTTTCATAGCTTGGTTCCTCCTTGTATATTTTAAAATTCTAAACGATCTCAGGCGGGTTAGCACTCAATATCGTTGAGTGCTAACCAACGGTGCTATCATAGCGCAAGCGTACCGTATTTGCAAGAGGTATTTTGGCAGTTTCTCAAAAATTCACAGCTTATTCAAATTCTTCCCATCCTGCGCGGACGGTCATACGGAAAAACGGCGGATGCCTGCGCATCCGCCGTTCCTTTATCAGTCTTCCCGCGCCGTCGCGTCCGGATCGCAGCCGGCGGGAGCGAAGAAATTGAGCTTTTTGTCCGAGAGCTTCAGCGTCACGCCCTGCGAGTGGAAGCACTCGCCGTCGAGGCACGTGACGATGTCGCCCTTGAGCGGCGTGATCGTCACGGTCTTCGCGCCGCTCACGCGGATAATATCCTGCGGCAGCTTTTTGTAGTTGCCCGCGCTGTAATCGGGGAAAAGCCTGGCAAAGCGCAGCTTGGGGACATTGCGCACCAGAACCGTGTGCAGCAGGCCGTCGGTCATGCGGGCCTCGGGCACGGGCGTTGAGCCGCCGCCGTAGTAGCGGCCGTTGCACATGGAGACGAGCGCAAAGTCGTCCTCGATAACCTCGTCGTCCAGCGTGACGCGCCAGCGCTGGCCGATGCCGCGGAACAGTCCGTTCACCGCCACGCTGACTAAGTAGCTGCCGCGGCCGGAGAGCATCGGCGAGGAGCTGAAATCGTGTACGCTCTCGGCGATGCGGGCGTCGATGCCCGTGCAGGCGATCGTCAGGCACTGCTTGCCGCTGCAGTCGATGAGGTCGAGCGGCGTGACAGGGCCGTTCCAGAGATTTTCCGCGTCAAGGAACAGCGGCATCGCGTCCTTGCCGAAGTTCTTCAAAAAGTCGTTGCCCGTGCCGATGGGGATGCAGGTCATCGCGGCGTTGGGAAAGCCCGCGATGCCGTTGGCGATCTCATTGACCGTCCCGTCGCCGCCGCAGGCATAAAATCGGACGTATTCGCCGGTCTCGGCGATGGCGCGGGTCAGCGCCGTGGCATGGCCCTGAGAATTGGTCAGCATACACTCCACGTCAAGATCATGCTTTTTCCGCAGCGTTTCCGCCATGGCGTAGACGCGCTGGCGGCTGTCCTTTTTCCCCGCGGCGGGGTTGATGATGAAAATATGCCTCAAAAAAGCTCACTCCTGCTCTGTGTTTACGTGTTCTCAATATTATATACTATACCGCAGCAAGGCAGAAAAGAAAATGGACAGAGTGTTAAGAGCGTGTAAAAAATCTGTGGACGGCGCGGCAAAACAAAAGGAGGCGCTCCCTATTGGGAACGCCCCCTGACGAAAAAGGCTTTTTAGAACTTGGGCTTCTGGGCCTTGACCTTGGGCTCCTGACCGTTGCAGACGGCGACGATGTCGTTGGCGACGCTGGTGCAGCAGTTGAGCACGCTCTGCTCGGTGGTGGCGGCCATGTGCGGGGTCATGATGACGTTGTCGAGATCGAACAGCTCGCGGCTGGACTCCTGAATGGGCTCATGCTCGAACACGTCGAGGCCGGCCTGGAACAGCGTGCCGTCCTTCAGGCACTCGACCAGCTCGTTCTCCTTGATGAGAGCGCCGCGCGCGCAGTTGATGAAGGAAGCGGTGGGCTTCATCCAGCTGAACTGCTCGCGGCCGATGGAATGCTCGGTGGAGGGAACGACGGGCAGATGGACGGAAACGAAGTCGGCCTGCTCCCAGACCTCCTTGGCGGTCTCCTTGAGCTCGCAGAGGTCGCCGAGCTTATCCTGCGTCATGTACGGATCGTAGCCGATGACCTTCATGCCGAAGCCGTGCTTGCACTTCTGCATGGCGAGCTGGGAGATGCGGCCGCAGCCGATCATGCCGAGCGTCTTGCCGCCGAGCTCGTAGGTGTGCTCCATGTCCATGCGGACGAGGAAGTTGCCACCGCGGAACTGACGGTCGACATAGGTGAAGCGCTTGGCGCACATAAGCATCAGCATGACGGCGTGCTCGGCGACAGCGTTGGCGTTGCCGGCGGGCGCGTAAACGACGGTGATGTCCTTGGCATGGGCGTGATCCATGTCGATGTTGTCAAGACCGGCGCCCTGCTTGCCGATGACCTTGAGATTGGCGCAGGTGTCCATCATCTTGGCGGTGATGGGCTCGGTGCGGCACATGATGGCGTCGGGCTGGAACTCGGCGAGCTCCTTGACATAGGTCTCCTCGTCGTTGTGGCTGCACAGCTTCACTTCAAAGTCGTTGGACTCGAAGATATGCGTTGCGACCTCGTTCAACTCGATGGTGTAGTAAACCTTAAACTTTGCCATGATAAATGCTCTCCTCTCAAAATTTTAATTGAATTTCTCAATGATCATATTCAGTTCTTTCATTATACCTTGCACCTTGCACAAAAGCAAGCGAATTTGCGAAACTTTTGCAAGAATTGATTCAAACTTTTGAAGCTGTCGATTCATTTTGACGATTTGCCGTCATGCAAGCGCAGTGTTACATCGCGGCGCGCGGAAAACCGCGGTATGTCAAGCTGAGGTTGCTTGTGTTCCGCGCCGCCCTCCCGTAGAATAGACAGCGTCAGGGGCGTCCGCCCCGCGAGAGACCGTGAAAAAGAGAGGAGACGTATGATGATGGAACCCGATCTGACCCCGAACGCCGTCCCCGACGGCACCCCTGTTTCCGCCGATGCGCCCGTTCCCGCCGATGCACCTGTTCCTGCTGAAGTCCCCGTGAACGCGCCGCCGCCGCGCGAGCATCCCCATGCGCCGCTGCTGCACAGAAGCTTTACGCGGCTGTTCCGGCTGAATCTTGCCGCGCTCCTTGTGAACGTTCTGAGCAACACCTTCAAGCTGGGGGAAAAGATCCCCGCGCTGCGCATCCCGCTGAGCCTTGCCTCGCTTGCGCTCAGCGTGCTGATCGTCGTAACGTTCTGGCAGATGCAGCGCGCCGTGCCGCGCTTCCGCAGGGCGGCGATCTGGAGCGCCGTGCCGCTGGCGGCCACGCCGCTGCTTTTGTGGATCAACAGCTCCGCCGCAATAGAAGGGCTGGGCAGAGAGAACCTTGACGCGCTGCTGCTCGTGCTGCTCGCGCTGCTGCTCGGCATCCTCGCCGTTGGCGCGGCGGCGCAGTATCAGAAGCTCAGCGCCTGCGCCGAGGCCTTCGACGGCTATGACGGCGGCTTTGCCCGCAAATGGCGCACGCTGCGCACCTGGGCGGTCGTTCTGACCGCGCTGCTCGGCGCGCTCCTTGCGCTGATGTTCCTGCTGATGCTCTCGCAGGGGGCGTTTTTCTACCTCTTCGGCGGAACTGTGCTGCTGGCACTCCTGCTGGCGGTCATCATCGGCGTCGCGGTAACGAGCATCGTCGAGCTGGTGTACCAGTACCGCGCGGCACGGCTTTTTGCCTGACCCTCGCACCATGAAAAGGGGAGGCTCTCTTCGCTGAGAGAGCCTCCCCTTATCCTGTTTTGACCGCGCCGGTCAGGGCGCATCGCCCTGCATGGGGACAAAGAGCGCGTCCGCCATCGCAAGGAGCGCTTCGCTGTCCGCGCCGGTATCAACGCTCAGGCTGTACTCGATGCCGGGCACGATATCGAACCAGATGATCTTGCCCGCGCCGCCCTCGTCATAGGAAAGCTGCGCCTCGCAGTAGCTCACCTGTCCCGCCGCATCCGCGGAAAAGCCGCCGAGACCGGAAATGTCCACAAGCTCCAGCTCGCCCGGCGCGGTGCGGTACGCCCAGCGCGCGCCGTCCATCGTGAACGCCGTCTCGGCGACGGTCATGCCATCCTGAGAGAAGACGCTGATGACAACGTCCTCCGCGCCCTCCGGCGCGGTGGCCAGCTCCTGGCCGAGTCCCTGCGCGATGATCTCGGCGTTGCGCAGGAGCTGCGCGTCGCTGCTTGAGCTGCTCACGCACCACTGCTGACCCTCCGCGGGCAGGAACCAGCTCACATAGCCCGTGAGATTGTTGGTACACATGCGCAGCTGCGCGTCGCCCACCGTCCAGCTCAGATCCTGATCCCATGTCTCGTACAGGCCGGAGATATCCTCGTTCTCGGCGCTCCGCGCCGCACGGCAGGTGTATGCCACGCCGTCGAGCGTGTAGTCGGCCTGCACGAGCGACGCGCCGGTTTCATCCGCATTCAGCGCCGTGAAGGTGATGTTCTCCGCACCGTCGGGCAGGACCATATGGAAGCCCATCGCGCGGATGCCCTCAAGCGTCGTATCCGTCCACGGATTCGGGATCTGCGTCGTATCGCCGCCGATGGTATCGCCGTCATTCCCGCCGCTGTTCCACGGCTGCCAGACGGCCGCCGCCGCAATGACGCAGACGCACGCGGCGGCAGCCGCAAAGCGCGTCCAGCTGTTTTTCTTCTTCATGGGTATCTGTGCCTCCTCAAGCATCGTCTTGTCAGCGGACTGCTGAAAGACCGCAAATTTGTGTTCGTTCATAGTGCGATGCCCTCCTTTTTCATTGCCTCGCGCAGACGGTTCCTCGTGCGGAAGAGCGAGGATTTGACCTTCTCCTCGCTCGCGCCCACGGCCTGCGCGATCTCGCTCACGCTCTCGCCGTACCAGTAGCGGCGGACGAAGAAGACGCGGCTCTCGCGCGGCTGCGCGGCCAGAAACCGCCGCAGCCATGCGCGGAATTCACCGGCCTCCGCCGCGCGCTGCGCGTCGTCCGCGCCGATAAGGCACGGCTCCAGCTCGTCGAACGCCTCGGTCAGAGCGCTCGCGCGCTTTTCCGCGCGATTGTAGGCATAGCGGTCAAGCGCCAGATTGCGCGCGATGCGCGCAAGAAACGCGCTCAGCACACGGGGCCTTTCCGGCGGGATCGCGCTCCATACGCGGCCCCATACGTCGTTCAGGCACTCCTCGGCATCGCGCTCGTCCGGCAGGATGCGGCGGATGACGCCGCGGCAGAGCGCGCCGTACTTCCGCTCGCTCTGCGCGATGCCCTCCTCGCTGCGCGCAAGGAAAAGCTGCACGATCTCGTTGTCGTTCAAGACGGTCACCTCTTTTTTCTTTCATGCATGAATGAAGTACGATCGGTTCGTCTTCACCCTATGAGACGGAGAAGCGCGGGAAAAGGTTGCGCCGCGCCGCGCTTTTTTTGCGCCGCCGCCTTTTTTGCTTTGACAGACGGCGCACGCGCGGTTACAATAATACAATAGATCGCACGATTTCGGGAGCCGATATGAAAAAACTTTCTTCCGCCGCCGCGCTCGCTCTGGCGCTCGCGCTTTCTCTCTCCGCCTGCGGCGCCGCCGCGCCGCAGAGCGAAACGCGCACCGTGTACGCCATGGATACGGTGATGAACCTGACCGCTTACGGCGGCGATGCCGCCGCCGCGCTCAAAAGCGCGGAAAAGGAACTGCATACGCTGGACAAAGCCGTCCTCTCGCGCACGGCGGAGGGCAGCGAGCTTTATGCGCTCAACGCCGCAAACGGGGAAACCGTTCGCTTCGGCACGGAGGACGCGCTGCCCGCATTGATCGAAACGGCGCTTGCCATTTCGGACGCGACAAACGGCGCGTTCGACCCGACGCTCGCCCCCGTGCTCGATGCGTGGGGCTTTACGAAGGATACGCGCCGCGTGCCGTCTGACGACGAGCTTGCGGAGCTTTTGCGCCATACGGGGCGCGATCAGGTCACGTGCACGCGCACGGCGGACGGCTGGGCCGTCGCGCTGTCGGACGGCGCGCAGCTCGACCTCGGCGGCATCGCCAAGGGCTACGCGGCCGACCTTCTGCGCGCGCAGCTTGAACAGGAGGGCGTCACGTCCGCGACACTCGACCTCGGCGGCG
>ERZ857629.3463-NODE-3463-length-13243-cov-10.047392_pt1 | contig 13243 bp, 15 predicted proteins | sample MGYA00519700_ERZ857629 | MGnify/ENA primary metagenome ERZ857629 (study PRJEB31778, sample SAMEA3449351) | human gut metagenome | biome: human gut; feature: human-associated habitat; material: faeces | place: United Kingdom | collected 2010/2012 ... | reverse complement strand
TTCTCGCTCTTGCGGGCGATCTTGTCGATCTCGTCGACATAGATGATGCCGCGCTCGGCGAGCTCCACATCGTAGTCCGCCGCCTGAAGCAGACGGAGCAGGATATTTTCCACATCGTCGCCGACGTAGCCCGCCTCGGTGAGCGTCGTCGCGTCCGCAATGGCGAACGGGACCTTCAGGATGCGGGCAAGCGTCTGTGCAAAGAGCGTCTTGCCGCTGCCGGTGGGGCCGAGGAGGAGAATGTTGCTCTTTTGCAGCTCGACCTCGTCGTCGCCGCCGAAGAAGATGCGCTTATAGTGGTTGTAAACGGACACGGACAGCGCGACCTTCGCCGCCTCCTGCCCGATGATATACTGATCGAGCACCTCGCGGATCTCGCGCGGCGTGGGGAGCGAATCCGGCGCCTCCAGCCCCTCGTGCGGCTCGTAGCCGTCCTCCAGCACGTCCATGCACAGCCGGACGCATTCATCGCAGATGCGCACGCCGGGGCCTTGGATCATGCGGTGCACCTCGCGCTCGCTCTTGCCGCAGAACGAGCAGCGAAGCTCCTTTTTTCTGTCTTCACTCATAAGCCGTGTTCCTTATCTCTTGTAAATGACCTTGTCCACAAGGCCGTATTCCTGTGCCTCGTCCGCCGTCATCCAGCGGTCGCGCTCGGAGTCGAGCTTGACCTGCTCGGGCGTTTTGCCGGTGTTCTCCGCCAGGATCTTGTTCAGGCGCCGCTTGATGCGCAGGAAGTGCTCCACATCGCTTTCCATATCGGTGACCTTGCCCTGCGTACCGGCGGAGGGCTGATGGATCATGACCTCCGCGTTCGGCAGCGCGATGCGCTTGCCCTTAGCGCCCGACGAGAGCAGGAACGCGCCCATGCTGGCGGCGAGACCGACGCAGATGGTGGAAACGTCGCACTTGATATACTGCATGGTATCATAGATCGCCATGCCGGCAGTCACGCTGCCGCCGGGGGAGTTGATATAGAGCTGGATGTCCTTGTCGGGGTCCTTGGCCTCGAGGAACAGAAGCTGCGAAACGATCAGGCTCGCGGTCGCGTCGTTGACCTCTTCGCCGAGGAAGATGATGCGATCCTCCAGAAGACGGGAGAAAATGTCATAGGAGCGCTCGCCGCGGTTGGTCTGCTCGATGACGTAAGGGACTAAACTCATGCTGTTACCTCCTTGTTCATACCCTGTTCAAATTTTCGGTATGTATGCGATCAACCACAAATGGCGGGCATTTGTGGTTGATCGACTGTTCTATCTATTGTAGCCGGTTTACCGCTTATTCAGCCTGCTCTTCTTCCTTTTTGGCGGACTTTTTGGCAGCGGTCTTCTTTGCGGGCTTTTCCTCGCCCTCGGCGTCGGCCTTCTTGGCGGTCTTCTTCGCGGGCTTCTTCTCCTCGCCCTCGGCCTCTTCCTTGGCGGGCTTCTTCTTTTCGGCCTTGGCGCTGCTGACGACCAGATCCACCGCCTTGTCGCGCAGCAGCTGGGTGCGGACGCTCATAACGTCGAGATACTTCTTCAGCTCGCTAACGTCCATGCCGTACTTTTCAGCAAGATCCGTATACTGCTTCTCGACCTCCTCGTCGGTCACGTCGAGCTTTTCTTCCTTGATGACCGCGCCGACGGCGAGATCCATGCGCACCTGACGGGTGGCGGGCTCTCTGCCCTCCGCCATGAACTTCTGCTCGTCCATGTTGGTCATCTTGCAGTACTGATCGTAGGGGATGCCCTGAGACTGCAGGCGCTGCTTGAACTCCTCAAGGAAGCGGGCGCACTGCTCGTCGATCATCGCGTCGGGAATGTCGCACTCGATGCCCTCGGCGACCTTCTCCATCACCGCGTTCTCAAAGGCGTACTTCGCCGCCTGCTCGCGCTGCTCGGTGATCTCGCGCTTGATGCTGTCCTTGAGCTCCTTGAGCGTGTCGTACTCGGAGACGTCCTTGGCAAAATCGTCGTCGAGCTTGGGCAGCTCCTTGCACTTGATCTCCTTGGCCTTGACGTGGAAGACGACCTTCTTGCCGGCGAGATCCTTGTGGTAATCCTCGGGGAAGGTGATGTCGAGATCCTTCTCCTCGCCGGCCTTCATGCCGATGACCTGCTCCTCAAAGCCGGGAACAAAGCTGCCGGAGCCGAGCTCGAGCTCGTAGTTCTCGCCCTTGCCGCCCTCGAAGGCGGTGCCGTTGTCAAAGCCCTCGAAGTCGATGACGGCGATGTCGCCCTTCTTGGCCTTGCGGTCGACGGAGACGAGGCGGGCGTTGCGCTCGGCCATCTCGTTCAGGCGCTCCTTGACGTCGTCGGCGCTGACCTTGACGTCCTCCTTCTCGGCGGTCAGGCCCTTGTACTGGCCGAGCTTGACCTCGGGATAGACGGCGACGGTGGCCTTGAAAGTAAAGCCGTTCTCATCGATCTTATCGTCCACGATCTCAATGTCGGGATAGCCGACCACGTCGAGACCGCTGGTGCTGACGGCCTGCGTATATGCCTCGGGCAGAGCGATATCGACGGCATCGCTGTAGAACACGCCCGCGCCGTAGAGCTTTTCGATCATCTTGCGGGGGGCCTTGCCGGGGCGGAAGCCGGGAATGCTGAGCTTATTGCGCGCCTTGGCGTAGGCCTTGGCGACGGCGGCTTCGAACTCCTCCGCGCCGACCTCGACGGTCACGGCAACTCTGCTCTTTTCCAGCTTTTCAACATTTTTGACAGTCATGATTTCTTTTTCCTCCGTTTAACATCATAATGATGCTTTTGCAAAGTGGTATTGTACCATACGTTTTAAGAAATTTCCACCCTTTTTTGCATCAATTTTTGGCTTATTCGTAAATTTTTACCGGCTGAAAGGCGACATAATCCGCCGAGATCAGCGCGTAGTCGGTTTTCCCGCGCCGCCCCTCGAACGCGCGGCGGTGCGTGTAGCCGTGGAGATGGCCGTAATAGCAGCGCTCGACCTCGTACTTATCGAGCAGCTCGAGCAGCTCGGGGCACTGGTAGCCCTGATAGACGGGCGGATAGTGCAGAAAGCAGAAGATGGGCCGTCCCTCTGCCGCCTTGAGCGACGCTTCGAGCCGTATGGCCTCGCGCGCGAGCATCTTGCCCGTGTGCGTTCCGGCCGCGTCCTCCTCATAAAACCAGCCGCGCGTGCCGCAGATGGCATGATCGCCGTAAAAAAAGGCGTTGTTGTAGAGGATGTCGAGCGTCATGACGCCGTGCCCGGCGAAAAATTTCTTCATCTTCGCCGCCGTGCCCCACCAGTAGTCATGGTTGCCCTTGAGCAGCAGCTTTTTCCCCGGCAGCGCGTCGATAAACTGAAAGTCCGGCAGAGACTGCTCGAGCGACATGCCCCAGGAGATATCCCCCGCAAGGACGATGACATCATCGTCGTGCAGCCTTGAAAAATTCTCCCGAATGCGCGCAACGTAGTTCTCCCACTTGGGGCCAAAGACGTCCATGGGCTTGTTCGTGCCGAGCGATAAATGCAGATCGCCGATCGCATAGAGCGCCATCGCGGTCCCCCTCTCCGTTAAAATGCATCCTCGATGTATTCGATGCGCGTATGCGCCGCGCTGCGGCGCGCGTCCGCGTATACCTCGGCCACGTCGAACCGTGCGGGCGCGTCCAGCCCGCGCTCGCTCAAGTATAAAAGCGCCGCGGCGCGCAGTTTTTCCTGCTTTCTCGCCGTGACAAACTCGCGCGGCGCACCGTAGGCAAGATTCGTGCGCAGCTTGACCTCGACAAAAAGGAGCACGCCGTCCTGCTCGGCGATAAGATCGATCTCGCCGAAGCGGCAGCGCCACTCTCTTTCCACGATGCGGCAGCCGCGCGCTTCAAGATGCTCCGCCACAAGGGCTTCACCCCAGTCGCCGTCCTGCTTCGTGCTCATCGCCGCGCCTCCCACTTTTTGAGGAACGTCCTGCGGTGCACGGGGCTGGGGCCGTACCGGTCGAGCATTTCATAGTGCAGCTTCGTGCCGTAGCCCTTGTGCCTGGCAAACTGGTACTCAGGGTACATCGGATCGAGCACCCGCACAACATAGCGGTCGCGGCTGACCTTCGCCAGCACGCTCGCCGCGGCGATGCTGAGGCTTGCGCCGTCCCCGCCGACGACGGTACGGTGCGGCGTGGTGATCCTCGCCGACGCGCCGTGGTCGCGGTTGCCGTCGATGAGGGCATAGTCCGCCGGAACGTCCAGCGCGTCGATGGCGAGCTGCATGGCCTTCATGCGCGCGCTCAAAATGTCCGTCGCGTCGATCTCCTTCTCGTCGACGGAGGCGACGGCGTAAGCGATCGCCTTTTCGCAGATGATCGGGAAAAGCGCCTCGCGCTTTTTCTCCGTCAGCTTTTTTGAATCGTCCAGCCCCTCGATCGCGCAGCCCTCCGGCAGAATGACGGCGGCGGCGTACACAGGGCCCATCAGCGGGCCCGCGCCCGCCTCGTCCACGCCGCAGACAAGCCGAAAGCCCGCCGCGCGGGCTTCCGCTTCCAGATGAAGATCGACGCTCATGCCATCCCCTCCGGCGGCAGCTCAAGCGTGAAGCGGCCGAGCCTGCCGCCGCGGAATTCATCGAGCAGGATGCGGCTCATGCGCTCGATGTCGACCTCGCCGCCGGAGACGAGGAAGCCGCGCCTGCGCCCTGCCTTCTCGAGCAGCGCGTAGCCGTCGTCCTCCTCCGCAACAGTGAGCTTGTAGCGCTCCTCGATGGATCTGGGATAGTTCTTGCCGAGGTAATCCATCAATCGCATGGCCAGCTCGTCAACGTCCACCACATCGTCGCGGATGGCGCCGGTGAAGGCGAGGCGGATGCCGACGGCGCTGTCCTCGAATTTCGGCCAGAGGATGCCCGGCGTATCGAGCAGCTCGAGCGTTCTGTCGACCGGCACCCACTGCTTTGCGCGCGTGACGCCCGGGCGGTCCTCCGCCTTGGCGCTCTTGCGGCCGGAGACCTTGTTGATGAACGTCGACTTGCCGACGTTCGGGATTCCGAGCACCATCACGCGCAGCACGCGGCCGACCTGGCCCTTGGCCTCGTAGGCGGCGAGCTTGTCGCGCAGGAGCGTGCGCACGGCGGGCGCGAACTGCTTCACGCCGCCGCCCTGCTTCGCGTCCGTTTCAAGCACGGCATAGCCGAGCGAGCGGAAATACGCAGCCCAGCGCTTCGTCAGCTCCGGATCGGCCTGATCGACGCGGTTGAGCACCACGATGCGGGGCCTGCCCGCCGTCAGCTCGTCCACATCGGGGTTGCGGCTGCTCATGGGGATGCGCGCGTCGAGTATCTCGCACACGGCGTCCACGCTGCCGAGCTCCGCCGCGATCATGCGGCGGGTCTTGGTCATATGACCGGGAAACCAGCTCAGGCTTTCCAGCTGCATGGCGTTTCCCTCCTTTGCTCTTTCGTCAGTTCAGAAGACCGATGCGGCTGAAGTCGCGCTGCTCGGTCAGATAGTCCGGCCCCGGGAACAGGAGGAACACGGCCTTGCCGATCAGCAGGCGCGTATCCACCGTGCCGAGACTGCTGTCGCGGCTGTCGTTGGAGTGGTTGCGGTTGTCGCCCATCAGAAAGACGCTGCCCTCCGGCACGGTGAGCGGGAAGACCGTCCCCTCCTCGCGGTAGGTCAGGTCGTTGATGTAATCCTCCTCGAGCAGCTCGCCGTCGACATAGACGCGGCCGAGGGCAAAATCAATGTCCACGGTCTGCCCCTCGGTGGCGATGACGCGCTTGACGATGGGCTTATCGTCGAAGCTCTGCTTGCGGGCGATGACGATGTCGCCGTATTCATACTCGCCGCACAGCAGCGAGTTGACGACGAGCAGACGGTCGCCATGCTGGAGCGTGGGAATCATCGAGCCGCCGTCCACGCCCATCATGCGCACGAGAAACGTGAAGATGAGCACCACCGCCAGCAGCGCTGAGACAAGGGACGAGACCGTTTCGTACACGTCGCGCCCGGGGATCTTCTCTACCAGCTCATCGCCATGCTCCGGCGTCTGCTCCGGCATCTGTGTGTTTTTGTCAAATTCTTCCATGCTGTATCTCTCCCTGAAACGGCGCGCGCCATGCGGCAAAATGCGCCTGATCGTCTAATCAATTATTCTACCACGATTTTCCCAAAAGGCAACAAAAAAAGCGTGGCCGCACGGACCACGCTTTTTTGCTCTCAGGGCTTTTCTTACAGCTTCTCGCGGATCTTGGCTGCCTTGCCGACGCGGTCGCGCAGGTAGTACAGCTTGGCGCGGCGGACAAAGCCGGTGCGCACGGTCTCGACCTTCTCAATGAGGGGGGAGTGGATGGGGAACACCTTTTCCACGCCGACACCGTAGGCGACGCGGCGAACGGTAAAGGTCTCCTCCAGACCGCCGTGCTTCTTGGCGATGACGATGCCCTCAAAGACCTGGACGCGCTCGCGGGAGCCTTCCTTGATCTTGACGTGAACGCGGACGGTATCGCCGACGTTGACGACGGGCATTTCCTTCTTCAGCTGCTGAGCTTCAAGCTCTTTGATGAGATCCATGGATGTTTCCTCCTGTTTTATAGGCGTTCTTGACCGCTTTTCTTCGGCGCATCCGGGGCTCTTTCGCCCGCGCACGGCAGAGGACCGCCCTTTTCAAGCTATGGTAGCATATCATAAGAAGATGGGAAATGCAAGCATTATTTTGAAAAAGAGCGGAAAATCAGCGGAAAACGTTCATTTCCCCATCGTAGACCTCTTTTCTGCGCACGCGGACGAAGTCCGGCGCGATGTCCGGCAGATGCCGCGCGACCGCCGCGCCGATAAGCGCGGGGTTGAGGCCGGGGTCCTGCGCGGCGGCGACCGCGTCGATGAGGATGCTCCCCTCCCCCTCCGTGAGCGTGAGCGAGCGGAGGAGCGGGGCAATGTTCAGCTCGGTCATGCCCTTGTGCTTCGTGCGCTTCTCGACAAGGATCTCCTCCTGCGCGAAAAATTCGCGGATGCGCCCGCACGCGCCCGCGGGCACGCCGCTGTCGTACTCCAGCTCGATCGCAGCGCGCAGATACGCCATCTCGCGCGCAGGGCGCACGGCGGCGTAGCAGTCGAGCACGCGCAGCCCCGCGGGCATACCGCCGTTGAGCGCGGCGGGAACGCCCGCGCCGTCGCTGTCCTCCACCGTTTCAAAGTCGAGCAGCTCGCACTCGCTCGACTGACCCACCGGCAATGGCAGCACGATGGAGAGGATGGGGTGCGGGTGGAAGCCGTTGGAGTGGCGCAGCGACAGTCCCGCGCGCGGGAAGACGCGCTGGAACGTGCGCATCACGTCGAGATGTGAGATATAGGAAGCCTGATGCTCCTTGACGAAAACAAGCCGTAACTTAGACATCGCATTTCCCTCCCACAAGGCAGTTCGCGCCGCAGGCATTGCAGTGGGTGCGGCAGTCAGGCGTTGTGACGCCCTCGTAGGCGCGCGCGTGCTCGCGCTTGAAATACGCCGGCGAAACGCCGGTGGAGATCATGCTCCAGGGCAGGACCTCATCCTCGCTGCGGCGGCGGTTGGCGTAGAAATGCGGGTCGAGTCCGCACTCCTCAAAGGCCTCCATCCAGCGCTCGAGCCGGAAGTAATCCTCCCACGCGCTGAGCGTCTCGCCCTTGCGCCACGCGGTCTCGATGACGCGGCCCAGCCGCCGGTCGCCGCAGGAGATGACCGCCTCCATAAAGCTCGTGGGCGAGGGGTGCCAGTTGTAGGTGACGGACTTGGTGTTGATCCGCTCGCGCAGGAGCCTGACGCGGCGCTCGTATTCCTCGATGGGGATCTGCGGCTCCCACTGGAAGGCCGTGTGGGGCTTGGGGACGAACCACGATGTCGACACCGTGATGCGCACGCCGCGCGCCTTGTTGACGGCGCTCTCGCGCCAGGCGTGCATGACGTTCGCGGCGATATCGGCGATGCCGAGCACGTCCTCGTCCGTCTCGGTCGGAAGGCCGAGCATGAAGTAGAGCTTGACGGCGCTGTAGCCGCCGGCAAACGCGCGGCGGCAGGAGGCCAGCAGATCCTCCTCCGTGAGATTCTTGTTGATCGCGTCGCGCAGGCGCTGCGTGCCCGCCTCGGGCGCAAAGGTAAGGCCGGTCTTCCTCCCCTTTTGCAGCCGCTCCATCAGCGCCATGGAAAAGTTGTCGGCGCGCAGGGACGGGAGCGAAAGGTTCAGGTGCCGCTCGGCGCAGAAATCCTCGAGATCGTCGCACAGCGCGACAAGCCCCGGATAGTCGGACGTGGAGAGCGAGGAGAGCGTCAGATCCTGATAGCCGGAATCCTCGATGACCTCTCTGGCATAGCGCGCTAAAAGCTTTTCCGAGCGGTTGCGCACGGGGCGGTAGACATAACCCGCCTGACAGAAGCGGCAGCCGCGGATGCAGCCGCGGAACAGCTCGAGCGCGGGACGGTCCTGCACGATTTCGGTCGAGGGAACGATGGTCTTTGTGGGATAGTAGGCCTCGTCCATGTTTACCATAACGCGCTTGAGCACCGTTTTGGGTGCGCCGTCGCGCGGCGTGATGGACTTCACCGTGCCGTCGTCGTTGTAGTCGACGTCGTAAAGGCTGGGGACATAGATGCCGCGCAGCTGCGCCGCCTGCACGAGAAATTCGTGCTTGCTCCAGCCCTCGCGCCGCGCCTTGCGGTGCAGCTCGATGAGCTCGACGTTCATCTCCTCGCCCTCGCCGATCACGGCAAGGTCGAGGAAATCCGCGATCGGCTCGCAGTTGTACATCGCCGTGCCGCCCGCGATGACGAGCGGCGTGAGCTCCGTGCGCTCGGAGGCGTGCAGCGGGACGCCCGCAAGGTCGAGCATGTTGAGGATGGCGGGAAACGCCATCTCGTAGCCGACGGAAAAGGCAATGATGTCGAAATCGCCGATGGGGTCGAAGGATTCGAGCGCGTAGAGCGGGATATGCGCCCTGCGCATCTCCTCCTCCATGTCGCCCCAGGGCGCGAAGCAGCGCTCGCACCAGACGCCCTCGATATTGTTCATCACGCCGTAGAGGATGCGCATGCCGAGGTTCGACATGCCGATCTCATAGGTATCGGGAAAGCAGAAGGCAATGCGCGTGTCGACCTTGCTCTTGTCCTTCATGATGGCGTTGAATTCCCCGCCGACATAGCGTGCGGGCTTCTGCACGCGCGGCAGGATGCGTTCCAGTCTTTTATCCACGGAATATCTCCCTTGAACGTAAAAAATAGAATAGCGGAAAACGGGCACAAAAACCCATTTTCGCTATTCTACACTTTTATGGCGTTTTTCGCAAGTCTCAGTTGCGGCAGCGCGCCGAGGAGCAGCGCAAGTGCGGCGAGGAGAAAGAAAAGTCCCGCGCCGGTCTCCAGATGCAGCCAGAGGGCCGCGCCGCTCAGAGCAAGGGCAAAGAGCGTTCCCGTCACGGCGGTCACAGCGTCGCCGATCAGGGGGCCGAAAAAGAACGAAACGGCGAGATACAGCGCGCGAGAGCCGTCAAGCGGCGGGATGGGCAACAGATTGAACGCCGCGAGCAGGATGTGCGCGCCCGCGAAAACAAAGCCGTCCACCCACGCAAGATGCAGCGCGAGCATCGCCGTTAAAAGGCCGCAGAGAAGATTCATCGCCGGCCCTGCAAGCGTAACGATCAGCTCGCGCCCATAGGAAAGGCGCTGCGCGCCGCGCGCGTGAAGCACTGCGCCGAGCGCCGTGAGGCGCAGGCCCTCGACCGGCACGCGGTACGCCCGCAGCGCCAGCAGGTGTCCGCACTCGTGCAGCGCGGCGGCAAGGAATACGGAGAGCACGACCACCCACGGACTGACGACGGCGGAGAGCAGCACCAGCAGCCAGAAGCTCCACGAGACGCGTATGCCGCGCTCAGGAGACGACATAGTAAACAGGGTTGAGGTACTCGCTGCCGTCGTGCACCTCAAAGTGCAGATGCGCGCCGGTCGCGTTGCCAGTCGCGCCGACCTTCGCAAGCTCCGCGCCCTTCCGCACGCTCTGTCCCGCGCTGACGGTAATGGCGCTGCAATGGGCGTAGAGCGTGGAAAAGCCGCCGTCATGGTTCACCGTGACGTAGCGGCCGAGGATGGCGCTCTCCCCCACCGTGCCGACCGTGCCGTCGGCAAAGCAGGAGACGGCCGTTCCCTCCTCGGCGGCGATGTCCACGCCATAGTGGAAGCTCTCCTCCCCGCCGTTCGGGTCCTCGCGCCAGCCGAAAGGCGAGGTCATCGTGCCCGCAAGCGGACAGACATAGGAAAAGCCGAGGATGCGCTGCTCGCCCACGGCGAGCGCCGGCAGCTCGCGCTGCGGCGTGAGATCGACGGCGCTCTGCTCCGCGACCGTGACGCCAAGCAGCTCGCCGGACACCTTCTGCGCGTCCGTCTCGCCGCCGAAGACCGCGACATAGGCCTCTGACAGCGAATCGCTCCAGTCCTGCTCACCCGACGCGGCGCGTCCGACAGCGGAAAAGGCCGAGACGAAGTCTGCGTCGCGCACGAGCCACTGCCCCAGCGTTCCGCGCAGCGCGCTCAAATGCCCCGGCATGACGAGCTTGAGGCCGATGAGCGCTACGAACAGGACGCCGCAGACGATCATCTGCCAGACGATGCGCCCGCTCTGCTGCGGCGCATCGCGGCGCATCCTCCGTGCCGCCGCGCCCCGTGCGACGCGCTTGCCGCCGCGGCGCGCGCCGTGCAGTCTTCTCCCCCGTGCCATAGCGCTCTCCCCTTTCCAAAGCCGTATGCCATAGCCTATGTGGACGAGAGCGGAAAAATACCTGCGTGCGGCGCGCCCTTGCGTTTTGCGGGCGGATATGTTATTGTTCTCAAAAGATCACAGATTGGGAAAGAGGGTGCGGCGCAGGATGAACGAGATCAGTCTCAAGCAGCTTGAGGTCTTTGCCGCGGTGGTGGAATACGGCGGCTTTACGCGCGCGGCGGAGGAGCTGTTTTTTAACCAGTCCACCGTGAGCGCACACATCAGCCAGCTGGAGCGGGCGCTGGGGCGCGCCCTCTTCCTCCGCGGCAGCCGCCGCCAGCTCCAGCTGACGGCGGCGGGCGAGCAGGTCTACCCCATCGCCAAGCGCATCCTTTCCGACTGCGGCACGCTGCGCACGCTGTTCGCCGACAGCGCGGCCGACGCGGAGAGCGTCGCGCTCGGCGCGTCGACGGTGCCGGGGCAGTATCTGCTGCCGGACTATCTCTCGGCCTATTTGCAGCGCGAGCCGGCCTTCCGCTATACGCTGCGGCGCGGCGACAGCGCGGGCGTACACCGGATGCTCATCAGCGGCGAGATCACGATGGGCTTCGTCGGCGCGGTCAGCGAGCCGGAGCGCGTGAGCTATCTTCCCCTCGCCGAAGACAAGCTGGTGCTCGCCGCGCCGAATACGGCGCACTATCGGGCGCTCAAGGCGCAGGGCGTATACGGGCGCGATCTGCTCTCCTGCCCGACCGTGGCGCGCGAGGAGGATTCCGGCACCGACCGGAGCCTGCGCAGCTATATGCACAGCATCGGCATCCCGCCGGAATCGCTCAACATCGTTGCGCGCGTGGACGATCCGGAGGCGATCAAGCGCATGGTCGCCGGCGGCGTGGGCGTCTCCGTGCTCTCGGCGCTGTCGGTAAAGGACGAGGAGGAGAGCGGAGCGCTGCTGACCTTTGAAATGGATCGCTGCGCGCTCAAGCGCAGCATCTACCTCATCACGCTCCGCGGGCGCAGTCTCAGCCCCGCCGAGCAGCGGTTCCTTGAGTTTTTGAAAAGCCGCAAGCGGAAGCGGACGCATCCGGACACAGACAGATAAGAGGAAGGGCATGGCCTTTGGCCATGCCCTTCCTCTCTATGCTCAGCTTGTCTCGTTATTTTTTCAAAAAGCCGAAAAGCCCGTGCTTTTCGTAAGGCTTCGCGCTCACGGAGAGCACGTCGTAGCCCGTTTCGCCGATGGCGGCGCGCAGCGCGGTCTCGTCGAGCGGCTGCTCGCTGAGGATGACGCACTCCCCCTTTGCGTGGGAGGACGCGACCTTCTTGACGGCAAAGGCCTTGCGTACGGCGTCGTTGACGTGCGCCTCGCACATGCCGCACATCATGCCGCCGATTTTGACGGTGGTCTCAGTCATGAAAAAACTTCCTTTCTGCCCCCTGCGGGGCGCTTTGAAACAAAAGGGAGGAGAGGCGCGGTCTCCCGCGCCTCTCATGTTGTTATTGCGGTCCGCCGTGACAGCCGCCGTGCATGGCACAGTGGGCACAGTTCCCGCCACAGGAGTTCTTTCCCGCCTTCTTCTGCCGGATGAGGTGGGTGGAGATAAGGATGACTATGGCAAGCAGGATGGCAGAGACGATGATCGTTGACAGGTTTGCGGTCAACCAGTTCAACATGGAAAATCACTCCTTTCAGAAAAACGATGGGTATCGTCTGCTCTCAGACTCTGGTGCTGAGCTTGGTGGCTTCCTTATAGGGCTTGAAGAGCATGTAGATGATGCCGGCGAGCACAGCGATGGCCGCGATCAGGCCGATGATGTTCAGATTGCCGGTGAAGGCGTTGCCGAACTGGTTGATCATCAGGGCGATCACATAGGCGAAGCCGCACTGATAGCCGATGGCGAACCACGTCCACTTGGGGCTGTTCATCTCGCGCTTGATTGCGCCGATGGCGGCAAAGCACGGAGCGCACAGCAGGTTGAACACCAGGAAGGAATACGCGGTGATGCTGGTGAAGGCCGCGGCAAGGTTCTGATACACGTTCAGCTCGCCGCCGCCGTAGAGGATGCCGAGCGTGCCGACGATGTTCTCCTTGGCGACAAGGCCGGTGATGGAGGCGACAGCCGCCTGCCAGTTGCCCCAGCCGAGCGGGATGAAGATCCAGGCGATCAGGTTGCCGATCTTGGCAAGGATGGAGGAGTCGATCTGCTCCTCAGTGAGCATCTGGAACGTGCCGTCGACCCAGCCGAAGTAAGTGGTGAACCACACGAAGATGGTGGAAAGCAGGATGATGGTGCCGGCCTTCTTGATGAACGACCAGCCGCGCTCCCACATGGAGCGGAGCACGTTGCCGAGAGTCGGCCAGTGGTAGGCGGGCAGCTCCATAACGAAGGGAGCGGGATCGCCGGAGAACATCTTGGTCTTCTTCAGGATGATGCCGGAGATGATGATGGCGGCCATGCCGATGAAGTAGGCGGAGGTGGAGACCAGCGCGCTGCCGCCGAACATCGCACCGGCGATCATGCCGATGAACGGGACCTTGGCGCCGCAGGGGATGAACGTGGTGGTCATGATCGTCATACGGCGGTCACGCTC
>ERZ857629.3458-NODE-3458-length-13255-cov-2.955833_pt1 | contig 13255 bp, 11 predicted proteins | sample MGYA00519700_ERZ857629 | MGnify/ENA primary metagenome ERZ857629 (study PRJEB31778, sample SAMEA3449351) | human gut metagenome | biome: human gut; feature: human-associated habitat; material: faeces | place: United Kingdom | collected 2010/2012 ... | reverse complement strand
CTCGTACCTCTAAATTACCAACCAACGACTTTTGTATCAGAAAGTGCAAGACTAACTTCACTTGCAAGATTAGATATTGTAAAAGCACTTTTAAATTATAGAAAAAGATTCACAACTAAAAAAGAAGCCGATTCAATGTTTTTGGATTTGTACAATAGTGGGATGTACCTACCTAAAGTATTTAAATTTATCGGAACAATTTCAATCGGCACACTTCACCGTTGGGTTAAAAGTTATGAACGTTATGAGAATGCAGAGTGTTTAGTTCCTCAGTATAAATTTAATAAACAAGGAGAGTATAACACGATTCTAACTGATGAAATGAAACATATCCTTTTAAGATTTCTATTACATCAAAATAAATTTAACTATGGAAAAGCCATAAAATTGACTAAGGAAATTCTTCGCAAACAAGGTTATGAAAATCTACCTTGTGATTTAACATTCAAAAGATATGCTGAAAACTTCAGAAAAAATAACTATGCTGAATGGGTTCTCCGTAGAGAGGGAATGAAAGCGTATCACGATAAAGTTGAACCATATATTGAAAGAGATATTTCAAAAATAGAAGTAGGCGACATAATCATTGCTGATGGTCACGTTTTAAATTTCCAAGTTATCAATCCATTTACAGGAAAGCCAACGAGAGCAACTCTCGTTGGCTTTTTAGATTGGAAATCTACAGCACTCGTTGGTTATGAAATTATGATGACCGAAAATACTCAATGTATCGCAAGTGCTTTAAGAAATAGTATTTTAAATTTAGGTGTTATTCCTAAAGTAGTTTATCAAGATAATGGTCGAGCCTTTAAGTCAAAATATTTTCAACATTGTGATTTTGATGAAGATGGATTCAATGGTGTTTATGCAAATTTAAATATACATTCAGTATTTGCCAAACCATACAATGCTCGTGCAAAAGTAATAGAAAGATTTTTTAGAGAATTCCAAGAAGAATTTGAAAAAATGATGCCGAGTTACATTGGAACAAGTATTGAAGATAAACCTGCGTGGATGAAACGTGGTGAGAAACTTCACCTCACTATGCATCAACAAGAAACTAACAATCACATTCCAACAGTTCAAGAAGTAATTAAATATATTAATTGTTGGTTAGAATTTCATAATAAAAAACCTTGTCCTAATGATCGTTCAAAGAGTATTCAAGAGATGCTCAATTCAGTAGAGAGACAACATATTAATATAAATATATTAAATACTTTGATGATGAAAACTGAATGTCGAACAATAACAAAGCACGGAATAACATTTTTAAATATGCATTATAGAAGTGAGGCAATATTAGGTTTAAGAGAACAAGTATTTATTAGATACAGCCTATTTGATTTATCTAAAATATTTGTTTATTCCTCAAAGGGTGAATTCTTATGCGTAGCAAAACGAGTTCAAAAAGTTCACCCAATGGCAAATGTACTAGGTACAGTAAAAGATATGGAAGAATACAAACAACAGTACAAAAAGCAACAACAAATTAAAAATAGATTAGTAAAACAAATTAAAAAGAATTTTACTTCTGATGAGTTACAAGTTCTTGAAATAGAACAAGAACTGTCAATAGAAATTGAGCCAATTATTGAAGAAAAGCCAAAACGTGAACGTGTTAAAACACCTCGTGAACAGCAAATGAACAGACCTTTGTTCAATACGAATTATGAAAAATATGAGTGGCTAATGAAGAATGGTTGCACAAATGCTGAAGATAGAACTTGGCTTACTCAATATATCAGAAGTGATGAATACAACAACTTATATGGAGATTAGTAGATGAAAACAAATGTATTTGTAAAAACAAAAAATGTAAAAGGCTTTGTAGCACTAATGTCAGAATTAAAAAATCTTCCACTAAAAATTCCCAAAATAGCTCTTGTAACAGGCGATTTTGGTCTCGGTAAATCAGAAACAATTAAATGGTGGTCATTTAAAAATGATTGTATTTATGTAAGAGCGAATCAGGGAATGTCGAGCAGATGGCTATTATCTGAAATAGCTGATGAATTGGGCGAAGAATATTATTGGAATTCACAAGCTACATTTAATTCAATTGAGAATCATCTTTTACAAGAACCGAAGACAATTATAATTGATGAAATAGATTATTTAATCGAAAAAAATACGGTTGAAACTTTAAGAGATATTCACGATAGAACAGGTTGCCCGATGGTGCTTGTCGGTATGGCAAATGCAGACAGGAAACTTGCAAAATATCCTCATTTGGTAGACAGAATTTATAAAACATTTAAATTTGAAAAATACACAACTGAAGATATTAAATTGATTTTACAGGATTTGACTGACATAGAAATCACAGAAGACGGACTGAATTATTTAACAACAAGAGCTGATCAGTTTCGTCAAATTGTTAAATTAATAAATAAAATAGAGAAAAAAGCACTCATAAATCAAATTGAAGTTTTAGATGAAATAACATTAAAGGAGCTATTAAATGAAAGACAAAGTATTGCGACTGTGTAAAAGACTCGATAAATTTACATTGGATGAGATTGGAACAATATCTGAATTGAATTCTGAAGTTTTACTTCCGTTATTAGGAATGTTTGTTAAAAATAAAAAACTCATCAAAAAAGGTAAGATTTATCAATATAATAAAAATGCAAGCAGTTATTTGGCTAAAAATAGACTACCTCAAAGATATCAGCACCACTCAAAGCAAGATATAGATTATATGATTAAATGCTTCTGTGCTGATGTTGAGGCTAAAAAAGTTATGACCGTTTTTAATTTTGGAAAATATGTTGTTAATATGTTTTATCAGTCATTCCGGCAAGCACTATATCAAAAACAAAAAGATGAATTATTGCGATGGCTAAAAGTAAAACCTAAAATTCCTCAAGAGCGAAAATATATGGGAACAACGGTATATTTGTATTTATATAATAACAAATTATATGTGTTAGAAAAACCCATACGAACAAAAGAACCAAAAAAGCATACTGAAGAGGAAAGATTATTAATAAAAAATATTTATTTAAGGAGTTATAGAAAAGTTTTGAGTCGTTCATTTGCTTTTAAATTTCACTTACATCTGTGCGAAGAAATATGGAAGTATGGAAAAGACTATGACGAGCAATATACAGCGATTAATAATATCTTATTTGCTTAATATTGCGTAATAAACTTTTCTCTTTTTTTGAAAGTGTCTTTTATTTAGTTGTCATAAATAAAAACACTATTTTTTTGCAAAATAAAAAAACGAATTTATTGCGTTTGCTGTGAGAAAGTTCTCATGAACAAAATTTTCAGGTCTTTTCAACACAAAATGGATAAATATAATTAAATTATAAAGGTTAGAAATTGCACCAAGTGGTAGGAGACAACCCACATGTGGGTTAGCTCGGCTATGCTAAAAATAGCTCAACTCGGCAATTCTAATTTAAATGAAAAATCCGTACTGCTTGATATAGTACCCCAACATTCTTCTATTGTGATCCTCCGTATTCAAGAGGTTGCGGTTATGAAGTAACATCCGCTAAAGATTTTGATCACGAGCGTTTAAGAGAGGTTTTAGGAGCAGTCAAAGGTCGTTTTCTATTGTCTTATGATGACTCACCTAAAATCAGAGAATTATACAAAGGTTTTGAAATGATTGAAGTCGAAAGATTAAACGGAATCAACAACAGAGAGGGTGTTGAAAACCGAAACAAAATGTTCAAAGAGTTGTTGATTGCTAACTATCCGATAAAGGAATTATATGAGCAACAAGCCGATTGAAATTGAATTTGATAATAAAGAAGTTCATGAAAAACTCCTTAATCTTGCAAAAAAGACAGAAAACCTGCGACCGTTGATGAAAAACATCGCAGGTATTTTTGCCTATTTAACAGAAGAAAACTTTAAAGAAGAGGGGAGACCTGATAAATGGGTGGACTTGGCAGAATCAACCAAGAAGCAGAGAACTAAACAAAGAAAATGGCCGGGACAGATTTTACAAGTTGAAGGCAAACTTGCCGCATCAATTAATACATATTATGACAATGATTCAGCGGTTATCGGATCGAATTTAGAGTATGCGGCAATTCATCAACTCGGAGGTCAAGCCGGTAAAAATAAATCTGTTGAAATCCCTGCAAGACCATATCTTCAATTAACTGACAATGATTTTGATGAAATCCTAAACGAAACAAAAAAATACTTTACTGATTAGCCCAAAAATCATTTATTATTTGCTCTAAAATAATATAAGCAAGATTTCTTATAATCTCATCTTGTTGCTCTTGTGTCGCTTCTTCCGTAAAGTGAGAATGTCCAACTTGACCTAATATTTCAATACAAGATTGTATTCGAGGACTATTTGCAAACTCCTCCCCTGCGATATTTTCAATCTCTCGTCTTACTTTTAATTGTATCTCATCCCATTTTTTTGAGGGATTTAATTTGTAGTACAATTTAAAAATTCTATCTAAATACTTATTAGTTAATTTTTGTTGTTGTTCGGGGTGATGCTTATAGTCGTACTCTGTTAATAAATTGTCTAAATTTTCAATTTCATAACAAACAGGTGTAAATTGGCTTTGACCCAATAAATTAAAACCATATCCAAAATTGAAATCTTTCCCTTCGTAGTCATTACTTAATATGCATACATAAATAGATAAGCTGAATAATTGTATATAGACAACAATTTTTTTATATTTTTCTGAACCTCTTACGAATATGTAATGAGATATATCATCGGGAACAATTTCAAATATATCTTTTTCATTTGAATAAAATATACACCTGTTCCAAACATCATCAGATTGTTCTCTTAATATACTAATTATGTCTTCATCATCAATAGCAATATCAGGTTTTACATCTTTAAAAAATAAAAAAGCCATTTTTAATACGGCAAGTGCAACACCTTTGTCACCTAATGCTAATTCTGATTTTAATAAAGCTGGCTTGTCTTCAACCTTATTTTTCGCAATTTTATCCCAATTTTCATCTATTTTCTTTTGAATTTCTTTTATTTTAGATTTATAGTCGATACCTTTCTTTTTTAATTCTTCTCTTGATTCATAAATTTGCCTTGCAACGGCAATTTTAACATCTTTTTTACTATTAGGGTTGGCTTCAATTTTGAGTAAAAAAGTATTTTCATCTTTATCTTCAACTTCAATATGAGGTTTTGCAAATTCATAACTTCCATCGTGTAAATATTGATAAACCTTTCCTGTTTTTTCTTCAACAGCAATAGAAGGATTAGATTCGCCACGTTCTCTTTTGATAGCGAATTTATTAATTATGTCATTATAAACACCATCAAAAGCTAAATCTATACTATCACCCAATCCTGAATTGCAATCTTTACATAATAATTTTTTAGATTTTAATCTTCCGCAAATACAATTTGGGATAATGTGTTCTTCTGAAAGTTTGTCAAATTCTTGTCCGCAAAATACACATTTCATAATTACAGATTAACCTTAAATTCTGTCCAATCTTTAACAGGCAATTCAGAGAATTCGACTCCATCTAATGCCTCAAAGTGTTTTCTTCCGCAATTTATTTTTAATCGCTCTGTTGGTCTTAAATCAAATAAACTTGTTGTACCTTTTGTTTCAAGAATAAAGTATAATTTTTGTTCTCTGTCTTTTTCCAAAAATACTGCCCAGTCAGGATTATATGATCCGATTGGTGTTTCAATCTTGAATTTATCAGGAATTTTAAAGAACATTTTAACATCAGGATCTTTGTCTAATTTTTCAGCGAAAGGTTTTTCTACAGTTTTACTATCGTATAAAACATAATCATAAACGCTGTGTTCAACCTTTACGGCATTTTTATCAATATATGCAATAAGTTCATCCGAATCAAATATCTCTTGTGCGTAGTATTCTTCCCCTGCAAGTTTTACATATTTAATTCCGTCAATCGCCATATTGTGACGATTTCTTGTAATAATTTCCATTGCTTTTTCTAAAAACGCTTGCGGATTATTTATAAAGTCTTTTATTTTTCCGCTTCCGTTGATGATTTTTATTACTGTTCGTCTTGAAAGTAATGTTTCAGATGAAATTAGTCGAATGATATCTGGTAAAACTTGATATGTGCCGGAGATTTCAGAAGATCGAATGTGTTTTTCGGTATAAGAAACTTCTGCTTGTTCGATATTAATTTCAGCAGTTTGAGACACTAACTTTGCTTTCGGAATCGGTGGCATATCTTTCAATTCTGCAATACAATTTTTTATTAGAGTTTCAGTGTCAATCGTAACTCTGTATGTGGTTTTTTGTTTAATTCTGTTCCACAATTCTTTAAATTCAGGTGATAATAAAACTTTTTGTTTTAATCTTACTGTAACTTCATTATTTGCATCGTGAATAACAGGTCTGTTGTCAACTTTTTCTAATGCCTGAATAATTGCTCTTTGTGCCGCATTTGAATATCTGTTTTTCAAATCCAAAATTCCTGCCGCAAGTTGAGCTTTCATTGTATCTTTGACTTTGCCTTCTTTAGTGATAATTTTCTTTTCTTTTAAATCTTCGTAAAGTTCCTGTGCTTCTTCATGAGTGAATGATTTTTGTTCAACTTTAACCTCTGTACATTTTATCGTTTTGAATTTATCAAGTGAAATCGGTTCAGAGTGTCTTTCTTTTATCTGCTTTTTAATCTCTTTTTGCAATGGTTCAGCAATGTTTGGTATTTCAACTTTTTCAATATCCGCATTTCCGTTAATGTTGCCGTCTTTATCAATTACACCCTCAACCATCAATGCACCATAAGCCATTGCCGCATCAGTTTCATCCATTTGATGTTCAACTTCAACTTGTTCCTGCCAAGTTAAACCGATTAAATTACTTAATTGAAGAACACCGAACTTAGCACCCGTTTCATCTTCAATTTCTTTTTGTAATGTGCTTGCAAATTCAGCGAAACTTTCATTTGCCATAACGTGCAAAATGTTTATATTTCTATCTTCAATTCTCTCACCGTCTTGATTTACACATAACCTTAAACCACGACCGACTTTTTGCCTGCAAGTGAATGTTGATTTTTGTTCAATCAAAGTGCAAACTTGGAACACGTTGGGATTATCCCAACCCTCTTTTAATGCAGAGTGTGAGAAGATAAATCTTAACGGACATTCAAAGGATAATAACCATTCTTTATCACGCATAATTGTGTTGTATGTGTCATCATCAGCTTGAGTATCGCCTTTAGTATTTTTATAAATACCTTTCTTATCCTGTGAAAAATATCCGTTGTGTGCTTTTGCAACATCTGTATTAAACCGTTTTTTAAGTTCTTGATATTTTGGTTTATTGATTAATTCTTCGTAGCATTCTTCAAACATCTGAGCATAAATACCTTTTTCCCCTGTTTCTGTGCGGTATTTTTCAACTCTGTCAATAAAGAATAAAGACAGGACTTTAATTCCTTTATCGTGGTAACGGAGTTCTTTTTCCAAGTGAGTTTCAATGGTTCTGTAAATTTGTGCTTTTTTGATTATATTTTCATCAACACTACCGATGGCTTTACCGATATTAACTGTTTCAGAGTTTGAAAATTCAATGCATTCATAATCTTTAGTACAGTCAATTCCCTCAATCACATACCCTTCATATAATTCTCTTCCTGATAATTGATACAAATCCGCTCCCGGCTTTACTGTGAAAGTTTGTCTTTCGACTTTGGCATCTTGTTTTTGGACATCAATTTCAATTTTTGCAGAGAATCCGTTTTTATTTGAAACAGATTTGAGCATAATATAAGGTTTATTAAAATCATTTGCGACCGAATTTGACGATACACAAATCTGCTTAACAAGTCCCATTTGATAAGCATCAATCGGAGTTAAGCGATATAAAAGGTTAATTTTTTCTCTGTGCGTTGCACTATATCTAAATACAGCAAGCGGATTAAGTGATTGAATTGCATCTTTTGCCTTTGGAGTATTATCAACGGACTGCGGTTCATCAATAATTACAATCGGATTAGTTGCCTGAATATATTTTATAGCCGCTTCGCCATTAAGTTTATCTTGTTCTTGGTTGATAATATTTTCAGCCTTTTTGAACGCATCGATATTTATAACCATTATTTGTATATGGTCAGATGTCGCAAACTGTTTTACATCCGACAATTTAGACGAATTATAAATAAAATATCTGTAAGGAACACCATCATAAAGGTTAGAAAAATGCTCTTGTGTAACCTGCAAAGACTTAAACACACCCTCTCTTATAGCAACAGAGGGAACAACGACAATAAATTTTGTAAATCCGAATCGTTTGTTTAGTTCGAGCATTGTCTTTGTATAAACATAAGTTTTACCCGTTCCTGTTTCCATTTCTATTGAATATTGGCGGTTTTCATAATCACGAGTAATCGGGAGTTGATTACGTTTTTGAACGGTGTGCATATTTTTTATTAAGTCATCTTGAGAAATTTCAAGTTTGTTACCGATCCCGAATTCACTCATAATCAAATCAAAATTTCCGACATTACTATCTATTGAGAATGTCATTTTTGCTTTCTCTTGTCCGATAAACAAGTCTGTAACTGAATTTACTGCATCTGTTTGGAATTTTTGATTTTTAAATTTTAACTTCATTTATTAAAAAATGCTCCTTATTCATAATAATATTCTTCATGAGGTACGACATCATCTATAACCTCGTTTCTGTAACCGTTTAGTTCGTCAATCATATCGATTAAAAAGCCGGTTATGTTATAAAAATTGTTAGAAATCTTTTTAACCCATTTATGAAGTTCAACCATATTTATGGTTATATTTTGGTGTGAAACATAAAAATATTCTTTATTTAAATCAGACTTTGCATCTTTTGGCAGAGGATATCTTGTAAAAGCCACATCATCAGAGTATTTATAAATAATATTTATAAACTGCAAGACTTCTTTTAATGCCTTATATAAATCAGGATCTCTGTTAGAATCGTTTCTTACTTTGCTTATTGCTGTTTGACACATTTGTTTTATGTCGTGGTCTCCCTCGATTTTACTATCGGGAAGCTCTTCTAATACAAAGCCTTTTAATTTAAAATATATCGGATACATCGAGTTGATGGCTTTTAAGTATAACTCAACAGCGTGTACGATATTAAAAAGGATAGGAAATATCCATATATCTGCTTTACGGTCGTTATTATTATCAAGACATTGCTCAATTAAATTATTTGCAACTTCAAAATACCCCTCTGCTAAATTGCAAAATTGCACTTCAATAGAATCGTGCGGAGAAAAACGCCAATTCAAAAATGAATACTGTCTTGTTCCGACACCACCTTCATCAAAAAAATCTTTCAATTTTTCTTCTTTTAATTGATTTGACATTTTCTATAATATTTCCATTTCAATATCTTTGTCTTTGAGGATATAGTATGCATTTGATAAAGCAGAATCATCTGCAAATGCTTCCTCTGAAGTTACGATTTTGGCAGGAGTGTATTCATCGCACATCAAACGAATATCATCCCCTGAAATTCCGCTTTCGCCTTTGTCTGTGCAGACCAAAACAAGACAATCTTCACCGATAGCAAAAGCTTCTTTATCGTTAATTTTTATCGGAATCACTTTGTAATCTAAAGGAATACCGAGTTTAAGCATAACCTCATAAACCAAGTCTTCAGATGTTCTGCCGACCTTAACCGTATCAGCCATACCCCAAAATCTTGTTTGTAATTCTTCTTCATCTTCTGTCGGTGTGGAATCCCATTTTGCAAGATTTGAAGTATCAAGTTTGAATACTCTGAACCCAATATCAAGCGGTTGTTTTTCCTCTAACGATAATTGATTAGTTGAATTTTCGGTTAATTTTTTGCCGGCACGTCTTATGCGTTCTTCCCCAATTTCGCAAATAGTTTTAAATCCTGCTTTGTAAGGTTCAGAATTATCTTCACATAATGCTGGTAATTGAACCATAATAAACCTACGATTGCCACCATCTTCAGCATTAACTTGCATTACTGCATGAGCCGTTGTAGCACTCCCTGAGAAAAAGTCAAGAATTATATCATCCTCATTAGTTTGCATTTCTACAAGTCGCTTAAGCATTTTAAGAGGCTTTTTACCATTAGGGAATACAACATCACCCTCTTTGGTTAAGTTTTTTGTTTCACCTACAAAATCCCAATAAGTGCCTATCAAATCTTTTTTATATAACTTATTATCAATCAATTCGCTTGTATCTTTGAGCCAAACAAATAAATTATCGCCTTTATAAAATTGTTCATACACATTACCTTTGTTCTTACCTGATTTTGGAATGTATTCAATAGATAAAATTTCATCTTGAATATTATTTTTTTCTCTAAATTCTGCTACACGAGTTCTTATTGACGATTGAGCATTTGTTGTTCTAAAAATTTTAGTAGCATAGTTTTTATAAACTTCTTTTTCTGTAATATTATTTTCAGTTGCAATTTGTTTAATTGATTTCATTTCGCAATTTGTTCGTTTGTAAACTTTAATCTCATCACCACTACCGTCAGTTATGCTCCCAAGATATTCTTTTTCGCCATCACAAACTAAAACAGAATTATATTTCCAACTAATACCTTCTTCTTTGTAAGAAGCAATTAAATCAGATATTTCGGTGTAATTATAAGGGCCTGCAAATTGTTGCAATGTATCATAATTTTTTGCGTACATTAATAGGTATTCAATATTTTTCTTGAGTCGCTTATCTTCTCCACCACCAGATGCTCCGGCAACATTTTTCATATTTACCGAAATTATATTAATAAAATTTTCTTCCCCGAACACTTCATCACATAACTTTTTAAGGTTTGTAACTTCATTATCATCAATCGAAATAAAAATCACGCCGTCATCACGAAGAAGATTTGAGGCTAACCTCAAGCGTGGGTACATCATATTCAACCAATTGGTGTGAAATCTTCCCATTGTTTCGGGGTTAGATTTTGTTGTCTGTTGGGTAATCTCTTTATATTTTGCCATTGGATCAGCAAAATCATCTTCATAAACAAAATCATTTCCTGTGTTATACGGAGGATCGATGTAAATCATTTTTACTTTTCTGAAATAAGCGTTTTGTAATAGTTTGAGGACTTCTAAATTATCACCCTCAATATAAAGGTTTTTTGTTGTATCGAAATTAACACTCTCATCTTTGCATGGGCGGAGCGTTCCTGTTGAGCGTTTCCCTGCAATTTTATAGCAATTTGATTTGCCTTTCCATTCAAACTTGTATTTTTCAAAATCATTGTCGATGTATTCACCGCAAAGATTCAGCAACTTATCAATATCAAGTTTGCCGTCATTAAAGCATTGTGGGAATACAGATTTTAATTTTTCTTTTTCAGATAACTCTATATCCATGCTCTGCCCGCTTATTTTTTCGATACTTTCAACCATATAATTATTACCCCTTTAGAAATTATATTACCATGAACATGAAGAACTTTTACTCGGCTTTAACGATTTGAAGTTTGAATTTTGCACCTATTATTACATTGAAATTATAATCGTTTGTAAGCTCTTGAATTGCATCATCTGTTTCAACATCTACTTGTGCTTTATCTAATAAGTGTTTTATTGTTCAAAATTGAACACAAACAGTTGATTTATTTTTAGTTGCAAGTGATGAATGTCATTGCAAAGAAAGGATTTTGTAATGATAGGAAAAGATTATCAACTTTATGGAACAAAGATTTTAAATCTTAAAACAGAAGAAATAGGCTTATTGATTTGTATTTGGAAAAATCAATTTGCTGATGAAGAAGTTGATTATGCAACCTGTGTAGATAAACATGGTAAAAAATACAATATAGAACTAGATAACATTAGAGGGTTCGAAGATGATTTTGAGAAATAAATTAACTAAAGAAACTCTAAATATTTCTTATTTTGAATTTAGAAAACGTTTTGCAAGAGAATTACAATTAGCATTCGAAAGTTACCGTCAAACTCAGTTAAATAAATATTCTTACAAATTTAAAAACAACGAGTCAATTGAACAAGATTTTTACTTTGATTTGCAATGGAATTTTAACCATTTTGGAATATCGAATTGGTATATAAAAAAAATAAATTAAAAATGCAAATAATTATAAATAAAAAAAGCAAAATTTGTATTTTGCTTTTTACTTTTTCTGAAAATTTTATTGATTTTGCCCTAAATAATCAAACCAAGTGTTACAAGAAATCATTTCATGTGTTACGTTACATTTTTTATAATTTTAAATTTAGATAATACGTATTTTGATTTTGAAAATGATGGGTTTGCAGAAGTATAAGTTGGAAATAATGATGGAATATCGTTTTAAGATACAAGCAACAGTATGGTCATTCCTCTTGTTCTGTTTTTTGAAAACGGGTAAAACTGTAATAATTTTTTAAACGTTATACTATGTTGAACGTTGTCAAATTTTTTGTCACTCTGAATTTGTTTCAGAGCCTATAATAAGAATCCGAAACACACTACGTTTCTTGTTTCCGCAAGACAAAAATTAAAACGGATAAAATCAACTACGAAAACAGGCTCACAAGTTTCATCTTTGTTTTAAGATGCTGAAACTGTATTGGATTTTGCTTCACAAAATTCAAGGTCATTTTGCCCCTAAAACAAAAACGCTGTTATTTTTACAAACTTCTTGTTTTAGCAAAATAATTTTCCAAAAACTTTTCCAAATCATAGCAATTTCTAGTAAGTCCAATATGTCCTTCATAGTGTATTGCCTTTTTTCTGTTCAAAAATCTTATATCAAGTGTCCACATTTCTTCGTTTTCATACCCCAATGTTGGCGGATATTTTCGCTTCCAATTTTTGATGATGGAAACTATTTTTCGGTTAAAAAACTCATAATCTCCGATTTCGATTACAGGTCTGTTGTAATAAGGCTTCATTCCGGAATACATTAACAGATATTTGTTGCCCATTATTTCAAAAGAATATTTGTCCGATAATTTGCTGCAAATATTTTTTTGAAATGTAAAATTTATTATTTTGCTATTCTTTTCAAGCATTTTGACCTTTATTTGACTCTTGTATCTTTTTCACAGCGTGATAAACAAAAATGCCTATTTATTATTCTATTAAAATCTATCAACCGGCTTTTGTCTACTAACCACATGGGGAATTTTTTTTGCATAAATTCTTACTAAGATTTTTTTACTTCACCATTTAAACGTGTTTTAGAATCTTAAATCAAGATACTGAACCAAACTACGATTCCTTTTATCCGTAAGACAAAAAACTATAACGGCTAAAAGTCAACTACGGAGACAGGCTCACAAGTTTCACCTTTGG
>ERZ857629.3455-NODE-3455-length-13262-cov-4.096767_pt1 | contig 13262 bp, 9 predicted proteins | sample MGYA00519700_ERZ857629 | MGnify/ENA primary metagenome ERZ857629 (study PRJEB31778, sample SAMEA3449351) | human gut metagenome | biome: human gut; feature: human-associated habitat; material: faeces | place: United Kingdom | collected 2010/2012 ... | reverse complement strand
TCCGGCTGAGGCGGCTGGGGCGGCAGCTCATCCAACCGGCGGTACATAGCCGGCGTAGAGAAGCCCTCCGGCGGCTTGACCACCGCGAACCAGCCGTCTGCCAGCCGGGGCAGCGGCGTCAGCCGCTCTCCCCTGCCGGTGGCCAGCGCGGTGCCGCCCCGAATGAAAAACGGCACATCGCTGCCCAGCGCGGCGGCCATTCGCTCCAGCTCTGCATCCGACACCTCGGGCGCGTACAGAGTACGCATCGCCCGCAGCACGGCGGCGGCGTCACTGCTGCCGCCGCCCAGTCCCGCCTGCGACGGGATGCGCTTTTGCAGATGCAGGTGCAGGTCGGGTACAGGCAGGTGCAGCTCCTGACAGAACAGCGCGGCGGCACGCAGCACCAGATTGGAGCCGTCCGTCGGAAGATCGGGGTCGGTGCAGGTCATCGTCAGGCCGCTGCCGCCGGTCAGCGTCAGGGTATCGTACAGTCCCACGGTCTGCATGACGGTGGACACATCGTGGTACCCGTCGTCGCGGCGGGCGCCGACGATCAGCGTCAGGTTCACCTTGGCGGGGGCGTGAAGGGTCAGTTCCATAGCTCCTCCCGGCAAAAAAGCGCCCGTTGGGCGCTTTTTTGCGAAACGTTTTGTTACTTGACGATCTTGCGGGCCTCGATGTAGTAGCGCTTGTCCTGAGCGTGGCCCATGGAGAAGGTCTTGCGGGGCAGCACGCCGTCGGCCATGACGGTCTTGAACAGCTGCTCCTTGCCCATGGCGGGCAGCAGGAAGCCCATGTTGCCGGGCTTGCTGCCCAGCTCGCGGGTCACGTCGTCGCCGTGGATATAGTCCACCTCGCCGCCGTTGTCCTTCAGGTACTGGTCGATGACCGCCTGCAGGGTACCCACAGCCAGCTGCACCTTGGGATCGGGCACGGTGATGAAGTGGCTCTCGCCGTTCCACACGAACTCGATGGTGTGGCCGTCGCCCTTGCCCTCGTAGGCGTTGGGATAGGCGGCGCGGAAGGCGTCCATGAACTTCTTCTGATCCACGCCGAACAGCACCCGGTGGATGGGCTCGAACTGCAAGGCATCGTCGTGGTTGTTCACCACCTCCACCAGCGCGTAGCGGGCAGGCAGCGCCAGATACTCCTCGGGGGTCTTGCCTTTCTTCTGCTCCTCATAGCAGGCCTTGGCGGTGGCCAGAGAGTGGTTGCCGTCGCCCACGGCGAACAGCAGCGGCGCCACGCTGGACACGCCGTACTTCTTCTGCATGGCCTCGTCGGTGGTCAGGCCCTCCAGAGAGGCGGCCACGGCGTCGATCTGCTTGTCGGACAGCTTGTAGCCCACGATGTGGCCGCCGTTCTGCATCAGGTCGAAGTCGTAGATCTTCTCCATGGTGTCGGCGGCAGCGGTCAGCGGCTCGATGACGGTCTTGCCGGGGTCGTCGATGAGCAGCATGACATGGGGCAGCTCGATGGGGGCGTTGCGGCGGACGCGGGCGCGGGGCGGGATGCGGTCCAGCACCGTACCCTCGGTGGCGCGGATCAGCGCACCGGAGCCGGGGGTGAAGTCGTAGGCATCCAGATCCACCATGCCGATAAGGCCGTGGCGGATGCGGCCGTCGGACTGCTGCCGCTCGATGTAGAGCAGGGAGTCGGTCAGCGTCTCGAACACGCCGTCTGCCATGTACTTGCGCATGGCGGCGTTGATATCGTCAATATACTCGTCCACGTTGGGGGCCTTCAGATTGGCCTCGGGCAGGATGAGGCGCAGCGTGGAGGGGGCATCGCCCACCTGCTCCTCTACCGCCCGCCAGTACTCCGGCTCAGAGGTGAACTGGTCGCAGGCCACCACGGCCCACTTGGTCATGTCCTGTCCCTTGGGCAGCAGGATATCGGCGGGATAAAAGCCCAGCTTTTCGAATTTCTTGTTCATGGTGTTCCTCCTGTTTTTGATCAAAAGGTGCGTGGTCTTGTTCCTACTGGTCATAGTACCAAAAATCCCCGGCGTTTGCAATCGGTTTTCAAATTTTTTCAGGTCTGCTGACAAATTTTTGTGCATATCTGCCGGGCCGCCGGGAAAGACTACGGGAGAAAGCAGTCTTGCACACAAGGAGGGACTTTCATGAAGATCGTAGACCGTATCGCGCTGATCCTCGTGGTCATCGGCGCGCTGAACTGGGGCAGCGTGGGGCTTTTCAGCTTCGACTGCGTGGCGTTCCTGTTCGGCGGGCAGACCGGCGCGGTCAGCCGCATCATCTATACGCTGGTGGGCATCGCAGGCTTGTGGTGCATCACCCTGCTGTTCCGCGAGGATGGAACGGAGAACACATAAGCACAGAAAAAGACCGCCTCTCGGCGGTCTTTTTCTGTGTTTATCGCTTAGTTATCATTATGGACAAAATATGCTGCGTTGCGGTACAAGTGGAGAACGGTTTTCCTTTCCGGGCCGCCGCGGCAGAAAAAACACGCCCTTGCCAATCGATGGTACTGTATTGCTTTATTATCTGTTGTACTTTTTCTTTTGGCTTACAACCGTTGTGCCGATAACAGCACCGCCGCTGATGAACAGAAGTGCGCTCCACAAAACGGGATTGCTGCTGTCACCGGTATTTGACGAGGCAGTATTTCCAGACTTGTCGGGCTGGTCGCTCGACTTCACCGTAGAACCCTTTGCGGGAATTGCAACAGCGGCATTCTTATAGCCACAGACGGTGCATTCCTCGTGCTTGGAGCCTTTCCTGGTTGCGGTGGGTTCCTTATCGATCACCCACTTGAAGCTATGCGCCGCTATGTCCTTCCTGTCACCGCAGGGGCATTCATGCCAATGGTTGCCTGCGTCTGACTTCCAGGCTGTTCCATGGTTATGGATATGCGGAATACTCTTGTATGTTACAATAACGGTCTTGTCGGCGTCCATGATGACCTCCAACATATTGGAGCGCACCTCTGCTTTAACACCATTCACCGTAATAGTGTCAATTTCATAGCCGCTATCGGGAGTAAAAACAATTGTTTCATGGGATCCGGCCGCCAGCCCTGCTTTACTTGCAGAAATCGTTCCATGCCCACCATTCACCTGTGTTGTCAGGCTATAGGTCGTCTCAATCTTCTGTGTTTTCGTCACATTAGAGGGAATGATATAGTCGCGATGTCCGACAGTGATCCTCAGCTTTGCAGAGGCAAGCAGGAAGTCACCTACCTTGAACTCGGAGTGGGGCAGACTATATGTCACCTGGATGCTTTTCCCATTGAAAGGGCCGGGATTTCCTACAAGGCGGGTATCGTGATCAATCGTAAGGACATATTTAGCCTCACCGCCTGATTGTTCAATCATGCTTCCCATGCTTTCAGACCTATCATACGTTACGGTATATGTCACGGGATAGTGTGCACCGGTTTTATTTCTCTCGATGGTTTCAGGCGCATGTATGACCAGTGTACCGTGGTCCTGTGAGGGCTGGACAACGGCTACGGCATAGCCGTTTCCAGACACATTCGGAAGCGTGATGTCTATATCTCCTGTGTTTGTCTTCCGAGCTACATAAACCTGCACCTTCGAAGCATCGGGAATATTTCCGGTTTCATCCACCGGTAAGGTTAACACATAGACCGGCAGAGCGTTCAGCGTCAGGCCGCCCACCGTTAGCTTAGCTGTGCCATCACGCTGAACCCAGAGGGTTGTCAACGGATCATTCCAGCCCATGCTCTTTGAAGCATCGGTTAGAGCGGTCACATTTGCAGCACTGGTGTTCCCCAGCCTGATGTCAAGGCTGCTGTCAGCCGGGGTAACGGTCTTACTGCCAGTCTGGAAATAAACTGCCTTATCTCCAACAACTGCCTCACGGGAGATATAGAGGCAGCGATCGCGCTTTCCATAGTCTTTACCGGTGACAGCCAAATCATTTGATATGCCGCCTGTGATCTGATATTCGTCACCGACGGTGACCTGCATGAGATTGTTTTTGATGGTGCCGGCATTCAGCTCGATCTTCGGCACCATACCGCTATAGTCACTGGCATCAAAGCAGACACCACCGCCAAAGGCTGTTGTCGCGTTGTTCTCGATTGCGCCGCCATTCATAATGAATTGGCCGCCTCTGCGGACAAATACGCCGCCGCCGATCCGGTCAGCTTCACTTTGTGCGCTGCCTGTTCCGGATATGTTGCCGGAGATTGTACCGCCGTTCATTGTGAAGGTGCCTTTGGATATCATGGCTCCGCCGCCTGTTTTCTCGGCTTTGTTGTTGCAGATCTCAGCACCCTCATACATGGCTGCGTTGTGGTTTCCGCCATTATTGGACAGTACCACACCGCCGCCGCGATCCGTACAAATATTACCGTTGATTTTTCCGTAAATATCTAAGTGCTCATCCGTTCCGTTGATATAAACCGCGCCATAGTGCGCGCGATTATTGAGAATCCTTCCGTTTTCTCCAATTGTCACCGCTGTGCCGCCGTCGGTTTGCAGGATATGGTTGCCTGTGGCATACACATTGCTGATTTCACCGTCAATCACGACGGTGCTGTTTTGTGCATAGATGACATTGCCGTTCAGCTTGGTGCAATCCGTGATTTTGGAGCCGTTTTCCATTTTGAAGGATTTGGCGCCACCCGCACAGTAGATTATGCTGCCGCTGGAGATTTTCTCAATCAGCGCGATCAGCGCGGTGGAGGTCAGCGTTCCCTCTGCGTTGTTGCGCAGATGAATTGCGATGCCGTTATTCGTCTGCCACATTGCATCCTTGTTTGCAGCAATACCGCTGATGGCGCCGCCGATCTCGACCTTACCGCCGTCTGCATAAACTCCGCGACCGTCAACGTTCTGGATCTTCGAGCCTTCCTCCATCACGAGTGTACCGCCCTGAAGCCAGATCGCACCTGCCGGACCGACTGAGTCTGCCCCAGAGCCTTTTGTTCTCGTATAACCAGTCAGGGTATCCTCTATCACACTGCCGCTTTCCATGACGATTTTTGCCTGGTCGGTGGCGCGCACAGCGGACATGCCGCCAAAGTTGCGCAGCACAGCACCACTACCCAGTGTCACGGTGCAGGGCACAGTGGCATTGGAGGCAATGATAGCGTCCTGCACAAAAATCGTATTATCCGCGTTGCCGCCACCGCTGACAGCCTGTGCGAATACAGTACCCTCGTGCATCCCTGCATCGTCCAGAACGATGTTGGAAAGAGTCAGGCCGACAAAACTCGCCGATGAAGACTGAACCTCGATCATGGCAGGATTATACCAGCTGCGGGCTGTGTCACTTTGCTGCTTAAAATCAGCGCTGCGTGTAACGGTGTAAGGTCCGCCTTCTCCACTGGTGATTTTAAGACTCTTATCGTAAAAACGAGCACACTGATCCATGGTCAGATCGCTCATGACATAGATCGCTGCACCGTCAGCCGCAGCATCGACCGCCTTAGCCAGCGTGGCGAAAGGGAGATCTTTTGTGCCGGTATTCTGTTCGTCGTTACCGGTGCTGCTGACATAGATCTCCGCAGCAGCATTCTGTGCTGCCGGATTCGCTGCCTTCGGCGCATTTTTCTGTTCTCCATATTCGGACAACAGCTCCTCGCTGACGGTTTGTTTCTCCAATGCGGAAGTCGGAGCCTTTTCCACCGACTCAGGGGTATTACCCAACTCCATCGCAAAAGCGGCAGCAGGCAGTAACCCCATCACCAACGCAGAGCAGAGTAAGACACTTAACAACAATTTTCGCATAAAACATTCCCCTTTCTATTTCTTGTTTTGTGTTCCGTTGTAATTGCAAGCGTCCGATGAATCGAAAACCATAATTTGGCAATCGTCTAACTTTTACATGAACATCCGCTTGTCCACCGCCGTTATCAAGTCCTCCTTCTGCAATTATTTTGCGGCACAAACGGTACAAAACTCCTTTCCCCACAAGTGCATAATTTTAGTATGGCATATTCTTATCAACTTTTCAACCGGTTTTGGAAATTCACGCTGCAAACACAAAAAGTCCGTCTGCCGCAGCAGCCGAAAAAGAGGCTCATGGAAAGCCTTGTATCAGGTTCTTTTTGAACCGCAAACATTGCGGGAGAAGGTAATTGCACCTTCTCCCGCATTTTGGCAATTGTGCTGTTCCTCTTCGCTGTCCGCCAGAAAGCTGATAGGGCCGTGGGGAGAGGACGGGGTTGCTTTTTTGCGGCGTGTGTGGTAGGATAAGAAAAAACAAGAGAGGAGTTGAGAGGATGAACCTGATTTCCTGCTGAACTACGGCACGACATTGTATCGGGCGGCGGTGACCGCCCTGTTCGTTGTGCCTTTCGCGGGAAATTGGTGTATCTCTCAGCTCTGTGCGTGGTCATAGCCTGCCTATCGGCGGGTGTGGTGTGCGTTTTTGGCTGTGGGAGCTGTTTCCCGCAGCCATTTTTTCGTATAGGAGGCATGACCATGTCCATTATTAAAGTATCCGATCTTACGTCCTGTTATGAAGGCAGCTACGACAACATCTTTGAAAACGTCAGCTTTCAGCTGGACACCGACTGGCGGCTGGGGCTGACGGGCCGCAACGGGCGAGGCAAAACCACGCTGCTGCGGCTCTTAGAGGGAAGGTATCCCTATCAAGGCACGATACACGCCAGCGTGGGGTTCGACTACTTCCCCTACCCTGTTTCCGATCCGTCGCTGTGTCCCATGGAGCTGCTGGAGCGCATCTGTCCCGACGTGGCCCCGTGGCGGTTCCTGCGGGAGCTGGCGCCGCTGGAGGTGTCGGAGGACGCACTGTACCGTCCCTTTTCCACGCTGTCCGGCGGCGAGCAGTCCAAGCTCCTGCTGGCCATGCTCTTTTCCCGGGAAAACCGCTTTCTCCTCATCGACGAGCCCACCAACCATCTGGATCAGGTGGGGCGGGCGTTGGTGAGCCGCTATCTCCGCGGCAAAAAGGGCTTCCTGCTGGTGTCCCACGACCGCGCGTTTTTAGACGGGTGCGTGGATCACATCCTGTCCATCAACCGCAGCAGCATCGAGGTGCAGAAGGGGAATTTTTCCTCGTGGTACGAGAACAAGCGGCGGCAGGATGCCTTTGAGCTGTCGCAGAACGAGCGGCTCAAAAAGGAGATCGGGCGGCTGAAGGAGGCGGCGCGGCAGTCCAGCGACTGGGCCGACCGGGTGGAGGGGACGAAGATCGGGAAAAACTCCGCCAAGGTCAAGGGACTCGCCGACGCCATGGGCGGCCGCGACTTCGTTGCCGAGCAGTCCCGGCGGATGCAGCAGCGGCGGAAAAATCTGGAACGGCGGCAGCAAAACGCCATCGAGGAGAAGTCCGCGCTGCTGAAGGACATCGAACGCAGCGATGCTTTGAAGCTGCATCCGCTGACCCACCACGCCCAGCGGCTGGCAGCGCTGCGGGAGGTGTCCATCGATTACGGCGGTGGGGCCGTGTGCAGCGGCGTATCCTTCACCGTGACGCAGGGCGACCGCGTGGCGCTGTGCGGGGCAAACGGCTGCGGCAAGTCCAGCATCCTCAAGCTGCTGTGCGGGCAGGATATCCCCTATTCCGGCACTTTGGAGACAGCCAGCCGGCTGGTCATCTCCTACGTGCCGCAGGACGCCTCCGGTCTGCGGGGCGGACTTCGGGACTACGCCGCCGGGTACGGTCTCGATGAGAGCCTGTTCCTGACGATCCTGCGGAAGCTAGGCTTCGAGCGGGTGCAGTTCGAGAAGGATATGGGCGACTACTCCGCCGGACAGAAGAAAAAGGTGCTACTGGCCCGAAGCCTGTGCCAGTCCGCCCATCTGTATGTCTGGGACGAGCCGCTGAACTACATCGACGTCCTCTCCCGCATCCAGATCGAGGAGCTGCTGCAAGCATTCCGGCCTACCCTGCTGTTCGTGGAGCACGACCGGGTGTTCTGTGAGAACATCGCCACAAAGGTGATGGAAATGTGAGAAAACAGGGCTGTTCCGGAGGGAACAGCCCTGTTTTTGACGTTATTTGACGGAAAGGCGCTTGACCAACTCCTCGTCCGGATCGGCCAGCATGGTCTGGTAGGTGGTATAGACCACCATGCCCGGCTTGGCGCCGGCGGGCTTCTTTACAAATTTCACCGGCGTATAGTCCACCGGCACCTTGGTGCTGCCCTGCGCCTGGGAGAAGTACGCCGCCAGCGACGCGGCCTCCATGAGACTCTGCTCGTCCGGCTCCGCGCCGCCGGTGCAGAGGATCACATGGCTGCCGTGGATCTTCTGGGTATGGAGCCAGATGTCCCGCTTGTCGGCGTCCTTGGTGGTCAGGCGGTCATTCTGCCGGTTGTTGCGTCCCACAAGGATACGCAGTCCCGCGGAGGAGCGGAACTCCCGGGGCTTGGAGGCGCGCTGGAAGCCGGGCTGCTTTTTGCCCCGTCCCCGCAGGTAGCCGCCATCCGTCAGCTCCGTGCGGATATCGTTGAAGTCCTGCTCCGATTCGGCCTGCGCCAGCTCCTGCAAAACGCTCTCCAGATATTGCAGCTCCTCCCTGCCCCTTTGCAGCTGGGCGTTCAGGTACTTCTCCGCCGTCTTGGCCTTGGCATACTGCTTGAAGTACCGGGCGGCGTTCTCCTGCGGCGACAGCCGGACATCCAGCGGGATATCCACATCGGCGCAGTTCTCGTCGTAGTAGTTCTGGGCGGTAAGGCGGCTCTGCCCCCGCTCCATGCGGTAGAGATTGGCGGTGATCAGCTCGCCGCAGATCCGCAGGTGATCTCTGTCCAGACAGGTGGCCAGCTCCTTCTCCTGCACCGCCAGCTTGCGGCGCACACGGTCGCGGGCGGTGGTGGCGGTCTTCAGCAGATCCCGTCCCTTCTGCTTCACCCGCTCCGCCTGCTCCCGCTTTTCGTAGAAGTCGTCCAGCAGATGGGAAAAGCTGTCGTAGATCTCCGTCTCGGCGTGGGTGCCATACTGGGTAACCGGGCCGTAGGTAAAGTCCGCCAGCGACCCGTTCCGTTTGATAAGCATCGGTGTAAAGGTGTTTTCATTCACATCCATCTGCCACCGGGAGAACACATCCCACAGGGCGTTTCCCTGCGATGCGGGGGCGTCTGTGCTGCCGCAGGCGCGGACCGTCAGCTCCCGCGCCACCAGCGGGGATATGGCGGTGAAGGTATCCAGCAGCCAGGCGTCCAGCGGCGCGTCCGGCGCGGCGCGCCCCAGCAGGGCGGCAAATTCCTCCTCCGTCACGGACAAAGGCGAGCGCTTATCCTGCCGGGTGGGCAGGCGGTAAAAAAGCCCCGGCAGCACCTGCCGGTCCTGCTCCGCCTCCAGATCCACGCGGCGCAGACAGTCGATGATGCGGCCGTCCCTGTCGCAGAGGATGAGATTGGCGCGGCGGGGCATCCCCTCCCACACCAGCGTAAAGCGGCTGCGCTCCCCCATCTCGTCGGAGGCCAGCACGGTCAGCGTCACCACACGCTCCAGCGGCTCCTGCCGGACGGACTCGATGATGCCGCCGGACAGGTGCTTACGCAGGAGCATACAGAACATCGGCGGCTGGGACGGGTTATCCCGCAGCTGCTCCGTCAGGTGGATGCGGGGCTGGTTGGCCCCGGCGTTGAGGAACAAACGGCGGCTGCCCCGCAGCAGGAGGATGATCTGATCCCGTGCGGGCTGCTGTATTTTTTCGATGCGGCTGCCGGTGAGCTGGGGGGCAAGCTCCCCCACCACGCCTTGCAGACAGATAGCGTCTAAGGGCATATCAATCCTCCTCCATCATCACGTCGAACAGTGCGCTGACGCGGTCGGTGTCGCCACGCAGGTACAGCCAACCCAGCAGGCACTCCAGCGCCGTGGCCTGGTGGTACTGGGCGGTGGTGGCGTTCTTGGGGATGGCGTGGACGGCGGCGTTGCGGCCGCGCTTGAACACCGTCTCCTCCTCCGCCGTCAGCAGCGGCAGGATGCGCTGGGCGCGGCGGGACTGCTCCGGGGCGCAGACCAGCGCGATGGCGGCACGGTGCAGATCCTTGCCGGTGGCCTTACCGTGGGCGCACAGCCATGTGCGCACCAGCAGCTCATACACGGCGTCGCCCACATGGGCAAGGCCGATGGAGCTGACGGCGCGGAGCTGATCCTCAGAAAGGGCTATATGAAAATGATCCATACGGAAATGTCTCCTTTTGTGCGTATTTACCTGCAACAGTATGCCACTTTCCGGCGCGTTTGGCAAGAAGAAGTATCGACAAGGCCGGGGCGGATATGATAAAATAGCGGCAGAATGATAAAAAATGATAAATGGCAGGAGGTATGGCGTATGCCCAACACAGGAGAGCGCAGATTCAAGAGAGGCCAGATCGTTTGCAAACCCGGTGAGATGGAGATGAATATGTACAACATCCTCTACGGCAGCGTGGGGATATACACCGACTACGGCAAGCCCGAGGAGGTGGAGGTGGTGACGCTGCGGGAGGGCGACTTCTTCAACGTCATCAGCTTTCTGGAATCCCGGCCCCGGAACACCACGGTGGTGGCGCTGGAGCCGCTGGTGGTCAGTGAGATCTCTTTCGACAACTTCGGAAAATACTTCCGTGACCGCCCCGCCAAGATCATGAGCCTTTTGCAGCACATGAGCGCCCGCATCCGCCAGATGCAGAAGGCCTATGTGGAGACGTGCCACGCGCTGGAGAACTACGGCGACAAGGAGCGCTTGGAGGCGGAGCACGGCGAGTGGTACGCCGAGCACAGCAAAATGGCCAGCTTCATCAGCGCCATGTTCCCCTCTATGCCGGGAAGGATCGAGGACGGCGACACCCCGGAAAAGTAAGCAAAAAAAGAGAGACGGCGGCGCCGTCTCTCTTTTTTGCTTGTAGTGCTTGCTGCTTACAGAGCCTCGTACAGAGCCTTGCAGGCGCGGTACGTCTCGTAGCAGTCCAGCTTGGCCACCACCTCGAAGGGGGCGTGCATACTCAGCACAGGCACACCGGCGTCCAGCGTGGTGATGTTGCGGTTGGCCATGAACTGAGCCACCGTGCCGCCGCCGCCGGCGTCGATCTTGCCCATCTCGCAGATCTGCCAGCGGATACCGGCCTTATCCAACACGCCGCGGACATAGCCCACCGTCTCGGCGTCGGCGTCGGAGGAGCCGGACTTGCCCCGTGCGCCGGTGTACTTGCACAGACCCACACCGTGGTTGAGGAAGGAGGCGTTGCGCTTTTCGTACACGTCGGCAAAATTGGGGTCGTAGGCGGCGGTCACGTCGGCGGACAGGCAGAAGGCGTTCTCATAGCAGACGCGGAGCGCCACGTTCTGGCTGTCGCACAGGTCGTTCATGAAGGTATCAAAGGCGGCGGACTGCATACCGGTGACGCCCATGGAGCCGATCTCCTCCTTGTCAGCCAGCACGCACACGGCGGTCTTCTCCGGCGTACCGATGTCCAGCAGCGCCTGCAAAGCGGCGAAGCCGCAGACGCGGTCGTCGTGGCCGTAGGCGCCGATGAGGCTGGCGTCCAGACCGATATCGGTGGCGTTGACGGCGGGCACCGTCTCCAGCTCGGCGGAGGCAAAGTCCGCCTCGGTGATGCCGTACTTGTCGTACAGGCGCTTGAGGACCTGCATCTTCACGCGGTCGCTGTCCTCGTCGTCGCCCAAAGGACGGCTGCCCAGCAGGATGTTCAGCGTCTCGCCGGGGATGGCCTCGCTCAGGGGCTTCTTGCCCTGCTCCGCGCCCAGATGGGGCAGCAGGTCGGTGATGACCAGCTTGGGCTCGTTGCCCTCACCGATGCAGACATCCACCACGGTGCCGTCGGTCAGCACCACGGTACCCCGCAGCTCCAGAGGAATGGTGACCCACTGGTACTTGCGGACGCCGCCGTAATAATGGGTCTTGAAGTAGGCCAGCTCGCTGTCCTCGTACAGGGGATTGGGCTTCAGATCCAGACGGGGGGAATCGATATGGGCGGCGGCGATCTGGGCGCCCTCCGCCAGACTGCGGCGGCCGATGACCGCCAGCATCAGACCCTTGTTCCGGTTGCAGGTATAGACCTTGTCACCGGCGGATAGCGCCATGCCCCGCTTGTAGGCCACGAAGCCGTGCTTCTCCGCCAGTGCGATGGCGGCGCGGGCGCTGAGGCGCTCCGTCTTACCGGCATCCAGAAATGCCTTGTAGACGGTGCAGTACGCCTCCATCTTCTCCAGCTCGGAGGCGCTCAACACGTCGTAGCCGTTGCGCTCGTCCTTCAGGAGCTGTTTCTTCAGGTTCTTCAGTTCCTCACTCATGGTCAGTTTCCTCCTCAAAAATATGTTGTAATCTCTGATAGGCGATGGTTTCAAATACATCCGGCGCGGCGGCGTCGTTCACCAGCACGTCGGTGCAGTGGGCGCGGTAAAATTCGTCGGGTTTCTGGGCCTGCACCCGCAGCCGGGCGTAGTCCTCCGGTATGCCGTCCCGCGCCATGATGCGGCGCACCCGCGTCTCCGCAGGCGCCAGCACCGCCACGGTGCGGCGGCAGAGGCGGGACAGGCCGCTCTCCACCAGATTGATGGCGTCGATACCGATCAGCGGCGCGTCGCTGTCGTTGATGCGGCGCAGCAGCTCACGGGGCAGACGGTCAAAGATGATGGCGTTCAGCCTTTCCATGGCGGCCGGGTCGCCGAACACGGCGGTACCCAGCTTCTGCCGATCCAGCGCGCCGTCCGCGCCGAACACCGGGCCGAAAGCGTCGGTGATGGCGCCGCGCAGGGACTCGTCGGTGTGCAGCAGCTCATGGTACACGGCGTCGCAGTCCAGCACCAGTCCGCCCAGACGCTCCAGCGCCCGGAGGGCGCTGGTCTTGCCCGCGCCGGTGGGGCCGGTGAAGCCGATGACCAGCGGCGACACATCCACCACATGGAAGCCGGCGGCCTTTTTCAGGCGGTTGGACACCGCGAGACCCAGACCGGATTCATCGGGACATTGGGCGTAGATCTCCGTCACATCCGTATCGTCGAAGGTGCGCAGCGCGTCGAAAACGTGCTGTGCCTGCGCCAGCTTATCGTCCACAGACCCCAGCCGGTGGACGATATGGCCGGTGAACAATGGGGCGTACTCGTCAAAGCAGATGACGCCCGCCCCCTGCGGCAGATGCTCCCGTATGTAGGCGGCGCTGCGGCGGGCGGGGCCTGTGACCACCGTGACGGCGGCCTTGGGCGCGTAGTGGCGGTACTTCATGCCGGGGGCGCGGGGACGCTCCCCCTCCCCCATTTTGCGGCGCACCGCGTCGTCCACCGCCACCTCGCCCAGCACCTGCTCCAGCGCCTCCAGCGGCAGTCCGCCGGGGCGCAGCAGGCGGGGCGGCTGCACCGTCAGGTC
>ERZ857629.3449-NODE-3449-length-13272-cov-8.209654_pt1 | contig 13272 bp, 16 predicted proteins | sample MGYA00519700_ERZ857629 | MGnify/ENA primary metagenome ERZ857629 (study PRJEB31778, sample SAMEA3449351) | human gut metagenome | biome: human gut; feature: human-associated habitat; material: faeces | place: United Kingdom | collected 2010/2012 ... | reverse complement strand
CCGTGAACGGCTTGCGTTTTCTCTATGCTCTTGTGCCGTTCTTTGTGCGACGCTTTTTATACGCCGCTTCAAATGCCTCCATCATTGGAGTGACCGGACACTCATTGTCAGACTTGGACAGATACACGAATTTGATTCCGTTCTCTCTGAACTTCTTCTCAAACTTCATGAAGGCGAAAGCGTCCCGGCTGATTCGTGAACTGTCTCGTGTGAGTATCGTGTCGATGTTCTGCCGCTTGGCTTCATTCAGCAGAAAGGTCATGATGCCTTCCGTATGTACGCCGGAGATGCCGTCTGCCGTCACCGCAGCAGCGACTTCATAGCCATAGTCCTTCGCATAGCGTTCCAGTGCGTCTCTCTGATTTTCAGCCGCAAACTGATCCGCACAGGCAACGCGGATATAAAGAAATACCTTCATCTGACTTCTCCTTCTGATGGATTCAGGAAGTCCTTGAACTTCCAGACGATTTCAATGTTTTCGTGATCGTGGATATAGATTGCCGAGATCAGCGCATGAGCCATCTCATAGGTCAGTTCATTGTCATCCTCGTGCTTGGTGCAAACTTCGTTGACCTTATCGTCAGAGCAGGACTGCTCAGAGTCAAGCTCGTGCATCCTGTCATGGGCAAGCCGGATCGCTTCTTCGGTTTCTAACAGCTCCTTGCCGACCTCTGCCTTCTGCCTGAGATAATCGGCTTTTGAGATAATCTCCGCAGTGTATTTCTCGTAAAGCCGGAGCTTTGCCGACTTGAGCTGTTCAACCTGACCTTGCAGCAGCTTGAGCTTGTCTGCGCACTCGCGGATTGCGGATTTTCGGAGTCCGCCGACCTCACGCTTCTGCACAGCCTGTTTCTCTGCCAGAGCCACATATTGCCGGATTGCCCGAAACGCCACGCTCTCAAGCCAGCTCTCGCTATACCGGTCATTGACATTGCATTCCGTGTCCTTGTCATGGGTGGAATGTGTGCAGGAAAAGAAATAGCCCTTGTCCTTGAGCTTGCGCCGGGACAAAGCCCGTTTGCAGTTGCCGCATCTGACAAGCCCCTTGAGCGGAAAGAGCGTCTGCTTCCGCGTTGGATTCCGTTCGCCGCTGCGAATGACCGCTTGAGCCTTTTCAAACTCGTCGCTGCTGACAATCGCGTCGTGAGTTCCATCTACAATGATCGGTTCGGAGGGAATCTGCTTCCTTGAGCCGACGCCAGCGGATTTGTATTTGTGGCTGACCAGCGTTCCCTTGTAAACCGGCTTGATTATGAGGTTATAAACCATAGCCGCTGTCCAACTGACCTTTTCGCTCATACGGCTGAACTTCTTCTTATCCGGGAATTTTCTTCTAAAATACTGTCCTGGTGTGGGGACGCTTTCGTCATTGAGCATTTCTGCGATGCGGGAGGTGTTGTTTCCAGCAAGTGCCTCGTCAAAAATACGGCGGACAACCTTTGCTGCGTCAGGATCAACGGCAAGGGTGTTGCGTTTTGTGGGGTGCAGGATATAGCCGTATGGCGCATAGCCGCCTACATACTTGCCCTGCTTCATGAGCTGAATTTTCGCCGTGGTTGTCTTGACCGATAAGTCTTTGCTGTATGCGGCATAGATGATGCTGCGCATGACCACTTCCAGACCGCCCGTTGTTCCCTTGTAATCGTCGCTGTCATAGCCGTCGTTGATGGAAATGAAGCGGACGCCCATGAACGGGAAGGTGCATTCCAGATAGTTGCCCGTTTCGATGTAGTCACGGGAAAATCGGGAAAAATCCTTGACGCAGATGAGATTGATTTCTCCTGCCTTGACCTTCTCCATCATTGCCGTGAACTGAGGACGTCGAAAGTTGGTACCGGTATAACCGTCATCCGCAAACTCCAACCTTGGGCATTTGGAAAGCATCGGGTGGTTGTCCAGATACCGGTTGATGAGCATTCTCTGATTGGCAACACTGTCACTCTCCGCCTTGCTGCCGCAGCCGGTATCTTCGTCCGCCATAGAGAGGCGTATGTAAATGCCGATGGTGTATTCCTTGCTCATCTCACATCGCCTCCTGAACTTCCTTGATGCTTTGAATGGTCAGCGCATAGAGATCGCTGTATTTCATGACCAACTCCACCAATCCGCCCTCATGGACTTTCACCAGCTCAATAGATTCATCGACCAACTCCTGCGAAAGCCGAGTTGCCGTGCTGACGGACTTCATCAGCGTAATCCACTTGTTATCTACGGACATCGCTTCGTTGAATTTGCTTCTGTGCTGTACTGCCTCGTCCAGACGTCGGGACAACTTCACAAACTGCTCATCGTAGCTCTTTTTCGCAAAGGCGTATTCCTCTTCATCAAGGACGCCCTCGACATAATCCTCATAGAGCCGTGTGCGCTTCTTGGAAACGCCGGAGATCCTGAGGTTCAAGCTTGTGATGAGCGCGTTCTGCTGATCGCGGATATTCTTCTCGCCCTCACTGCCCCTAAGCTTGCCCAGCAGCTTGTCATAGTCCAAAGCCGCTTCGACTTGAAGCTGGATTGACGCAAGAACCTTCTCTTCAAGAACATCCTGCCGGGTATAGTGCGGAGTACAATGCTCATACCGTCTTCCAACGGAAGTGCTGCACTCATAATAGGCGTACCAGCGACCCCGCTTGTCCTTGTCAATGCGCTTGCGGTGATAGTACAGCTTCTTGCCGCACTCCGCGCAGACGATTTTGCCGTCAAAGAGATTGATCAGTGTGGCGCGGATTTCCTCCGAGCGTTCCATCTTCTCAACTCTTGCCCTTGCAGCAGCCTCTCTCATCTCGCGCACCTTCTGGAAGTCCTCACGGGAAATGATTGCTTCATGGGTATCGGGAAAGACGATCCAGTTTTCACGGTCGATATGCTGATTCTTGACGCCCTTGTAGATGGCGTTCAGCGTCCGTCCGAGAACGGTATCTCCGACATAATGGGGATTATCCAGAATGGACGTGAGCGTGGACTTGTTCCAAACCTTTTTCTCCGTGGCGTTGCCCGTGCGGACACCAACCTGATACTTCTGGAACTCCGGATTGGGCGCGTCCATTGCGTCAAGCCGGTCGGCAATCGTCGGAAGAGACAGTCCTTCGATTTTCCACTGAAAAATCTTCCGGACAATCGGCGCGGTTTCCTCGTCGAAAACCATGTTGCTGTGTTCATCATCCCAGCGGTAGCCATACGGAAGGTTGCGCTTCTTGAACTCTCCGCTCTCCATCTGCGCTTTCAGCGCCGTGGAAACCTTGCGGGAGATGTCCTTTGAATAGAGTGAATTGACCATGTTTTGCAGCGGGATCAGAAGGCTTTCACTGTTTCCGTCCGTATCAAAGCTGTCAAAGCTCTCCTTGATGGAGATAAACCGAAGCCCGATCTGCGGGAAGATCCGTTCAAGGAAGGTACCGGTTTCAATGTAATCACGCCCGAAACGGCTGAGATCACGGACCACGAGGCACTTGATTCTGCCGGAACGGATGTCGCTCATCAGACGGTTGAACTCCGGTCTATCGAACACAGTACCCGTTCGTCCGTTGTCCACATAGGTATCAACGAGATCGAGGTAGGGACGCTCTGCCAGATAGGACTTGCAAATCTCTATCTGATTGGCAATGACGTCCACCTTTTCGGATTTGCCGCTGTTCTCCACGGAAAGACGGGCATAAATGGCGGTCGGAAACCGCTGTGCGGGTGCAGCCTCCATAATCGGCTCTGCCGCTGTGACTTTTCTGCTTTTTCGTGCCATTCGCTCATCCCTCCTTTATCCGGCAATGGCAAGCTCTTCGCAGAAGCCGTGAACGTATTCCAGCGTCTGCTGATACTCGTCTCTGTATTTGAAGACGATTTCGATTGCATGGTCTTCGTAGATCAGGATGCGGTCAACAAGCGTCATCAGAACACGGCGGTTCAGCTCTTCGATGTTTTCATACTGCTTGAAGAGCGTTACCCAGTTCCGTTCCGTGGTGCCGGTCGATACCGTCTGCTTCATCTCCTTCTTCACCCGAAGGAGAGCTTCCTGCTTTTCCTCAATGATCTTGGTGTAGGTATTCCTGAACTCGAAATACTCTGCCTTATCAATCACTCCGTCGGAGAGGTCTTCGTAAAGCCGCAGCTTGAGCTTCTGATACCGCTCAATCTCTTCCTCGATTTTCGTGATCTGCGCTTCGTAGTTGAAGGCTTTCCGGTTTTGCGCCGGAAGCTGGTCAATCAGTTCAAGCGTTTTTTCAAGGTTGATGACCAGCTCCACCTGATCGTGAATGGCGCGGAAGACCTTTTCCTCCAACTCCGCTGCGCTGATACTGTGCGGACTGCACGAATGGCTGTGCTTGTTCGCGCCGCAGACATAGTAGACGTACTTCTTTTTCTTGGATGGAACGGTTTTGCGGATCATGGACTGCTGGCAGTCCCCGCAGAACAGGAAGCCGGAAAAGAGATGCGCTTCCTCCTGATCGGACGAGCAGCGCATATCCCGCTTCATCATTGCCTTGACCGCCATGAAGTCCTCGTAGGAGACAAGCGGTTCGTGGGCATTTTCGACCTTGACCCATTCCGCTTCGTCCTTCTTCCGAACGACACGAACCTTGTAATTGGGTGTGCCGCGCTTGCCCTGTGCCAGAACGCCGATATAGACCTCGTTGCTGAGGATGCGCTGAATGGCGTTGTAAGTCCATCGGGCGGTCTTTCCGGTTTTGAAAACCGTGTCGAACTTGACGCCCGCAGAGTGCTTGTACTCCATCGGGGACAGGACGCCCATCTGATTGAGCCGTGCGGCAATCCGCCCGATGGAAATGCCGTCCTTATACATGGTGAAGATCATCTGCACATATTCGCTGACCGCTGCATCCACGATAAGTTGATTCTTGTTCTCCGGCGATTTTCTGTACCCGTAGGGAGCGAACGCGCCGACAAACTCTCCGCTCTTCTGCTTGACTTCCAGACTGCTTCGGATTTTCATGGAAATGTCCTTGCAGTAAGAATCGTTAATCAAATTCTTGAACGGGATCACAAAGGAATCGGACTGCGGATCGCCGGTCAGACTGTCATAGGCGTCGTTGACGGCAATGAAGCGGATGCCGAGCTGAGGGAAGATTTTCTCAAGATACCGCCCTCCGTCAATGTAGTTTCTGGAAAAGCGGCTGAGATCCTTGACCACTATGCAGTCAATCGTCCCCTTGCGCAGTGCGTCTTCAAGCTTCCTGAAATTCGGACGATTGAAGGAAACCCCGCTGTACCCGTCATCTATGAACGGGTCGCATATGAGTTCCAGATCGTCATGCTTTGCAATGTAGTCCTCGCAGATTGCCCTCTGGCTGGCTATGGAATTGCTCTCGATTTTGTCTCCGTCCTCACGGGACAATCGGCAGTAGATCGCCGTTCGGTAAACCTTGTCTGGCATAAAAATAACCTCCGTTTTTCTGTCTGGTGTGATACATCAAATCAGAAAGACGAAGGTTCAATACTTCTTATGAAAGAAGCAAAACAAAGCCCCCACATTGCAGCGGCTTAATCAGCTTCTTTTTTTGACCTGATAAGATTATACCACGGACTCATTCTCTTGTCCATAGAACCGGGTGAAAAGATTCAATTTGTTCATACTTAAAGACCCCTGAGATAATGCTCGATGCAGTCTTCCAGCGTCGTGTCCGTTTTGGAAAAGCTGATCTTCACGACCGTCTTTCCGTCCAGATAGCAGTACGGATTCTTGATTTGTTCAAGGAAATTCCGCAGACGTTCCTCACGGCTTGCCGCAGGATTCAGCCTCACGCTGCTGCGCTGGACAAGTGTGCTTCGGTCAACGGTTCTCGGATCGAGGTTTCTCATTGCATCAATATCAATCATTTTGAACACCTCCTGATGCTGTGATAATTTCAGGGCAAAAGGATATGGCAGAGCCTCCGTGAAGAAGCCCTGCCACATAGTTTTCATCCTGAAACTATATAGTAAGTTTCTTTTGGGTTTGTTTCATGCTCCGGCATATTTGCAGCTCGCACCCCTGCCAGAAGAACTTTGCAGTTCCGGGAATGCTGCGGACTACCGGCGGCAACCGGTATCACGGGAATCTCACCCCTCCGAGGAACGCTCCGAGCCGCCCTTCCGAGGAAGGACGAGAGTATCATTGTACCCAACTCCTGCATCGTCGCAAGCAGCCGCACCACACGGCTGTTATAGCTCTCCGGGGGTCGCTCACTCCCTTGCGGGAGGTCATGGCGTCGGAAGCTGTGTTGCTTCGCAGAAGCGGAAAGATCCGCAGCACTGAACTATTCGGTTTTCAAGGAGCAGCAGAGGTGTTGAATTAACCCCTCTACTTTACAACGGACATTTTTTTGCCGTTTGTTGAGTACCTTTCAAAATATTTTTTGATATTTTTTCTGCACCGCTGCTTTAAGGTCGAAAGCAGCTCTGATGCCGATGCCTTTCTTCCGAGCAAATTCTCGAAGGCTAAGTCCATCGCGGGTCATCGCAAGATACAATTCGCGCTGTTTCTCGGTCAGAATGGCAAGAAGCTCTTTCTCCTTGATGGTGGTTATCAGATCCTCCATGCAGTCGTGGGGGTCAGCCAGCCATGCGGCAGACTTCACATCGTCCTCCGGCAAAGAGTCAAGAGACAGTACGACGTCAGAGGACTTTTCTTCACTGTCATCGTCTCCGTTAGCAGCATCCGATCCACAGGAACGTCTGATACGTTTTTCCTCAGTTCGCAGCATTCTCATGACCTTGCGGTCAACCTCCGTTACCTCGCCGGTACGCTTGACGCGAACCATGCACTTGCCGTCCTCCGTAGTCCAGAGGTCGTAATCGAACTCGATTGGGGTCTTTGGGATTTTCATTGTTCATCCTTTCCGCTGCGCGGGAGCAGCGGGAAGGATGAGGAAAAACTAAGAGCCGCATGACGGTGAGGTTTGAATCCCATGCCGATAAAACAGAGTGGTTAAACTCTGTCTCATGCGGCATTAGGATGACTTCACCTGTCAGGCGGCTCCACAGCTCAGCTATGACATATATTTAATTTTAGAACAGAGGCTTGTCCTCCGGTTCTTACTTGGTACGCGGTCGCAGTCTTCTCATGCTCAACACATCAAAGACTGTGACCTTTCCGCATTTCTTGCACTTGCACTCGACATGACCTCTCGTGTCCTCATAGACTGCGATAGCGTTATGTCGGCAGTACGGGCATTTCAGATAGCGCGGTTTCTGTTCTGAAATGGCGATTCTCGCTCTTCGGATTTTTGCCATCAGCTCCGGCGTCGGTTCCTGAACCCGAATGGATTCTTTCTTCATCACCACACCTCCAACGGATCAACATACTCGCTGAACGGTCGGTCTACCATATAGCCGAGCTGACGCAGCCGGATGGATGCGGTTGTCTTAGAGACGCCGAACGTCCGGCAGAAAAGACTAAGCGTTAAGTGATCATGATACGAATACCTCCCCTCGTAGTTTCTCAACGGCTCATCCGCAAGGTAACGCATTGCCAGGTCAACCTCCGTTTGCGGAAGCAGGATCGCCGCTCCTAACACATTTGCTTGCCACTCGTTCCAGTCCTCGCGTGTTTTCAGTTCTCGCGGCGTATAGACTGTCCGGGCAGAATACTTCTTCTCGCAGGTCGCCTTCACTTCCTCCGATTCCAGTTGGAACAGGATTTGATGAGCGCACTCATGGGCAAGGGTAAATCTGCGCTTGGCGCAGAGCTTTTGCACATTGCCGGAACGGATAAAGCTCTCGTCCAAGATAACCTGATTGCGCTTCAAGGCTAACGTGCGGGCGATGCCCATTTCCGTAACCTTGTACTCGGTGTCCGCATAGGCGGTCAAGCCGCAGATGCTTCCATCCGGCGAGAGACGGGCAAACGATACCCGAAGACCGAGATAGTCCTTTGCAAACTGATCAATGGGAGTTGGCAGAGGTAATCGGTCGGGCTTGTCAGCTTCGTCTCCGAAAAAGAACCGGTTGAAGTCCTTTGTCGTTGAGGCTGCAATTTCTTCAATCTGGTGCTGGGATAATATCATGTTCCGGCGTCCTCCTTTGCTTCGACAAACCATTTACTGCCTTCATGAAACAAATAAGCCTCCCTCCCGTGAATCATGACGGTATAACGAATCCCACCGCCGCCAACCTTCTTGGAGCTGGCGCGGCATTTGTACTTGAGATCGTCAATCTGGAAGATACGACCGTCTCTCCACCGGATCAGCATCGGGATAATCGTCCCTTCCTCATCGACGTCCAGATTGACTCTGACATAGGCTTTGCGGCACTGTGCCTCCATTTTCCTGTTCCTCGCTTTCTACGCTGCCCTGTTCGGCAGGAACAGCGTCTATTTGTAACTTTTCTGTTCATTTTCGCGTGAACCCCTTGACTTGATGAGCAGTTCACGCTATAATATGAGCAGTTGGACTACTCAAGCATTATTATACGCATTTCGAGTGCTATTGTCAATAGGTTTGAGCAATTCAGTGTCGCAAACTTTTTATGAAGGAGTGGTTAAGAAACAATGACTTTTGCTGAGAAGTTCAAGGCTGAACGGGAAAAGAAGGAGTTGACCCAGCAGCAGGTCGCTGACGGCTTGGGAATCAACCGCCGCATGATCACGCGGTATGAGAACGGAATCTCTTTTCCTCGGACGAAGGACGCCTACAAGAAGATTGCGGATTTTTTTGGAGTTGACGTCAACTATCTTCTGACCGAGGACGAAGAGTTTGTCGTTCAGGCAACTGAGCAGTATGGCTCACGGGGAAAGAAACAGGCGCAGGCCTTGGTGGACGGCATCTCCGGTCTTTTCGCCGGTGGTACACTGACTGAGCAGGACAAGGACGCCGTGATGAAAGCCTTGCAGGACATCTATTGGGACTCCAAGGCGCGAAACGTTGAGAAGTACACCCCGAAACGGTACAAGCTGCATCTGGACAAGGAATGAGTACGTTTTATCGGACTGCGGATGCTGTATTATGTATTTTGAACTATCATCGGTATAGCGGGGTGATTATAAATGCTTCTACGACCGGAACTGATTCATCGTAAGGCAACGGATATTGTAAAAGGATGCGGTACACGAAACACGGAACGAATTGCACGGGAGCTTGGAATCTACGTCCATTACCTGAATGATCTGGATGCGCTTCTGGGGATGTATACCTACCGGCATAAGGAGCGGCACATTCTGCTGAACGCCAATATGGAGGACCTTGTAAAGCAGATGGTCTGCGGTCACGAGATCGGTCACGACTGTCTCCACCGCGATCTTGCCAAAGGTGCCTCCGGCTTGCAGGAGTTTACGCTGTTTGACATACGGAACGAAACCGAATATGAGGCGAATGCGTTCAGTGCCCATCTATGTATCGACGATGAAGAACTGATCGACCTGATGCGGGAGGGCTACGACGTGGTGCAGCTCTCTTCCATCATGGGAACGAATGTAAACCTGATGCTGATCAAGCTCAATGAACTGAATCGCTTGGGCTGGCAGCTTAACTTGCCGTATGTACCTCATGCGGACTTTCTGCGGAAGGTCAGACCGGAGGGGTGAATGCCATGAAGAAGACCTACATTCTGAACACGGAAGACTACTTGCTTGAGCCGTATCAAAATGATCCCATCGCCGGAGATATGCTTCTGGCTACGCCGAAAAGCGGAAAAGGATCGAGGCTGCTGGTCAAATATAAGGACGCAAGCTTTGCCTGTAACGAGTTCATGTGTTCCCGTTTGGCAGAGCTGATGCGCATTTCCGTCCCTACGGCTTATCTGCTGCGGGTTTCTGAGCAGGATATGCCCCTCTTTGATAAGCACCCGCTTTGGGATAAGGTATATGCCGTTGGAATTGTGTTCATAGAGGGGCTTCACGATTTTGATCCGAAAACGCTGAAAGACACAGACCTGCAACGGCTGGAATACGCAGAGCAATACGCCTTGAGCGTTCTGTTCCATCGGACTCACGTTTTGAAGCTGGCAATGACGCCAAGCGGCTGCGTGGTTGGGCTGGATTTTACGGATTGCTTCTATATGGATGAGTGTGTGATCGCAGGATTTGCCATGTCAAAGGCTGCACAGGACAAGCTGTTTGCCAACGCACTCACACGATTCAGTGATCACAGTTTCTCCATGTCTGCCAAGGAACAGGCAAAGAGGCTGGCATTCAGTCTCGGCATCCGGGACGTCAAAAAGGTCTATCCGGCATATCATGCCGCCATGAAACGATTCCTCTACCTTTCGGACAAGCATTTGCGTCCTCTGTTTGATGCGCTGAATGAGATTTATCCGCCGCAAGTCGCTGACCATTACAAGGCTTGCTTTCAGATTTTGCGCGAACGGATTCCGGCGTACATTGAGGATGCGGAGATTTACCGCACACTGGATGAAGTGAAAGCCGCAGCGTCGGAGGGTTACTGGACGCAGTATGCGGCATTTATTGAAGACGTTCGTGCCGAGTTCGGGAACCGGGGCGTCGGTGAGGCACGGAAGCTGATCCGCGAAACGCTGGAACAGTATCGCCCGCCGGAGATTCCACTCTCAGACATGGAAGGGACGCTGCTTGCCATGCAGAAAGCCTTTCTGATTGCAAAGCGGGAGGCGCGTGAAAAGTACACGCCGAAGAAATACAGGACGCAAAATGAGGCGGCTGACTGACGGCGGTTTCTGAGCTTTTTGGTACATTCCCGTCTGTTAAGAAGATTATATGGGAAGCACAATGTCGAAACCAACTGAACATTGCAGCTATGTGGTATGAACTATAACGGAGGATAATACATGGGAAATACGCCCGGAGAACAGCAATACATATCTGCGCTCTCTTATGCCGCTTCCATCTTCAACGAGCGCATGGGGACGGAGTTTTCGGAAGAGAACCTTGTCCTGCAATGCTTTCAGACCGAAAACCAGCGGGAAGTCTTCGAGCGGTTCTGCAAGGAGCATTTCCCGTACCGACTGAAAGACCGCTACATGGAGGACGGCTATTTTGACTTTCATGCATCTTCCTTCATTGGGAAGGACAAGAATGCAAAGGACGGGATTCTTCTTCGCACGGATGTAGAAAGAGAGCCGTTTGAACTAAACCATATCCTGCTGCATGAGCTGGCACATATCTTCTGCGCACACGAAGAGCTGGACGGACAGGACTTCTTTGACACCTACTGTATGGACGATACAATCAGTCGTGAAGAAGACGGAGCGATTAACGCCGGGTATGCCGTCTGGCGGGAGATGATTGCAGAGCTGATTGCTTTCGAGGTAGATGACAACTGCGATGTCGTTCCTCTCCGTCAGAAGAAAAGCTCCTTGATTCAGTGCATGGATTCGATTGATCTGCATGACGGGAAGTTAGCGGTCAGCACGATCCTGACTGCGGTTATGACCAGCGCGGAGCTTGAGGGAACACGCGACTGGGACACGGCAAAGGCGGCACTGGAAAAGCTCAAGCTCTTCGATGAATCCGCCTATATGGAGCTGTTCAAGATCGTGTTTTGTCAGTTGCGAACACGGGGGATTGAAATTGACAGAGATTTCATCCACGAGATAGGATTGCTGTATCTCTACATTTTGAGTACCGCCGAACTGAAAAGATTTAACGCAGACCTGATGAAGCAGGTCGGAAAGGATGCGCAGAATGAAATATAAGCTGTTTCGCTCTCCCGGCGATCTGGATAAGGCAGTACGCAAGCATGAACTGGTTGCCGTGGAAAGCGGCAAGAGCATCGACGATGTGACCGATTCGCTGATTCGTGCCGTCCGAGATGATCTCGCTGAAATGCCGAAGTACACGCATTGCGAGACTGCTGCATACGCGCCGGAACGGGTCGAGTCGTTTCGCCGCGTCAAACGGTATCAGTATGAGATGACGGGAATCGTCTACCCGAAGTACGCTGAGAAAAACATTCTGATTGACTATGGGATTATGGAAGAGGCTGAATGATGTCGAAAATATACTCCGGACAGCTACATAACGGGGATGACCTCATTTCTGCTGTCGAGCAATACGGCTTTCTGCCGTTCTTTCAGAATAGCATACCGGGCTTTTCGGTCGAAGAACTGTGTGCGCCGGAGCTTTGGTTTGCGGATGATGTAGATGGTCCGTGGGAATGGAAAGGACCGGCTGCGCGGAGCGGCAAATGTCTCTACGGCAAGCTTTTCAACAAGAAGGCTGGCTTTGTGAGCCGAGAGTGGATACCGGACTTCGCAAACTTCCGGCGTGACGGTTATGACTTTGACGCCCGTTGGGATGACGGCTTGGCGTCCTACAAGGACAAGGAACTTTATGAAGCCATAGCCTGTGAAGGCAGGATGCTTTCCAAACGGCTGAAAGAGGCTCTGAACTACCGCAAGGGCGGCAACACCGGCTTTGAGACGTGTATCACGAGACTGAAAATGCAGAGCTATGTCTGCATTGCAGATTTCGTCTATATGCAGGATAAATACGGCAAGCCCTACGGCTGGGGTGTCGCGGAGTATGCGACGCCGGAAGAGCTTTTCGGGTACGACTTTATCACCTCCGCCTATCAGCGAGACCCGCAGGAATCCAAAGAGCGTATGCTGAGGCATCTTTCCTCCATCCTGCCGGATTCTATCGCACAGCAGCTTACGAAGATATTGAAAGGATAAAACAAAGATGAGCAAGAAACTTGTAGCATATTTTTCTGCGTCCGGCGTGACCGCGAAGGTTGCCGAGACGCTGGCGGAGGCAATCGGCGCGGACATCTTTGAGATCGAGCCGAAGGTGCCTTACACGGATGCTGATCTGAACTGGATGGACAAGAAAGCCCGCAGTACGATTGAAATGAGCAATCCCGTCTCACGACCAGAAATTGCCGTGAAGCGGGACAACATGAAGGACTACGATACAATCTTTGTTGGCTTCCCGATCTGGTGGTACGTTGCGCCGACGATTATCAATACATTTCTTGAGAGCTATGACCTGACCGGCAAGACGATCATCCCGTTTGCAACCTCCGGGGGAAGCGACATCGGCAAGACGAATGAGCACCTTGCGCCGAGCTGCAAGGGCGCAAAGCTGATGGATGGTAAGGTCTTCTAGAGCAACGTCGGGCATCAGGAGCTTGCGGCGTGGGTTGAAGAGCTTGAACTTTGAGAGGCAGACAAATCGGAATTTACCTTTATTCAAACATACAAGCTCTTGACAATAAAGCTCCTATATAGTATGATTTTATAAACTACTATATAGGAGCTTTTGCATGAAAACAAATGGCGGGTTTCTTGTCACCAAAATAAAACAACTTGGAGACCGGATTTTTGAGAAGATTCTCAGCGAAAAGAATATTGATGCGTTCAATGGAGCCCAGGGGC
>ERZ857629.3448-NODE-3448-length-13282-cov-18.218266_pt1 | contig 13282 bp, 8 predicted proteins | sample MGYA00519700_ERZ857629 | MGnify/ENA primary metagenome ERZ857629 (study PRJEB31778, sample SAMEA3449351) | human gut metagenome | biome: human gut; feature: human-associated habitat; material: faeces | place: United Kingdom | collected 2010/2012 ... | reverse complement strand
CAGATTGTCTATGATAAAATGCTGCGCGGCATTGTTGTAAACGACAACCTGATAGAGCCCGTTGCTGCTCGTTCGTTCTTCCACGGAAATGCCGTTTTCTTCACCAATTTTCGTTGGCCTTTTCGTACGCTTTCCGTCTGGTGTGAGCGCCCATTCCATCATTCCAATTTCCGTGAGCCATGTGAGAATTCCTGAATAGGTAAGTTTTTGCATAGTGTCATTATCAGCCAGAGCGTTTATCCGCTTGGCGATTTCGCTGGCCGGGATAGGTGCCTCAGAATAGGCAAACTGGCTTCTTTTCTCAATTGGAATTTCAAGAGGAAGCTTTTTAGGTTTCTTATTCACAGCCGACTTCGTCCCGCCATTTTCAATTACCTGCCGCAGCACGTCAGATACGAAGAAAAAGCAGCGCGATAATCGAACATTGTTGATAAGATCATCGTCTGGCGCCATGGTGCCATCGATGGGATTGATGCCGTTTGCCAGCTTGTCCATATACATTTTTGCCCGTTCTATTTTTTCAAGTTCAGTCATACGCTCCTCCTTATCCCACAACCAACTTATTCGTCTTCTTCAAGAACTTCGCCGGGATCGGGCGGTCCAGCTGCCAGGTGATATTCATCGGCCTGCTACCCTCATGCTTCACATAGTTCGCCATGCCCAGATAGGTATACGCCTCCGCACTGCCAATCACATGGTCTGGCTTAAACTCACAGGCGGACAGTAACACCTTAAGTACATTCTACTTCTGTCTGTATTTGTGCTGAAAGTTTTTCTCTTATGGCGATGGTAACCTTGGGTATCCCGTAAAACTAATCAGGCCAATAACTCCATCCTGGCTGGCGATGTATCTTTTCACCAGCCTATTTCGTTATGCTCTTTTTCGGTCTCGTAAATTTTGCGAAACTTTTTTCATTTCGGCTACTGACTTTTGTTTGCATGACTCCCCACATCAAAAAACTCAATTGCCATTTTACCAGACATTGTCCGTCATTCTTCAAAATCGGAATCCATATAATCCAACTTACTTTCGTTCAACAGCTTCTTTCGCTCCTGCCATTGCGGCATATACTGGTTTAAAATAGTGACAAACTCCGGACCATGACTTTTGACTTTCAGATGTGCCAGCTCGTGCAGGATTACATATTCAAGACTCTCTATCGGCTTCTTCGCCAACTGAAGATTTAGCCAAATTTTTTGTGTGTTTGTGTTGCAGGTGCCCCATTTGGTGGTCATATATTTGCTTTGCCAACTGCTACAGTAAAGCCCCGTAGTTTTCTCCCACTTGGGAAGATATTTCGCCACTTCCTGTTTCAGGAGGTTGCGGTACCATTCATTTACGAAGCTTTCTCTCTGCTTTGGACTGCTTTCTTTTCTAACCGTCAGAATAGCCTTGTCACCCGAAAGTGTGAGAGCATTGCCTTTGTAGCTGTATTCCACTTGAAGAAAGTACTGCTTACCCCAAACATATAATGTTTCCCCGGACACATACTGCCGCTCGCTTTGACGCGGCTGCTGTTGAAACTTCTCCTGTTGTTTTTTGATCCAGCCGAGTTTTGTCCGAACGAACATCGTAATTGCTTCATCCGTCAGTTGCGTGGGTGCTGATACACGAACCCTGCCGTCCGGTGGAAGCACAGAGAGATGCAAATTTTTAATATTTTTTCTGATAACTTCCACAGGAATATTGAAAATAACTATTTGCATCAGTACTCCTCTTGTTCCACAACAATTTGATAAATTCGCTCCACTTCGCTATCGTCATTCAAAAGTTGATAGAGCGCTCGCTTGATTTTATTTGCCTTAACCGGATTATTTCGGAAACCATCGAGCCGCGCCTTGACAATGGCTTTGTGCAGCTTCAAGGCAGTCGCCTCATCTTCTCCGCAATTATCATAGAGCGCCCGCAGTGCGCCATTGGAACGAATACTCTCAGGGTACTTTGTGTTCTCCTCGGGCTTTGCAACATTTTTCGCCAGTTCCATGTATGTGTCCAGCAGCTGCCCGTAGGCAATCACTCCGCGGCGGCGGTCAAGTATCAACTGCTCCAGGATTTCAGACATTTTTGCGTAATAAGCAGGGTTGATGACCATTCGCTCAACAACCTTTTTGCGGATGTTGTTCTCAATGGTTTCTGCCGCACTCTCCTGCTCGCCTTTTTGCTCGCTCTTCAGCTTATTTTCCTGCGAGATGATGAAATCAAGCAGGGTAAAGTCATCCATGCTGCCGATCTTTTGCGACTCGCTGGCCGAAATGTAGTTGTCGATCAAATACCGCATACCAGGTTCATAGGCTTTCAGATCAATAAAATCGCCGCTGGCTCTGCCAATCGTGTCACGCAGGCTTAGATAGAACGCAACCCTGTCGTCCAATGTGCTTTGCTCGGAAAGGGTATACCCTAAATCCGTCATACGAGGCTTTAACTCCGCAAAAGCGCGAATCAAACATCCGACGAGCTTGTACAGTTTCTCGCGAATGCGGGCAAAGGCTTCGTCCTGATTTTCGTCGCGACCACTTTCACCACAGAAATAGTGGATATAGTCGAGCTCTTTTCTGGGCAATTCGACGCCCTCGCAAAGCTCATCCAATTCCTCCAGGGTATCAACGAAATACTTTTTCGCTTCTGTAGCTCTATCTTTCAAAAGCCCATCGACATCCTCGGCATCATAGCTTTCAAAGGCACCGCCGGTATACTTGTTCATGGCATCCGCCAAGTCTCCGAACAGTTCCTTGTAATCTACAATATAGCCAAAGTCTTTGCTCTCGCCATCCAGACGATTGACTCGGCAGATCGCCTGGAACAGGCCATGGTCATGCATCGCCTTATCGATGTAGAGGTAGGTACAGCTGGGAGCATCGAAACCGGTAAGCAGCTTGTCAACTACGATCAGCAGTTTCATGTTTGCAGGTTCGTCCACAAACTTGCGTTTTGCTTCCGCTTCAAAAGCTTCTACTTTTTTGGCAATCTGCGTCTTGTCCTCCGACGGGTCAACGCCGATCATTTTCAGATAAGTGCTGTATTTTTCAAATGTTTCGGTTTCTTCCTCGTCGCTGACAGTATCCGTTCTTAAATCACCGGCTTGCGGCGTATAAGAAGAAATAATCGCACATTTCCGGAAACCCTTGCTTTGGAAAATTTCATAGTATCGGCATGCCGAATACACAGAACCGGCCACAAGGATAGCATTTCCGTTTCCATCCATCAGTCGTGCCTTGGTGGCAAAATCAAAGATGATATCATTGGCGATTTGCTCCAAGCGGGAGCGAGAGGAGAAAATCTTTTGCAGGTTACCCCAATAAGCTTTGAGTTTTGCTTTTGCTCTGGGGGCCAACCCAACGGTTTTTGCCTCAAACCATGCGTCGATTCTATCCTGAGAGGTCATGTCCTGCGGCACATCTCTAGCCTCGTACCGCAGATCCAGCACAACGCCGTCTCGAACACCTTCGTTGAACTTGTAGGTATGGATATATCCGCCGAAGGTTTCCAGACTGCTCTTTTTGTCCTTCTTCAAAAGCGGCGTGCCTGTAAAACCGATAAAGATGGCATTGGGAAGGATCGTCTTCATGGCCGCGTGGAGCTTGCCGGACTGAGTGCGGTGGCACTCATCCACAAACACCACGATATCACCCTTTGCGGAAAAATCCTTGGGCAATGCGTTTTTCAAATCTTCGATGTATTTTTCGTAATCTGTTTCTGAGCTGTCGCTGCCGCGCTTTCCGAATTTATGTACCAGAGAGCACAGAAGACGGTCATCGAAAGCGTTCAGGCGTTCAAGCAGATCTTTTCCACTCTTAGTGCGGACGATATTCTCATCCACACCCTTGTAATTCTTTTCGATTTGCTCATCCAATTCCTCGCGGTCGGTAACGACCAATACACGCGCATTGGGATTATTCTCCAAAATCCACTTGGAGAACCACACCATCGTCAGACTCTTGCCGCTGCCCTGGGTATGCCAAACGATGCCGCCGCGCTTCTTGTCCGTCAAACGATGCTGCGCCCGCTTGATGGCATAGTACTGATTATAGCGGCAAACTTTTTTAATGCCCTTATCAAAGATTACAAAGTTGTGGATCAGATCAAGGAAACGCTTTTTGTAAAACAGAGCAAAAAGCTGTTTTTCCAACTTACCGGGAATCCCCTCGCAGTATTCCTCAACCTCGATGTCCACAATATCGCGTTCCGTCTGATGCTCGGTAAAGCCGTCGTCTTTCCATTCCAGATAGTGCTTCTCCGGGGTAAGGAGCGTACCATAGCGCAAGCCCTCGCTGTCGTTCCCGGCCATACAGAACTGAATAGTCGTAAAGAAATCTTCGATGAAGTTCGATCTTTGGTTGGTCAGATTCTGACGGATGCCGTTGGACACGGACACACTACTCTTTTTCAGTTCGATCACCGCAACTGCAATACCATTCACATAGATAACAACATCCGGACGCTTGGTGTTGTTGCTGACAATAGTGACTTCTTCCGCAATATAGAAGTCATTTTTACTGACATCTTCAAAGTCAATAAAATACACCGTCTTAGGGGACTGCTCCACGGACTCCTTAACCTTGGCTCCATATTTCAGTAGGCTGTAGACCTCTTTGTTGGCATGGTACAAACCCTGCTGCAGATTGGTGGAGGTCTTCACCAACGCATCGATGGCATTGGCTGCAAGCTTTTCGGAGTAGCCCTGTTTCAATAGCCAGGCGTGCAGCCGCTCCTGCATGATATTGCGGTTTTCGCTGTCATGCAGGTTCCCCAGATATGTATAGTGCAGCTTGTCCCGAAAGAACTTGACCACACGGTTTTGAGTTTTGCGCTCGCTGTCACCAATATTGGGCATGGAAGCACCCCCTAATTCTCACAACAACACTGGCAAAATGTTTTGCCAAATTCAGTAAGTTCAATAAGCCCTTTCGAGAGCGTGATATCAGTATTTTCCTTACCTTGAAATGAGGCCACGAGGCCTTTATACTCGGCATCTTCATAAAAGACATCGTATCTCTCATCAGGCTTTACAACCTGATCATATCGGATTTTAATAATGCCAAGACGATCAAGGTTTTGAAGGCTGGCACTCAAAATGCTGGTATCACCGAACAATTGAAAGAGGTCGATCGAGTAATCAATAAGAAGTTCGTGAAACGATTTGCTTTCTTTGAAGTTCAGCCTGACTGTAACAACAGGGATTGCAGATTGCTCTTGTTTCATTGCCTCAAGCACTTTGGCATCCATAGGCGATAGCTGCTTGATTATATCCACAAAAGAAGGATGTACAGCTTGTTTGGTATCTATGTTCATAGAGGAAACTAACAGATTAGCATACATTTCCCGCAGTTCTTCGCTGTCATAGCAGTAACTGAGTTGCTGTACAGTGGGAATCGCAACATAGGGTTCCGGCTCGGTCAGCTTTTCTTCAGGAATTTTCTCTGCCTTTTCTCTAACAGCTTCTGCTGTCAGCCGGATGCTTTCCTCCCCATTAATAACCCACTTTTCCCACTTGCCAAGCCACACCCCGATGGTTCTGGGAACCAGACTAAGCGTGTTTCCTACAGATTTCGCCGTAGGATGTGCTAAATCATCATAAGCCTTTTCCAAGACACCGCCGGACTGCTCAATGACCTGACCAACAACTTCCTTATCAATAGGCATCCTTTCTCTCTCCTTTACACCAGTCTGATCTTACCCGTCAGAAGCTGCTGCATCATGCCTTGCTTGACTTGACGGTATTTAGTGAGTTTATTTTCCAATGCTGCAATATCAGAATCCATTTCGGACAAAGCCTCTGCGATAGCTTTTTGCTCCGCAATGGTAGGGGGAAGCAAAAATTCAAATTTACCTACATCTTTCTGATACAAGTGGATAATTGTTGAACCCGCAGAGAGCCTATCCAAAAAATTCTTGAATACGAACGAAGACAGAATTTGGTACACAAAAACGGGATCATAGGCATCCTGCAATGGTCGAATTACAAAAATGCCACTATTCAGAGTAGCCGGTTTGGTTAGCCCCTGCACCAGAGCAGCCTTACCCAAGGACCCATCTTTGGTGATGAGAATATCATTGTTTTGGAGCTGAATATTGCGGTCTTGCTCATAGCGAGACCGGGTTACATAATGGCATCTATCCCACAGAACCCTACCATCATCAAAATCTGTTCCGGTAACCAAGAGCGCATATCCGCTATCCAAATATTCGGATTTCTTCAACCCTTGCCAACCAATTCTGGCCTTAACTTTGGAGTTCTTCATAAGATTGAAGTATCGCCACTCTCCAGAGAATCCCGGCAGGCGGCGCTTGCCTGTCAGCAGTTCCTGCATCGCGCCCTGCTTGATGGCTTTTTTCTTGGAAATCTGTTTGCCAAGCATGTCAATCAAACTACTTACATCCGCGAGTACCGTAGTAACCTCTTTTTGCTCATCATATTGAGGAAGTTCCAGTTCAACATTCATGATCTGGGGAGCAGTGAGCTGAGGAACTCCTGTACTTTCAAGCGAAAAATCAACGCAATTGTTGATGTAATCCGCAACAAATTGCGCACATACATTACTACTCTTCGGTTTCAGTACCAAAAGTCGGATTATCGCATCAAATTCGTCCTCTCGATACTCCGCATGACCAACGCTTCCTCGCCCTGTGATTGTTACAGAATCTGCACTATATTTTGGGTTGGATGTATATCCGTATAGACCGTGGTTTTCTAAAGAGTTTGAATAAATTGGATATCGATGTTCACTGGTTTTATAAGCAGAAAAATGTTCCTTGTCTACATCACCGCCTGCTGACAAATCGAAAATGTCCTTAATTCTATATTTGTTTCTCCCGTTTACCATACAAATCCCATCCTTTTCAGATGAGCCTCGACCTTAGTCTCATACTCAGCAACGGCAGCAGACAGTTCCGGCAGGGTATCCTCATACCGCTCCACCAGTTCCACAATGCGGTTGGTCATCTGGTGGGACGTGGTGACATACAGCGCCTTGATCCCTTCAAAGATGGTGGCATACCATTTGCGGTTCACCAGCAGATCCAGGATCTCTTCATCGGTCAGCAACGCATACTTCGCCCGAACCTTTTCCTCCAATTCGGCGTTCATTTCCCTGACGGCCTTATTCTGCCTGGAAAGGGAATCCATCAAATCCACAAACTGTTTCAATGCCGCGTATTCCTCTCCCTTGGGATCAGCTTTTTTCAGCACCTTCAAGCGGGCGGCGACAGACTTGGCATCCACCTTATCCTTGTCGTTGAGGTGATCCTTCAGGTATCCCTCATCGGCAGTCTGCTCCTCCACAAACTCGTCCAGTCTGCTCTGGGTCTCTTCGGCAATGGCCTGCGCCTCATTGATTTTCTTGCGTTCGGGGGCAAAGAATACAGACTCGATCAGTGCCCTGGGCAGCAAAACGCCCTCCCAGCCAATGACCTTTTCCTGCCCCTTTTTCTTGCCGGAGGTATATTCACCCATGATGTTTTCCCATGTCCGTGCGGCACCATAGCCGTCCACCGACACAAGATAAACATCGTCGCTCATGACTTCGTACCAGTAGGAAAGCAGCACCTCGTAGACATCGTGCTTGTCCACCAGCTCCAGACCATCAAAGCAGCCAATCAACTGCTCCGACAGTTCGACGATATAGGGCTTGACTTCCGTGTCTTCATCAATGCTCCGAAGACCGGAATCCACCATCTGCATCCACGCGTCAAAAGCCTCGTCGATGCGTTCGGCGTAGGCAGAAAATCCAGTGTCGTTATAGACCACGTTGCGGATATCCTCTTTGGGAATGTTCAGCCGATAATAGCCCTCCCGCATCTGAGAGAACAACTTGCTTTTCAGACCGGGAAACAGTGCCCAATACTTCTCCATGGAATCTACATCTGTCGCAGGAATACCGCCATGCAGATGTCCATCAATGTCCTGTAAATCTTCCGCCGTAGAGCTGTCAATGTAACGGGGGATATTCAGGTTATACTCGTTTTTCTTCTTGATCTCATCATTGGGAACAAAGCGGGCATACTTGGGATCGTCTGTGATTTGCTGATTGAATGTGGTGACGATTTTATAGATGTCCCTCTCACGCAGGCGGTTCTTATTGCCGTCCTTAACGAAGTCGTGGCTGGCATCAATCATAAAGATACCCTTGCGCTCGGCGGCATCAGCCTTATCGATGATGATAATGCAGGCAGGGATACCGGTGCCATAAAACAGGTTGGCGGGCAGGCCGATGATGCCCTTGATATAGCCCTTGTCAATAATGGCTTTGCGGATAGTCGCCTCCGCATTGCCACGGAACAGAACACCGTGGGGAAGAATGACCGCAGCCTTGCCGGTGCTTTTCAAGGATTTCAAAATATGGAGCAGCCACGCAAAGTCGCCGTTCTTTTCAGGCGGTCTGTCGCCATAGCCATCAAAGCGGCCATAATCCTTAAGACCATCCGTCCAGTTTTTCAGAGAAAACGGAGGATTGGCCACCGCAAAGTCGAAACGCTTCAGCACCTCATCATCGGAGCCTTCTTCAAAATAGCGGGGAGCAGAAAATGTATTTCCTGCTCTGATCTCACCGGCAGCCTTGTTGTGCAGGACAAGGTTCATCTTGGCAAGACCTGCGGTGGTTACTTCCTTTTCCTGTCCCCAAATAGCAATCTCGAAGGGGGCTTCATCCGCTGCTCGAATCAGAAGTGAACCAGATCCGCAGGCAGGGTCATACACGGAGTAACCCTCGTCGCGCTCCTCGATGCTGTCGATGCCAATCACTTTGGCAAGAATACGGGAAACTTCGGCCGGTGTGTAGAACTGGCCCTTGCTCTTGCCGCTTTCCGTGGCAAAATGGCGCATCAGATATTCATAGGCATCGCCAAGAATATCGTCACCGCTGGCTTTGTTCTTTTTGAAATTGAATTCGTCACGCTGGAAAATGGCAATCAAGCCGGTGAGCTTATCCACCATTTCTTTGCCGCTGCCTAACTTGGCCTCATCATTGAAATGGGCATTGTCGATCACGCCGCGGAGATTGTTCTCCCCGGCTTCTGCCAGCTTGGCAATGACCTTATCCATTTCTTCACCGATATTTTTATTACCCTTCAATGCAACCAAATCGTTGAAACTGCCGCCTTCGGGAACCGTAATATCGGCATATTTTACGCCCTTAAACTTGTCCGTAACATATTTCACGAACAGCAGGGTCAGGATATAGTCTTTATACTGAGAGGCGTCCATGCCGCCCCTCAGTTTATCGCAGCTCGCCCAAAGGGAACTGTACAGCTCATTTTTCTTTATTGCCATGTTCGCTTACCACGCTTCTCTTAATTTGGTATTTCTGCTTTCCCGCAAATTGGCTTTACGGAAACTGCGTTGTGTTATCTTTTCAATTTGTATACACGGTTCTTATTGCCGCCCTCTGCAATAACAACACCTTCATCCAGCAATCCCTTCAACAGCTGTTTGGCTCTTGTACTCTTAACACCCAGCAGTTCTGCAATATCAGCACTTCTGGCCGAAATATGATCTGTCAGGTAAGTAATAATTTCATTCTTTTGCCGTGCTGTTTTTATCGTCGTTTTTTTATCGTCACTTTTTATCGTCGCTTTTTTATCGTCACTCTTGGAGAATAAGAGCGTTAATATTGTCCGCTCCGGCTCGAGTTGCTCTGTAATCTCCGGAGTTGCCCAATTTTGCTCGCGCCAGACGCGGAAGATATTCGGAATGCCGCTACCAGCACGCTCACCGATATCGATCAGGTTGAACATTTTCAGCATCGTTCCGTTCCGCGGATCAGAAACACCGCCGCTCTTTGCGGCATCAATTTCGATGCGGAAGCTGCCTGGGTTGGACATCGTAATGCTATTACGCTTTTTGACGATGACCAACCCCTGTCTGCCGTAATAATCGGCATTCACCAAACAGTTGGCCAGTGCTTCACGCAGTGCCTGATGCACTGGGGTATCATCTATACGGGTACCACCGTCCATTTTGAAGGGCACCTTAATATCCTGAATCAGCTTGTTGTAGACCCGGAAATAGAAGTCATACACATTGCCGCTCCAGTCGCCAGAGGAAGATATGATACGGTCAGTCCAACGGGTATCAGCGTCATACTGTTCCTGATAGTCCAGAAAGTAAGCGTTGAATTCCCGCACAATATCGTATTCGTTGCCGAACATGAGAAGTCCGGCAGAAGTGGGATGCTTCTTCCCATCAGAGCCGATGCCCACGGCACCCAGCTTCAGGAGGAAATCTTCATCCTCCAAGGCTTCCCACACATGGCCGGGACGGGAGAGGCGCATCCTCTGGCGATAGCTGCGGACGCTCTCCTGATTGAACACTGTCAAGTCCATCTCGTTCAGAACCAGCATATCCTGCGTCTTTACCGATGCATCGCGCACCATGGCCTGATATTCTTCCTTGGTGCAGCGGTAGTCACCCTCTCCGTTGCGGCGATAGGTGCAGAGAGGGTTACCATCTACATAAACCGGCTTATAAGAGCGCTCTGCACGGGGAACATTGATGACCACAATGTGGTTGCCATCCACCTCCTGGACAAATACGTCCTTGGAGGACAGCACATTAACGCTGGTCTTATTGGGGTTATTGACGATGTCCCAGAACTCCTTAATGAGTCTGTCAGGGTCGGGCAGATCTACCGTGTGCAGGGATTTATCCGCCCATTCTTCCACTCCCAGTAGGATAATACCGCCGTGGGTATTGGCAAAGGCGGAATAGGTTTCCCAAATGCTCCTGGGTAGCCCGCCAAGGGCTTTCTTAGCCTCAATACGGTTGTTCTCCCGATATTTTTCAAGATTACAGAAGTCGATCATACCGCACCCTCCTGAATTCTATTCTCACGCCAGCTTTTTTCAAGCGGCTCATAGGGGAGACCACACTCCTCACAGTACTGCTTCAGAGCTTTCATCGCCTTGATATTGGGGCGGGCCTTTCCGTTTTCCCAGCGATTCACGGTCGTAAAAGAAACACCGAGAGCGTTGCCGAATTCTGTTTGATTCATCAGACAAGATAATCTAAAATTCTTAATTTCGGAACTAAACGGCATCTGTAACTCTCCTTTACCAGATGATTGAACTTATTATATCACCGATATAGCGTTTTTACAATGCCAGGTACGCACTTTGGTATAAAACACGCTCGGCGGCCAAAGCTTGACCGATGGGTGCTGCGCTACGCGTTCAAGTATTCGTCCATGATCTCCAGCACGATCCTGTCTCAAACAATTTCTCTTGTTCGTCCGTCATGGTGACACGAAGCTTCTCTTTATTCCTGCAGATCAGGTCCGGCTGTTTCTTTCCGTGCAGGGCGAAGTATCACACTTGGTCTGCCTAATTGCTGTACCAGAATTCTTCAAGGATTCTCATATCGCTATGATGAAAATCAACTCGCTTTGAGTGCCAATCGGAAAATATTCATGATAGAATTATGACGAAAGTCAACGGCGTTTCTCTCGCAGGGCGCAGATACTTTCCCTTACTTCTGGTGCGCTTTCCCTTAAAACGCAGCTCGTATTAAGGGAAAGTCCCTATTCTTTGTCTCTGCCAGTGCAACTGAGCGCACCCGAGATATCTGTGGATTATTCCCCCGGCATATTGCCAAATATGCCGCAAACAGGTGTATTTACAGCACAAATCTAAGCATTCCTTTTTGCTCCGCACCCCTTTGACCACATATTTGCCCACAGACAGCGAAAAGCCGCCCCGCCGAGGACTTCCCTCAGGCGGGGTGGGCTGCTTCCTGTTATGCCGTCCGTCTGCTCCATCGCTTTCTTGCCTGGAAGTCGGTCATCGTGCGCTCTTGTAGTGTGTTTTCTTCTGCCGGCAGCGGCTGCGCTTTGGCGATGCCCGCGTCGATCCTCGCCGCCTGCCGCCGCATCTCCTCCGTGATGTGGGAGTAGGTGTTCAGCGTGGTAGCCGCAGAGACATGGCCCAGGATGGTGGACAGCGTCTTGATGTCCATTCCGTGGGCGAGGGCATTGGTGGCGAAGGTGTGGCGGAGATCATGGAAGCGTACCCGTTCACAGCCCGCGTGGTCCAACAGCCTGTGCAGCCGCTGGCGCACCACCGATGGGAGCAGAGGCGAGTCCTCCTTCTTCGGTGACGGAAACAGCCATCTGGAAACATTCCTTTTCCGGTACTCTCTGAACACCTCCAACACTTTGAGCGGCAGGAGCAGGGTGCGTACCGCCTCCTTTGTTTTCGGCTCAGTGATGACCAATTCCGAGCCTATGACCACCGCCTGCTTGCTGATTCGCAGTTCGCCCGTGGTCAAATTCAGGTCCTCCCATTGCAGGGCCGTCAGCTCTCCCAACCGCAGTCCTGCGGTAAATTCCAGCAGGAACAACTCATAATAGTTTTCCTCCTTCGTCTGGATCAGCAGCTTCTGCATGGACTCCCGCGAGAGGAGATTCATTTCCCCTTTTCGGGCGGGCGGCAGCTTGCAGCCGGACGCCGGGTTCTGTGGAATCAGGTTTTCCGATACTGCCTTTTCCAGTGCCCGCCGGCACAGGCTGTGGATGTTGCGGAGCTGGGAGTCCGCCAGCCCCGTTTTACCGTCCGATTGGTCCGCACGCCCCTCCGTTTTCAGCCAGACGAAGAACTGCTGCATATCCTTCGCGGTCAGCCTATTCAGCGGGATATGACCCAGTCCCGGTCTGATGTACAGCCGGAGGTAGCCTTCGTAGATCCGCCGTGTGCTGGGACGGGCAGCGGGTTTGCTGTATGTTTCATACCAGTGCTCCATCCAGTCCCCGAAGGGCATATCCGCCCTGGTCCTCGGCGGCGCAGGCGGCGCAAGGGCGTCCTTCAGCGTTTTCAGCTTCTCCACACACTCAGATTTTGTTTTAGCCAGCACATTTTTCGTTTTCGGCAGACCCTTGTCATCGTAGCCGATGACCACACGGCCCTCCCATCGGCCGTCCTTTCTCAGGCGGACAGTTCCTTCTCCATTTTTCCGTTTTCTTCCCACGGTCTCAGCTCCTCTCCGAAAATGTCTGTGAGGAATTTCCCCACGATCTCCGCCGCCCGCCTCTGCATATCGCCGGTGGTGTGGGTGTAGGTATCCAGCGTGAATGCCGCTCTTGTATGGCCGAGGATCCCAGAGAGCGTTTCCACATCTACGCCGGAGGTCAGCGCATGGGTGGCGAAGGTGTGGCGCAGATCATGAAAGCGGATGTCAGGCAGTCCCGCCTGCTCCAGCAGCAGCTTCATGCGCCGGTAGGCGGCATCCGGGGCAGTCGGCCGCTCCGGGCGGAGCAGGTCCGGGAATATCCAAGCTGTCTTCGCCGCCCGCTTTCT
>ERZ857629.3446-NODE-3446-length-13284-cov-4.541462_pt1 | contig 13284 bp, 8 predicted proteins | sample MGYA00519700_ERZ857629 | MGnify/ENA primary metagenome ERZ857629 (study PRJEB31778, sample SAMEA3449351) | human gut metagenome | biome: human gut; feature: human-associated habitat; material: faeces | place: United Kingdom | collected 2010/2012 ... | reverse complement strand
AACGGACATTACCATTATTCTTCAATGAGTTATGCTATTGTCCGTTATCTTCCTTAAACTTCCGGCGAAGCCTGACTTCCGATAACTTCAGTCTCGCCCCCCGGCCTCCTTCTTTTTCGCTCACGCCCACTCACAGGCGCAGCCAGCCGCTTCTTATTTTCCGCTGCAACACCCCTTTTTTCCCACTGTAACACCCCTCTTTTCCCATTGTAATATCCCTTATTTCCCAACTACAACATCCCTCATTTCCAAAGAAGCCTTCTTTGTATCGTAAACAAGCCTTCTTTGCATCCTAAACAAGGCTTCTTTTGAATACAAACAAGCCTTGTTTTTATCCCAATCGCAACTTCTTTGAAAATCAATGGGTTATAGGGGCGAGCGTCTCGCTCGACAACACAAACCAAGTCTGCCAATTATGAATTGTGAATTATGAATTATGAATTGCCTGAATGGTGTTGTCGAGCGGGACGCTCGACCTCCTATGGTTAGCAACGGTAATGGCTTTAACTTCTTTAACTCCTCTAACTTCTTTAACTCCTCTAACTTCTTTAACTCCTCTAACTTCTTTAACTTCTCTAACTTCCATCTCCCTTCTCTTGAATTAAAAAAATCTTGCCGAAATGTTTGCAGAGTCGCATAAAAGCAGTATCTTTACACCGTGATTTAAAAAGTGGCAGCCCTGCCGGGTGTAAAGGTGGCGGTTGCCATGCCATTAGAATCTATCCATACCACTCGCGCGAGCGTAAGTATAGAGAACATTTACGCCAGTAAAGGCAGGCAGAAAGGGCGTAGCCCTTAGCCGCCGGCACTGGAATACGCCGGCAAAGCCGGCGGTGCTCTTCAGACAGTTGTTGGAAGAGGGTGTTGTCTTATTTACGACGGAGCAGGTTTCCTGAACCATAAACGCTTCCCCCTTTGTCCCGACTGCATCGTATGCAGACTTCCGTTGTGCCCGGCGAAAGCGTGCTTACACATTATTTATATATACAACCCAGGTCCGGCAAGTCTGCGTACATGCGGGGCTCTATTAATAACCATCAAACATACAATGCCAATGGAAATGAAGACAGCTACTGCCGGAACAATGGAGTCCGGCGATATCCTCGTCCAAATCGCCCCCTCCGAAAGCGAAGGGCTGAGCATCGAGCTGCAAAGCTCAGTCGCCTACCAATTCGGCGACCAGATAAAGAAAGTGATAACCGAGACGCTTGAGGGACTCGGAGTGACCCGTGCCGAGGTGAAGGCCACCGACAAGGGCGCACTCGACTGCACCATCCGCGCACGCGTAACGGCTGCCGCCGTGAGAGCTACAGGCAAGGACGTGTGGCAGGACTGACTATCTTGAACAACTACTAAAACCAGCAACCTATGCAACGACTCAGAAGAACAATGATGTTCGTGCCCGGAAACAATCCTGGCATGATGCAGGATGCCTTCATATATGGTCCCGACTCGATAATGCTCGACCTTGAAGACTCCGTGACAATGACCGAGAAAGATGCGGCACGACTGTTAGTCTATAACGCGCTGAAGTCAATTGACTATGGCACGACGGAGATGGTGGTGCGCATAAACCCGCTTAACACTCCCTACGGCAAGAAGGACATCGAGGCCGTGGTGAAGGCCGGTGTGCATGTGATACGCATGCCAAAGACCGAGACCGCAGAAGAAGTGGTGGAGGTGGAACGCGAGATTGAACGCGTGGAAAAGGAGATAGGATGCCTCGGACGCACACAGATAATGGCGGCGATAGAGAGCACCCTCGGCGTGGTGAACGCTTACGCCATAGCGAAAGCGTCGAAGAGAATGATGGGTATAGCCCTCGGAGCCGAGGACTACTGCGCCAACCTTAAGGCACAACGCTCGCCGGAAGGAATGGAACTCCTCCTGGCACGACAGACGATAGTGGTGGCTGCACGCGCTGCCGGCATCGATGCGCTCGACACCGTATATTCGAACCTCAACGACATGGAGACATTCCGCAAGGAAGTGGAACTGATACACCAGCTCGGATTCGACGGAAAGTCAATCATCAACCCACGACAGATACAGATTATCAACGAAGTGTTCACACCCACGCAGAAAGCCATCGACAAGGCTCTCACCATCATCGCTGCCATAAAGGAGGCGGAAAGCAAAGGTTCGGGAGTGATAGCCGTGAACGGAAAGATGGTCGATCGTCCCGTAGTGATACGCGCACAGCGCGTGATAGAGCTCGCTCTGGCTTCGGGAGTAATTAAAAAGGAGGACTTGCAATGAGTAACTTGAAACAACGTGAGACCCTTGTGCAGCAGATTGCGGGCGCAATGGGCAAGGAAGCATATAAGGGTGGCGAACACAAAGAGGCAGAGCCGCGCATGCAGATGCAGCAGCACAGCCCCAAGGTGGTGACACTCGAAGAGGCAATACGCCGCACCGGACTGCGCGACGGCATGACAATATCGTTCCACCACCACTTCCGCGGAGGCGACAAGGTGGTGAACATGGTGGTGGACAAGCTCGCCGAAATGGGCTACAAAGACCTGCATCTCGCAGCATCGAGCCTGCAGGATGTGCACGAACCGCTCATAGAACACATAAAGAACGGTGTAATCAGTGAGATTTCCACATCAGGACTGCGCGGCGGACTCGCCAAGGAAATAAGCCACGGACTCATGGAAAAGCCGGTGGTGTTCCGCTCGCACGGAGGCAGAGGCGCAGCCATCGCAAGCGGCGAACTGCACATCGACGTGGCATTCCTCGGAGCATCGTCGTGCGACCCGCTCGGAAACGCATGCGGATACTCACGCTCGGAGAATGCAAAGAGCATCTGCGGCTCGCTGGGCTATGCACTGCCCGACGCACGCTATGCCGACCATACCGTCATCCTCACCGACGACCTCGTGGCATATCCCAACACGCCCAACTCCATTTCGGAGCATGATGTGGACTTCGTGGTGGTGGTGGACTCTGTCGGCGACAGCTCGAAAATCGCTTCGGGAGCAATACGCGACACCAAGAACCCGCGCGACATACTCCTCGCACAGGAGGCAGCTAAGGTGATAATCAACAGCGGCTACTTCAAGGACGGCTTCTCCATACAGACAGGTTCGGGCGGAGCATCGCTCGCAGCGGTGAAGTATATACGCCAGAGCATGATGGAGCAGGGCATAAAGGCTTCGTTCGCTCTCGGCGGAATCACAGCACACATGGTGAAGATGCACGAGGAAGGACTCATCGAACGCCTCATCGACGTGCAGTCGTTCGACAAGGTTGCAGCTGAATCATTGAAGAACGACGCCATGCACAAGGAGGTAGCGGCCTACGAATACGCCGCAGCCAACGAGCAGGGCTCTGCCACACACTGGCTCGACATAGTGATACTGTCGGCTCTTGAAGTGGATGTGAACTTCAATGTGAATGTGCTTGTGGGTAGCGACGGCATCATCCGCGGCGCGATAGGCGGACATCCCGACACCGCAGCCGACTCCGCTCTCTCAATAATCGTATGTCCTTTGCTCCGTGGACGCATACCGTGTGTAGTGGATGAAGTGACGACACTCATCACTCCGGGACGCACCGTCGATGTGGTGGTGACGGAATACGGCGTGGCAGTGAACCCCGCACGACCCGAAATAGCCGAGCGTCTGCGTGAAGCCGGCGTGAAGCTCGTCACACTTGAGTCGCTCCGCGACCGCGCCCTCGGCATCATCGGCACTCCGGCACCTCTGCCTTTCGGCGACAAGGTGGTAGGCGTGGTGATGAACCGCGACGGAAGCGTGATGGATGTGATCAAAAATATTGAAGAATAAAGATATAGGAAAAGGACTTCAGGGAAACCGGGGAAGTTGAAGGAATCCGCTCCGTCAGGCGGCAGGATGCTTCAGCTTCTCCGGCTTTCTTTTTTGCTTCCGGGTGCTGACGGCGCCGCAAGGCACGCTTGCAGCAGAGAGGCAATATAAAAAAGATTCAAAAAAAAGCGCGAAAAATTTGCGGAATCACATAAAAGCAGTATCTTTACACCGTGATTTGAAATGGTGGCGTTTACTAAATGTCAATAGGTGCCGCCACATCATGAAATCTATCCTTACTACTCGCGTGAGCGTAAGTATTGAAAACGGTTCTTTTCAGCGTTTTGGAAGGGAGTGTTATCGTATTTACGTGGATTTGAAATCAATTCTTACAATGATGCTCCTTTATTGAAACGGTTGGAATCCGGACTGTGACGATGCTTTACACACAGTGCCGACGGCATTGTGGCGCAGTGAGGAAATACAGTAAATAAAGAAAAAGAGACATCTATGCCTATAACACTTCACCAACTTCTGGCAAGTCGCGACGCACGCCATGCCATGCAGATGCAGCTCATAGGGCAGCATCCGGGCCTCGTCTTGGTGTGCCTCACGGTGGTGATGCCGGGCAATGTGAAGCGCAACCGCCAGTCGCTCGTCGTCGCACGGGCGGCAGTGGAGGCCATGCGCGAGGCGTTCCGTCCTGCCGACGGGATGCTCACAGAGCGCGACCTTGAGACAGGCTACGAGGCATACATGCTCGTCGGAGGCGACATGCTCTCTGTGAAACGCACGGCGTGCGGCATAGAGGACACGCATCCGCTCGGCCGTCTCTTCGACATTGATGTCATAGACAGCAGCGGCAACCCCGTGCCGCGCAGCGAAGTGGGGGGCAGTCCGCGCCGCTGTCTGGTGTGCAGTAATGAAGCCCGCTACTGCATGCGCAACCATTCGCACACGCAGAACGAGATATGGCGGTGCATAAACGCCTTGGTGGATGCTTACACCAGTGCCCGCGGCATGACCGACGCACCAGTGCCTTAACCCACGCCGAGCCTTATGTACAGCGAATACGAAATACGACAGATGCGCCTTTCCATTCCGCGCCAGCGCCGCATGGTGGAGGCTTTCCTGCAGGACAACGCCCTGCGCCTTGACGATGTGGACTATTATGCCGGCGTGTTCCGTGTGGATGGCGACGAGATGCTTGCCGGAGGCGGACTCAAAGGCAGTGTCGTGAAATGTCTGGCGGTGCGTTCCGACTGCCGCGACGAGGCTCTCTCATGCCGCATGGTGTCGCACTTGGTGAGCGTTGCCAATGCCGCCGGACATCAGGTGGTGCGGCTCTTCACCAAACCCTCCAACCGGATGGTGTTCGAGAGCATGTCGTTCCGTCTGCTTGCAGAAGCTCCCGAAGCGATACTCATGGAGACGGGAGTGGGCGGAATAGACGCCTACCGCCGCTATCTCGGCAGTGTCCGCGACGCTGTCGCCACTGCCTCGGATGCCGGAGAGGCGGGCGTTATAGTGATGAATGCCAACCCTTTCACTCTTGGTCACCGCTATCTCGTGGAACAGGCGGCGCAGAATGTGGCACGGCTCTATGTCATTGCCGTGAAGGAGGAGGCTTCGCTTTTCAGCTACGACGAGCGTCTGGCGATGATACGGAGCGGTGTTGCACATATAAATAATGTGACGGTGTGTGAGGGAAGCGACTACGCCGTGAGCGCGACGACATTCCCCACATATTTCCTGAAACGCCTTTCCGATGCGTCGGACACGCAGATGATGCTCGACATCGACCTCTTCCGCCGTCATATAGCACCCGCTCTCGGAGCTACGGTGCGCTTCGTGGGCAGCGAACCCACCGATATGCTCACACGGCGGTATAATGAAATAATGAAACAGATGCTGCCACGGGTGGTCGAAACGGAACGCCTCACGGTGCAGAAAGCACTTCGTGAAGCCGTCGGCGACACTCCGGCAGCCGTCAGCGCAAGCCTTGTGAGGGCGGCGATGGGGCGGCATAGCCTGTGGGAGGCGGCGTCGATGGTGCCGCAGACGAGTGTGCCTTACATCATAGCACACCTTGCGACACAGGCTTTGCAGGCTGAACTCGACACCACACCCAAGCCCGGACTCGTGGATTGCCATGACAACGGCGCACACACCGACATGGATTACGCTCTGATGTGCCGCAGCATCCGTGCGCTTCACCCCTACTTCACACGCCTTGCAGTGATGGGTTCTGACGCCGCACTGCCCTCGCACGAGAGCATGGCAGCGGTGGGAATGGAAGCCGAACGTGCCATGTTCGCCGCCACAGGAGGCGTGAACACCCACAAGGGAGCACTCTTCTCAATGGGACTGGCGGTGGTGTCGGTGGCGCACGAAGCCTTCGTGCACGGCGCAGACAATGTCGGTGCCGAAGCAGTGAGGAGCGGCATCATGCGCCTGGCGGCAGGATTCCCCGACACAAGCGGCACGCATGGCAGCGCAGCCAAGCGCAGGGCGATGGCTGAAGAGGGCGCGGCAGTGACCGTAAAGGGTGCGCTCGACAACGCACGCGAGGGCTATCAGCAGCTCTTCGAAGCGTGGCTTCCATACTGTTCGGCGCAGTTAGCCGACGCCGACCCGTTGGCACTGCACCGCACACTGCTCCGCATAATGTGCGACCTCGACGACACCAACATCATCTTCCGTGCCGGGACAGCGGTGGCAGAGGCTGTGAAGGAAGAGTCGGAGACTCTCCTCGACGGATTCTCGGAGGCTGCACTGCAAAGGATGAACACCAGCTTCGTGGAGCGGAACATATCGCCCGGCGGCAGTGCCGACATGCTTTCACTCACGCTGTTCGTCTGTTACGTGTGCCGGCAGGGTCACGGCGGGCAGGCGTCAGGCATCCCGCCCCGGCAGGATGAAGACAAAGAATAAAAGAAAACAAGAATAAATTACTAACTTTTACTACTTAATTCCAAAAACATTGACATTATGATTGAACTCATTAATCATGGAGTCTATCTCCTTAACGGAACCGAAATCCGCGACGAATACCAAGGCGTCAATCCCGACGAAGGTCGCGAAAACACCATTACATACGGCATCCTCCGCTCTCACGATGTTGAAGGCGGCAAGGGAAAGAAGATGCGCATCCGCTTCGACGCTATGATGTCGCACGACATCACATACGTCGGCATCATCCAGACAGCACGCGCCAGCGGCCTGACAGAGTTCCCTCTGCCCTACGCCATGACCAACTGCCACAACTCCCTGTGCGCCGTGGGCGGCACAATCAATGAGGACGACCATGTGTTCGGACTTTCGGCAGCCAAGAAGTACGGTGGTATCTATGTTCCGGCAAACCAGGCTGTAATCCACCAGTATGCCCGTGAGATGATGGTGAAGTGCGGAAACATGATTCTCGGCAGCGACTCACACACACGCTACGGTTCGCTCGGCAACATGGGTGTGGGCGAAGGCGGCGGCGAACTCGTGAAGCAGCTCCTGCGCAACACATGGGACATCAACGCGCCTGAGGTGGTTCTGGTGTGGCTCGAAGGCAAGCCCAAGAAGGGTGTAGGCCCCCACGACGTGGCCATCTCACTGGTGAAGGCCACATTCGAAAGCGGATGTGTGAAAAACAAGGTGCTCGAATTTGCCGGCCCCGGCGTGAAAGAGCTTCCCATCGACTTCCGCAACGGCATCGATATAATGACCACCGAGACGACATGTCTCAGTTCAATCTGGATTACCGACGACGAAGTGCGCCATCATTACGAAATACACGAGCGTCCGGAGGACTACCGCGAACTGCGCCCCGGCGACGTGGCTTACTACGACATGATGATTCGTATCGACCTCAGCAAGCAGGAATCTATGATTGCTCTGCCGTTCCACCCGTCGAACGCAGTGACAATCCACGAACTGCAGGCCGACCCTGTGGGCATCCTCACACGCATAGAAGAGGACGCACGCCGCCGCTTCGGCGACAAGGTGGATGTGCATCTTGTCGATAAAGTGGTGGACGGCAAGGTACAGGCCGACCAAGGTATCATCGCAGGATGCTCCGGAGGAACCTACGACAACCTTGCCGAGGCTGCCGCAATCATCAAGGGTAAGAGCATAGGCAACGACTATTTCACCGCTTCTGCCTATCCGCAATCCACACCGGTGTCAATGGCTGTGACACGCGAGGGCATCACTGCCGACCTCATCGAAGCCGGCGTTGTGATGAAGCCGGCATTCTGCGGTCCGTGTTTCGGTGCCGGCGACGTGCCTTCAAACAACGGTCTCAGCATACGCCACACCACCCGTAACTTCCCCAACCGTGAGGGTTCGAAACCCGGACAGGGACAGCTCTCGCTCGTGGCACTCATGGACGCACGCTCCATCGCAGCCACTGCCGCCAACGGCGGTGTGATAACTGCTGCCACAGATGTGGAATACGAGAACACACACAAGCCTTACGCTTACGACGACAAGATTTACAAGTGCCGCGTTTACAACGGCTACGGCAGGGCAAACCACGATGTGGAACTGCGCTACGGTCCCAACATCAAGGACTGGCCTAAGATGTACCCCATGCAGGAGAACATGCTCCTTGAACTCGCAGCAGTGATTCACGACCCCGTGACCACAACCGACGAGCTCATCCCTTCAGGCGAGACCAGCTCCTACCGCTCCAATCCTTTGAAGCTCTCCGAGTTCGCTCTCTCACGCCGCGTACCTGAGTATGTAGGTCTGAGCAAGGCCATACAGCAGCAGGACCTCGCACGCCGCGAAGGCAATGTGAGCGACAACGTGGCTGAGGCTCTCGCCAAAGTGGGAGCGAAGGCAGAGGACACATCGTTCGGTTCGTGCGTCTTCGCCAACCGTCCCGGCGACGGTTCGGCACGCGAGCAGGCCGCATCGTGCCAGAAGGTGCTCGGCGGCGACGCCAACATCTGCTACGAATACGCCACAAAACGCTACCGTTCCAACTGTATCAACTGGGGTATCGTGCCGTTCACAATTGCCAAGGAGACTCCGTTCGAGCTGCAGCCCGGCGACAAGGTGTTCGTGCCCGGCATACGTGAAGCCATACTTTCCGGCAAGGAGGAAATCGATGCACAGGCAATAACAGCCGCCGGCGTGAAGCCGTTGCACCTCTACTTCCAGAACCTTACCGCCGACGAGCGTCAGATTCTTGCCGACGGATGTCTGATGAACTATTATAAAAACAAAAGATAAAACGACTAAAACAAGAGAATCCCGTAAGTATTGAGGTCGGAAGCCACGCCCTGCGGGCGGCTTCACAAGAGTGGCAATGCCGCCGGCGCGGCTTCTGACTACGGCTTACGGCAACTCGCAAAAAAACGAAAACCTATGGAACAGAAGATCAAAATGACCACTCCCCTCGTGGAGATGGACGGTGACGAAATGACACGAATCTTGTGGAAGATGATAAAGGACGAGCTCCTTCTTCCTTTCGTGGACCTCAAGACAGAGTATTATGACCTCGGACTCGTGAAGCGCGACGAGACTTCCGACCAGATAACAAAGGACGCTGCCGAAGCGACAAAGCGTCTCGGCGTGGCAGTGAAGTGTGCAACAATCACTCCCAACCACCAGCGCATGGACGAATACAAGCTCCATCAGATGTGGAAGAGCCCCAACGGCACCATCCGTTCCATCCTCGACGGCACCGTGTTCCGCACACCTATCACCATACCGAGCATACATCCCGCAGTGAAGAACTGGGAGAAGCCCATCACCATCGCCCGTCATGCCTACGGCGATGTTTATAAGAGCGTTGAAATCCGTGCCGACGAGCCGGGTGTTGCCAAGCTCGTGTTCGACGGTGAAAGCGGCCGTCACGAAGAAATCGTGGTACACACGTTCAAGGGTGCAGGCGTGCTTCAGGCCATGCACAACACCGACAAGTCGATTCGTTCGTTCGCACACTCATGCTTCAAGTTTGCCCTCGACACCAACCAGAGCATCTGGTTCTCGACAAAGGACACCATCTCGAAGAAGTACGACGCACAGTTCAAGATCATCTTCTACGAAGTGTTCGAGGAGTACAAGGACGAGTTCGAGAAGCGCGGACTTGAGTTCTTCTACACACTCATCGACGACGCTGTTGCACGCGTGATACGTTCAAAGGGCGGATTCATCTGGGCTTGCAAGAACTACGACGGCGACGTGATGTCCGACATGGTCAGCACAGCATTCGGTTCGCTCGCCATGATGACCTCTGTGCTCGTAAGTCCCGACGGCAAGTACGAGTATGAGGCAGCCCACGGCACCGTGACACGCCACTACTACAAGTATCTCAAGGGCGAGGAGACATCCACCAACCCGATGGCTACAATCTTCGCATGGAGCGGAGCATTGCGCAAGCGCGGCGAACTCGACGCTCTTCCAGAGCTCGTGAACTTCGCCAACCAGCTTGAAGCAGCCTGCTTCGAGACCCTCAACGAAGGCATCGTGACTAAGGACCTCGCCGGACTTATGGAAGGCGTTGAGCCGCAGCCCAAGACCTCGGCAGACTTCATAGCAGCCATCCGCGAGCGTCTGGAGAAGAGACTCTAAGACAACAGAAACCACAGAATCCCGCTTTTCCGCATCGGAGAGGCGGGATTTTTTTTGCAGGACAGCAATGTTTAAGAGTAAAAAGGTAAAAGAGTAAAAAAGTAAAAAGGTAGGGGAGGTGTGTAAAAACGGGAGTTAGCTGAAGTTATCTTCCTTTAACTTCTGGCGAAGCCTAACTTCCGATAACTTCCGTTTTGAAACACCGCCGTCCTCACAGGTGATGATTTTTACTTTGTTTCCAAATACTTATTCTTTTTTTTGATAAAAATTTGGAGTTAAGTATATTTTTCCTATCTTTGCATAAGATAGGCTGCACCTCAGCAATTTGAAGCAAACTTCATTGCATACAGGTTGTGCGCAGTCTTCACAACAATGTACGGATGTTATTTTTAAAACCAACAATCAATTTATTAACTAAAAGAAAGGAAAAAGTATGAAAAAAATTCTTACTCTCCTCGCACTTATGGTTGCGACAGTTGCAGCATTTGCAGCATTTGCGGCGAACCGCACGCAGGCGCGCTCTATGGAAGAAAACGACGGAGTGCTGACCTACGAGCAGTCGTTGTTCTGCCAGGGCGGTTGGATGTTCGGTGATACTCCCATCGAAACAAAGAAAGTCACCATGACAGTGACGGAAAACGAAAACGGAACTTATGACTTCAATTTCCCCGACCTCCATGTTGAAACAAAGAGCATGGGAAATACGAAGATTGACGGCGGCTTGACTATCAGAGACGTTGCTGCCAAGAAAAGTGAAAGCGGCTACACCACTTATTCGAAAGATCTTGGTGAGGGTGGTACCAACATGACTCTGCATGGTGTTGCCTATGGCGACAAGATCTATGTCAAGATGGAAGGTACTTTCATGTACATGGCAAATTGTGTCCTCGTTTACGGTACAGAAATCGTAGCTCCGGAAGAACCGGAACCGGGAGTTTCTTCTACAACATACAGGGACAAGGCTTCTTCTCTCTTCAAGGACAACACTACCAACTTCGATGAGGCTGAAGTGGAAGTGGCAGAAGCAGGCGAAGGCGTATATAACTTTGTTGCAAAGAAGGTTCGCATTGCTTCAAATGATATTGCCGACTTCACTATGCCATCGGTTGCAGGAACAAAGAATGCCGACGGTAGCATCAGCTACTCATACAACGGCGCAGCCAAGACAACAGGCGTGAGCGTTGTGGCTGGATACCTGGGCTTCACAGAAGGTGGCGATGCAAGTGTCAAGATGAACGGAAAGAGCAAGGACGGAAAGCTCTATATGACATTGGAATTCACTGCTAATGGCAGCGACGCCGTTTACACTTTCGGCGAAAAGATTGAAGGCACAGAGCCGGAAAATCCCGATCCCGGAACTCCTGATGTTGAAGGCACTGTAGTAGGTACCGACGGTTATGCTCCTGCCGGCGAGAAGTTCGCTTGGGACGCAGCAATCGACTGGAACACACAGAAGCTCGTTGCAGCTATCGACGTGACTGGCTGTACAGGCACTAACGAGGACATCCTCTCATTGGGCAGCAACATCGACTCTTGGGCAGGTGTTCACTTCCACCTCTATTACACAAGAAGCAGCAATACTTTGCAGGTGAACTATCTTGACCTTGAAAAGGGCAATATTGTACGCAAGGATGTCGTAGTGGCCGGCGACGAACTTCTCGTGGAGATTTCAAAGGCCGCAGGTATCACCGTGAACGGCAATAGCGTGAACTATCTCAGCAGTGGCGAACTCACAGAGGATTATGAGAATGTTTATAAGGAACTCTGGGCTCTCACCAATGTTACTTTCGGTAGTCAGGAAGGCGACGGCCGCAGCCACGCTACATATAAATATGTGCGCATCCAGAACATCGCTTCTGAACCTGCATTCACAGCAGAGACATTCACCGACAACATGAGCGTTACAGAACCGGGCGCAGAAGCAAAGAAGACCGAAGGCAAGCAGCTCGACATCAACACTTATAACGACGGCACTTACGGCGTGACCATCCATAACGTGGAAGGCGCGACAGAGAATCTCGGCGACATCACACTCAAGGGTCTTGAGAAGACTGAAGCCGACGGCGTGACAAAGTACACTGCCGAAGCTCTCACAGCCACAGTCAATGGCAAGGACATGACAGCTACCGTTGCCGGTGTCAAGTATGCTGACGGCAAGGTATGGTTCAAGTTCACTTTCGTTACTGCTGAGCAGACCACTTATGTTGTGGAATTCGGTAAGGAGCAGAAGCCGGCAAGACAGTTTGCTGAAGGCCATGCTTACAAGGGCAAGTGGAACGTATATATCCCCACTGAAGAGTTCGACGGCACTGTCGATGTTATCGAGCAGGAGGATGGTCTGTTCGCTCTCCGCGTTCACGGCTACAAGTACAAAGGCAAGGTTACTCCGACATTCGTTATTCCTGACCTCAACGGTACAAAGGATGGCAACAGTGTTTCTATCAACGAAATGAGATATGTCCTCGTTACTTACGAGGCAGGTGCTGAAGCAGGAGATGCTGACGCAAAGAGAGTGAGATACTTCGGCTTCATCTCTGTGGCAACTGAAGACGGCGACATCAGAATCGACGCAAGTTATGTAGGCTTCGAAGGTACAGAGGAAGAGTGCACAAGCGCTAAGTTCAACGGTAGCGACAACGCTTCTGGCATCAACGGCATCAACGCCGCCAACAACGGCAAGGCAGAAATCTTCACCACAACAGGTGCAAAGGTGAACGCAATGCAGAAGGGTATCAACCTCGTTCGCAAGGACGGCAAGACCGTGAAGGTTGTAAAGAAATAAGACTAAGTAATATGGATTAAAAAAATCCTCCTCGGAAATTTCCGAGGAGGATTTTTTTTAATTCATAATTAAGAATTCATAATTCATAATGGGGGTAGTTGGATAGAAGTTAGAGAAGTTAAAGCCATTACCGTTGCTAATCATAGGAGGTCGAGCGTC
>ERZ857629.3443-NODE-3443-length-13286-cov-9.672889_pt1 | contig 13286 bp, 12 predicted proteins | sample MGYA00519700_ERZ857629 | MGnify/ENA primary metagenome ERZ857629 (study PRJEB31778, sample SAMEA3449351) | human gut metagenome | biome: human gut; feature: human-associated habitat; material: faeces | place: United Kingdom | collected 2010/2012 ... | reverse complement strand
TGCCCCCTCAAGCTCCCCCGCTGCTCTGTTATCTGACTTTAATACATAGTTTTTTTGACATTCTGCCTTTAATAATATAATTCGGTTCTCTGTCAGTTTACAGCCTCCACCATTTTATGCCGGAGGCTTCAAGCTCTTTTATAGGATAAATGCCCTTTACGTCGATGAGTACCGGCTCGGTGTCGGGGCGGTAAAGCTTCAGAATATCGCCGAGCTTCATTTCGCGGAACTCCCTGTGAGCCACTGCGGCGATTATGCAGTCGGCGTCATGGATATCCTCAAGCGCGGTAAGCTCAATGCCGTATTCCTTCTTTGCCGTCGCGGGATCTGCCCACGGATCGGCGACCAGAGGCTCAATACCGTAGCCGCCGAGACATTTTATAATATCCTCCACCTTGCTGTTGCGGCAGTCAGGGCAGTTTTCCTTGAACGTGATCCCGAGGATAACGACCCTGCTCTTTTTGGGAGCCTGCCCCGCCTCAACCATTTTCTTTACCGCGGTTTCCGCGACAAACGCGCCCATGCCGTCGTTCACTATCCTGCCGTTGAGGATTATTTGACTGTGGTAGCCGAGTTTTTCCGCCTCGTATGTAAAATAATACGGGTCAACGCCTATGCAGTGTCCGCCGACAAGACCGGGGCGGAAGCCGAGGGCGTTCCACTTCGTGTTCATACCGTCAACGACCTCGTTCGTGTCGATGCCCATACGGTCAAATACCATGGCAAGCTCGTTCATGAAAGCGATGTTGATGTCGCGCTGACTGTTTTCGACGACTTTGACGGCTTCGGCGGTCTTGATGCTGCTGACCGGATATGTTCCGGCTTTGATAACAATGTCATAAACCTGCTTCACGATCCTGCAAGTCAGCTCGTCCATGCCGGAGACGATCTTGCGGATAGTAGTCAGTGTATGCACCTTGTCGCCGGGGTTGATGCGTTCGGGACTGTACGCGATCTTGAAATCCGTCCCGCACGTCAGACCGGATTCCTTTTCAAGGATAGGTATGCAAACGTCTTCGGTGACGCCGGGATATACCGTCGATTCATAGCATACGACCGCGCCTTTAGTGAGGTTGCGCCCGACTATGCGCGAGGCGTTTTCGACGGGATAGAGATCGGGCGTATGGTCGGAGTTTACCGGTGTGGGCACGGCGACGATGAGAAACTTCGCTTCGCGCAGTCTTGTCTCGTCTGATGTGAAATCGACCGTGGTACGGCTTATGGCCTCGTTTCCAACCTCGTTTGTCGGGTCAACACCGCTTTTGTACTGGCGTATTCTGTTTTCGTTATGGTTATAGCCGATAACCTTCACGTATTTTGCAAACTCGACGGCGATCGGCATACCCACATAGCCAAGGCCGATAAGCGCAAGCTTTTCCTCACCGGCGATAAGGCGGTCGTACAGTGTATCGAAAGCGATTGTGTTATCCATGCAAGCACCAACTTTTGCTGCAAATTATTTTGTTTTCAAGCCCGCAGGAGCCGGACAGAGCCGCCGAAATGCGGTGTGTGCAGCTCCCCTTATGCTTAAAAGAGTTAATTATATTAAATCTTCTGATTGATTTTCAGTATACCACATTTCGGCCTGCAAGACAACGTAATTTTCCGCTTGCCGCGCCGGAATGAAAACGCGCGGCTTTTGCCGTGCGTTCAGGCTGTCAAAAAAGTCCTTGCAGGACTTGACAAGCTGACAGGCTAAAGGGATGCGGCAGAAACCTGCCGCATCCCTCTTTTTTATGCCGATATCCGAGCAGCGTCACATGAACTTATCGAACTTGTTCATCAGCTCGTCAAAATCCGACGGCTTGTCATGCCGTTCATCGGGGTCTACCCTTATATAGTCCGCCTCGCCGCTGCCGGCGCTCCGGCGCTTGCGCGGGTAATCGTCCCCGTCATCCCTGCGGGAATATTCTCTTTCCGCCTTACGCTGCTTCGCCCTCATTCTCTCCCGCTCAATGCGCCGCTGTTCCTCGGCACGGCGGCGTTCGCGCAGGTGTCTGCGTCTTAAACGGCGGTAGCGCGCCACAAGCACAAAGTAAACCATAGCCAGCGCAATGATAACTATGATCACCGCGATGACCCACTTCTGTGCAAAGAACTTCTTTATCTGCATCTTGATAAACTCGACTCTGGACATCTCGATATCGTTGCGGTTGACAAGCTTAATGCTGCCGTAGTCCTTGCCGTCCGCGCTGACCTTTACCTCGCCGAGCACCGTGTTCGCCTCGATAGGAGCAACAAGCTTTTCCTTATAAACGGTCACGCTTGTTTCAATGGCGTCGTCGCTTATGTCGTTGGGAAGCAGAACCGTCACATTGCCCTCTGGCCGGATGGTAAACATCCCGTCGCCCTCGGCAAGATCAACATGGACTTTTTCGCCGAAAGAAGCGCTGTCGAGTATGGTGCGGTACGAGAAATTATCAAACAGCCAGTCATACAGCGTTATTGAGGAGACAAAGTTGTTGTATTCGCCGTTCCAGTCCGCGCCGGAGTTGAGCTGTCCGCTGCACCCCATTACGATGGCAAGCGCGTTGATGCTGTTTTTCTGGGCAGTGGAGACAAGGCAATAACCGGCCGCACGGGTATAGCCTGTCTTTACGCCCGCCGCGCCGTCGTATACATAGCTGTCGCCGTAGTAGCCGCCGGAAGTGAGAAGCGCGTTGGAGTTGTACATCTGACGCGGAGGGTTCATGTTTGTCGCTTCGGTTTCATAGTACACGGTGTTGCAGGCGGTCATGAAGTCCGGATGCTTGAGCGCTTCACGTGTAATAAGATACAGGTCATGTGCGGTGGTGTAGTGTCCATCGTTTGAAAGCCCGTTCGGGTCAAGAAAGTGCGTGTCGGTGCAGCCAAGCTCCTCGGCGCGCTTGTTCATCTGCTCCACAAACGCGCTTATGCTGCCGGAAATGTATGTGGCAAGAACGTTGCACGCCTCGTTCGCAGAATGGATCATCGCGCAGTAGAAAAGGTCCTTGAAGCTCATCGTCTCGCCGGGCATGATGCCGGAATTGCTGCTGTCATCACCCAAGCCCGTCAGGCAGTCCTGTCCGGCAGTGACCATGTCGGTCATACTGCACTGCCCGTTGTCAAGAGCCTCGACCGCAAGAAGGCCGGTCATTATCTTGGTGAGGCTTGCGGGTGAACGGCGCTCGTTCATATTCTTCTCATATATTATTTCTCCCGTGTCAAGATCTGCCAGAAGCACGGCCTCTGCCGGAAGCGTCGGGTCATCCAGCGCATATGCGCCGGGCGCGGCGCCTGACAGAACCAGACACAGCAGAAAAATCAGGGGAAAAACTCGTATTTTTTTCATTTTGCTCTCCCATTTTCGCTGGAATATGGTATAGTATATAAAGACATACGAAACATATTATAAGGTTTTTGCTCAAAAAAAGCAATACCGGCATAGCGATGATAATTCTTCCTTGCGTTTTTTATGCAAAATATTGCATTTTTTGTAAAAAGGAGCCGGCCGGATGAAAAAACTGCATACCTTTCTCCTTGCCGCCGCTGTTTTTCTCGCGGCCGCCGCGCTGTGCTTTTCCCTCTGCCGCGTCGGCGCCGGAGAAAACGTTATCGTCCGCCATGTAAGCGATGCGGAGATCATGCGCGGCGGGGACGACCCTGACGCTGATTATATCGAATTGCTTCCGGGAGAAAAGGTGGATATCAACACTGCCGGCGCCGAAGAGCTTATGAAGCTGCCCGGGATAGGCGAAGTACTGGCGCGGAACATCATTTCATACCGGCAGGCGCACGGAAGCTTTGACGATATTGAGGAAATAATGGAAGTCGAGGGAATAGGCGAAGGGCGGTTTGACGGTATCAGGCTGCTGATCACGGCGGGACAGGCGGCGTGAAAAACCGTGTTCTGCGTGTAAAAAGCCGCTTGCCGCCGCCGTATGGAGGAGTAATATGAAAATTCTTGTAGTAGACGACGAAAAGCTGCTTGTAAAGGGCATAAAATTCAACCTTGAAAACGAAGGGTATACTGTGGACGCCTGTTATGACGGGGAGCAGGCGGTCGCGCTGGCGGAAAAGGGCGATTATGACCTTATAATCCTCGACCTTATGATGCCTAAGAAGGACGGGCTTCAGGCTTGTCAGGAGATACGCGCTTTTTCTACGGTTCCCATAATCCTGCTCACGGCACGCGGCGAAAAGTCCGATCTCCTCATGGGTTTTGAATCCGGCGCGGACGATTATATAACAAAGCCCTTCGACGTGCTGGAGCTGAAAGCCCGCGTAAGGGCGCTGATACGCCGTTCGTCCATCGTATCGACTGCCGCCGTGCATGAGACGAAGCCGGATGAGCTTACCCACGGTCACATAGCCGTCAGTGAAGAAAAGCGCCGCGTACTCAAGGACGGCGCAGAGGTCGAGCTTACGGTCAAGGAATTTGACCTTATCGCGTTTCTGATGAAGAACCCCGGCAAAGTTTTCAGCCGCGAAAGCCTGCTTGATCTCGTCTGGGGCTACGACTATCTGGGCGACTCAAGGACGGTCGATGTACACATCAGGCGGCTGCGTGAAAAACTCGAAGCCGATCCGGCAAATCCGCAGATGATCATCACAAAATGGGGCATTGGCTATTATTTTGCGGAATAACCGCCGTCACGAAAGGTTTTTGTTATGCGCAGTATCCGTTTCCAACTGATGGCGTTTATCACTGTTTTGCTGCTTGCGCTTTTGCTGCTGCTGAACATTTATCCCATCATTTCTTCACGCGACCGCGTTTTTGAGGAGAAAAAAACATATCTCAAAAGTCAGGTGAGCGTTGTGTCCTCGTCTCTCGCCTCTCTCGAAAGGCGCGATCAGGACAGCATACAGGACGTTCTTGATCTGCTTGATATCTACGGTTTTTCACGCGTCGCCGTTACCGACGGCGACGGGACCGTTCTTTATGACAGTCTTGGGAAAACCGGCGTTCAAACGGATATAGGGGACATTTTCACCGCTCTGACCGGCAAAACCGTTTTTAAGTCGGAGTTTTCCGACAATGCGTTCAAAAGCTGCTGCACAATGCCGATATACGGGCAGGGCGGCACACTCGGCGCGGTTTATATTCTGGAGCACGACAGCGAACGGGCGGAGATCATTCTGTCCATTCAGTCGCGCATACAGATAATCTCGCTCATCATAGCGTTTGTCGCTATTGCGATGATGGCGCTGTTTTCAAGGCTTCTTCTGCGGAGGATACAGGAGCTTGTCGCATCAATGCGCATTGTGGCAGGCGGGAAATACGACTACCGGCTCGTTACCTCCGGCCACGATGAGATAACGGAGCTTGGCAAGGAATTCAACCTGCTCACGGAGAGGCTTGAAACCAACGAAAAGCAGCGCAGGCGCTTTGTGTCCGACGCGTCGCACGAGTTGAAAACGCCCGTTGCGTCCATAAGGCTTCTGGCAGACAGCATAACCCAATGCGAGAACATCAACAGCGACACCGTGATCGAGTTTGTCGCCGACATTGCCCACGAGGCGGAGCGTCTCCAGCACACGACGGAAAAGCTTCTTGAGCTGAGCCGTATGGACGACGGGATGAGCATAGTTCCGGAACCGGTGGACGTAAAGCAGACGGCTCTCGACGCGGCGGATATTCTGCGTCCGCTTGCCAACGAAAAGCGTGTCAACATCGTGTGCAGGCTTGACGAGGGCTGCGTTGTAATGGCGACGACGGACGATATGTACAACATAATTTTCAACCTTATGGAAAACGCCGTCAAATACAACGTGGAAAACGGAAGCGTAGACGTGGCCGTCAGAAAGGACGGGGAAAACGTAAAAATAACCGTTGAGGATACCGGCATAGGCATCCCCGAAAGCGACAGAAGCAGCATATTCATGCGCTTCTACCGTGTGGACAAGGCGCGATCCCGCGAGGCGGGCGGTACCGGCTTGGGGCTGAGCATAGTGCATGACTGTGTGGCGCTGCACGGCGGCACGATAGCCGTCGGGCCGAACAGACCGCACGGTTCGAGATTTATCGTCACTTTCCCCGCCGCGACGGAGGAACAGACCGGAATATAGCCGCAGGCATATTGTGAGGTGCGGCAAAGAAAAAAACTCTTGCCAAAAAAAGAATTATACTGTAAAATAAGTGAGTTAAATTTACAAACTTATATGGGAGGACCATTTTATGATTACAGCAGGCGATTTCAGAAACGGCGTTACCTTTGAAATGGACGGAAACGTCATGCAGGTCGTTGAGTTTCAGCACGTCAAGCCCGGTAAGGGCGCGGCATTTGTCCGCACCAAGATGAAGAACGTTATCACCGGCGCCGTTACCGAAACTTCTTTCAACCCCACCGCAAAGTTTGAGAACGCTACCGTTGAGCGTCAGACTATGGAATATCTCTATGCCGACGGGAATCTCTATTACTTCATGAACCCCGAAACCTATGAGCAGGAGCCGGTTGACGGTTCCGTTCTCGGCGACAACTTCAAGTTCGTCAAGGAGAACATGGAGTGCACCATCTATTCCTACAAGGGAAAGGTCTTCAATGTTGAGCCTCCCTTCTTCGTGGAGCTTCAGGTCACAGAGACTGACCCCGGCTTTGCAGGCAACACCGCTACCAACGCAACCAAGCCCGCCACCGTTGAGACAGGCGCAGAGATCAAGGTTCCTCTGTTCATCGAGCAGGGCGAGATGATCAAGATCGACACCCGCACAGGCGAGTATCTTTCCCGCGCATAATTTATCTTTAACACGGAAAAATAACGGGAGGCGTTTTCTTTGCGTCTCCCTTTATTTGAATATTGAAAACGCGATTTCCGACAGAGTTTGAATTAAGGAGATTTTCAAAAATGACAGTTGTAGAAAAGGCTGCATATCTGAAAGGACTTACAGAAGGTCTCGGCGTAGATCCCGAAACCAAGGAAGGCAAGCTGTGGGGTGCTCTTTGTGATTTGGTCTCTGACATGGCTCATGAGATAGAGGACCTCCAGGACACCAGCATGGACTTTGCCGACGCCATTGATGAGATCGGCGACGAGCTGAGCTATCTGGAGGAGCTTACATGCGATCTGGATATGCCCGAGGATGATGACGATGAGTGCGGCGGCAGCTGCTGCGGATGCAGCGGGTGCGACGATCTTACCGACGATTACTATGAGGACGACGATGACGACATGGATTACGACGGCGTTATCTATGACGTCGTATGCCCCAAGTGCGGCAAGGAAATAACCTTTGACGAGGAAACGCTTGAAGCCGGATCTATCAAATGCCCTGAGTGCGGCGAAAACCTTGAGTTTGACCTTGACTCTCTCGGCGAGGAAAGCTCCGACAGCAAGGATGATCTTCCCTTCTGACTTATGAAAACACGCCGCCGGCAGACTTGCCGGCGGCAAAAAACGTATGTACCCCTGTCGATCGAGGGTGCGGGAGAACTGTATGGACATAATTGTGAAGCATTTTTCGGAATTGAGCACAGAGGAATTGTTTGAGCTTTACAAGCTGAGAGTTTCTGTTTTCGTTGTGGAGCAGCACTGCCCGTATCAGGAGGTTGACGACGCGGATAAAACCGCTTACCACGTCTGGCTTAAAGACAGCGGCGGCATTGAAGCATATGCGCGTGTACTGCCGCAGGGTACGTTGTTCCCTTCCGCCGCGATAGGGCGTGTGATAGCGGTGAAGCGCCGCTGCGGTCTCGGAAGCAAAGTCGTCACGGCGGCGATCGACGTCGCTGCGTCAAAGTTCAACGCCGACAGGGTCACTGTCGAAGCACAGGTCTACGCAAAGGCTTTGTATGAAAAGCTCGGATTCCGGCAGTGTTCGGAGGAGTTTCTTGAAGACGGGATAGCGCATGTCCGGATGCAGTTAAAATTATAATTATAATAGAAAGTCTGAGCCGTGCAGAGAAACCCGCACGGCTCAGCTTGTCAAAGAACCTCATTGAGGTTCTTTGACAAAAAGGCTGCACTGCGCTCTGTGCCTCGGTTGTTCGCCGCAGGCGAACAATTCGACACTCGCTCCGTGAGAAGTGTTTTCTCCGACGTACATGCCGCCGGAGAAAACGATCAAAACTGTTTTTTTGCCTGCGGGCAAAAAACTCTGCGAGGCTTTTTTTGACAATCTCAGCTGTACGGATTTCTCCGCACGGCTGTTTTCATTTGTTCCGGCTTTTCGGTTTTGCGTTTTTCTTCGGCTTTGCCTTTGCCCAGCCCTTTTTGCTGACCGGCTTTTTCGCCGCAGGCGCTTCGGCCTTTACCGCTTCCTTTTTCTTTTCCGCAGAATGTGCCTTGCCGCGCTTTGCCGGTGAATAGTCCGGCCGCACAAGGCACTCCGGTCCGAAGCCTATAAGGTCTTCCCTGCCTGCCTCCTTAAGCGCTTCTATCACAAGCTTTCGCTTGTCAGGCCGCTTCCATTGCAGCAGCGCCCGCTGCATTGCCTTGTCATGGAAGCTTTTCGCCACATAAACGCTCTTCATGGTCATGGGGTCGATCTCGGTATAATACATACAGGTGGATATCGTTCCCGGCGTCGGATAGAAGTCCTGCACCTGCTCAGGCTGCCTGCCCATTTTGTTTAGGTATTCGGCAAGCGCCACGGCATCCTGCAAGGTGCTGCCCGGATGTGAACTCATGAGATACGGGACGACATACTGCTCCTTTGAGTACCGGTCGTTGAGCTTTTTATAGCGTTCCATGAACTTTTCGTAGACGTCTATATGCGGTTTGCCCATATAGTCGAGTACGGAATCAATGCAGTGTTCAGGCGCGACCTTCAGCTGACCGGAGATGTGGTATTTCACAAGCTCAGAGAAAAATTCGCTGTTTTTGTCCTCCAGCATATAATCATAGCGTATCCCGCTGCGAACAAACACCTTTTTGATGCCCGGTATGGCGCGCAGCTTTCTCAGCAGCTTGAGATAATCGGAATGATCCGCGTCAAGATTGGGACACGGCGTAGGCGCGAGACAGCGTTTGTCCGGACACATACCGTATTTTTTCTGCTTTTCACATGATGTATGGCGGAAGTTTGCCGACGGACCGCCGACATCGTTTATATACCCTTTGAAATCCGGCAGTTTTGTAAGCGCAGTCACTTCGCGTATCACGCTTTCGTGTGAGCGCGATGTCACCATGCGCCCCTGATGAAAGGCAAGCGCGCAGAATGAGCAGCCGCCGAAGCAGCCGCGGTTATGCGTGACCGAGAAGCGCACCTCCTCAAGCGCCGGAACGCCGCCCATCGGCTCATACATCGGGTGGTATTCCTTCGTATACGGAAGCTCCGCGACAAAATCCAGCTCCGCCGTCGTAAGGGGCATTGCAGGCGGGTTTACTATGAGATACCGCTTGTCATGCTTCTGTATAAGAGCCTTGCCGCGTACAGGATCGTGCTCCTCATACTCAACCCGCGTCGCTTCCGCGTAAAGCCGCCGGTTATCCCGAACCTCCTCAAAGGACGGAAGCTCCAGATGGGGATATGCACATACGGAAGGATCGCTTACGGCGACAGCAGTTCCGCGCACATCGGTGATCTCCGACACGGGCGTCTTTGCCTTGAGCCGCTTTGCGATCTCCCGCGTGGCATATTCGCCCATACCGTAGATAAGTATATCCGCCCCGGCGTCAAAAAGCGCGCTGCGGCGTACCTTATCGTCCCAGTAGTCGTAATGTGCAAAGCGGCGCAGGGACGCTTCAAGCCCGCCGATAACAACGGGCAGTCCCGGAAACGCCTCTCTTGCGCGGTTGGCATATACCACGACCGCATGATCGGGCCGCAGCCCCGCCTTTTTCCCCGGGGAATAAAAATCCTCCGAACGCGGCTTCTTTGCGGCGGTGTAGCGGGCAACCATCGAGTCGAGATTGCCAGAGCCTATCATAACGCCGTACTTTGGCCGCCCCATGGCACGGAACGCCTCCGCGTCATGCCAGTCGGGCTGGGCAAGCACCGCCACGCGGTAGCCCTCCGCCTCAAGCACTCTGGCAATGACCGTAGTGCCGAAGCTCGGATGATCGACATACGCGTCTCCGGTGACGACAAGAAAATCGTACCACCACCAGCCGCGGCTTTCCATATCCTCCTTTGAAACCGGGAGAAACTCAAATATCTCGCTCATACCGTTTCCTCGAATTTCCCGAAGTACCAGCCGCTGACGCCGTTTTTCTTGCAGAAATAACCTCTTGACGTCGTCTCCACGATCTTGAGCATATCGCCCTTGCGTACGGGCAGCACATAGTCGGTGCAGTCATTGCAGTTTGTATACTCCGTGTCGCTGTAAAGATATTTTGTGAGTATGTCCAGCTCGTACCCGCTTGAAACGTGGCGGCATCTTGAAAATTCCTCTCCGCGCTCAAGCACCTGCACAAGGCTGTCGTCCCATGGGACATAGCATGACTCGGTGCTTGCCGTCTGCGCGTCAAGCGCCCTGTACTCTCTGAAGCCGTCATAGCTTTCCCAGAAAAAATGATCGCTGAATTTGTGCGGAATGATAAGGCAGTTCAGCTGTCCGTCGTCCTTGAGCACACATCCGCCGTCAATGCTGACGATTTTGCTGTCGCGGTCAACTATCGGATTGGCGCACACCCTGCTTTTGTTGTACAGCACCACCGGCGTATGCCCGACAATGACCCACTTGTCAAAGCGGTATCCCTTTTTCATGAAATAATCGCAGCGTACAAAGTCGTCTATCGTATGCTCGTCCAGCCGCTTTCCGGGATTGACCGCAGCGTGGGCAAAGATGAAATTTTCCGTTTCTATGGCGTGCGGGAGCGCCGATATGAACCGCCACTCGTTCTGAAAGCTCATGAAAAGCTTTTTCTTGCAGTCGGTGAAGCTGTCGATATCGAACGGGTCAATGCCGCATTCGTTGCACATATCCCATAATAGCCCGCACTTTTTGTGCAGAATGTATTGCAGCAAATGCTCATCCGCCTCGGGAGGCGCTTTGAATATTATAAACCAGTCGTCGCAGTTGCCGCACACCGTATGCACGTTGCCGCGGCGGGTCAGCTCCATTATGTACCTGAGCGTTCCGAGACTGTCGCTGCCCTTTTCGAGAAAGTCGCCGTCAATGATAAGCTCGTCCTCATCGGAGAAGTTTACCTTTTCAAGCACACCCCTGAGATATTCAAGATTCCCGTGAATATCGGAAATGACAAGTATCCTTTTGTTTTCCGGAAGCCTGAGCCTTTTGACTGTTGCGGGTCTGTCGTATAGTTTCATTACAGCATCTTCTCCATCAGCAGAAGCTTGTTCTCGCTGCCTTTATTTTCAAAGCCGTGCCGCAGATAAAACTCGATCGCGGCGGTGTTATCCGGCGCAGTATGCAGCCCAAGCTTCTTTCTGCCCATTTCCCTGTACATCATGAGCGGGCGCGCAAGCGCCTGCGCGCCGTAGCCCTTGCCGCGGTACTCCTTCTTGAGATACAGCAGACTTATCCAGCCCACGCCGCGCTCCGCCCCCCTTGCCATATCCATGTCCACAAGTCCGGCGTCCTCATCCCCGCACAAAAGCTTTATAACGGAGCGGTCGTTATATGCATAGTGTTCCTCGGCGGATTTGAGATACGGCGCCGGCGCATAGCCCTCAAGGCTTCCATGTGCGGCAAGCCACGCATCCTCATAGCAGGCGCTGTAATATTGCTCATTCCGCGCCGGATCAATAAACTCGTGGCGTATATCCCGCGTTTTGTTGAAAACAGGGATGCCGATGTTTTCTATATGATAATAGCTGTTAAGCTCCACGGGTGAAAAAGTCCCCTTGTCATATGTAAAGGTCGAAACCGAGGTGTTGCGGAAGATAGGGAGGCTCTTGACGTCGTTGAGCGAAATGCCCGTTACCCTCGATGTAAAGGCGCGTATTGCGACGCCGTGGCTGACGACTGCGATGCGCTTGCCGTCGTTCGCCCTTGCTATTTCCTCGATCGCGCCGTATACCCTGTCCGCCACCTGATGATACGTCTCCGCCCCGTCGATGTGCCATGTCTCCGCGCTGAACACAAATTCATTGGCAAGCACCGGCTCATCATGGAAAAGGTTTCCGAAATACGCCTTTTCCCACGGCCCCACGTTTATCTCACGCAGGCGCTTATCCCTGATCACCTCAAGCCCCTTCGGCTCGCTTATAGCCTCGGCGGTAAAAACAGCGCGTCTGAGATCGCTTGAATACACCTTATCAACCGGTACGGACAGAAAGCGCTCCCTGAGCGCCCGCTGCTGCCTGACCCCCGCTTCGGTAACTGCGCCGTCCCAGAAGCCCTGCATCATTCGGTATATATTCCCCTCTGCCTGTGTATGTCGAATAAGAAAAATTTCTGTCATAAACTTGTGCCTCCACACCTTGACCGCCGCAGAATAATACAGTATAATACTTAACATAACATGCCGAAACACATTATGCAGTTTTCGCATAAAGCACCTTTTGAAGCATGGCCGTGCATAAACCGGAGCAGTCAAATCAAAGCTTGCGCCTTCATTTAAACCGCTGCCTGCGCGGCTCATGAACGCTTCAAAAGCACTGAGCAAAGTTCACTTTGATCGGTTTTGAGTATTATTATAGCGTGTTTCCCGCCGTTGTACAAGAGTTTTAATTCAGGGGGCGCGGAGAGTTTCTTTCCGCTTTAGAGAGGTTATGGTCAGAGCTGCGGCATTGGTGTCCGGAGACGGGGCGAAGCTCCAGGCGATTCTGGACGCAATGTACTTCAAAGAAATTGATAATTTCGAGCTGGTGGCGGTTATTTCTCCCGACAAGGACGTTTACGCGATGAAGCGTGCGCTCAACGCGGGCGTTCCGGCTTACGTCGTGGATCCGGAGCTTTTCCCCACCATGACAAGCCACAGCATGGCTATCGCCAACAAGCTCAAGGATATGGATATCGACCTTGTTATTCTGGCGGGCTATGACCTGCCGCTCGGCGTGGTGCCGTATCAGTTCAAAAACCGCATAATCGGTACATATCCTGCGCTCTATCCCGCTTTTGAAGACGTTGAGGGCGATCTTTGCCGCGCCGCGCTTGAACGCGGCGTAAAGGTCACGGGCGCGACGGCGTATTTTGCCGACGGGGACGGGCATGTCGGCAATATCATTTACCAGAAGGCCGTCAATGTCCTGCCCGACGACACGCCCGACACTCTCCGGCAGAGGGTCATGGAGGAGGGCGAATGGAAAATTCTCACACAGGCCGTCTCTCAATACTGTACAGGCCGCCTCGCCATCCACGGCAACAGAGTTGTAGTCAAATAAAATAACAAATAACATAAAAATGGATGCAGCGGAAGTCGCTGTGCACTTGTAAAATGAAAGTAGACACTCACAAAAGTGTGGGTGTCTACTTTTT
>ERZ857629.3442-NODE-3442-length-13288-cov-3.650193_pt1 | contig 13288 bp, 11 predicted proteins | sample MGYA00519700_ERZ857629 | MGnify/ENA primary metagenome ERZ857629 (study PRJEB31778, sample SAMEA3449351) | human gut metagenome | biome: human gut; feature: human-associated habitat; material: faeces | place: United Kingdom | collected 2010/2012 ... | reverse complement strand
ATCAGGCGCTCGCGCTCCCTGCCGGATTCGTCGTGGTACAGGTCGGCCACGACGGACAGGCAGGGCAGAGTCACGCCCATTTCGTCCGCGTGGGCGCGCATGCGCCGGGCGCAGGTATCGTCGTCGAAGTCCGCCGTGCCGAAGGGCTCAAAGGCCGTAAGCCCCAGCTCCTTCGCGCAGTCGATGCCTTCCAGATTGCGCATGCCGGGCTTCGGCAGCGTGAACAGGCCGATTTGGTTCGCGTGCATGGTCATCCTCCGTTTCTGTCGATGGAATGCGGGCGGGCGCGAACGCAAGTCTGCGGGCTTTGGCAGTGTACCCGATTGGATTGCTTCGCGTCATTCTTCGTTTCTGTTGCTGAAATGCGGTCAGGCGCGAGCGCAAATCGGATTTTGACAACGTGTCAATCGTTTTGCTTCGCGTCATCATCTGTTGCTGGAATACGGTCAGGGGTGAGCGCGTGCCGGGCTTCAGCAGCGTGAACAGGACGATTTGGCAGCCCTCACGCAGCCGGGCGCGAACGCACGAAGCGCCCGCGCCCGGTGGGGTGGTTACACGTCTCTGGTTTTCAGGGTCACACTGTGATGGTACGGCGTGAAGGCCGTCATGGCGATGAAGAAATGATCGTCGTCCACGCCGAGCGTGCCGCGAAGGCGCTCGCCCGCGTGATGCGAACGGAAGCCGCCCCGCACGGCGAAGCCGGAGTGATCGTCGAAGATGTATTCGGAATCGCCCTTCTGGAAGAAGTAATCGCCGCCGTGCGCGCGGGCGATCACGTTTTCCGTCAGATAGTGTCCGTTCGGCTCAAACAGAAGCTCCAGCTTGCTGGGGATATTTTCGCAGCCCTCGCCGGATACGTCCAGCGTCATGCCGTCGGCGCACAGATGGATGCGCACGGCCATGTTAAAGTCCTGCATCGCGACGCTTTCGCGCTTCGTGTGATCCATCTTCGTCCAGTCGCTGGTCTCGGGCTTCTCGGGCAGCGGGCGCTTGTAGCCCCAGCGGTCGTGGAAGCGCAGCTCGTAGCCGTCGTCGGTCTGCGTAAGGCTCTGCGCGGCGAACTGGCCGCGGGCGAAGAAGGAACCCGCCATGCGCACGTAGCCCGCGTGGTTCTTATACTGGAACTTGATGAACACCGGACGCTCCTTGACGATTGTCAGCGCGAAATCGCCCTCGCGGAAGCGAACTACGCCGCTGGCTTCGTAGAAGCGGTTGTAGTTGAAGCTCGGCGCGGCCGGCTGAATTTCCGCAAGGCGCGCGCGGAGGCCGGGGTTCAGAATCAGCTCGGAGAACTGTTCACAGTACGGCGCGCAGGGACGCTTTTCAAGCTGTTCCAGCATGCGATCCGCGACCCACGCGAAGTCGCCGTCGCCGGTCATCAGCGCCATTTGCAGGAAATTGCTGTAGTACATCGTCCAGTCGGGCGCTTTGCCCACATCCTGCCGGCGGGAGTTGATGGTGGAAATCGTGTTGTCCGGCTCGATATAGGTGAGGATCATGCGCAGGTTGCGCTTCACGTGCTCGTACAGCTCGGGCATGTCCAGCTCGCGCGCCATCATGCTCAGCGCGCGGTCGCAGATGGCGTTGTACACGCCGGAGGAGCGCTCGGTGTATTCGCCGTTTTCGTCGCAGTCAATGCCCTCGCGCAGGAAGTCGTCGATGTGCGCGCGGCAGTCCTCGCGCCCCAACAGCCGCCAGCAATACGCCAGCGCCGCGCTGATGACCCAGCGGTGGTTGGGCGTGTGGAAGCCCAGATTTACCATCGCGTCCGCTGCGCCGTTCAGATAGCGCAGAATTTCGGTCTCCAGTTCGTCCTCGGCGGGGGTGTGGCGCGTGAGCGCCTTCATGACCTTGTAGGCCGGGCCGAGCTCGTGCACGGTGAAGCCGGTCTCCGCGGAATCGTGGAAGTTCGTTTCCAGCAGGTCGAGCGAGCCGTCCTCGTGCTGGCGGGCGTTCGTCCAGCGCATGGACAGAAGCGCGCGGCGAAGGAGCGCGTCGTCGTGATAGTAGCGGGAATCGGGCGTGTAGTACGCCTCCACGAACTGCTTCGTCAGCGAAATGCCGGTGCAGGGCTCGTTGTAGCCGCGCGCGACGTCCCAGAACGTGCCATAGCTGGAGCTGTTTTCGTCCAGGCATTGCAGGCGAAGGCTGCTCTCCACACACTTGTCCATAAACCGTACGTTGGCCAGATAATGATTCAGCATTTTAAATTCCTACCTCTCCATGGTTTTCACGGACACATGCCCGTGATACGGCGTGAAGGCGGTCATGGCGATGAAGAAATGATCGTCGTCTGCGCCGAGCGTGCCGCGAAGATGTTCGCCCGCGTGATGCGCACGGAAGCCGCCCTGCACGGCGAAGCCGGAGTGATCGTCGAAGATGTATTCCGAATCGCCCTTCTGGAAGAAATAGTCGCCGCCGTGCGCGCGGGCGATCACGTTCTCGGTCAAATAGTGTCCATTCGGTTCAAACAGAAGCTCCAGCTTGCTGGGGATGTTTTCGCAGCCCTCGCCGGATACGTCCAGCGTCATGCCGTCGGCGTGTAGATGGATGCGCACGGTCATGTCGAAGTCCTGCATCGCGACGTTTTCACGCTTGGAATGATCCATCTTCGTCCAGTCACTGGTTTCGGGCTTCTCGGGCAGCGGGCGCTTGTAGCCCCAGCGGTCATGGAAGCGCAGCTCGTAGCCGTCGTCGGTCTGCGTAAGGCTCTGCGCGGCGAACTGGCCGCGGGCGAAGAAGGAACCCGCCATGCGCACGTAGCCCGCGTGGTTCTTATACTGGAACTTGATGAACACCGGACGCTCCTTAACGATCGTCAGCGCGAAATCGCCCTCGCGGAAGCGCGCCACGCCGCTGGCTTCGTAGAAGCGGTTGTAGCTGAAGCTCGGCGCGATGGGCGCAATCGCGTCGAAGCCGCCGCGGTAGGCCGGATTCAGGAGCATTTCGGAGAACTGCTCGAAATACGTGAGCTCGCGGCTTGTCGGCTTCGCTTCGCGCGTCTCCATCTGCGCGAGCATGCGATCCGCCACCCACGCAAATTCGCCGTCGCCGGTGAGAATAGCCATTTCGAGGAAGTTGCTGTAGTAGCCGCACCAGTCGGAAGCCTTGCCCATGTCCTGCCGGCGGGAATTGATGGTGGACATCGTGTCGTCCGGCTCTACGTAGGTGAGGATCATGCGCAGGTTGCGCTTCACGTGCTCGCGCAGCTCGGGCATGTTCAGCTCGCGCGCCATGACCAGCAGGGAGCGGTTGCACACAAAGTTGTAGTTTCCGGCGGAGCGCTCGGTGTATTCGCCGTTTTCATCGCAGTCGATGCCCTCGCGCAGGAAATCGTCGATGTGCGCGCGGCAGTCCTCGCGATTCAGCAAATGCCAGCAGTAGGCCAGCGACGCGCTGATTGCCCAGCGGTGGTTGGGCGTGTGGAAGCCCAGATTCACCATGGCGTCCGCCGCGCCGTTCAGGTAGCGCCGCACGGCGGCCTCCAGCGCGTCCTCCGCCGGAGTGTGACGGGAAAGCGTCTTCAGCACCTTGTACGCCGGGCCCAGATCGTACACGCTGAACGCGCTTTCGCAGGAATCGTGAAAATTGGTCTCCGGAAGGTCGATCGAGCCGTCCGCGTACTGATGGGAAATCGAATATTCCACGGCCAGCCGCGCGCGCTCAAGCAGCCGCGCGTCGCCGGAGAATTTCGATTCCGGCGCGTAATACGCTTCGATCAGCTGCTTCGCCATATGCACGCCGCCGATGGCCAGATCCAGCCCTCGCGCCACGTCCCAGAACGTGCCGCGGCACGGACTGTTCGCCTCCGTGCGCTGCAATTCGAAAAGCCGCGCCACGTTGGCGTCCAGAAGTCGAACGTTTGCAAGATAGTGATTTTGCATGATGCTTCCCCCGTTATTTCCGTGTGGATTCGGGAAAATGATAGCATGCGCCCCCGTTCATGTCAACCGTGAACGGGGGCACAGCGTTCGATTTGCAAACTGCTTCGGCCTTGTTGCAATGTGAAATTTTACTGGCCTGCGCTCTCCGCCCAGCTGCCGTTGGTAAAGACGTCGGCGGTCGTGCCGTCGGCGCGGTGGCCGACGATATGCAGGTCGTCCGAGCCGACCATGAAGTCCACGTGAATCAGTGAATCGTTGACGCCGCGCTTCAGAAGCTCGTCCTGCGACAGCTCCAGATAGCCGTCCAGCACCTCGCCGAAGCCCTGCCCGACCGCCATATGGCAGCAGGCGTTTTCGTCGAACAGCGTGTTGAGGAACAGAAGGCCGGTCTGGTTGATCGGCGATTCCTTCGGCACCAGCGCCACCTCGCCCAGCATCGAAGCGCCCTCGTCCATGTGGAACATCTTTTCGAGAATCTCGCCGCCCTTCTTCGCGCTGCACGAAACCACGCGGCCGTTCTCAAAGCGCACCGTGAAGTCCTCGATCAGCTGTCCCGCCCAGCTCAGTGGCTTGGTCGCGACCAGCGTGCCCTCGCAGTTGCCGCGCATGGGGCTGGTGAAGATCTCCTCGGTGGGCATGTTGGGCACATAATACGCGCCGTTTTCGTGGTTCACGTCGCCCGCGCCGCACCATTTCGCGCCCGGAATCAGGCCGACGCGGAAGTGCGTGCCGTTCGAGCTTTCATAGGTGAGATGCGTGAAGTTCTGCGCGTTCAGCCAGCGCGCCCGCGCTTCGCACGCGGCGCTGTGCGCCTGCCAGATTTCCACCGGGTCTTCCTCGCGATCCAGATACACGCAGTGCAGAATCGCGTCCCACAGCCGGCGCACGGCCTCGTCCTCCGGGAGCTGCGGGAACACCTTGCGCGCCCACGCCGGGGACGCGGCGGCGACGATCAGCCACTGGTGACGGCCGTCGATGCGGTCGCGATACGGCTTCAGCACCTTCGCGCGCATGCGGCGAACCTCGGAAAGCACGTCGGCGGAAATGCCGCGCAGCTCGTCCGGGTCGGCGGAGGCGATCATGATGCGCACGGGAAGCGTCTCGGCCATTTCCTTCGCGCGCGCTTCTTCCCATTCGCGCACCGTGCCCAGCGTCTGCGCGTCGGCATACTGATAGTGCAGCCGGTTTACCGGGCCGTAGTTCCATGTGACGTCCACGTACTTCGCGCCCGCCTTATAGCATTCCTCCACGACCGCGCGCACCAGCTCCGCCTGGTCGAGCTCAGCGGTCACGCGAACATCCTGCCCCTTTTGCACGTTCGCGCCGATGCGAACGATCACGCGCGCGTATTTTTCAAAATCGATGTGTCCCATATGTGTGTCCTCCCTGTCTGTACGTTTCCGTTTATCCCGAAATGCGGGCGGTTACCGGTCGGCCTCTTCCAGAAGAATCCGTTCGCGGAAGCCGCCGCATACAGCCTCTTTTTTCGCGCGCGCCGCTTCCAGCGCTTCCAGACTCCATCCGCGCGCCAGCGCCGCGGCGCGAACGACCTCCAGCACGTCCGCCAGCTCCTCCAGCGTCTTGTCCTGCTGATACTCGCGCATTTCCTCGTTCAGCTTTTCGTCCAGCATCAGCAGATATTCTGCTTCCGAAAGCCTGCGAACGCGGCATTTGCGGCCGTCCTGTTCAATGATCTGCGGAATCCTGTCTCGAACGAGCTTGTGATAGCGAACGGTTGACATGAATAACGCCTCCCATCGATAATGAATGTTTCCGTTTCAAGAAAAGTGTATCACGCGGCGCGGTTCGTGTCAACCGCGCCGGAAGGGAACCGATTATTCGCGAACGTCGCGCTGCGTGAAGTCGATGTGGATGGCCGTGCCGCGCCCCGGCTCGGATTCGGCGGAAATGGCGTGGCCGAGCTTCGTGAGCGCCTTTTTGCTCAGATACAGCCCGATGCCGCTCGCCTTCAGGTCGCTGCGCCCGTTGAGCCCCGTGTAGCCCTTTTCGAACACGCGCGGCAGATCCTCCGGCGCGATGCCGATGCCCGTGTCCTGAATCGTGAGCGTGTTCGGCGCGGAGCGGTAAATGTGAATGCCGCCCTCGGGCGTATACTTGAGCGCGTTTGAAAGAATCTGCTCCAGCACGAATACCAGCCATTTTTCGTCGCTCACGGCGGAAAGTCCGGTTTCCTCGTAGTTCAGCTTCAGCCTGCGCGCGATGAACTCCCCGGCGAACGGCCGCACGGCGCGCTTCACCGCGTCGTCGATGCAGAGCCTGCGCAGCAGATAATCCGTCGACGGCGATTCCACGCGCAGATAGGCCATCACCATTTCCGCATAGCGTTCCACGCGCATCAGGTCGCTTAAAAGCCTTCGCGAAAGCGGCGAGTCCTCGTTTTTCAGGTTCAGGCGCATGGCGGCAATGGGCGTTTTGATCTGATGCGCCCACGTGGTATAGTAGTCGCACATGTCCTGATAGCGCCGATCCTGCTGCGTCTGCCGCTCGGCTTCGCGCGCTTCCAGCAGCTGAAGCAGCGCCTGATAGTCCGCCTCCAGCGCGTCGGCGGGCGCGGGCAGCTCCAGCGTCATTCCCTCCTGAAAGTTCAAAAGCCGCGCAAGCTGCGCGTGCCGCCGCCGGAATTTCAGAAAATCCGCCGTGAACGCGCACAGGCCGATCAGCGCGGCCAGCGCCGAGGGATATAAAAGCGCCTGCTTCGGCAGTCCATACAGAAAAAATATCAGCGGGAACGCGAGCAGCGCCGCCGCGAACGAACAGAGGATCAGGCGGCGGGAATGCAGATAATGAAGAAAGAACCGCATGCGCGCCTCCTATTCGATGATGTAGCCCACGCCGAAGCGCGTGACGATGAAGCCGGTCAGCCCGGCCGCGTCCAGCTTTTTGCGCAGGCGGTTCACGTTCACCGTCAGCGTGTTTTCGTCCACAAAGCTGTCCGTTTCCCACAGGCGCTCCATCAGCTTTTCACGGCTTACCACGTTCCCGCGCTTCTCCATCAGCGCCAGCAGAATGCGAAACTCGTTGCGCGTGAGCTCGATCGTCTTCCCTTCATATTTCAGCGCGCCGCTGCCGGCGTCCAGCACCGCGCCGCGATGCGCGAGCAGCGGAGACGGCTGCGCGAAGTCGTAGGTGCGCCGAAGCAGCGCCTGAATTTTCGCCATCAGCACGCTCATGTCAAACGGCTTGGCGATAAAATCGTCGCCGCCCATGTTCATCGCCATCACGATGTTCATGTTGTCCGCCGCCGAGGACAGGAAGATGATCGGCACGCGCGAGGTCTTGCGGATTTCGCTGCACCAGTAATAGCCGCTGAAAAACGGAAGGCCGATGTCCATCAGCACGATGTGCGGCTGAAACTGGGCGACCTCTCCGGCCACGTCGCGAAAGTCCGATGCGATGCGCACGTCAAACGCCCACCTCTCCGCCTGTGAGGCCACCGCCTCGGCAATGCCCCGGTCGTCCTCCACGATGAAAATCTTCTGCATCCGCGTTCCCTCCGGCTTCTGTTTCGCCTACAGTATACCACACAATCCGTCGCCTGAAAAGCGCCGCCGTTTGAATCAACAGAGGCGCGGGGAAAATCATACTCTCCAAATCAGCTCCGGAGGGGATTTTCTGGTCATGCGGGCGATGGCGAGGGAGGAAGGAGGGCGGAGGAGTGCGGCAGTGCTGCTTATGGCGGTGTTCATGACCTCGGAGACGAAGGAGACTTTGGATGGTCGCGTTCATGGCCGGCAGGCCAATAGTCGCGCGATGATGGCGGCTATTGCGAGAGGGAGAAAGACAGATACACAAACAACGCCGCGAGAGAGGTCGCGCAGGCTGTGATACAGGGTGGGCGGGCCGTCGGCCAGCCGACAGGGCTGCCGGAGAAGCTGGCGGAACGGAGTTATTCGTCCGCCGCCTCCTTCATGTGCCCGCTGTCCATGCGGTATACGACGTCCGCGACTTTTGCAACCTCCGGATCGTGCGTAACCACCAGCACGCAGCAATGCTCTTCGTGCGCCAGCCGCGCGAGCAGCTGCACGATCTGCGAGCTGTTTTCGGTATCCAGATTGCCGGTAGGCTCATCCGCGAGGATGATCTCCGCGCCGACGGCCAGCGTGCGGGCGATGGCAACGCGCTGCTGCTCGCCGCCGGACAGCATGGCGGGCAGACGCTTCCAGTAGTCCTCGTTCAACCCGACCCGCGCCAGTGCGTCCTGCGCGCGCGTCCGCGCGTCGGCGTCGGAAACGCCTGCGAGCTTCAGCGGATACATGACGTTCTCGCGCACGGTCATCAGCGGAAACAGATTGTAGCTTTGATAAATCACCGAAGCCCGGCTGCGGCGGTAGAGGTCTACGTCCAGTTCCCGCAGGTCGCGGCCGTCTACCAGTACGCAGCCGCTCTGCGGCTTTTCCAGACCGGCCAGCAGAGAGAGAAGCGTGGTTTTTCCGCTTCCGCTTTTGCCCACCAGCGCGTAAAATACGCCGGCCTCCCAGTCGCAGGTAACGTCCTTCACCGCCTGCACGGTCTGATATTTTGTTTTGTATGAGTAGCAGAGCTCCTGTGCGGATAAGATGGACATTCTATTCAACCTCCCTCAAAATTCGAATTCCGTTTCCGTTCGTCGCGGTCAGACAGGCCGCCGCCGCGCCCGCTTCCATTGCCAGCAGAACGGCAATGGCGATCGGTATGTGAAGCGCCGCGCTCCCTGTGAAAATGGAAGCCGCCGCGGCAAGCGCCAGACCCGGCAGATAGACAAGCAGCGTCTCGATGACTCCGATGCCAACGACCTGACTCTTTCGAGTGCCGAGCGAGCGGGCGACGGCAAGCTCGCGCCTGCGCACATGGAAGTAGAAGAAGCCCGCGATAGCGCCGATGGCAACCTCGATAAACGCGAAAATCGGGCGAAGCCGATAAAGCGTCTGGAGATTGCGGTTCAGGGCGTTCAGCGTGGCGCGCAGCGTCTCATCGTGAATTGTTACGGAATGCTGCATGATGAAATGCGTCGACGCGCCCGGCAGCTGCGTACCCTTCCCGGAGGGATCCGGCTCCGCGAAGTGACGAGCCAGAAGCACGCGGAATTCGTCCAGCTCCCGGTTATTTCGAACGGTGGCCGACAGGCTGTCACCCACGATGAAACCGTTTACCTCCACCTGAAGCGCCGCGACTATGGAATAAGGGCAGTAGATCGCCTGTGAGTCGGTTTGGTAGGTTCCGGCTACGCGCAGGCGCGTTTTCTCTGCGCTTTCCTTCTGAGCCTTGGGGGCCATCCGCGCGGTGAGAGAAACGGTGTAGATTCCGTCCGCGTCCGGCGTCAGCGTTTCCAGCATGGATGCCGGAACCACGCACAACGGCTCGGAGGAAGCGAAAAGCGACGCGTCAAAGCCATCCAGATAGGCGACTGGCGCACCGGAAACGGGAAGCAATGCCGGCGCGGCCTCCACAGCGGTGAGACCGAACAACTGATTCTGTTCGTCGAAGCCGGAGCCGGCGTTGTAATACATGCTCGCCTTCAAGCGTACGTCTTTTACGTAGGTGGAAAACGCCCGGGGCTGCAGCACAGCGCGAACGCTGTATTTTTCGGAAAGGAAATAATCAATTTCATAATCGAAGATTTCCAGATGATCTGTCTGCGTGCCGGTGATGTTGGAAAGAACCAGCGTTACGGGAATTACGTCGTAGGCGGTGTCTATGTCCCGTTCCTTCTGCTGAAGAAAGCCCTCGAAAAATGCAAAGAACGCGCACAGAAGCGCCACCAGCAAAACGAGACTCAAAGCCTGCCATGGCGCACGTTTCAGTCGTGTTCGCTCGTAAAAGCCGATAATCATGGGCGGTGACCTCTCTTTCGGGGAGAAATAAGGCATGGCTATTTTGGCGCCGAAGCTACTGTTTAACCGCAGCGCCGTAGAAAAGCAATTTCATGCGCATTCGCCACAGCCCGGCATGCAGCGGGATAATCGGGGCGCTGGCTCGTAGAAGCATATACCTGAAACCTCCTGAGCGGGTCGGTTCTTGCTGAAACAACATGCGGCGCATCGGTCAAAATAGATTGTATGACTATCCTGTATCGCCGCGGGTCATCCCTTTCGAATCAGCTCCAGCGGGGACTTTCGGGTCATGCGGGAGATGGTGAGGGAGGAAAGGAGGGCGGCGAAGGCGCATTGCGCGAGGGCGGCGAGGGGAACGGCGGCGGGGGCGGAGGAAACAGCGGCGTCGGCTGCGTGTCCCAGCGCGGCGGTGCTGCTCATGGCGGTGTCCATGACCTCGGAGACGGAGGAAAGCAGGCTCTGGAGGGTCGCGTTCATGGTCAGCAGACCGGCGGCCGCGCCGATGACGGTGGCCATTACAATGGGAAGAATGGCGGTGCGGCAGCCGAACCACGCGGCGCGCCTTCGTCCTGCGCCGAGGGAGAGCATTAAGCCCATGGTTCGGCGCTGGCGGTTCACGAACAGCGCCTGATACACAAGCAACGCGGCGAGAGAGGTCGCGCAGGCGGCGATAAACAGCTGAGCGGCGCTTTTATGGAACCCGCGCAGCGTATCCGCGATTTTCGAGTAGCCGCCGTCGAAGCAGAAAACGAGATTCGTCGGGAATCCGCCTGCCGCGAGCGCATCCTGAAATGCCTGTGCCTTGCCATTCTGAAGAACGTAGGTGAACATGGAGCCATGCTGGGCAGTGAAGCAGTATTCATGTATGGAGGCAGCGGGAACGAAGACGGCGTTCGGCGTGAAGGAATAGCGGACGCTGTCCCATAGGTTCGCCTGCCGGTAAATGCCGATGATCTTATATTTCTGCGCGTCGCCCGTGAAGCCCAGCTTCGCGGAGTACGTTTCCGGCTGCGCCCGCCACAGGGAGCGAACCGCGTTAATCTTGCTGGAATTAAGTCCCCAATAAAAGGACAGATCGATTTCGTCGCCTATGTGAAGGTTGCTTGCCTGCGCGGTGGATTCGGAAATGAGGCATACCTTTGCCCCATCCTTGTATTCCCTGTCCGTAAAGGAACGTCCCTCGGTGACGAAGCATTGCTTCTGATGGAAGCAGTACAGGCTTTCCAGCAGGTCGGTGCCAATGACGGGGAAGGTGTGATATTGTGTATCCGCCTCCTGAAGAGCAAGCTGCCATTCCGAGTCAGAGGCGACCAGCGTTTGCCAATCGGTGTCCAGCGGGGTTAAAAAGGCGTTTGTGCAAAGCTGCCCGATGGTGAGACCGGTATCGGTTCCGTCCGCGGCGAGGAAGGGTGCGTCGAAATCGGGCTGTATGCTGTCAATCTCGCAGGTGTCGATCTGATCGACCTGCCATTGCTCTAAAAAGGGACCAACTTCATCAATGGGAGTATACCATGCAACCGGTTTGTATTCAGGGTCTGCTTTTTTCAGGCCATCCAAGATGTCTTGTGGAATGTCATAGGAAATGTCGGAGAGAGTAACCGCAGACAGAGGAAGACGATACCAGCTGGCGAGGGAAATGCGAAAATCCAGATCTCTATCAATATACGATGTGCCATTCAGCAGATAGCATCGACCGGGAGCGAGTGCGAGGGAGTCATATTCTTCACGGGAGGCAAAACGAAGATAGATATGCAGCGTTCCGCGCGTTTGGTAACCGGGATGAAGGCGCACGACATCTTCAATTGTTGCTGTAGCGGTCACGGAAACTGTACCCGAGGATGAGAAGGTTTCTTCTGCAATGGATAGAATGCGAATCACAAAGATTGCACGGTTATAAGGTGAATCCATGTCAAATTGATAGAGTCCGTCCTCACTGGCACTGACAATGGCATTTACGGATGGGCTGTATGCACTGATGAATTTCTGATAGTACGCACCACGCATGAGAGATTTATCCGTGGAAAGAGAGTCCATATATTTCCACATTTCATCACTGATGGGGCTTTCGTGATGAGAATAGCTAAAAACTTTAATCTCCGCAGTGGGTGCGGCAATTGTGATATAGTTACGTTCAACTTCATCTAACGTTGTTTGAGCGGAGGCGAACACGCCGCCGCTCAGACAGAAGAAGGTGGCTGACATGCCGAGAAGAAGCAAAACGGCAATCAGTCGAATGGGCTGGCGGAGAAGTTGGCGGAACGGAGTCATATGTCCGTCTCCTTTCTAAATTTGGTTATGTCAAGGGGCATTTGCATGCCCCTTGACGCATGTGGGATTGGTTATTTGTCAGTCAGAATCGGATGCAGAGCGTTCGGAACGATGTGACCACCGATGCCGGTGCAGCGGTAGGGCACCCATTCAAGGAGAGAATAGCCACATTTGGTGCAGGTTTTCCTGAATCTCGCATAATGGTAATCACCAAGGTGGTAATTCTCGCCAGTGTATACGGCGGCACCGTATTTGTGCTCACAACTGTTGGTTTCTTCTGCTACGACGAATGCCTGAATGGAGATGGCAACGAGGAGAAGCAATGCGAGAGAAAAGGCGATCTAAACTCGAGACTATTTCATGATTTCATTCTCCTTTTTAAATGTATGATTGATTCGTCTTCTGCTGTGTAGGTCGGGCGAACTCATAGGGCGCATAGACGTGACCCGACAACCGGCCTATGCGCCGGAGAAAAGGAATTTCATGCGGAGAGCCTCCACGGTCGGCCGTAACGCCGGGAAAGAATTTGCGTGATCATGCGATGCTGAAGCCTCCTGAAAGCGTCGGTCCTTCTTGCCTTCTTGAGCATATGCGACATGGGGAATGCGATGTCGGTCGTGTGAGGGCAAATGATTCAGCGTCGGTTCGGTTGGTCACGGTCTGTGCGGCGGTTGGATTCGGTCGAATGGGGGCTTAGTGCGGTTCAAAGGAATTCTGAAAAAACTGGTTATTGTTATTCGACAATGGAAGGAAATTCTCCTGCTTAATTTAGAATATTTTCTGAAAAATATTTTCAGAAACGATAGACCTGTGCCGATAAGAAGCGGCAGCCCTCCGAATTTGGTTTAGGGGAAGCCGTTGCCATACGGAGGGAATGCTGCATAGCTGATTCCCTCCGTATCTTCACGGATGAGCTACCCCTTCCGAATCAGCTCGAGCGGAGGCTTTCTTGTGATTCGGGCGATGGAGAGGGCGGCGAGGAGGGAGGCAAGGAGGCATTGCGCGAGTGCGGCGGGGGGAACGGCGGCGGGGGTGGTGGAGATGGCGGCCTCGGTGGTTGCGTGGCCTAAGGCGGAGGCGGTGCTCATGGCGGTGTCCATGACCTCGGAGACGGAGGAAAGGAGGCTTTGCACGGTCGCGTTCATGACGAGCAGACCGACAGTAGCGCCGAGGATGGTGGCAATGACAATGGGAAGAATGGCAATTCGGCAGCCGAACCATGTAGCGCGTCTTCGTCCCGCGCCGAGGGAGAGCATTAAGCCCATGGTTCGGCGCTGACGGTTTACGAACAGCGCCTGATACACA
>ERZ857629.3440-NODE-3440-length-13291-cov-3.070641_pt1 | contig 13291 bp, 7 predicted proteins | sample MGYA00519700_ERZ857629 | MGnify/ENA primary metagenome ERZ857629 (study PRJEB31778, sample SAMEA3449351) | human gut metagenome | biome: human gut; feature: human-associated habitat; material: faeces | place: United Kingdom | collected 2010/2012 ... | reverse complement strand
CGACGGGTTGTTGCGGTCGCGCAGCACCATGCGCTCCGTGCGGTCGAGGTAGGCCGTCCGCCACTCCTTGCGATCGGAGAGGTTGCCGCCCCGCTCGCCCGCATAGTGGCACTCCACGTCGGCCTCATCCATGACATAGAGACCGAAGGCGTCGAACATCGCGTACATCTTCGGCTGACGAGGATAGTGGGAGGTGCGGACGGTGTTGACATTGGCCTGCTTCATCATCCGCACGTCCTGAAGCATCGTCGCCACGTCGATGGCGCGGCCATACTCGGGATGGGTGTCCTGGGTGTTGACGCCCTTGAAGAGGACGCGGCGCCCGTTGATCGTCAGGTGGTGGCCCTCGGTGCGGATGGTGCGGAAACCATACTTCGTGGAGAAGGCCATCTCCTCGCGACCCTTCGCGTTGCGCTGCGACACCTCGATGGTGTAGAGATAGGGACTCTCAGCGGTCCAGGGATGGAGGTCCTTGAGATCAAAGCGGAGGGCCTCTGTGGCGGTCGTCGTGGACTGATAAACCCACTGGCGACGCTGCACCTCCCGCCCCTCAGCGTCGCGGATCACGGCCTCGATGGTCTTCTTGGCCTTGAGTCCGTCGCGGTTGTCCACGGTCAGCTGGAGGACCATCGCCCCCGAGGTGGCGTCGGCGCTGAGGAGGCCGTCGGTCTGCACGAAATGGTCGCGGATGGCCACCCTCGGTGTGGCGTAGAGATAGACGTCGCGGTGGATGCCACTAAGGTGCCACATGTCCTGGCCCTCGATATAACTGCCGTCGCACCAGCGATAGACGCGCACGGAGAGCTGATTTTCTCCCTCGCGGAGAAAGCCGGAGAGGTCGAACTCGGCGTCGGTATTGGCGCTCTGCGTGTAGCCGACGTAGCGCCCGTTGACCCACACCACGCCAGCGGAGTAGAGGCCGTCGAAATGGAGGAAGACGCGCTGGTCGCGCCAGTCGGCGGGCAGCGTGAAGGTGCGACTGTAGAAGCCCGTGGCATTGTCGTCCTTGACATCAGCCCCGGCATGGCCCTCCTGGGCCAAGGGCGGATGATAGACGAAGGGATAGCCCACGTTGGTATAGACGGGATCGCCATAGCCCGCCATCTCCCACGACAGGGGGACGCGGATCTCGTCCCAGCCCTCGGCGTTGCAAGACTGGGCGACGAGGGCATCGGTGTCGGCAGGACCTTGGGGCGTGCCGGCGACATAGCGAAACTTCCACATACCGTTGAGCGACAGGTAGCGGCTGCTCTGCGGGGTGGTCCAGGGCTGGGAGGAGAAGGTCGTGTCCTGGCGCATCGCCTCGGTGGAAGCGTAGGGGATATAGGTGGCATGGGCTGCCTCCTTGTGATCGCCGACCTTCTCGGGATTGCTGAGCCAGGAAACGTCGAAGCCCGCAGACTGGTCTTGCGGATCGCGGTCGGGCACGGTGGCGACGGCGGTCTCCCAGCCGAAGAGGGTCAGGAGGGCCGCCGCGACCATGCGGTGGTTAGGATTGGATTGACTCATATTGGGTTGTGTCTGATGATTGTATTCGAAAAAAGATCATGTCATGGACGACCAGGGCGCACGCTGGTGGTCAGCGAAGCCGCCTGGAGGTCAGGGGCAAGGGCCTTGACCTGGACGGGTTTCTGGGGGTCCTTGACGCGCAGGATGACCATGGCCTTGCCGAAGAATGCCTTGCGATGGTCGGACTTGAAGCGCTCGGTGGAGAACTGGCTGCCATTATCGACACCGATAATGTCGGCATTCTCGGCAGAGAAATAGATCTCGTTTTCGGCCCAAGGGCAGAGCGTGCCCTCGCGGTCGGTGACTTCGGCAGCGACAAAGATCGTATGCTCGCCCTGATAGTCGGCGGCAAGGCGGATCTTCTCGGCGCCACCTGCCGTGCGGATCGTCTCGGAACGCACCTCGCGGCCCTGCTGGCGAGCCACGACACGCACCTCGCCAGGCTCAAACTGCACGCGCCACATCACATGATATTGGTGGTCGTCCTGCTTGCGCCGCACGCCCTGGCTGCGCCCGTTGATGAAGAGTTCCACCTCGTCGGCCTGGTTGTAGTAGCACCACAGGTCGATGGTCTGGCCGGGCAACCAGTTCCAGTGGGGGAAGAGGTGGAGGACCGGCTGGTCCGTCCACTCGCTCTGGTACATATAATAAATGTCCTTCGGGAATCCGGCCAGGTCGATGATGCCAAAATAGCTACTTCGCGCCGGATAGCCATAAGGGGTGGGCTCGCCGATATAGTCCCATCCTGTCCAAATAAACTGTCCGGCACAGTAGGGAGTGTGCTTCACAACTTCCCAGGTCTCCTCATGGGTAGAGGACCAAGGGGCGTGGGCGTTGTCATAGGCCGAGCACATCATCGTGGGGTCGGCATAGGGCAGGTCCCAGCGCTGCGGCAGCACGAGGACGCTATCCGAGGGCATGCGGTAGTAGCCGCGCGTCTGCAGGGCGGAGACGCTCTCGGTGAAGAGGAAGGGCTTGCCGGGGAAGTTCTTGGGCACGTCCTTCACCCACTGGTGGTGGTAGTTGAAACCGACGAGGTCGATAGCGCCCGACTTGAAGAGGTGGTTATCAGGGGAAGGTTCGTTACAACCCGCCGTGATGGGACGCGTGGTGTCGTAGCGCTTGATGATGTCAGCGAGGTGGATCGTGAGGAGCGAGTTGGGCGAAAGGTCGTCGCCATGGGCGAGCGTAGAAGCGTCGTGGCCCGCGTTGAGGATGAGGTTGGCCTCCTCCAGCGTCAGTTCATCGGCGTCGGCTCCGGACCACTGTTCCAGTACCTCGTTGCCAATGCTCCAGACGAGGACGCAGGGGTGGTTGCGGTCACGAAGCACCAGGTCTGAGAGGTCGCGCTCGTGCCACTGATCGAAGAAGCGCGCATAGTCGTTCTTGGTCTTTCTGCGGCGCCACATGTCAAAACTCTCGTCCATGACGACCAGGCCCATCGTGTCGCACATCGCAAGCAGCTCGGGAGCGGGCGGGTTGTGACTGCTGCGGACGGCGTTGACACCCATGGCCTTCAGCCGCGTGAGCTTGCGGTGAAGGGCATCCTCGTCGAGGGCAGCGCCCAAGGCACCAAAATCGTGGTGCTCGCAGACGCCATTGATCTTCACGTTGCGACCATTGAGCCAGAAGCCTGTCTCGGCGTCGAAGCGGAAGGTGCGGAAGGCTGTGGGCGTGGAGACGCGATCAACGACCTTGCCGCCAACGACCACTTCCGTTACCACTTGGTAGACGTGACCCTGGTAGATATCCCACAGCAAGGGTTTCCTCACGGTGAGCACCTGGCCCTGGCAGCGGCCTTCATGACGGGCCACGACACGACCGTTGGGGTCGAGGAGCTGATGTCGCACCTTCGCCTGTGGGGCCTTCGGACCGTCGTTGTGCAGCGCCACATCGACCCTCACCTCCCAGGTGTCGCCCTTGCGCCACTGGGCCACGGCGTGGACGCCCCACTGGGCCACGCGGAGGGGCGAGGCGGTAGTGAGCCACACATGGCGGTAGATGCCGCAGCCAGAATACCAACGACTGTTGGGCTGGTCGCTATTATCGACACGGACGGCCAGGACGTTCTCTCCCGACCGGTCGAGATAGGGGGTGAGGTCGTACTCGAAGGTGGAGTAGCCATAGGGGCGCATGCCCAGGGCGTGGCCGTTGACATAGACCGTGGCGTTCATATAGACGCCGTCGAAGGTGACGAGGACGCGATCGTCGGACGAGCCTGCGGGCAGGCGGAAATGCTTTCTGTACCAACCTACGCCGCCGGGAAGCGCGCCGCCACTAGCACCACTGGGGTTGCCAACATGGAAGTCGCCTTCGATAGCCCAGTCGTGGGGCAAGGAGAGACGGCGCCAACCACGGTCGTCATAGGACGGGGAGGCCATCGTGGAATCGTCGCCGAGAACAAAGAGCCAGTCGGCGTCAAACTGGATGCGCGTACGGGCCTGTCCTGCGAGGGAAAACAGGAGGAAAAGGAGTAAGAGGGGTATTTTCTTCATATCTATTGTGTTTTGTTATACGAATACTTCCGTGCTGCGAGATCTCCCGGCCAGAGGATTTGGCAGCGCGTTATCTTGTGCCTATCTTATGTCTTTGCAAAGGTAGGCATTTTTCTGCAGAAAACTGACAGGCGACAGGACCTTTATAGCGGATCAACATCATAATAAATCTGCAGGGCGCCATAGGTCTTGGCCCGTAGCATCGCCGACTGCACCTCGCGCAGACACTGGCGCACGCGTCGCAGGTCGATGCCCAACTCGAGTTTGAGCATCAACTTGCGGATATGGAGGGTCTTCACCCGGGCCACGGAGGGCTTGTCGGGCCCGAGCACGCGGTCGCCAAAGATCTGGCGAAGGCGGGAGCCCATCTCCATGGAGGCTGACTCGACGGTGCGCTCCTGGCGGTGCTTGAGGTAGATATAGGTAAGGTGGGTGAAGGGGGGATAGCGGAAGAGGCGGCGCTCCTCGAACAACTGGTCGTAGAACGCGCGGTAGTCGTGGCGCACGACCTGCTGGATGACTGGAGAGTCGGGCTGGCTGGTCTGCAAGATGACCAGGCCCTGCTGATCGCCCTTCCTGCCAGCCCGTCCGCTCACCTGCGAGAGCATGGCAAAAGCCTGCTCGTAGGCACGGAAGTCAGGAATGTTGAGCATGGCGTCGGCATAGAGGATGCCCACGACGCCGACATGGTCGAAGTCGAGGCCCTTGGTCACCATCTGCGTGCCGACGAGCACGTTGGTCTTGCCCTGGGCAAAGCTGCTGATAATGCGCTCATAGGCGTTCTTCGTGCGTGTCGTATCAAGGTCCATCCGCGCGATCTTCGCCTCAGGCACGAGAGCCTGCAACTCGTCCTCGACGCGCTCCGTACCGAAGCCGCGGCCACGGATGTCGTGGCTCTCGCAGTTGGGACAGACGGTGGGCACGCGCAAGACATAGCCGCAATAGTGGCAGGTGAGCAGGCCCATGGTCTTGTGGTAGGTCAGCGACACGTCACAATGGGGACACTTCGGGGTCCAGCCACAGACATGACACTCCACCCTTGGGGCGAAGCCACGGCGATTCTGAAACAGGATGGCTTGTTTGCCGCTGGCCAAGGCGGCGCGGATGGCGGCCAGAAGGCGCGGTGAGAAGTGGCCGGTCATCATCTTGCGGCGGCGCAAGTCTTTGACATCGACGACCTCGACGGCAGGCAACGCCATGTCCTGATAGCGCTTGTCGAGGCGGACGTAGCCATACTTGCCGGTCTGGGCGTTCCAATAGCTCTCGCTCGAAGGGGTCGCCGTGCCCAGCAGGACCTTGGCTCCGCAGAGCTTGGCCAGGATGATGGCGGCGGAGCGGGCATGGTAGCGTGGCGCAGGGTCCATCTGCTTGAAACTCTGCTCGTGCTCCTCATCGACGATGACGAGGCCCAGTCTCTGGAAGGGCAGGAAGAGGGCGCTTCGGGCGCCTAGTATGACATCGTAGGGATGGTCGGAGAGCTGGCGCTTCCAGATCTCCACGCGCTCCGCATCACTATAGCGGGAATGGTAGATGCCGAGGCGGTCGCCAAAGACTCGGCGAAGGCGCTGCATCATCTGCACCGTAAGGGCTATCTCGGGCAGAAGGTAGAGCACCTGGCGGCCCTCGTCGAGGGCGCGCTGAATGAGGTGGATATAGATCTCGGTCTTGCCGCTCGATGTGACGCCGTGAAGAAGCGTGATATCCTTCGACATTTGCTGAACGAGGATTTGGTTGTAGGCGTCGGCCTGGGCCTCGCTGAGGGGCTTGATGTGCTCGGGATGGGGCATTCCGCCGAGGGGGATGCGGCCTACTTCCTTCTCGTACTGCCGCAAGATCCTACGGTCCAAAAACTGGCGGAGGACGGTGGTGGTGCAGTGGGCCTCGTTCATCAGTTCCTCGCGGGTGATCTCGCGCTGGGGCACAGGACTCTCTTCGCTGACGCTGGCCAGCTCCAGATAGGAGCGGAGGACCTTCTGCTGGGCGGGAGCTCGCTGGAGCATGGCCTGGGCAGCACGGAGGGCCTGCGCCGAACGGAAGTCGTCGGCCAGCACGACGTAGGTCTCGGTCTTGGGACGATAGTCGTCCTCGGCCTTGAGACCGGACGGGAGGGCGGCCTTATAGACGTCGCCAATGGGCGAAAGGTAGTAGTCGGCTATCCACTGCCATAGGCGCAACTGCTGGGGCAGGAGCACGGGACCCGGGTCCATCATCTCGACAATAGACTTCACGCCCTCCTTGCCTGTCTTGAGCCCTGCGGGCAGCTGGTCGTGGAGGGCTGCGACAAGGCCAGTGTAGGTTTTGGTCTTGCCCAACGGCACACGCACGCGGCAACCAGGCTGCAGACGCGGGGCCAACGTGTCGGGAACGCAATAGGTGAAGTAGCCCTCCAAGGGCAATGGTAGGATGATGTCGGCATAAGTCATGGCGCAAAGTTACGCAATTATTTTGCAATCCTCACCAAAATATCGTACTTTTGCACGGAGCAAGCGGTCTGCACGAGAAGACAATTGCTTTTGCCCACAACATAAGACGATCGTTTCGCCAATAGAAATAAGTCGATCGCTTTGCTGACAGAAAACTGACTATCATTTCACTAATAAGGATAAGACAATGGACAATGAAGTATTGAAAGCTATACGGGAGCGCCGCAGCCTGCGCCGCTTCAAGGGGGAACAGGTCGGCGACGACGCCCTGAAGGCCGTGCTCGAGGCAGGCACATGGGCTCCTACGGCCTTCGGCAAGCAGGACCCGTGGATCGTGGCGGTACAGAACGAAGCACTGCGGGCCCGACTGACGGCGATGAATGCCCGCGTGATGGGGACGGAGAGTGACCCCTACTATGGTGCACCGACCGTAGTGCTGGTCTTTGCCAGCGCAGACAGTCCCAACAAGGACCGCGACGGTTCGCTCGTACTGGGATCGATGATGGTTGCCGCTCACAGTGTAGGACTGGCCTCCTGCTGGATCAACCGCGAGGACGCCATGTTTGCCACCGAGGAGGGAAAGGCGCTGATGCGTGAACTCCAGTTGCCCGAGGGACTCGCTGGCATAGGAGCGCTCGCCCTGGGCTATCCCAACGCGAACCGAAGGCGGCCAAGCCGCGCAAGGAGGACTACTATCGCATCGTGAAATAGCACACGGCGAAGACCTTAAAAAAACGTAAAAAGCCTTAGCCGCTGAGGTTTTCAAGGGGCAAAGGGCGGATAGGTGCGGAAAAATTCGTACTTTTGCAAATGTATTTGAGGTAATATTTATTTCGACGCATCATTTATTAAACAATAGAGAAATATGAAGAGAATTGTATTGGTACGCCACGGCGAGAGCCAGTGGAACATGGAAAACCGCTTTACCGGTTGGACCAACGTTGACTTGACTGAGAAGGGCAAGGAGGAGGCTTTCGCCGCCGGAAGACTGCTCAAGGAGAATGGTTTTCACTTTGATATCGCATATACTTCCTATCTGAAGCGCGCCGTGAAGACGCTGAACAACGTGCTCGACGCTATGGACGAGGACTGGATCCCCGTGGAGAAGAGCTGGCGCCTGAACGAGAAGCACTACGGTATGCTCCAGGGCCTGAACAAGGCTGAGACCGCCGCCAAGTATGGCGACGAGCAGGTGCTGCTGTGGCGTCGTAGCTTCGACGTGGCTCCCCACGAGTTGCCCGCCGACGGCATCGGCAGCGCACTGACGGATCCGCGCTACGCCCTCGTGCCGGAGGACTATCTCCCGACGACAGAGAGCCTGAAGGACGCCATCGAGCGTGTGATGCCCTACTGGGAGTGCACGATCTTCCCGAAGCTCAAGGAGGTGGACTGCATCATCGTGGCTGCCCACGGCAATAGCTTGCGCGGTATCGTGAAGCACCTCAAGGGCATCAGCGACAGCGAGATCACGAAGCTCAACATCCCGACGGCTACCCCGTACGTATTCGAGTTTGACGACAAGCTCCAGCTCGTGAAGGATTACTACCTCGGCGACGCCGACGAGATCGCTCGCAAGCAGCAGGCAGTGGCCAACCAGGGCAAGGCCAAATAATCTCGGCCCCTCTTTTTTCATAGACGCAACAACGGGCGGCAGGTCATACGACTTGCCGCCCGCTTTCTTTCTACTCCTTTTCTGCCCTTCTGTTACCTATACAAGAAGCCCTGGATGGACTGGTGCGAGAGATAAGCGTTATACAAAGCCCTGTTATTAAACAGAAGAGGATAAAAAAGGGCGTTCCACGAAGACCTCATAGAGAAGTCCTGCGAAACGCCCCGGCTATATTACCTAAAGTACATTCTTACTTTAGCATGTTGTGCCTTCAAGTTTAGAAGACGAACTGCACGCGAGCCTGAACCATGTGGAAGTTCTTGTCGTATGCGTACTTGTCCTTAGACAAGTTGGAGTAGGTGTAGTCGAGCATAGCCTGGACGAAACGGTTGAAGCTGTAGTTCACACCGAGGGTCCAAGAGCGGACGGCACCACCACCAACGCTGCTTGACTTGTAAGGATAGTCGGCCATCATACCATCGGGATAGTACTGGTCGCGACCTGCGCTGTAGTACTCGCCAGCGTTGATGTCGTTGAGACCCGTGTAGTTGAAGCGGCCCACGATCTCCAAAGAACGGCCAGAGAGACCCTTCAAGGTACCGTTGCGGCTATCAAACTTGTAGGGGTTGCCGAAGATCATGTAGCCTGCCTCAACGTATCCACCGTGGAAGTTGTTGGAACGAAGCGGGTTGGCCGTGATCCAAGCATCGAGGGTACCCCAAGTATCAATGTTGTTGTTGCTTGCGTCGAAGAGCGTCTTGGAGTCGCGCTTCTTGGTGACGTGCTTGTAGAGATACTCACCACGAACGAAGAGCTTGTCGTTGTGATAGAGGGCCTCGGCACCAGCGTCGAGGACGTTCTCAGCCCAAGGCAGCTCGCAGCTTACGAAGCGCTCGTCCTCATCGACGAAGGTCTCCATGCTCTGACCCAGCGTGATGGTCTTCTTGAGAACGTTGTTCTCCGTCACACCACCACCCACGTGCTGGTAGCGGATGTTACCACCGATCATCAAGGTCTGCGTACCGTCGTTGATGGGACGATACTGGTAGCGACCTGAGAGGACGATACCATTGAAGCCAGACTCGATCTTGTTGTACTGGTTCTCGGTCGTCACACCCTGATAGGCCATAAACTTGTCGTTGGTGAACTTGTAGGTGATACCCAGCTCACGACCCTCGCCGAGGGCGTTGGCAGCACCGGCACGAGAGATGAAGTGATAACTACCGAGAGAGGTGTTGCGAGCCATGGAACCAGCGGCGTTGTTGTAGTAACCCACCTGGATGTCATGGTTGCCACCCTTGTTGTCCTTCTGATTGTAGCGAAGGAAGATGTTCTTCTGAGAGAACTTGCCACCACCGAAACCGAAGTCTGCATAGAAGTACCAGTCCTGATAGGTCAGCGAAGTACGGATGCGGGCATCAGCGATCGTAGCGCCAGACTGCATCGGCGTATAGTCGTTGTGGTACCATGCTGCGTCGGCCATGAAGCGGGCACCCACGGTGAAGTGGAGGTCTTCCTGCTCATTGTCGATAGTCACGGTCGGCTTGGAATCAAAGTCCTGCGCGTTGGCTGCCATGGCGCAAAGAGCGAACATGGGCAATATGATAAATTTCTTCATTGTCTTTATTTACTTATGAATGTTGGTAATATGACTTACTTAAACCACTACCTTTCGATTAGTAACCGAGCTCGTTGAGCACGTCGGCACCATCGGGCACCACGTGGGGAGCCTGAGAGTTGTCATACTTCTGCTCCGGGTGGAACGGGTTGTGGAGCGTAGAGCTGCAACGGAAACCATTCTCGATCATGTAGCGGAGCGACATCTCAGAGTGGTTGGTGAAGAAACCGTCCATGTAGATCGGGTGGGTCTGCGGCGTGGTGAAGGTCGTGTAGGCCGTCGGCTGCACGGTGACACCCAGGAGGTCGTCAAACTGCGTGGCGTTGTCGCCCCAGTAGTTGACATAGTAGCCCATGTAGCGGGCAGTCTGAGCATAGCTATCGAAAGAGTACGGGTGGTTGATCATACCGCTCTTGCGAATCATGTAAGCCATCCAGGGAGCGTTGAGCTCAGGATAGTTGTTGGGCGCACCCTCTACGCACGGGCCAATGATGTGGGCACCATGATCCTGGGCGTACTTGATGAAGGAAGCGTAGCCAGCAGGCGTGTCGTAGTTGAGGTCGGTAGAACCGCCGTTGCTCAGCCACAGGAGGTAGCACATCGGGATCTGACCCTTGAAGACGTTGTAAGCACGGTTGAGGGCATCGAAGGAGAAGGTCTGGAGGATCACCTTACCATTGGTGTTACCCACGTTGACGTGGCCGTTGACATAGAACGGTTTGCTCTCTGACTCCTTCTTGGTGATGATGTTCCAACCCCACTCGTCGAGGATGTTATAAACACGGATCTCGATGTCCTTCGGGTTCAACCAAGACTCCTTGAACTCGGGATAGATGCCCGGACGGTTGCCGTTGTCCTTGTCGTCAGCGACATAGGCGGTGCTACCGTTCTTGTCACCGAAGCTGTACTCCACGAAGTCCATGTACTTGCCGGCCTTGCTACCGACGGTGCTGGGATCGTCGCACTTCACGGCAGCCTTGGCTGCCTTGTAGATCTCCTCCAGCGTCATGTTCTTGTACTCGTCCTTGATCTTGTAGGTCAGCACGCGCTCGCCCTCGGCATTGCGGTTGAGCTTCTTACCCATAGCGTAGTTGATCTGATCCTGCAGGGCAGAGACATAGAGACCATTGCTATAGTGGATCGTGGGCACGCCATCAGCGTCGTAGGTGTAGTAGCCATTGTGACCTGCGGCGAAGGAAGCACGGCCCAGCTCGGGCGTGGCGTCGTTGAACCACTTACCAGCGTCGAGCATCAGGAGCTCAGCATAGTAGTAGGACATGGTGTAGTTGGCACGGAAATCGGCCACGTCACGCTGATACTGAGCCTCGATATCAGCCTCAGAGAAGTGCTGCGTACCGTCGTCATTGCGGAACGAGCGGTAGAAGTCCTTACGCTTGGTGGGCACGTCGTCAGAGAAGACAGAAGCGATGTTGGTGGTACGCTTCAGGTTCTCATCGTGGTTGGCGAGCACCACACCGTCCTTGGTCACCTGGAGGTCGCTCTCCAAGTAGTCGGCGCCCATATTGCGGGCCCAACGCCAGGCTGCCTCAGTCTCCTCAGGAGCCCAGTAGGTGGAACCACGGTGTGCCACGCAAGCATAGAGAGGCACATAGTCGCGCACCTTCGCCATCTCCGGCGAGATCTGCTGCACGTCGGTACGCTTGGCGTCAGTATTCACATTGGTGAATTGCTGCTCGTCAGAGCAAGAAGTAAAGGCAGTGAGCATAGCCATGCCCACGAAGCCTAAACGGATAATTTGCTTTGTCATAAACAATTATTAATTGATGATATTGACTAAATGATTATTCTAAATGATAGCGTTCGCCAGTCTTTACTTGTTCTTCACAAGATACTGCTCCTTCTTGTAGGTGAGGGCCATGAAGAGAACGGAGAGCACGCAGGCGCCGATGAGGAGGACAAAGGTCCAGTCCCAGCCAGCAGACTCAGCGACGTAGCCGATAACGACATTGGCCAGCAGAGCCGTACCGAGCACGTAGCCCATGAAGCCAGTCAATCCGGCAGCGGTTCCTGCCACGTTCTTCGGAGCGAGGTCGAGAGCCTGGACACCGATGAGCATCACAGGACCATAGATGAAGAATCCGATACCGATCAGGCAACCAATGACGACATTGATATTGGTGAAGTTCTGCCAGTAGATGACGATCAAGACTGCCACGACGATCATGAAGAGGATGGTCGGCAAGGCACGACGACCGTGGAACACCTTATCGGACAACCAACCACAGATGATCGTACCAGGGATGGCAGCCATCTCGTAGGCGAAGTAGGCCCAGCCGGCCTCCTTGATATCGATGCCCTGCTCGGTGAGGATGGTAGGTGCCCAGTCGAGGCAACCGTAGCGCACCATATAGACGAAGGCATTGGCAAAGGCGATGTACCACAAGAACTTGTTGGTCAGCACCGTACGGAAAATCTGACCCGTAGAGAGCACCTCCTCTGACTTCTCATCGTAGGTGTCGGCATAATCGTTGCGCCACTTCTCAATAGAGGAAAGACCGCAAGACTGAGGCGTATCGCGGATCATGCTGTAGGCAATGATAGCGATCAGGATAGCAACAGCAGCAGGGAAGAGGTAGGTACCAATCAGGAAGTATGACTTCTCGTCAGCACCGTAGAACCATGATCCGAACCAAGCGGCTCCATAGACGGCCATCGGGCCTACAAGAGCACCACCGACGTTGTGGGCGCAGTTCCAGAAGGACATCCAGGTACCACGCTCCTTGATGGAGAACCAGTGGGTCATCACGCGGCCACACGGAGGCCAACCCATACCGTTGAACCAACCGACAAGGAAGTTCAAGACGGCCATCAGGGTGATTGCCAAGCCCTTGTTGTCAGCACCAATCCACTGCACCGGGACGATCATGAACATCATCGAGATAGCAGCGAGGATTAGACCCAGCGGCAGGAAGCGCTGTGCATTGCTGCGATCGGAGATACTGGCCATGACAAACTTGGAGAAGCCATAGGCGATGGCGTTCATGGAGAGCACCACACCCAGCTCGCCCTTCTCGAAGCCGAACGGCGCGAGCATCGGGATTGCCATGGAGAAGTTCTTGCGGACAATATAGAATCCCGCGTAACCAATAAAGATACCGATGAAGACCTGCCAACGCAAGCGACGGTATCGCTCATCTGCCTCGGAGCCTGTCTGCTCCGGCTTAAAAGCAGGAGGAGCCAAAAAATTCCACATAATAAATTTTATTTAAACATTAGTTATTCCGAATCTCAAAGGATCGTTGTATTCCTTCAAAAGCAACTTTTGCGCAAGCAAAAAGGGTAAATCGTTTTACGCTTCAAAACCCAACGCCATGCTTTACGTTTGCAAAAGTACAATAAGGCGGCGAAACAAACAAATGTATTAACATGTTTTAAGGATATAAATCAAGAGTAGTAGCTTTTCAATACATTCCAAACAACCAAAAAGGCCATTTTCTGTATATTACATGCATGTTTTTCGCTTCGAAAGCTAATGAAACTAATTTTATTTAAATGCAACATCTTGTCAACTTCACGAATCTGCCACTTCTCAAGCACTCAAAGGAAGAAACATGCACGATATATACCCCAGTTCGGGATAAGAAATAGTTCATAAAAAAGTTGGTAGTCTCACAAA
>ERZ857629.3438-NODE-3438-length-13304-cov-2.542305_pt1 | contig 13304 bp, 6 predicted proteins | sample MGYA00519700_ERZ857629 | MGnify/ENA primary metagenome ERZ857629 (study PRJEB31778, sample SAMEA3449351) | human gut metagenome | biome: human gut; feature: human-associated habitat; material: faeces | place: United Kingdom | collected 2010/2012 ... | reverse complement strand
TTCCAATTCATTCATCGTTTCGGTTATTTGTTTTTCAAGATCGCGGAGGTCGGCCATGATTTCGCTTGTGGGCGGGTACTCGACGGGGACATACTCGGTCTTTTTATATTTATTTATCGAAAGGTCATATCCGTTTTCGGCAATTTCCGCTTTTGGCACAAAAAAGGATTTTTCGGTGCGTTCTCTGTCTTTTTCGCCCTCGGGATTTTTAAAGCGGGCGATTATGTCGGGAATGTCGTTTTCGGCAACCGGCGAACGCTTATCGTCAAGAGAAAATCCGTCGGCCTGCATATCGTAAAACCACACATTATCGGTTCCGCCGTGGCCGGTTTTTGTGAATATCAGAATCGCGGTCGAAACCCCTGCATAGGGCTTGAACACGCCCGACGGCATGGAAACCACCGCCTCAAGACGGTTGCCCTCGATGATTTCCTTTCGTATGGCCTTATGCGCCGTCGACGAGCCGAAAAGCACACCGTCGGGAACGATACAGGCGCATCTTCCGCCGACCCGCAGCATTCTCAAAAACAGCGCCAAAAACAACAGCTCGGTCTTTTTGGTTTTGCAAACCTTCAGCAAATCGGCCGAAACGGTGTCGTAATCAAGGCTGCCCTTAAACGGCGGATTGGCAAGAATAAGGCTGAATTTGTCCTTGTCGGGATTTTGGTCGGAAAGGCTGTCCCGATATTCGATGATCGGATTGTCGATTCCATGCGTCATCATATTCATAGCGCCGATACGCAGCATGGTTCTGCCCATATCAAATCCATGGAACATATGATTCATATAGCGGTCTTTTTTGACCCGATCGAAAAACATTTCCTTGTGATTTTGGCGTATGTATTTTCCCGCCTCAACCAAAAATCCGGCCGTTCCGCAGGCAGGATCGCATATGACATCATCGGGACTCGGCTCCACCATTTCAACCATCATTTTAATGATGTGGCGAGGGGTGCGGAATGCTCCGGCGCGTCCGTTAACCTGAAGCCTGGAAGAAATGTATTCGTAAACATCTCCTCTGACATCCGACGACTGATTTTCATTCATTAAATCGTATATGACATCAAGGGCGGTTACGATTTTATCAAGCAGCAGCGGGGTCGGAATCTTAAAAATCGCGTCGCCCATATATTTTGAATAGGCGCTGTCCTTATTCCCGTGCAGATTTTTTATAAAAGGAAAAACGCATTCCTGCACAACCGTATACATTTGAGCAGCGGGAAAATCGCGAAATACCGACCATTTCAGCTGATTTCCGTCAACAATTCGACCGCCGATTTCGGTTTCCTTTGCAAAAACGCTCTCGTAAGGAAGGCCAAGCATAGCCGCTTCTCTGGCCCGCAGATTATCGCTGTCGTCAAGATCGCGAATAAACATAAGATATGTGATTTGCTCGATGACATCAAGGGGATTCACAAGTCCTCCCGCCGCGAATATGTCCCAAAGAGAGTCGATTTTATTTTTCAGTTCACCGGTTATCATAATGTTCCTCCAGTTATGTTATGGCTTTTTTATCTGTTGAATGTTTGCGGCTTAAAAATCGGGATTTTGTGCGCACCGTGATCGGGCATACATTTGCTTTTCGGCGTCCTTTCCATTGCGCAAAAGCAAAGCATTTCTGCTCGATATATTTCTTTTTTAGAATTTTCACCGGGGCGTTTGAAAAACAATTTTGCCCACGGTCACATTCTTATCGGATCGTACAACAATCCCATTTTATATCCTGTATATTTTACCACATATTTCTCTATAATTCAACACAATATCACCTATTTGTATTCCTATGTGACATTTATCGTATTTAATTTGGCCTACGGTTTTAACCGGTAAAATGCACACTGCCGTGATAAAATACCTGTCGATCCGACGGTTAAGATTTTGTTTTCTCCTGCCTTATATGTATTTCTCCAAGCGTGGCCTTTATTGCACAAAAAACACCCCTTTACCGGCGGCATTAAGGAGTGTTTTTGCTTTTTTAGAATATATAATCGGTTTTTGCTGCTTTGGATATATAACGCGATTCAGCAAGGCCTTTTCAGCTTTTCTTTTTGACCGTCACGGTTATGGCGCCGAGCTTCGATGAGGTTATATATGCGCCGTTTAATGTGCCGGCCGGCATAAATGTAACCGTTCCGCTTCCCGCTATTGCCATATCAAGGCTTTGCGCCGAAAAGCTTCCGCCGGTTACGCCGGTTATCGTTTGGGGTGCAAACTTAAACTCGGCGGTCATGGCAACATTTGAATTGTTTTTGACCGAAATGGTGTTTTTTCCGCTGCTTGATGCCGTCCAGGCACCGCTCGAGCTGTTCCATTTATGGCCGTCTTTATCCCATGTCGGAGAATTTGGAATGTATTTGAAATCAAGGCTTCCCCATGCGACCGCCACCGAATAGGTTTCGGCCGTCCAGTTTGCATAGAGGGCCAGATTTCCGGCCACCGAATAGTTCGAAATTGCAGGAACACCGTTTTTGTCGTAATACATAGTTCCGCCGTTTGCCGAGGTATACCATCCGTTAAAAATATATCCCGACCTTGTGGGCGGCGTGGTCGAAATGGCGGGCAAGGCCGAGCCGTAGGTCACGCTCAATGAGGCCGTCTGACCGCCGCTCCCCCCGTTTGCGTTGAACGAGATTGTGTAGGTATTGACTGCAAACTGGGCATACAGGGTCGTATTTGATGTTTTATCATAATTCCGTGCACTTGCGCCTGTCGACGTGTAATACCGGGTTCCGCCGGTATGTGCATCGTACCATCCCGTGAAGGAGTATCCGGTCTTTACCGGAGCGGTGGTGGAAATTGCAGGCATAGCAGCGCCGTATGTGGCCGTTACATTTGCCGATTGGCCGCCGCTTCCGCCGTTTGCCGATGCATTAAATGATACGGTGTATGTATTTGCTGACCAGTGGGCCTCAAGGGTGGTATTGGTTAGGGTGTTCCAGCGGTAATAATCGGTGTCGTAATTTGTATATCCGTCAACCGATTGGGTGATATTTCCGTCGGCATCAACTATCTTGGTGTTTGTTCCGGGTATATAATATCCCGTGCAGGTATAGCCGGGCCGTGTGCACGCCGTAAAAGCAGTGCGATTGGCGTCGCGGCCGTTGATCATATTATATTTAATCGAGCCGCCCACGCCGCCGTTCCCGTTTAAGGTTATGGAAAAATCAACACCGAAGGCATATCCGTCATCGAGATTGACTCCGAGGTTTTTGCCTTGGCCTTTATAGTCGTCGGTCGTGGATGCAGTGAGATTTGCGCCTCCCTTTGTTGCGACATATACCCAGTCACTTTTTTTTGTGGGATCTGAGACATTGCCTCCGGCTCCTCCGTTTGCAGCACGTGGTGCACCGGAGTGTTCTTTTTCCATATTACCGCCGATACCGCCTGCTCCGCCGGTATAGCTCGGACTGCCGGGATCGCTTCCGATAGCTTCGGACTGCGCCTTTTCAAGGTTGCCGTTATATGTTCCCTCGCTGGGTATTGCGTATGTGTGTGCATACCATTCTTCGTGTTCGTGATGAGCGTCGTAGTAGCTCATTATTTTATAGCATTGACCGGGGGTTTCGGTGTTTTGAGAATACAGTCCAGCCCAACCGGTTTTGTCTCCTGCGCCGCTTCCGCCGCCGCCCGAAAAGCAGTGTACAAGCCAGCCGTTTGTATCATACCAACGATAGTATCCGGAGGCACCGCCTCCGCCGCCTCCGCCGCCGCTGCCGGAACTTCCTACCCCGGCTGAGGCAAATCCGCTGCCGCCTCCGGCTCCTCCTGCTCCGCCGTCAGCCACAAAAGGTCCCGGGATCGCCGCCCCCTAGGCAGTTGATCGAATAAGAAGAATATCCGCCGTAGGCGTATCTTCCGCCGCTCGCCTGCCATTCCTGGGGAATAGAACTTTGTACATTTCCGGCTGTTGCGGTAACCTTTACCGAACCCATTATCCATATCGATCCGCAGCCTTCGGTATCCGGACCGAGTGTTCCGTCTGCTCCGCTTGAACCGGCAAGACCGTCATAACCCGATGCTCCGGGCGACGGGGCTTTTCCTCTGTTGCCGTTCCATGCCAACGTTTGGGACGCGCCGCCGGCACCTCCTGTGCCGCCCGTACCGCCTGTTCCGCCTATGCCCGATCCGGGGGCACCGCCGCCGTTTCCGCCGGCTCCGCCTGCTCCTGTGATTATCCAGTCGCAATCTCCTTCATAGGATGTGTCTCCGCCGGCCGATCCAGCCGTTGAAGTTCCGGCATTTCCGCCTGTGGCAATAAGGTTTCCGTCGCCCAAAAGTACAAGGCTTGAACCCGCCTTATGGTGGATCCCGGCGCCTCCGCCTATTGTGCCGTTTCCGTCTCGGCCTTTACAGGTGAGGGTACAGCCTTTTTTGATTTCGATTATAATGGTATCGCCGTCGTGTACCGTAAGGCCGCAGCCCCAGTTGGCAAATCCTCCGGTAGCCGCTCCGTCGAAGGTGAGATCTTTGTCAACATAATAGTAACCGTGGCGGAAGCCGTCGCCCACTCCGTAGGTATCGCATCCGCACAGCATTCTTGTGTTATCGAAGCCTTCAAGAGATGTGATCTTTCCGCCGGCGGCAAGAGCAGATATGCTGCCCATATCAGCGATCTTTGTAAAAATTCCCACCGAAGGACAGCCCATCATTATGACAAGCAAAGACAGGGTCAAGGAAATTATTCTTTTAAGTCGATTGTTTTTCTTACAAAGCAAAGAGATTCCTCCCGCAAAGAGCCAAAAGACCCGTATGTTTTTATTTATTCTCACAAGGGTGCAGTTATACCTATAATCCTTTTGGTAATTATATCTTAATAACACGTTTTTGTCAACAATATTTTTAAAAAACTTTGTATAATGTTGTTTATAATTATGCATAATGCTGATTTTTGTTGTAAAAAAAGGATAAATGGGCATTAAATCCAACCGCCATTGTCCATACATCGAATTATCTCAATTCTCAATCAAAAATCAAAAATCGGAAGAAAAAGCGCGTCAAGCACTCGTTTCTCCCGATTTATCTGTTTTATTATTCGATTAAGCATAAAGCAACCGGCACCGCATATATTTTTCAAAAGCGTTTTATAAACGGCTGTTTTATGCTTGCTCTACACCGTTTTGACATTTGTGCAAGGCAGGCATCCACTGCCTTTCCACACCTTTAAAGCCCTTAAAATCCTTCGATCACGTTAACCGCTCTTTGGAGTGTAAGCAGCGCGTCTTTTACCGTCACTCCGCCGACAAAATCGACATTTGCCGTATAAAACTGCTTTTCCGAAAATACCCTGCTGCCTATGCTGTTCTGAAGAGTCATAAGGGCATCATTGACCGACACCTGACCATCGCTGTCAACATCACCAAGGGTCACGACCTCGCAGTCGTAGTCAACCGTGACATAATCCTTATAGCAATAGCCGTTTACCACAAAGCCGTTCATATCAAGCCGCACGGGATACCAATCTCCGGACATACCGTCGGTAAGCACAAGGCGCGTTCCGCCGTTGACTTCTCCGATTATTGTGTCGTTGGTGGAAGGACCGGTTCTCACACGAACACAGGTTTTTCCATCGGTAATGTGGGCAAGGGTTACCCTGCTTATCCTCTTGGTGTTATCATTGGGTACCGAAGGATCAACAGCATCCTTGTATTGCTCATACATCCTAAGGGCCTCGTTTTTCTCGTTAACATTAAGCCTTAACCACACTCCGGCCTGCACCTCGCTGCTGCATCCGCCGAAATACCTCATGGTTTTCCCGTCAAGGCCGTAATCCCTCACTATCCAGGAGGAATCGTTATACATCTTTTCTCCTTCGTAGTCGCCGGTTATGCCGGATTCGTTATAGATGGCCTCGATAAGCTCAGGCTCCGAATGTCCTGAGAATCCGCCGATCTTTTCAAAGGCACGTCTAAAAACATTCATCGCTCCGCCCACTCCGTGCTGAAGGGCGCGGGACCATACGACATTTTTAAGTGCGATGGTATAGCTGTTAACTTCAAATCCCAGCGATCTTAAAGAGGATGCTGCCGGGTTATAGTATTTTGTACGGACATATGCCCGCTGAAGCTTTAAAAAATAGTCGCCCTTTTCGGCGGCAATGGCCTTCCATTCGCTGTTGAAGGTGTCGCCGTAGCCGTGATCCACATCGTAGGCGTTGCTCAGTCTCCAGCCGAGAACGGTATCATACTGCGTTTCAATAAGCCATCTGAAAAAGGCTTTAGGGATGTCCTGAACGCTCGAAAACTGATAGGCACCGTAGGAAACGCCCCCTGCGTCTCCCTGTCCGCCGGAAATGACCGCAGGATCGCCGTTTGACTCGTATTTTGCCGAAAGTGCACCAAGCATATCAAATTCCAGATCTTCCTCGGAATAGGCAAGGGCAGCAAGCCCTTCGGCAAAAATCGATGCAAAAATCACTGCAGCCGAAAAGATGAGGCACAAAAGTTTTTCAAGTTTTTTTGCGGTCTTATTCATTTTGTTCTCCTTAAAAGGTTTTTGCACTTTAAAGGAATCTGCACGCAAAGATTTTTCGTATGCGGCAGGTCCCTGACATTAAAGTCGTTTGTATAACAAAGGCTTTCACCTTAATGTTTTAAAAACTTAAATAGCGAAAAGGCTCATCTGGCGGCTTTTCGGAATGTCGCCAAGGGCGCCCAGCTCCCCGAGAGTTTCCAAAACGGTTTTGGAAATGGACGTTTTTTCCCTTATGTCGTCCCAGGAGATAAACTCGGTCTCCTTTGCGGCATTTTCAAGTGAAATTGCGGCTGTTTCTCCAAGTCCCTGAACGGCGTTGAAGGGAATCCTTATCTTTCCGTCCTCCACAAGGTATTTCTTAGCGGACGATTTATAGATGTCCACCGGAAGCACCTCGATACCGCGGCAGAGCATTTCGTTTAATATCTGCCATGTTACATAGCTGCTCTTTTCGACGGCCGAAGCGGTCCTTTCCTTTTCCTTGCGCTCTATCTCCCGCATTTTTGCCTTGACAGAGGGCAGCCCTCCCGACAAAATAGCGGCATCGATATCCCCGCCCCGCACGGTGAAATAGGAGGCGTAATATTCAAGGGGATGATGCACCTTGTACCAACCGAGTCTTAACGCGGCGATCATATATGCGGCGGCATGGGCTTTCGGGAACATATACTTGATCTTAAAGCAGGAGTCGATATACCACTGAGGCACATCGTGTTCCTTCATTGCATTGATATGTTCCTCGGTCAGCTTTTGGTGAGCCTTACCCTTTCGCACTATCTCCATTATCTGGAATGCCATAGACGGGTCAAGTCCCTTGTGCATAAGATACACCATTATGCTGTCTCGCGTTCCGATAACCTCTGAAATGGTGCATATATTCTGAGCAATAAGATCCTGAGCATTTCCGAGCCACACATCGGTACCGTGGGAAAGGCCGGAAAGCTGCAAAAGGTCGGTGAATGTCTTGGGCTTGGAATCGACTATCATCTGCACGACAAAAGGTGTGCCAAGCTCGGGCATGGAAAGGGGGCCGGTGGGCACGCCTATCTGCTCGGGAGTAACTCCCAGTGCCTCGCAGGATGAAAAGAGGCTCATAACCTGCGGATCGGACATAGGCACGTCGGAAATGGAAATGCCGGTATTGTCCTCAAGATATTTATAAATGGTAGGAACATCGTGTCCCAGCTCGTCGAGCTTTAAAAGCAGGTCGTGCATGGAACGGAAATCGAAGTGGGTGGTTTTTGTATCGGATTTAACATCGTCGGCCGGATGCTGTACCGGGCAAAAATCATATATTTCATATTCCCTCGGCACAACCACCATTCCGCCGGGATGCTGACCGGTGGTACGTTTTACGCCGACACATCCGTCCACAAGGCGGGAAATTTCGGCATTCGAGAGGTTGAGTCCCCTCTCTTCCTCGTATTTTTTGACGTATCCGTAGGCCGTCTTGTCGGCCACACCGGAGATTGTTCCTGCCTTGAAAACATTCTCGCTTCCGAAAAGCTGCTCGGTGTATTTGTGCACCTTGGACTGCACCTCTCCGGCAAAGTTAAGGTCTATATCAGGCACCTTGTCTCCCTTAAAACCGAGGAAGGTCTCAAAGGGAATGTCGTGTCCGTCGCGTTTCATATCGGTGCCGCAATCGGGGCAATTTTTGGGCGGCAGGTCAAAGCCCGAGCCGTAGGAACCGTCGGTTATAAATTCGCTGTGCTTGCATTTCGGACAAACATAGTGTGGGGCAAGAGGGTTAACCTCGGAAATTCCGGCCATTGTGGCGGCAAAGGACGATCCGACCGATCCTCTCGATCCTACCAAATAGCCGTTATCCTCCGAGAATTTAACCAGCTTCTGAGCCGAGATATACATAACCGAAAATCCGTTTCCGATTATCGAATCAAGTTCCCTTTTAAGCCTGTTTTCAACAATTTCGGGCAGGTTTTCACCGTAAATTTCGTGTGCCCGCTTCCAGGTAATATCCTGAAGCAGCTGCTCCGACCCTTCAATCGAAGGTGGAAAGCTTCCCGACGGAAGCGGCTCGACCACATCGATCATATCGGCTACTTTATTGGGATTTGTAATGACCACCTCTTCAGCCTTTTCGCTTCCGAGATATTCAAACTCCGAAAGCATTTCGGCCGTTGTGCGGTAATAAAGAGGCGGCTGATTGTCGGCGTCGTCGAATTTTTGACCTGCCATCAAAACGGCGCGGAAAATGGCATCCTCCTTGTCCATAAAATGCACGTCGCAGGTGGCGCATACCGGCATACCCATCTTCTCGCCTATCTCAACGACCTTTCGGTTAAGATTCTGAAGATCCTCGTCGGTGTTAAGGTCTTTGTACTTGGCAAGCAGTCTTTCCCTTCGGTCGGCGTTCTTTATGTTCATCAGGGTATCTTTTCTAAGCATAAATCGGTTGTTGCCCACCGGCTGAATTTCAAGGTAATCATAGAATTTGGCTATTTCCATAATTTCCTCGTCGCTTTTCTTGTCAACAACAGCGTCGAAAAGCTCACCTTGCTCGCAGGCAGTTCCGTAAATAAGGCCCTCACGGTATTGCTTTAGATTGCTCATGGTCATAAGAGGACGGACGTGGTAATTGTCGATGTGGGAAATGGAAATAAGCTTATAAAGATTTTTAAGTCCCGTTTGATTTTTTACCAGAATTATAAAGTGATAGCGGCGTATATTCTTTTTGTTGGCGATTATGTCGGGATGCTGATCGTCGTGTATCATATAGGCCTCTACGCCGTATATGATCTTTATATCTCCGCCGCTTTTAACGATATCCGCACGGGTTTGAGCCGCCTCGGGGAAGGAATGAACAACCCCGTGGTCGGTTATGGCCATTGCGGGATGACCGAGAGCATATGCCTTTTTGATAAGCTTTGAAACAGGGGTCATTCCGTCCATCTGGGACATATTTGTATGAAGGTGAAGCTCTACCCTTTTTTTGTCGCAGCCGTCATCGAGAGGCACCTCCTGAACAAGGGATATTGCCCTGGGGGTTATAAGATTTTCCCTTGCATATGTATCGTAATTTACCGTGCCGTTGACAAGAATGCAGACTCCTTCTTTAAGCTTTTCTTCATAGACCTTGTGCTCGGCCGAATCCTTCTGCACCCTGGCCTTTAAGGTATAAGAACCGGTTTTGTCGGTTATGGAAATGCTGTAAAAAACCGATCGGCCGTCCCTCGTTTCGTGGGAATCGGTTAAAAACACCTTTCCCCATACGGTGCAGTTGCCCTGATCGGGAGCCACGTCGCAAAGCTTTATGGGATTTGAATTTATGGCACCGCCGATAACGGGTTTTGCCGATTCGAGATAAACCGGAAGTCCGTCGGCAGGTGTGCCCGTAAACTTCTTTTCTTCTTTTTTCTTTTGGGGTTCGAGTGTTGCGGCAACCTTTTTTATTTTTTCGGTTTTTTCCCCTTCCGAAAGCTCGGTTTTTCCGTCGAAAGCCACCTTCATCTCCCTGCCGAAAATATCAAGCACCATTTCCTCAATCTTTCGGTCGGCGCTGCAGGCCTTTATAAGATCCATTCCGCCGTGGCGGAGGGTTACGGTAATGTCGTCGTCCACCGAAAAAACCGCGTCGTCAAACACCCCGCCCAGCATGGGATTTTCCGCCCGCACAAAGAGGGCGATATCCCGCACGCTTTGCTCGTCCGGCTCGTCGTTTACCGTCATTTTAAGCTCGACAGTGCAGTTAAGCCCGCCCGAAATGACCGCCTGCACCTTCTGCCGCTCGGCAAAGGTGACATATCCTTCGGTTTTGAGAAAAACGTCGATTTTCCGCCGTTCGACATCCCATTCAACCCGCAGTACCCGGCACTGTGCCAAATCATCCGAAAGGTCGTCGGGACTTATGTATTTTTGAAAGCAATTTTCAAAGTTTTGCATTTTCCAGTCTCTTTCTTAAAATTTAATCTCTTTCTTAATTTTTTGTCTTAAGCGGCCGGTGTTCGGCCATCAACCGCTTGTATTTTTTTGCCTCGAGTTTTTCTGTGCTAAAATCCGTCTTTTTTAAGTCTTTTCTAAAGTACGTCTTTATTAAAATACACCTGTATTAAAGTTTATCGACTTCACTTAAAAGCTCGGGAAGAAGCCTTTCCTCCGTCACCTTTTTGATTATCTTCCCTTTTCGGAAAATGACCCCGCAGCCGTCTCCTCCGGCCACGCCGATGTCAGCCTCTCTGGCCTCGCCCGGGCCGTTTACAACACAGCCCATAACCGCCACCTTGATGGTCTTGTCGCAGCCGCAAAGCTTTTGCTCAACCGCATTTGCAAGGGCCACAAGGTCAATCTTCGTCCTGCCGCAGGTGGGACAGGAAACAAAGGTGACCCCGCCTTTTTTAAGTCCGAGACTTTTCAAAAGTTCCTTTGCGCAAACAACCTCTCTTACGGGATCGCCGGTTATGGAAATACGCACGGTATCCCCTATTCCCGCAAGCAGCAGTCCTCCCAGTGCGGCCGAGGATTTTATGGCGCTTGAAAGCTCGGTTCCCGCCTCGGTTACGCCGAGATGCAGCGGATAGTCGCACATTTTTGCCACCTCGATATTTGCGGCGTATGTATTTCTCACATCTGAGGATTTTATGGAAATGACAATATCATTAAAATCAAATTTTTCAAGAAGTTTTGCATTTTTTATTGCGCTGGCGGCAAGGGCCTCGGGAGTGGGACCGCCGTATTTCTCCAGCAGTTCCTTTTCCACCGAACCGGAATTGACACCTATCCTGATGGGCACTCCCCCACCGCGGCATTTATCTGCCACCGCCTTAATGCGGCTGTCGTCTCCGATGTTCCCGGGATTTATGCGAATTTTGTCTGCTCCCGCGTCCACCGCCGCAAGTGCAAGGCGATAGTCAAAATGGATATCTGCCACAACGGGAATGCTGACAGCTTTTTTAAGCGCCTCTATAAGGGCAATCGCTTCCATGTTCGGAACAGCCGTGCGGATTATCTCGCAGCCTGCCTTTTCAAGTGCAGCGGCCTGAGCCACGTTTCCCTTTATATCCTCGGCAGGGATGTTGAGCATCGACTGTATCTTTACCGACGAATTTCCGCCCAAAAAGGCGTTCCCCACCTTTATTTTTCTTGTTTTTCTTCGGTTGAAATCCATTAAGCGCCTCCGCGAATGAGTTTTAAAATGTCGTGGCCGGTGATGAAGATTACAAAAGCCATAAGCAGGGCAAAGCCTGCAGCGTGTATCCAGCCCTCATATTTGGCCGGAACGGGTTTTCTTCGTATACCTTCGATAATAAGGAACACAAGCCTTCCCCCGTCAAGGGCGGGAAGCGGCAAAAGGTTCATTATTCCGAGATTTATGGTAATGACGGCAAGCAGATAAAAGATTGAATCAAGAGCCATCAGAGGCTTTGACGATGCAGCCACCTGACTGACCGTCTCTCCAACTGCCGAAACCACCCCCACCGGGCCGCTTATTTCGTTTAGTCCGAATTTTCCGCCCACAAGATCGGCAAGGCTCATCCACACTATTCTCGCAACCGACGCCGTTTCTTTAAACGTATCGGCCACGAAGGTCAGTGGCTTTGTTATGGACATTTTGTCCGAAGTGACGGCAAAATCAAGGGCGATATAGTTTTTATCCTCCAAAGTCTGCGTACCAAATGTTACCGAAAGGTCGGTTTTTTGACCTTCCCGCTCGACCGTCATATTAAGGGTGTCGTCGGAGCTTGTCATAAGGCAATAGGAAAGATCGGAAGCGCAATAGACCCTGCGCCCATCCACCGAGAGAATTTTGTCGCCGGTTCTCAGTCCGCTTTGGTAGCTTGAAGCGTTTTCGTAAAAGCCTCTGACGGTCGTGGTATAAAACCGTCCCTGGATTCCCAGCATTATGCCCACAAAAAGAAGCCCAAGCACAATGTTGTTAAAGGCTCCCGCGGCCACAATTATTATGCGTTTCCAAACGCTTTTGTTTCCGAAAGCGGCTTTATCCTCGCTGTCCTCGTCCTCACCCTCCATAGAGCAATATCCGCCGAAGGGCACGATTCTCACCGAGTAAAGGGTATCTCCCTTTTTCTTTTTGAAGATAGCCGGTCCGAAACCCACCGAAAACTCGTTTACCCTTACTTTAAAAAGCTTTGCAAAGAAAAAATGGCCGAATTCGTGCACTACAACGACCAGTCCGAAAAGAAGTATCGCCACAACAATGGGCCAAACGGTATTCCAGACCGACAAAAGGGTCGATCCCACCGAGCACATAACATTTTCCAAAATTCTCACCGCCTCAAATTCCGATACTCAAATTCGCCGATCAACACACATACGTTACGCACAAGAAACATCTGTTATACACACATTTATCACCTTGACAACAGACACATCGGTCAATCAGCCGATCAACCGGCAACCCAATCGATCGATAAGTCAACAGCCGATTGATCAACAAATCAATAAGCAACACCCCGCATTCTCGTCGACGATATACCTATCGGGATCGGGAATACTTTGTCAGGATCAATTTGCTTGCCGACACAGTATCTCTTAAAGCCTGCTGTGCCTATTATAACCGAAACTATGTACTGATACCGGTACATATATTTTATTTTAATATTATCACGCAAAAATTAAAATTATAAGTAAATCATATGAAATTTTTATCCGGGAAAACACATTAAAACAATATACCTTTCCCGAAAAATCGAAGGCACAATTAAAAGAACCGATTACATCAATACATAATGTAGTTCTAAACAAGCTCTCTGACGATTTTTCTCGCCCGTCTGTCGGCCTCGAAAATTTCCGATACGGTGGTATATGTTTTCGCAAAATTTTCCGAAAGCATTTTTTTAACAAGCTCGCCGATA
>ERZ857629.3436-NODE-3436-length-13306-cov-11.597464_pt1 | contig 13306 bp, 10 predicted proteins | sample MGYA00519700_ERZ857629 | MGnify/ENA primary metagenome ERZ857629 (study PRJEB31778, sample SAMEA3449351) | human gut metagenome | biome: human gut; feature: human-associated habitat; material: faeces | place: United Kingdom | collected 2010/2012 ... | reverse complement strand
ATTCGGCTGGATACACCCCTGCTGCACGTATCCGCTCAGCGATATAGAGCTGGATGTTCCTGCGATAATGTAAAGGAGGATCTGCTGTGAAATACAGAAAAAAGGCCACTATACTGCTGGCAGCCTTTATTATACTGTCTTTTGTATGCATGGCGATAGCCAACGGAATACAGACCGGCTTCGGCGGCTTCATGTCCTGCTGGTGGCGCAATGCCCTCTGCATGGCGGGCGGCATAGTGCTGATAATGCTCATCGAGTATATCCCATTCTTCGCGGGTATAGGCCCCGGCGCTGACCTGCTGTTCGGCTCTACCTTCGGCGGCCCCTTCATGTCGCTGATGATAGTATTCGCGCCCCAGGTACTGGTTTTCAGCGTGCTGTGCACACTGGCCTACAGAAAGACCGGCAGCGTATATACCGGCGCATTCACGGTAGCTGCCATGGCCGCATGGATAGTCACCGGCGGCAGCGCGATGATATAATTACAAAAAGAGGCAAACCAGAGCCTGGTCAAGCCAGAGCTGTTGCCTTTTATGGTGCACGCTGGTACAATAATGCCAGCCACAAATACAGGAGGCGGTATTATCTCTACCATTTTTACGAGGCTGAATACGCCGACGCTAAAGCAGAACTGCACGCAGGCCATAATGAGCAAGATAATCTCAGGCGAGCTTAAACCAGGGGACAGGCTGCCGCCGGAAAGGGAGCTTGCCGAGATGATGGGCATATCCCGCAGCAGTGTGAACCAGAGCGTGCTGGAGCTGGAAAGCATGGGCTTTCTCAATATACAGCCGCGCCGGGGGACTGTGGTGCGGGATTACCGCAAGTACCCCACGCCGCAGTCGCTGGCGGCAATAATGTCATACGATTCGGCAGAGCTGGATCATTCCATATTTTCTGATATGATGGACTTCCGCCGGCTGGTGGAGATGGAATGCGCAAGGCTTGCATGCGATAATATATACGACAGCACGTATGCCGAGATGGAGGGTTGCATTGACACACTTGAGCAGGGCGGCGACCCGGAGGAGCAGGTGTACCAGTTCCATTACCGGCTGACCCAGGCCTCGGGCAACGGCATATACAGCATGTTTTTCCGCGCGTTTGAGCCGGTGATACGGGCGCTCATAAAACAGCATTACAGCGTTAAGGCGGGGGACGTGCAGGAATCTGCGCGCCTGCACCGCAGGCTGCTTGCCGCCATAAAGGCCAAGGACGAGCAGCAGGCCGTCAGCCTCACCCGTGAGATACTCTCCCAGGGCGTAGCCGTTCTGGAGGAAAGGTATGGGAGTAACGATGGCGTATGTAAAAGATAATCCGGGCATTGTGTAAAAGAAAAGCAGCGATTGCTATTTAACCTCAGATATAACAGGCCATACAGCCGGCTTTCTCCGAAAGAAAGCCGGCTGTATGGCGAAGCGCACACGGAACATTCTGACGATAACGAAGAGACTCTGGATCCTCCAATTATATTGGATATATGCCATGCTCATGTTAAAGCTTATCTTGCGCCGGATTATTTGCACCTGTCCTGATACTCTGAGGGAGTGACGCCGACTATCTTGCGGAACATGCTGGAAAAATAGGCGATATCCCTGTACCCCACCTGTTCGGCCACCTCGTATATTTTTACCCGGCAGTCCCGGAGGAGCTGCATGGCTACGTGCATGCGGTACTGGGATAGATACTCCATCAGGGTGTAGTTTGTCTCTTTTTTGAATATATGGCAAAGGTAGCCCTCGCTTATGCCTGCGTTTGCGGCTATGGAGCCAACGCCTATGTCCGGGTCGTTGTAGTGACCCGCAATGTAGGCGAGGGACTCCATTACGTACTTGCTCTTGTCGCCTTTCTTGAGCTGAAGGGCGGGTAGAGATTCCGCGGCGTTGCCCTGCCGGGCCATGAGGCGGGAATGTATGGAGACTATCACCTGCTCCAGTTCGCCATCGTGGAAGGGCTTGAGAAGGTAGTCCGCCGCGCCGTAATGCAGCGCGTTTTGGGCGTACTCAAAGTCGCTGTAGGCAGTGAGTATTATCACCTCGGACTTGCAGCCGGCCTCCCTAAGCCGCTTGAGCATCTCGATGCCGTCCATCTTAGGCATGCGTATGTCGGTTATGATGATGTTGGGCTGGAATTTCAGCGCCGCGTCGTAGCCCTCCTCGCCGTTGGCCGCCTCGCCTACCACGAAGCAGTCCAGCGCCGTCCAGTCTACCGACAGCACAATGCCCCGGCGCACATATGGCTCATCTTCCACAACGAGAACTTTAAGCATCTGTTTCCCTCCTTGTGATGGGCAGCAGCGCGTAGACTGTAGCGCCGCCCTCCGGATTATTCCTGAGGTGAAGCCCGAAATCGGTCCCGTAGTATTTCTTGAGTATAAGGTTTACGTTGTACAGGCCAAGCCGCCCCTCGCGGGCAGGGCCATCCTGTGCAAAGCGCCGTATCACCTCGTCGGGTATGCCGCTGCCGTCGTCGGATACGGCTATCCTGAGCAGGCTGCCGGGCTGCTCCGATACGGAGAGGACTATGCTGCCGTTGTCCCGGTCGGCAAGGCCGTGAAGTATGGCGTTTTCCACAAGGGGCTGGAGTATGAGCTTTGGGACTATACAGTCAATGTATTTCTCATGGCCCCTTGCGGCATAGGTAAAGCGTCCGGGGAAGCGTATGCGTTGTATGCGTATGTAGCGGTTCAGAAGCTCCAACTCGTCCCCAAGTAGAACGAATTCATCTGTAGATATGCAGGCCCGCAGTATGTCCGCAAGATCCATGGATATGTTGGATATTTCGGGCACACCGTTCATCTTGCCTATCCACTTCATCGTGTCCAGCGTGTTGCAGAGGAAGTGAGGGTTCAGCTGTGCCTGCATCATGCGTATCTGAGCCTCATCCAGGTCCCGCTGACCCTGTATGAGTTTATCCATGTAGGTTTTGAGGCGCTCTACCATGTTGTCGAAGTTGTCCGCGAGCTGCCCCAATTCGTCGCTGCGGTGAAGGTTTACGCGGGTATCCAGGCTGCCCTTTTCCACCTCCGCCATGGCGGAGGTTATCTTGCCTATGGGGTCTGAAAGCTGTCTGCTCAGGTTGAAGGAGACGAACACGCAGAGGGCTATGCTGCCGAGGACGAGAAATGAGGCCACTGTCCTCAGAAGTCTCGTTGTGTCCCGGGTGAATGCCTTTGGCTGGCGAAGTATTATATACAGGCCGCTTGTGGGCTCGTGGCGCATGTAGTAGTTGTACTCGTCGGAGGATACGGGGGTGTTGCTGAGCATTGCGGAACGCAGCGCGGGCACGGGGGAATCAGTTTCCGCCGGACGGGAGCAGTATATGGTGCGCATGAAGGCGTCGGTAATGTAGAGGGTGTTGCGGCTGCCGAACTTGCCCTCCAAAAGCTCCTGCAGATTGTCTTCGGAAAGGTTCGCAACGAAGTAGCCAACCGCATCGCCCGAGTTGTTCACGATGCTCCGGGCGGCGTACAGCACCGCATCCCGGTCTGGGTAGCTGAATGCGTCTGCCCCCCGAAACACAAGCTCCCCGTGGTGACTTGCCGCCGCAAGGAGTATGCCCCAGTTTGTAGGCAGGGTGCGTGAGTGCCCTGCGCTGGAGGTAGAGTATTGCAAAGCGCCGTTGGTGTCGTAAAGGTAAAATTGCACATAGTCCCTAAGACCGCTTGTGGCGTTGTACAGCTCGTAGTATGTCTGCTGTGGGAACGCCCCGCCGCCTGACATGGCGTTTATCACGAGAGAATTGCGGTTGAGCTTTGAGCCTATCTTTTCGGTGGAATCTCGCAGGTCGCTGATGGAAGAGGATACTACGGATATAAGCGTATCCGCCTCCTGCCGTGCGCTGTCCTCCATGCGGGAGCTGAATACTATGAGCAGCAGCGAGCTGCACAGCATGAGCGTGGTGAGGGTGGTGAAAAGCATTGAAGAAAACAGCTTTTCCCTGAATGTTCCGCGGGTAAATATAAGCTTCATCTGCCCGCCTCCTGTTCCATCAGGGCGGACCAGCGCTCCAGCATATGGTCGTGGTTTTCGCTTGCCCAGGATACGCTGTAGTCTATCAGGGCTATGTCTTCAAGGGGAGAAAGCTCCTTCTGCCGCTGTATGTCGCTGCGAACGGGCCGCCTGTAAAACTGTTGGGCAAGCCTTTCCTGAGCGCCGCGGCTCAGCACAAAGTCGAGAAACAGCTTGGCGTTGTCCTCGTGTGGCGCGCCTTTTATCAGGGCGCTGCCGTCGGGTACGGCGCTGGTGCCCTCGGCGGGGTACAGAAGCTTTATGTCGTACCCTTCAGCTATGCGCTTCATGGCTGTTTCTTCGAGGGTGATTCCTAAAAAGCAGGTGCCGTCGGCAACCGCCTTTACCACGTCGCCGGAGCCGCCGAACTGGCTGCCGCCCAGGTTTTTTGCAAACTGCCGCAGCACCGACTCGGTATCCTTGGGTATTATCTGGCACAGCGTGGCGAGGGCGGTATAGCTGGAGCCTGAGGCGGAGGGGTCGGCAAAGGCTATCTTGCCCTTCCAGCGGGGGTCTATGAGGTCCCGCCAGCCTGTGACGGTATGGGCGGGAACCAGCTTTTGATTGTAGATTATTACTGTGGGAAGGATTGAGAAGGGCGCCCACATGTGATCCTCAGAGAGAAAAGCCGGGTCTATGCCCGCCTCTTCGGGGCTTTGATACGGGCTGAAGTAGCCCTTATACGATTCCAGGCTGTCTACGCCGCCGCCGAACATTATGTCGCATACGGGGGATCCAGTTTCACTCGCTATGCGCTCAAGAAGCTCGTTAGTGCCGCCCGTCTCAACGGTGACCCAGATCCCGGTGCGGTTCTCGAATTCAGTGATTATGGGCTCATATACCTCCTGCTTGTGGGAGGTATATACGGTAAGCCTGTCAGCTTCATCGGGGGCGTACTGTGCAAAGGCATTTCCGTTCCGGGCGCAGCCTAAGCAGGACAACGCCCAAAGGCACACGCATAAGATCCATACAACCCTTGTGTTTCGCTTCATTGCGGTACCCTCCTTTGCAAAGGATTACAGCCCGGGTATGATTTTTTCTATTATATAGGCTATTGCGTCGTGATTATTGTCCGGGGTTATGTAATGGGCCAGGGCCTTTACTTCTTCCGCGCCGTTCAGGGGGACGCATGCCACGTCCGCCCTTTGCAGCATCTCAAGGTCGTTCCAATAGTCCCCCACGCATATTATACTGCGCCCGGAAAGGGAGGAAAGTGTGCGCAGGGCTTCCACTCCGCTGCCCTTGTTTGTGCCGTGGGGCAAAAGCTCTATGTATTTGGCGTCCGGCAGTATGTCGGTTGTTCCGGGCACTATGTCGAATTTATCCTCGAGGCCGCGTTTTGCTATGAGCTCCCTGGCATAGTCGAGATCCTCCTCCGCACCCAGAAAAAGCGTCTTGAGCCATGGCCTGTCCGCTATGTCATCAACCTTACAGAAGGTACAGGGGCGGTGTATATCCACGAACGGCTTATATGAGCGTTTCTCCGGCGTTACGTAGAATATGCCGTATTCGGTGTACAGCTGTATATCCAGCCTTTTACCGCACTCCGCAAGCTCCTTTATAAGGGGGAGAGATTCGGCGTCGAGATAGTTTGCCAAGATGTAGCGCTTATTTACATAGTCGTATACCGCAGCCCCATTGAATACTATAGATGGTGCGTTGATGCTTATGCCCGGGAGGTGCTGCAAGGCGTTTTGCGAGGCGCGGCCGGTGGCAATGCCGAACATGCCGCCCTGAGCTATAAAGTCCTCTATCGCATTCCTGTTATTGATGGAAACTTCGCCGCGGCAGTTAAAAAGCGTTCCGTCAAGGTCTGAAAACAATGCTGCATCGCTGCATTTCATAATAATGTATATCCTGCCATCAATGATAATTTACATTTTTTTGTTATTATTCTTATCCAATATAAAGTATATCAAAAAATAGCTATTAAAGCAAAACATATCAGAATTTTGAAAATAATGACAGGATTATCCCCTGTAATAAACGAATAGAATGCCTGTAAAATAAAAACATAAGGCGGTATCTTATTCAACAAGCCATATCAAGAAACCGCTCGGTTCATAACACATCAAAATCAACAGGAGGAAAGAACAGTGAAAAAATTGATTGCTATCATGCTGGTACTCTGCATGGCGCTTAGCCTTGCTGCCTGCGCTGCCCCTGCGGCACCTGCAACCCAGGAAGCTCCCGAAGCCGAAGGCACCGAAGAAGCGGCGGCTCCCGCCGAGCCTGAGGCTGAGCTTACCGATACCCAGAAGATCATCAAGGAAGCCGAAGGCATGACCCTGGAAGAACTGGCCAAGAAGGCAATAGAAGAATCCAACGGCGCTACCTTCTACGGCGTTGGCAACTCCAGCCGCGGCAAGTCTGCACTGCCTCTGTTCATTGAGTACTTGCAGACCATCGACCCCAATTACACCATGGAGTTCGACTGGCAGCAGCCCAAGAACAACAAGATCTTCGATCAGCTCACCGCCGACTCCCTCAAGGACGTAGGCACCTATGCCATGACCCTCATTCAGGACGGCAACCAGATCGAGAGCAAAATGGTACGCACCGGCATCCTGGATACCTTCATACCCCTTGACTGGGCTGCCGCCAACGGCACCACCGCCGAAGAGTACGAGGGCTATCTGCCCCTCCAGACCCTGAACAAGGTATTCATGTTCAACAACACCGGCAGCAAGACCTACAAGAACTGCTGGGACTTTGTAGCCGAAGGCGAGCATGGCCTCTATATGGATATCGATTCCGAAATCGTGGGCAAGAACTTCCTCTATATGCTCACCGAGGATACCTATGCCGCGTATCTGAAGGCTGCCTTTGACGCCCTCGACGCCGAAAAGCAGGCTTACTTCAAGCCCGTTATCGACGAGATGGCTGCCGATGCGGCCGACTTGGGCCTCGGCGCTGACGGCGCATACGCCCTTGCTTGGATCAAACTGTGGGTAGAGAGCTACAATGCTCAGACCGATGACGGACCTATCTGCAACACCCTGGTGTCCAAGTCCGCAACCGATCAGTTCGGCCTTCTGGTATACTCCAAGCTCCGTTCCGTTGAGGAATCCGCCGGCGTATCCAAGAACAACATCACCGTCGCCGCTTATCAGGACGACTACACCGGCATCGGCGGCTACGGCTACTGCCATTATCTGTTTGTAACCGAGAACAGTCCCCTGCCCTGGACCGCCTGCGCCTTTATCGCTTACATGACCTGCACCGCCGATGGCTTCAGTGCCTGGGGCAAGGACATGGGCGGTTACTCCTCCAACCCCAAGGTCGCAGAGGAGGTCGAGGCCACCTATCATCACAGCCAGGGCGGCTATGAGGACGGCGTAAACGTATTCGACTGCAAGAACGACCGCGGCTTCGACTGGTGGAAGAACAACGGCGAGCTTGTCATTGAAGACCCCGAGTACTGCGCTTCCGTCGCCTTCACCGTAGGCAGCTGGATTGAGATGCTGACCAAGTACACCGAAGGTTAGTACTGTAAACTGAGTAAACGGCAAGGGCGTCTTACTTATCTAAGACGCCCTTATCGCCATCGGAGGTAACTATATGCAGCAAAACCCGCAACAGAAGGCCGGAGCGTGGCAGATACGCCTCAATAAGCTCAAGACCTATTTTTCCAAGCCGCAGAATGTCGTGCTGCTGCTAATGGGCATAGTGCTCACCATAACCACGGTAGCGCCCATAGTGGCAATAGTAAGGGATACCTTCGTTATCCACCCCGGAACCATAGACGAGCATCTTACCGGAATGTCCTCCGGTTATTCCGCCATTAACTATGTAGACCTGTTCACAAGCAGGCTGGCCAAGGCCAACCTTTGGACGCCGCTCCTGAACACGGTGCTGCTTTCAGTTATGTCCTGCGTTATATCAATACTATTCGGCGGCGTGTTTGCTTTCCTTATCACAAGGACAAACATGAAATTCAGAAAATACCTGAGCTCCATATTTATATTCCCATACATAATGCCCCAGTGGACCCTGGCGGTAGTATGGCAGAACCTCTTTAACAGCAACCTTATAACGGGCACATCAAACGGCCTGCTTGCTTCTGTATTCAATATCACCATGCCAATATGGTGGTGCAAGGGTCTTTTCCCCAGCGCCGTGGTGCTGGGCCTGCATTACGCGCCCTTCGCATACATACTCATAGGCGGCATATTCCGCAACATGGACGCCAACTTAGAAGAGGCGGCAACCATACTCGACACCCCCCGCTGGAAGACCATGTTCCGTGTGACGCTTCCCATGATAAAGCCCGCAATACTCTCCACCATACTTCTGGTATTCGGCAGCGCAATGGGCAGCTATCCCGTGCCGCATTACCTTGGCCTTGCGACGCTCTCCACAAAGTACGTGTCGCTGAACTCTAAATACACGGGCGAGGCCAGCATTTTAGCCATACTGATGATGATATTCGGCGTGGCGATACTGCTTCTGAACCAGATAAGCGTAAAAAGCAGAAAGAGCTATACCACGGTCACCGGCAAGTCCGGCCAGATATCCAAATTCAACCTGGGCAGATCCGGCAAGTACATCATAGCTATAATACTTATAATAATAACCTTTTTTACAAGCATATTCCCCATAGTGTCCTTCGCCTTTGAGACCTTCCTGCCAAATCCCGGCGACTACAGCTTCCTGTACACCGGCGACCCGGACAACCTGACCACAAAGTGGTGGGTCACCAACGAGAACATAACTGAGAACGGCATGTACGGCCAACAGGGCATACTTTACAACGACATGATATGGCATGCCTACAAGGGAACCATAATGGTATCCGTATGCTGCGCGCTGACTGCCGGCACAATAGGCACGCTGATAGGCTATGCGGTATCCAAGAACCGCCGCAGCAGGTGGGCGAACTACGTGAACAGCATGGCGTTTCTGCCATACCTTATGCCTTCCATAGCGGTTGGCGTGGCCTTCTTCATACTGTTCTCAAATAAGTATGTGAACCTGTTCAACACCTACGCCCTGCTCATCATAGTGGGTACGGTAAAGTACATACCTTTTGCCAGCAGAAGCAGCCTTAACTCCATGCTTCAACTGAGCGGCGAGATAGAGGAGGCCGCAATAATTCAGGATATACCCTGGACAAAGCGAATGACCCGTATAATCATACCCATTCAGAAGACGTCCATCATAAGCGGCTATTTACTGCCCTTTATGACCTGCCTCCGTGAGTTGTCGCTGTTCATACTTCTTTGCGTGCAGGGCTTCATACTTTCCACCACGCTGGACTACTTTGACGAGATGGGTCTTTACGCCTTCTCAAGCGGCATAAATCTCATACTTATAGTGACCATACTCATCTGCAATGCGCTGGTAAACAAAGCAACCGGTGCAAGCCTTGATAAAGGTATAGGAGGTTAAGGCAATGCCTAAAATTGAACTGAAAAACGTTACAAAGAGATGGGGCGGCTTTTACGCAGTGGAAAACCTGAACCTTTCCATTGACGATGCCTCCTTCGTCACGCTGCTCGGCCCTTCCGGCTGCGGCAAGACCACTACATTGCGTATGATAGCCGGCTTGGAAACTCCCACCAGCGGCCGCATAGAGATAGGCGACACGGTGGTGTTTGACAGCGATCTCGGCATAAACATACCGCCAAACAAGCGCAAGGTGGGCTTCCTTTTCCAGAACTATGCCCTCTGGCCCAATATGACCGTATACGACAACATAGCCTTCGGCCTGAGCAACATAAAGGGCGAGATGGCAAAGGTGGACTTTGAGGCCCGCAACGCAGCAAAGCTCATCGATATACTCAGTAACCCTGCCGACGTAGTAAGGCAGATAGAGGACTGCCGCAACAAGAAGGGCTCCCTCGACCAAAAAAAGGCCTACATAAAGCTCATAGATGCGTACACCATCTCCATGTTTACCGCCAAGGAGCTGTATAAGTATGACCTTCAGTCGTCAAAGGATCCTGCGAAGCTCGCTGCCGATATAACGGCCAAGCTGGCTGCCGTTGTAGATGGCAGGAAGGCCGCTGCAAAGGCCAAGGGCATGGAGCTCAATGCCGCCTGCGAGTTCACCAGGGACGGCAAGACCGTCATGGAGGAGCGCAAGCTCACCAGGGAAGAGATAGACCTGTCCGTGCGCAGGGTATCCAGAATAGTCAAGATAAGCATGTTTATGGACAGATACCCGGCAGAGCTTTCCGGGGGGCAGCAGCAGCGCGTGGCAATAGCAAGAACCCTTGCGCCCGAGCCCTCCGTGCTGTTTATGGACGAACCCCTTTCCAACCTGGATGCAAAGCTGCGTTTGGAGATGCGCTATGAATTGCAGCGCCTGCACCTTGAGACGGGCAGTACCTTCGTATACGTCACCCATGACCAGATGGAGGCAATGACCCTCGCCACCAGGATATGCCTCATAAACAACGGAGTATTGCAGCAGTACGATCCGCCGCTCAAGGTATACAACAGCCCGGACAATCTCTTTGTGGCCGACTTCGTCGGCAATCCCTCCATAAACTTTATAAACGCCCACGGCGATCAGGAGGGCGAAAATATACGGCTTACAATGCTGGGCGGGGCGGAAGCCAGGTTCATCCCCAACGAAAAGCTGGACCTTGCAGCCTGGTATGTCAAGCGGGACGCCGATGCGGAGGTGGCAGCCGCCGCCAATGCCGAGCGGGCAAAGGCCAAGGGCTACGTGGAAAAGAGCAATAAGGACGAGGCGTTCCGTCCCCATATTGCAAAGGTAGAGGAGAATGACGACGCCCTTACGGAGGAGCCCGAGATAACGGATGGCGATTTCGTGCTGGGTGTAAGGCCCGAGTTCATCGCCATGTCCGGCGAGAGCGGCATAGACGGCGAGATATACGGAGTAATGCCCACCGGCATGGAGTGCACCCTGAAGATCAGGGTAGGCGAGTTCCTGCTTACCAGCGTAGCCTTCGGCAGCTCGCTTTTTGCCATAGGTACAAAGAGCAAATTCAGCTTTACCGGCAGCGATATAATGCTCTTCGACCGCAAGTCCGGCAGACGAATAGTCTCTGGCAGGCTGGAGATAAAGTAAGCTGCATTAAAACAGTGGGCGGCAGTGCGCCGCCCCTTTTTTCTGAAAAAATGTCTCTATCCCAGCTTCCTATTCAATTGAAAACAAAGTGAAAACGGCGAGATTATCAGGGAAAAGAACGCAAAAAGCCGCTCCGGAAGGCTATAATAGACCAACTTGAGCGGCAAAAGGTGTTCTTAATGCGATTTCGAGTATTTTTAGTTTCAAATATCTACGGTAAGCCATTCGTGCCGCGAACGCGCTCTGGAAACGAAAAGCCCAGACAACGTCTGGGCTTTTCGGGCGCATATTTTTTTGATGCACCATTCTGGTAGCGGCGATGTGACTCGAACACATGACACTCCGGGTATGAACCGAATGCTCTAGCCAACTGAGCTACGCCGCCATATTGTTTTGCCGCCCGCATCCCGAATGGGATACGGGAGAAAATGGTTGCGGGGGAGGGACTTGAACCCCCGACCTCCGGGTTATGAGCCCGACGAGCTACCGACTGCTCTACCCCGCGACGTTACGCAAGGATTATAATAGCACAGGCCGTGCGTTAAGTCAAGTAGCGTCACTAAAATTTTTTGCCTCTTTTTCAATGCATATAAGCGGCAAAACAGCCTTGCGAATACGTCATGGCCGCGGGCGCAAGAAGGATTGCCAAGCATGTATTATTACTGTATAATATTATAAAGTTGCATTTTGCTGTACTTATATGGCATCTTCCAATCTTATTCTTAATGCGAAAGGGGAAATTCAATGGATAAGCTTCAAAAACGGTACGGTCTCCTGACGGCAATATGCATGGTAGTCGGTATAGTCATCGGCTCCGGCGTATTCTTCAAGGCGCAGACCATACTGCAAAAGACAGGCGGCAACATGCCTCTCGGTATACTTGCCTGGATCATAGGCGGCGTTATAATGCTCACCTGCCTGCTCGCCTTCTCGGTAATGGCTCAGAAATTCGAAAAGGTAAACGGCATCGTGGACTATGCCGAGGCCTGCGTCAGCAGCAGGTATGCCTATTATATAGGCTGGTTCCTCTCTATAATCTACTACCCATGCCTTACCTCCGTGCTGGCCTGGCTCTCCGCCCGCTACACCCTGGTATTCATAACCTCCGTAGCCCCTAACTTCCCCCTGCTGGGCCTCGGCGCCGCCGCAGGCGCGGAGACCATACTGGGCCCCGAGTGCATGTCGCTGGCAATGTTCTATCTCTGCTGCGCCTATGCCGTCAACGCCCTCTCCCCCAAGCTCGCCGGCAAGCTCCAGGTATCCACCACCATAATCAAGCTCATACCCCTTTTCCTCATGGCGATAGCGGGAATAGTCGTCGGCATCGCAAACGGCACCCTTGCAAACAACTTCAAGACCCTTGCGGACGTAGGGGCCGCCAACGCGACGGGCAGCCCGCTGCTCGCCTCTGTCTGCGCTACTGCCTTCGCATATGAGGGCTGGATAATCGCAACATCTATAAACGCGGAGCTAAAGGATGCCAAGAAAAACCTGCCCCGCGCTCTGGTCATAGGCGCGATCATCATCATTGCCACCTACATCTTCTACTATGTCGGCGTAGCCGGCGGCGCTACTAACCAGGAGCTCATAGACTCCGGCGCTACCGTGGCCTTTATAAACGTATTCGGCAACGTGCTGGGCAATATACTTAACCTGTTCATCGCAATATCCTGCATAGGCACCATGAACGGCCTTATGCTCGGCTGCGTGCGCGGTCTGTACTCCATAGCCGTCCGCGGCAGGGGTCCCGCTCCTCATGTATTCAGCCAGATAGACAAAGAGACCAACATGCCCCATAATTCCGCCATCGTTGGCCTGCTTCTGTGCGGCTTCTGGGGCCTGTACTTCTTCCTGGCCAATCTGGCGGGCACTTGGTCCGGCCCCTTCGTGTTTGACTCCTCTGAGCTGCCCATAATCACCATTTACATGTTGTACCTGCCCATATTCGTCATGTGGATAAAGAAGGCGACAGATGAGACCGCCATGCGCCGCTACGTATTGCCCATACTGGCTATCTGCGGCTCACTGTTCATGATCTACGCCAGCATAATGGGCCACGGCATAGCATGCTTCTGGTATCTCATAGTGTTTGCCGCAGTAATGGCGGTAGGCTTCGCCTTCTCCAAGGAAAAGCCCATAAATTAAAAAGGACATACCATTGGGCTGCCGCAAAGCGGCAGCCATTTTTATTTGCTACTGATACCATCAGTTGACAAGGACACACAAGGTTTTAGGAGCCAAACAGCACGGCATA
>ERZ857629.3433-NODE-3433-length-13319-cov-3.165259_pt1 | contig 13319 bp, 10 predicted proteins | sample MGYA00519700_ERZ857629 | MGnify/ENA primary metagenome ERZ857629 (study PRJEB31778, sample SAMEA3449351) | human gut metagenome | biome: human gut; feature: human-associated habitat; material: faeces | place: United Kingdom | collected 2010/2012 ... | reverse complement strand
ATCGGGTACGGAAATGGTAACCGTAGCCATGAAGCGCATCGACATGGACGATAAAGAGGACGATATGCTGAAACATATTATCCACCCACATATCCAGCTATTACCCAACACTTCCGGCGTGCGGGACGCTGAAGAAGCTGTATTTGCCGCACAAATGGCCCGTGAGGCATTCGGTACAAACTGGCTGAAGCTGGAGATTCATCCGGACCCGCGTTATCTGCTCCCCGACTCTATCGAGACACTGAAAGCCACGGAAGAACTTGTCAAATTAGGCTTTGTGGTATTGCCTTATTGTCAGGCAGACCCTGTGCTCTGTAAACGACTGGAAGAAGCAGGTGCGGCTACGGTCATGCCTCTCGGCGCTCCGATCGGCACGAACAAAGGATTGCAAACGAAAGAATTCCTGCAGATTATTATCGAACAGGCGGGAATTCCGGTAGTAGTAGACGCCGGTATCGGCGCTCCTAGCCATGCTGCCGAAGCAATGGAACTGGGTGCATCCGCCGTATTGGTGAATACGGCAATAGCTGTTGCCGGAAACCCGGTAGAAATGGCCAAAGCTTTCAAAGCCGCTACTGAAGCCGGAAGACAGGCTTACGAAGCGGGGCTGGGACTGCAAGCCTTCAATTTTGAAGCAGAGGCAAGCTCACCATTAACTGCATTTCTTGATAAATAAAATTAAAGCGTAGTCGACAACCTGACTACTCAGTTGCTTAAAAAACAATTATGGAACAAAGAATAAAATTTCCCCGCTCCCAAAAAGTATATCTACCCGGCAAACTTTATCCGAATATCCGCGTGGCGATGCGGAAAGTAGAACAAGTGCCCAGTGTCAGTTTCGAAGGAGAAGAAAAAATAGCTACGCCTAATCCGGAAGTATACGTATATGACACCAGCGGTCCGTTCAGTGACACTGAAATGAACATCGACTTAAAGAAAGGACTGCCTCGTATGCGTGAGGAATGGATTGTAAGCCGGGGTGACGTAGAACGTCTACCTGAAATCACTTCGGAATACGGCCGAATGAGAAGGGATGATAAAAGCCTGGACCACCTGCGCTTTGAACATATCGCTCTACCTTATCGTGCCAAAAAAGGAGAAGCTATTACCCAAATGGCGTATGCGAAAAAAGGAATAATCACTCCCGAAATGGAGTATGTAGCTATTCGTGAGAATATGAACTGCGAGGAGTTAGGAATAGAAACACATATTACTCCCGAATTTGTCCGTCAGGAAATCGCAGCCGGACGTGCCATATTACCCGCCAATATCAATCATCCCGAAGCTGAGCCTATGATTATCGGCCGCAATTTCCTGGTAAAAATCAATACGAACATAGGTAATTCCGCCACTACTTCAAGTATTGATGAAGAAGTAGAGAAAGCATTGTGGAGCTGCAAATGGGGCGGAGACACACTAATGGATCTCTCGACAGGAGAAAATATCCACGAAACACGTGAATGGATTATCCGTAACTGCCCTGTGCCGGTCGGCACCGTACCTATCTACCAGGCTCTTGAAAAGGTGAACGGTGTAGTGGAAGACCTGAATTGGGAAATCTACCGTGACACCCTCATCGAACAATGCGAGCAAGGAGTGGATTACTTCACGATTCATGCAGGTATCCGCCGCCATAACGTACACCTCGCCGACAAACGTTTATGCGGTATTGTCAGCCGTGGAGGAAGTATTATGAGCAAATGGTGTCTGATGCATGACCGCGAAAGTTTCCTATATGAACACTTCGACGATATCTGCGATATTCTGGCTCAATATGACGTTGCGGTGTCTTTGGGTGACGGACTTCGTCCGGGCTCTATCCACGATGCCAACGATGAAGCGCAATTCGCCGAGCTGGACACTATGGGCGAGTTGGTGCTCCGCGCCTGGGACAAGAATGTGCAAGCCTTTATCGAAGGTCCCGGACACGTGCCCATGCATAAGATCAAGGAAAATATGGAACGCCAAATCGAAAAATGCCATGATGCGCCGTTCTATACGCTCGGCCCATTGGTCACGGACATCGCTCCGGGATATGACCATATCACCTCCGCTATCGGTGCAGCGCAAATCGGCTGGCTCGGAACGGCTATGCTGTGCTATGTTACTCCAAAGGAACATCTCGCCCTGCCCGACAAGGAGGACGTACGTGTAGGGGTCATTACTTATAAAATAGCTGCACATGCCGCCGACCTGGCTAAAGGGCATCCGGGAGCACAGGTACGTGACAATGCGCTAAGCAAAGCCCGCTATGAGTTCCGCTGGAAGGACCAGTTCGACCTGTCACTTGATCCGGAACGGGCACAGACCTATTTCCGTGCAGGACATCATATCGACGGAGAATACTGTACCATGTGCGGACCAAACTTCTGTGCTATGAGACTATCACGTGATTTAAAGAAAAACAAGAAATAACTCTAACAATATGTTCTCAGACGAATTAGAAAAAATATCCTGGGAAGAGACGACAAAAGCCATCTATTCCAAGACAGATGCCGATGTACGCCGGGCTTTAGGCAAATCCGGGCATCTGGACGTCAATGATTTTGTGGCACTCATTTCGCCCGCCGCTACTCCTTATCTGGAAGTTATGGCACGGCTCAGCCAGAAATATACCATGGAACGGTTCGGCAAGACAATCTCCATGTTCGTGCCGCTTTACATCACCAATTCATGTACCAATTCTTGTGTGTACTGCGGTTTCCATATCAGTAATCCGATGAAAAGGACCATACTGACGGAGGAAGAAATCATCAACGAATACAAAGCTATCAAACGACTGGCACCCTTCGAGAATCTTCTGCTTGTTACGGGTGAAAATCCTGCTGCTGCAGGTGTCCCTTACATTGCCCGTGCACTGGATCTGGCAAAGCCTTACTTCAGCAACCTGCAAATTGAAGTAATGCCTCTTAAAACAGAAGAATACAAGGAACTGACGAACCACGGATTGAACGGAGTGATCTGCTTCCAGGAGACTTACAACAAGGCGAACTACAAAATTTATCACCCGAGAGGAATGAAATCCAAATTCGAATGGCGCGTCAACGGTTTCGACCGTATGGGGCAGGCAGGAGTACACAAAATCGGTATGGGAGTTTTAATCGGACTGGAAGAATGGCGCACGGATGTAACCATGTTGGCCTATCATCTCCGTTACTTGCAAAAGCATTATTGGAAGACAAAATATAGCGTTAACTTCCCACGTATGCGTCCGTCCGAAAACGGAGGGTTCCAACCAAATGTTATCATGAACGACCGGGAACTTGCCCAACTGACGTTTGCCATGCGAATCTTCGATCACGATGTAGATATCTCCTACTCTACCCGTGAAAGTGCGGAAATCCGTAACCACATGGCAACTCTGGGTGTGACGACCATGAGTGCGGAAAGCAAAACCGAACCGGGCGGATATTATAGTTATCCGCAAACGCTGGAGCAGTTTCATGTGAGCGATGAACGGAAAGCGGTAGAAGTAGAACGTGACCTGAAAAAACTGGGACGTGAACCGGTATGGAAAGACTGGGACCAGGCTTTTGACTTTAAAAGATAAAAACGGATGCGATACGACAGACAAATGATACTCCCCGAAATCGGAGAAGAAGGTCAGCTTAAGCTGAAAAAAGCAAAAGTACTCATCGTGGGTGTGGGAGGGCTGGGCTCTCCCATTGCCCTCTATCTGGCAGGAGCAGGCGTAGGCTGCATCGGACTGGTAGACGACGACCGGGTAAGTATCAGCAACTTGCAACGGCAAGTGCTCTATTCCGAGAACGAACTGGATAAACCGAAAGCTGTATGTGCCGCAGAAAGACTTTCCGCACTAAACAGCGGAATCAGTATCCTGCCCTATTCCACCCGGCTGACAGAGGAAAATGCCGGCAATATCATCCGCAAATATGATATCGTAGTAGACGGATGCGATAATTTCGCCACACGCTATCTGATTAACGATATCTGCATTGAACAAAGGAAACCGTACGTATATGGTGCCATCTGTGGTTTTGAAGGTCAGGTTTCGGTATTTAATTACGGAGAGATGAAAAAGAGCTATCGTGACCTCTATCCCAATGAAGAGGAAATGAAGCGAATGCCACCTCCCCCTAAAGGAGTAATAGGAGTCCCTCCCGCCGTCGTAGGAAGCATTGAAGCAACGGAGGTACTGAAAATAATTTGTGGATTCGGTGATATTTTAGCCGGTAAACTATGGACGATTGACCTGCGGACATTGCAATCTAACAAATTTTCACTATAAACGTTGGTTTCTGACATAGTTAATTATTAACTTTGCTAAACAATTCAATTTAGCAGAAAGAAATGAAACTAATTGTAGTTACCACCCCTACCTTCTTCGTTGAAGAAGATAAGATTATTACTGCTCTTTTCGAAGAGGGTCTGGATATTCTACATCTCAGAAAGCCGGAGACTCCGGCTATGTATTCAGAAAGACTACTGACACTTATTCCGGAAAAGTATCACCGCCGCATCGTGACACACGAACATTTTTATCTTAAAGAAGAATTTAATCTAATGGGGATTCATCTGAATGCACGTAATCCCAAAGAACCGCATGATTATGCGGGACATGTCAGTTGTTCCTGTCACTCTGTCGAGGAAGTAAAAAACAAAAAGCATTTTTATGATTATGTTTTTATGAGTCCTATCTACGACAGTATTTCTAAAGTGAATTACTACTCCACATATACCGCCGAAGAACTACGCGATGCACAAAAGACTAAGATTATTGACTCGAAAGTTATGGCATTAGGTGGTATAAATGCAGACAATTTACTGGAAATCAAAGATTTCGGATTTGGAGGAGCAGTAATATTAGGCGATCTTTGGAATAGGTTTGATGCATGTTCCGACCAAGACTATTTGGCTGTGATTGAGCACTTCAAGAAATTAAAGAAGTTAGCCGATTAAAAAGGAGTTGGTATTATCCGGATAAAGTGTAGATACGAAAAAAGCCGCTACAAATTATCTTCATAGCGGCTTTCTTTATTTGCCAATATTCTGTTTTTAGAACTTATATCCTACAACAATAGAAAAGTTCATATTCTTCGGATTGCCCAACTTCTGTACATCTACCAAACCGAATTGTCCATCCAAACCTGCTATGATTCTACCAAATTCCAATGCTACGCCAACACCGAGACCTGCATCAAAACGCTTAAAATCCACACCATCATCACTAAACGTTTTCACACTTTCTCCGGCTATCTTCGTTTTTCCTGCAATACCGCATGCGAAATAAGGACCTGCATTCACTACTAAATTGGTATTATCAGCGACATTGAAACGAGCTGCTCCCATTATCGGCAGTTCCAGATAATAAGCATTGACAGTAAGCGCATCTTTCTTAGCACCTTTACCGGTCAAAAACAAAGAAGGTTGCAATGACCAGGTATCATCAAAGGCATATTCAAAACCTCCGCCAAGCTTGAAACCAACCTTAGCATTCATATCAAGATCACCTGTGTAATTACTGAAGTTCATACCAACTTTTGCATTCCAACCTGTAATTTGTGAAAAGCCCGCAACTGAAATCAGGGCAAACAAAACAAACAAAATACTCTTCTTCATAATTTTAAAGTTTTAAATTAATACTTAAAGTCTTTATGACCTCATTGTTTAACAATACAAATGTATGATTGTAATTTGTATTAAACAACTTTTTCGTTAACAAGTGCATAAATTATAGAGTTTATACATAAAGAAAGGGAATTCCCTATTTTTGGGAACTCCCTTTCCTATTTTTTGTTCGATTTTTCTTATCTATCAGAATGCGTAGTGGAAACCGATTGAAAGATCTTCGCTAGTAAGTTTAAGACCGAAAGAATCTCCGGGAGTGTTTACATTTCTGCGGTATCCCAAGAAACCATATTTAGCAATAAAAGAGAAATGATCGTTCAATTTTACAGCAATACCCGGTCTAAAACCAATCTGTCCTGCCTTGCTGGTATCTCCGTCTTTTACCTTCACAAAACCAATGGCAGCAGCTCCGTCCAAGAACAAACGAACAGCATCGTTTTGATAATAAGACCAACGGATATACGGAGCAACAGAGAATGCATTTGTTGATAAGCTTCCGTTATAGTCATGTGAATAATCCAATTCAGCACCTAACGCCCATGTTTCGTTAAAGTTATATCCGATTTCCGGAGCTACTTTAAAAGACGTAGTATTGCCTGTGCTGTTACGCCAAACGTTGAAAGATCCGCCTACGTAAATGTCTTGTGCTTTTACAGCGATAGCTGCCACCATAACAACTATCAATAATAAACCCTTTTTCATCTCATTTTTTTTAAATTAAACAATTAGACCCCACTCAGGTCTGTTTTTCGAGGTGCAAATGTAAAGCTGTTTTTAGGATTAAACAAACATTTAGTTAGTTTTTTATAATAAATACCAAGGATTTCCTCAGAAGCACCGGATATCAAAGCAAAAACAAAGACAAAATAAAATAGGCTGCGAATACTTTCACAAGTATTTACAGCCTATTTCTTTAGATAGTTAAGTACCTAACCAGTGTATTTAGCTATCCCTCAATAGCAGCCTGCGCCGCCGCCAATCTTGCAATAGGCACTCGGAACGGAGAGCAGCTAACGTAGTTCAATCCTACTCTGTGACAGAATTTCACTGAAGAAGGTTCGCCACCGTGCTCACCACAAATACCACATTTCAAGTCCGGACGAATTGCACGGCCTTTTTCTGTTGCCATACGTACCAACTGTCCCACACCATTCTGGTCGAGCACTTGGAACGGGTCTACTTTCAAAATCTTCTTTTCCAGATAAACAGGAAGGAAAGAAGCAATATCGTCACGAGAATAACCGAAGGTCATCTGTGTCAAGTCATTCGTACCGAATGAGAAGAATTCGGCAGAAGAAGCAATACGGTCTGCAGTTAACGCAGCACGCGGGATTTCGATCATTGTACCTACTTTAAAGTCAATGCTGTCTCCCAGTTCCTCAAACAACTTCGCTGCTTCCGTGCGAATCACATTTTCCTGTTCCTTAAATTCATATAAGATACCAGTCAACGGAACCATGATTTCAGGATGTGTTTCTACACCTTCTTTCTTCAATTCCAATGCAGCACCCAAGATAGCACGTGTCTGCATCTGAGTGATTTCAGGATAAGTATTTCCCAGACGGCAACCACGGTGACCCAACATCGGGTTATGTTCACACAGAGACTCTACACGCTGCTGGATATATTGCAGGCTTACACCCATTGTATCCGCCATTTCCTGTTGTCCTTTCAGATCGTGAGGAACAAACTCATGCAAAGGAGGATCGAGCAGACGCACTGTCACCGGACAACCTGCCATTGCCTTAAAGATACCCTTAAAGTCGGCCTGTTGATACGGCAGAATCTTAGCCAATGCCTTACGGCGTCCTTCCGCATCTTCTGCCAAGATCATTTCGCGCATTGCCTTGATCTTTTCCCCTTCAAAGAACATGTGTTCCGTACGGCAAAGACCGATACCCACAGCGCCGAAATTACGTGCTACTTCCGCATCATGAGGAGTATCCGCATTCGTACGCACTTGCAAACGGGTATATTTATCAGCAAGCGTCATCAATTCGGCAAAGTCACCGGAAAGCTCGGCAGCTTTCGTTTCTACTTTACCATTATATACTACACCCGTACTTCCGTTCAAAGAGATGTAATCACCTTCTTTCAGAACAACACCGTCAATTTCTACGGTACGAGCCTTATAATCAATATTCAAAGCACCTGCACCTGATACACAGCATTTACCCATACCACGAGCTACCACAGCAGCATGAGAAGTCATACCACCACGAGCGGTAAGGATACCCTCAGCAACTGCCATACCGGCCAAGTCTTCAGGAGAAGTTTCGATACGAACCATTACCACACGCTTGCCGGCAGCATGCCATTCGGCAGCGTCATCAGCAAAAAATACAATCTGACCGGTTGCAGCACCCGGAGAAGCCGGAAGACCACGGGTCAGGACTTTTGCAGCTTTCAAAGCGTCCTTATCAAATACCGGATGAAGAAGTTCGTCAAGTTTATTCGGTTCAACACGCATCAAAGCTGTTTTCTCATCAATCATGCCTTGGTGGAGCAAATCCATAGCAATCTTCACCATGGCGGCACCTGTACGTTTACCGTTACGAGTCTGGAGGAACCAAAGTTTACCTTCCTGTACGGTGAACTCCATGTCCTGCATATCCTTGTAGTGATTTTCCAGCTTAGTCTGAAGCGCATCCAATTCTTGATAGATTTCCGGCATGGCTTCTTCCATAGAAGGATATTTCGCCGCACGTTCTTCTTCGCTTACTCCGGCCAACTGTGCCCAACGTTGAGAACCGATCTTGGTAATCTGTTGCGGAGTACGGATACCGGCTACCACGTCTTCACCTTGTGCGTTAATCAGATATTCACCGTTGAAAAGGTCTTCACCCGTAGCAGCGTCACGTGAGAAACAAACACCTGTCGCAGAAGTATCGCCCATATTACCGAATACCATAGCCTGCACATTTACAGCTGTTCCCCATTCGTCAGGAATGCCTTCCATTTTACGATAAAGGATAGCACGTTCGTTCATCCATGAATCGAATACGGCGCAGATAGCTCCCCAAAGTTGCTCGTATGCACAAGTCGGGAAATCCTTTCCTGTCTGTTCTTTCACGGCAGCCTTGAACTTCTTGACAAGTTCTTTCAAGTCTTCCACTTCAAGTTCATTGTCTAGTTTTACGCCTTTCGCGTGTTTCACTTCTTCAATAATTTTCTCGAACGGGTCGATATCCTCTTTATTTGTAGGCTTCATGCCCAGTACAACGTCACCGTACATTTGTACGAAACGACGATAAGAGTCCCATGCAAAACGTGCGTTACCGGTCTTGCGGATAATACCTTCTACCACTTCGTCATTCAAACCCAAGTTCAGAATAGTATCCATCATACCAGGCATAGACGCGCGTGCACCCGAACGAACCGATACCAGCAATGGGTTGTCAATGTCACCAAATTTAGATTTCATCAACGCCTCTACATTAGCAATGGCTTTTACGACATCATTTTTCAGCAACTCAACCACTTTATCACGTCCTAATGTATTGTATTCTGTACAAACATCTGTTGTTATTGTAAATCCGGGGGGAACTGGAATTCCGATTAAATTCATTTCGGCAAGATTAGCACCTTTACCGCCTAACAAATTCTTCATGTCAGCTTTTCCTTCTGCCTGACCATTTCCAAAGGTATAAACTCTTTTTTTATCCATAATATTGTGTTTAAAGTTACATTATGACTTTTTTCTGTTCGCAAATCTAAGTATATTTCGCAAACCAGAAAACTTTTTGAGAAAAAACTTTCTATCAAAATGCAATTTCGACATTACAATCTGGAATATTTCTGCATACACGAAAATTTTCCAAAAAAAATACCTACTTTTGCAAAGTAATTATTAGACTGGTGTAAAAGTGGCAAGAAAGAAAAAAGAACTTCCCTTATTGGAGAAGGTAACAATCATGGATGTGGCTGCCGAAGGAAAAGCCATCGCAAAAGTAAACGACCTGGTAATTTTTGTTCCTTACGTAGTGCCGGGTGATGTCGTAGACCTGCAAATCAAGCGTAAAAAAAATAAATATGCCGAAGCCGAAGCGGTAAAGTTCCACGAACTATCGCCCAATCGTGCAGTTCCTTTCTGCCAGCACTATGGTGTTTGCGGCGGCTGTAAATGGCAAGTGCTACCCTACCCGGAGCAGATCAAATACAAGCAAAAGCAGGTGGAAGACAACCTGAGACGTATCGGAAAGATTGAACTTCCGGAGATTTCGCCGATTCTGGGTTCCGCAAAAACAGAGTTTTACCGGAACAAACTGGAATTTACATTTTCCAACAAACGTTGGTTGACGAACGAAGAAGTCCGTCAGGATGTGAAGTATGACCAGATGAATGCAGTAGGTTTCCATATTCCGGGAGCATTCGACAAGGTATTGGCAATCGAAAAGTGCTGGTTGCAGGATGATATATCCAACCGGATTCGTAATGCAATACGCGATTATGCTTATGAGCATGACTACTCATTTATCAACCTGCGCACGCAAGAAGGTATGTTACGGAATATGATTGTCCGCACTTCCTCCACAGGTGAACTAATGGTAATCGTGATCTGCAAGATTACGGAAGATCATGAAATGGAACTGTTCAAGCAGTTGCTTCAATTCGTGGCAGATTCTTTCCCGGAAATAACTTCTCTCCTATACATTATTAATAATAAGTGCAACGATACGATCAATGATCTGGATGTGTATGTGTTCAAAGGAAACGATCATATCTTTGAAGAAATGGAAGGATTGCGTTTCAAAGTGGGACCGAAATCATTCTATCAAACAAATTCAGAACAGGCATATAATTTATATAAGGTAACCCGCGAGTTTGCCGGACTGACCGGAAATGAACTTGTATATGACCTTTACACCGGAACCGGAACTATCGCCAACTTCGTATCACGCCGGGCTCGTCAGGTGATTGGTATCGAGTATGTGCCGGAAGCCATTGAAGACGCAAAGGTGAACGCAGAAATCAACGATATTAAGAATACCCTGTTTTATGCAGGTGACATGAAGGATATTCTGACTCAGGAATTTATCAACGAGCATGGACGTCCGGATGTTATCATCACCGACCCTCCTCGTGCAGGTATGCATCAGGATGTGGTGGATGTAATCTTGTTTGCCGAACCCAAACGAATTGTTTACGTAAGCTGTAATCCCGCCACTCAGGCACGTGACCTGCAATTACTGGACGAAAAATATAAGGTGAAGGCCGTGCAGCCGGTAGATATGTTCCCTCATACTCACCACGTGGAAAATGTGGTATTGCTGGAACTCCGATAATCTTTAATTGAATCGTCCTTAAAAGAAAAAAGAAATGGAAAAAAGACCGAGAAGAACTCCTGCTGAAAAAGCACGTGCACAATATACCAATTATGCAGTCAAAGAGCCAATGGAACTAATGGAGTTCCTGACTGCCAAAATGCCGGACGCAAGCCGTACAAAACTAAAGTCATTGCTCAGCAAACGAGTGGTATTGGTAGATAATGTAATAACCACGCAATTCAACTTTCCGTTGAAACCGGGAATGAAAGTTCAAATCAGCAAAGATAAAGGAAGGAAAGAATTTAATAACCGATTGCTGAAAATTGTGTACGAAGACGCATATATCATTGTGGTCGAAAAGATGCAAGGACTTTTGTCCGTCAATACGGAACGTCAAAAAGAGCGCACAGCCTATACCATACTTAATGAATATGTGCAACGTTCCGGACGTCAACACCGAGTGTACATTGTACATCGTCTGGACAGAGACACTTCCGGATTGATGATGTTTGCCAAGGACGAAAAGACACAACGTACTCTGCGCGACAACTGGCATGATATAGTGACCGACCGTCGGTATGTAGCCGTAGTAGAAGGAAGTATGGAAAAAGATTATGATACTGTTGTTTCCTGGCTGACGGACAAGACTTTATACGTAAGTTCCAGTGGATATGACGACGGCGGTTCAAAGTCTATCACTCATTATAGAACAATCAAACGTGCCAACGGATATTCTTTAGTGGAACTTGATTTAGAGACCGGACGTAAAAACCAGATTCGTGTACACATGCAGGATTTAGGACATCCGATTGCCGGAGACGGAAGATATGGAGGAGAAAATTACTCTAACCCGATCGGTCGATTGGCCCTTCATGCTTTCAAACTGTGTTTCTATCATCCTGTAACGGGAGATCTAATGGAATTTGAAACACCTTATCCGGGAGAATTCAAGAAGTTGTTTCTGAAAAAATAGAATAAATACAAGTTAAAAGAAAGGAGCTATACCATTTATACACAAGTATGGCTCCTTTCTATATCTATTATATTATTTTCTTATTGCATTCTCAACTCAATATATCCGAAAAACTCGCCATCAAGATATAGATCACCTCGCATATAACGTCCGCTCACACGAACACCTCTCACCTCACGCAGAGCAAAATCATAACCATAATCAAGGTATAAAGTTCCATAATCTACCCGCCAACGAAAAGGCAAGTCACCGGCAGAAGCGCCGTCATAATCATAGACCTGATAATCAATTCCCAAGCCGTTATTATCCAAGCGAATACCGCTTTCTATCGGATCTCTGTTAGTACCAAATCCCAAATCTCCAACCCATGTTCTCCCCATGAGGTCATCATAAATATCTTCATCATCCTCACATGAAGTAAAGCCGACAAGCAACGTCAGCATCAGCAGAAAACCTGCGTATTTTTTAATCAGTTTCATAATCTTCTAGTTTATTGCGTTTATAAATACAAATTTAGCGTTTTTATTTTACTATATGCTCCAAGCCATAAGTTTTTTGTACCTTTGTTCCCGATAATATTAAAAATTCTACATGAAACTTCTTTGGCTTGATTTAAATAGCTCCTATGCACACTCATCGTTGGCGCTCCCTGCATTACACGCCCAGATAGCAGACGACACTACTATTGAATGGTGTATAGTATCGGCAACCATAAATGAAAATACCGGAATGGTTGTCAGCCGGATTCACAAACACCGGCCGGACATCATTGCCGCCACCAACTGGTTATTCAATCACGAACAGTTGCTACACATCATATCCCGTGCTAAAGCATTACTTCCGCATTGCTGCATCGTACTCGGCGGTCCCGAGTTTTTGGGAAATAATGAAGCCTTTTTATATAAGAACAAATTTGTCAGCGGAGTGTTCCGTGGAGAGGGTGAAGAAGTATTCCCCCAATGGCTGAAAGTATGGAATCACAGTAAAGAAACATGGAAAGCAATAACGGGACTTTGTTACTTGGATGAAAACGGTCGCTATCAGGACAATGGAATTGCCCGCGTCATGAACTTCTCTCAACTTGTTTCCCCCGAGAAAAGTTGTTTTTTTAACTGGAGTAAACCGTTTGTACAGTTGGAAACTACCCGAGGTTGTTTCAACACGTGTGCCTTTTGCGTCAGCGGTGGTGAAAAGCCGGTGCGTACCATTCCTTTGGAAGCTATCCGTGAACGTCTGAATGACATTCACCAGCATGGCATTAAGAACGTGCGCGTACTCGACCGTACTTTTAATTACAACAACAAACGGGCTAAAGAATTACTGGACTTATTCCGGCAATATCCGGACATCTGTTTTCATCTGGAGATTCATCCGGCTCTCCTTTCCGAAGAATTAAAACAGGAATTATCGGTCTTACCCAAGGGGTTATTACATTTGGAGGCCGGCATTCAAAGTTTAAAAGAGTCGGTTCTGCAACAAAGCCGCCGTAT